>Ga0304728_1000965_pt1 | contig 22169 bp, 17 predicted proteins | sample C_130625_MF_Meta_FD_190476 | JGI IMG/M metagenome (GOLD analysis project Ga0304728, IMG submission 190476) | Freshwater microbial communities from Lake Croche, Canada to study carbon cycling - C_130625_MF_MetaG (v2) (version 2) | ecosystem: Environmental > Aquatic > Freshwater > Lake | place... | reverse complement strand
TAGGTATTTCCCCGATCCAGACTTAGCCCCATTTCATTTGACGAATGAAAGTATCGAGGCTTTGCGCGCAAAATTACCCGCCCTACCCAACGCTTTACAAAAGCAGTGGAAGACTAATTTCAAATTGTCCGACTATGATCTGGAGCAATTGAGTGAAAACAAAAAAGAAGCTGAATTTTTTATACAATTAACCAATCACAGTATTCATTACAAAGCCGTTGCGAACTGGATCTTGGGCCCCATCAGGGCCTATTTAAGTGAACCCAATGCTAGTTATGAAAAATTAAATTTAATCCAGCCCTACTTAATAGAATTGATTGATTTGGTAGAAACCAATCAACTTAACTTTTCTGTGGCCAGCAATAAAATATTCAAAGAAATCATTGCAGTGCCGCAATCTCCTTTTCTATATGCTACAGCAAATAATTTATTGCAATCCAGCTCTGCTGATGAAATTGAAAGTTGGGTCAATCAAGTTTTAGCAAAACATCCAGAAAAGGTATTGGAATATAAAAAAGGGAAAAAGGGTTTGATTGGCTTATTTGTAGGAGAAGTAAAAAAAATAAGTCAAGGGAAAGCAGATCCAAAATTAAGTACTAGCTTACTTGAAAATAAATTAGCAGAATAAAGTATTATAAAAAATTTAAACCTAAGTTATGCGCATTAAAATTATTTCCACCTTTATATTAAGCAGCCTGCTTTTTTGCGTGGGTTGTAAAAATAAATCAAACGAAATTACTTATTCTGTTACAGGACAAATTCAACATTTGGGTGCTGTAAAATTATTATTGCAGGAAGTACCTTATGGCGGCAAACCCATCGTTACCTTAGATTCTGTAAGTTTAGATAAAGATGGAAATTATGCCTTTACTTTTATTGCCAAACAAGAAGGTATCTACCGATTGGCCACGGAGAAAGATTTTGAAATCATCTTTGTCAATGATGAAGAAAACATACAAATCAAGGCGGATGCCAACAATTATGAATCCTACACGGTGAAAGGTTCAAAAAACAGCAGCATCCTAGTAGATTTTTTAAAACAATACCGTAAAAAAGATTCTTCCTTGTTTGCTACTTTAAACAATTTAGATGCCTTGCAAAAACAAAATGCCAAAGACAGTAGTATCTTCTGGTTACAAAAACAAAAAATAGATAAAATTGAAGATTTGAATAATTTTGTCGAAACTAACATTACCAATTCAACTAGCGCTGCCATTATTTATTATTCTCTTGGATTGGGCTTGAGATCGATGGAATCTGCCAAGGTACTGGCCTTAGCCAAAGTAGCGGCTGAAAAAACAAAAGCAAATTCCTTGGTAGAATTTGTAGCCTTATTGAGTACACAAGTACAGTCCAATACCAAGACTGGTGCAGCAGCTGTAGGCAATACTGCTCCTGAAATAGCCTTGGCCGACCCGAATGGAAAAATTATTTCCTTGTCTAGCTTACGTGGTAAATATGTCTTGGTAGATTTTTGGGCTAGCTGGTGTGGTCCATGTAGAGGGGAAAATCCAAATGTGGTTGCCGCTTATGAAAAGTACAAGAAAAAGAATTTCACTGTACTTGGGGTATCACTTGATGACAATAAAAGCAATTGGTTAGAAGCCATCAAAGAAGATAAATTAAATTGGCAACATATCAGTGATTTAAAAAAATGGGAAAGCATTGTAGTAGGAGCTTATCAAATCGAAGGCATTCCTTTTAATGCATTGATTGATCCCAGTGGAAAAATTATTGCAACAGAATTAAGAGGTCAGGCTTTACAAGATACACTTGCCAGTGTATTGCATTAAAGCGATACTATTCATAGGATTGCAGCCATCCATTTTATTTTTGCTTGATAAAGGTTTTTATTAAAGCAGGTAACAAGATCAAATTGGTAAAAGTACTCACGACTAAGGTCAAAGAAGTAAGCCAGCCCAAGGCCTTAGTTCCGCCAAAATCACTAAAACAAAAAATAACAAACCCTGCTACGAGCACCATGGAAGTATAAATGATGCTGATGCCCGTATGTTTGATGGTTTGAATTAAAGTGACATTGACCTGCTGATTCAAACGAGGTAATTCTTGTTTGTAATTGATTAAGAAACGAATGGTCACATCTATGGCAATGCCCAAGGCTACGCTAAAGACCAATACCGTAGAGGGTTTTAAAGAAACCCCCACCCAGCCCATAATGCCTGCTGTAATTAGCAATGGAACTATATTCGGTATCAACGAACACATCAAAATGGGAAAGGACCTAAATAAAAACAGCATGCATAAGGCAATCAATAAAAATGCCCAAAAAATTGATTCCCCTAAACCACGAATGATAAAATTACTTCCTTCTAAAAAAGTAACACTGCTTCCTGTGATTTGAATATTGTATTTGCTACTATCGAAAATAGATTGGGTGGCACTGTCTAATTTTTTTAAAAAAATAGGCAATTGAGCACTACCAATATCTTTCATGTTTACACTTACCCTAGTTTGCCTTTTGTCTTTGTCTATAAATTTGCTCAACAATTGAGCGGGTCCTTTAGCTGCGCCATTGGCCGCTTGATTGAATTGTAAATAAGGGGCTATAAAGGCCATTTCAGTAGCGGTGGGTACTGCATAAGCCAAACTGTCTCCTTCATAAAAAGCTTGTTTGGCAAATTTAATACCATCCAATAAGCCAATGGGCTTGCCCAATTCAGGCTGATGACTTAAATATACATTCAATGCTTCAATATCTTCTAATGGATGAATGCTTCTAAGTAGACCGTTTCTTTTTTTAGTATCTACCACAATTTCCAATGGCATCACGCCTCCCCCTTCTTGTTCGAACCATTTTAAGTCGGTATACAATTGATCCTTCTTAGGCAAATCATCCACAATAAAGGCTTCTTTTTTGATGCGCATGACCCCTAAAACTGCTACCACCATCAATACTAAAGTAATACCAAATACCCATTTGGTATGATGGAAGGTCCACCTTTCAATTTTAATCAATACCCTTTCTAAAAATTTATTTTCTAAATATCTTATATGTTTGGCAGTAGGCGGCCGTAAATAAGTAAGTACAGGGGGTATAAATAATAAACTAATTAAAAATAAAGCCATGATGTTTAAACCCGATACCCATCCAAATTCTTTTAAGAGCGGACTTTTAGTAAAAGCAAAAACAAAAAAACCAATAGCTGCAGTAAGGTTACAAAACAAAGTAACAATGCCCATTTTACTAACCATTTGAACAATGGCATTTTCTTTGTCTTTGGTTTCTTTGTAGGCCGTATGGTATTTATTTAAAAAATATATACAATTAGGAATACCAATGACGACGATCAATGGAGGTATCAGTGCAGTCAATAAAGTAATTTTTTGTCCCATCAATACCATGGTACCAAAACTCCAAATGACACCCATCATCACTACCGCCAAGCTTAATAGGGTGGCAGAGAAGGATCTAAAAAACAACATTAGCGTAACGGCAGACAAGAATAAGGAGCCAATTAAAAACCATACCATTTCTTTTTTGATTCTATCGGCCAAAATAGTTCTGATATAAGGCAGGCCACTAACATGAACGACCATGCCTGTTTGTTGCGAAAACGAGTCTAATTTATTTTGTAAAAGGGAAATGATATGTGACCTCGCCCCACTGTTGATAGAATCCGGCTTAAAACTTATGGCCATGATATAGGCATGGCTATTGGGATTGTACAATAAGTTTTTATAAAACGGAAGTTGCTCTAAGCTTGTTTTATTTTTTAATAAAACACTATCATTGTCGTAAGGGGGGTTGAAAATTTTACTTGGAAGAAATTTAGACTGCAGGCTGTCTTTGACAATGGTATACGCATAAGGCAAACTCAATACCTCTGTAGTGCCTGGAATTTGTTTTAAGGATTGATGCAATTGATATACTGCATTGAATACTCGATTGGTATACATGCTGTCTGTCTGAAACCCAACTACGACGGTTGTTCCGTCTACACCAAATTTTTTTACAAAATTTTTATAAATTACAAATTTTGGATTGTCTTCTGGAATGGCCTTGGTAAACTCATAACTCAATTTTATCTGAAGCGCAAAATACCCCATGACCAAAGTAAGCAGGCCCAATACCAATAAGGATGCTACTTTGTTTTTAAGAATAAATTGACCCAGTTTTAGCCACATAGCGAATTTTTTAAATTATAAGATCCAAACAAAGGCTGCTATTTGCGTGAGCAGTCCAATAGCAAACCCAACCATCAATTCATTTTTGGTATGATCGCTTACGACCATTCTTGCACTCATGACTAGTGCTGTAATGATAATGAAAAAGAATATCCAAACTAAATTATTGATTGGATAATAGCAACCTACCAAAATTATTGCCATAAGCAAGCCGCTAATACCCATGGCATGCAAACTCACTTTCATAAAATTATTTACAGTAAGTCCAATGGCGCTTGCTATGAAGATGCCAAAATAAAAATATTTTAAAGCCAAAGGCTGATCGGTAAAATTTCTGCTTAAATAGTACATCCACCAATAAAAAAACATTACAATTACATAGGGAATGATTCTGTCTTTTTGAGTGCGTAAAAAAATACTCTCACTAAATTTTAGTCTCCACAATAGAAATACGGCAAAGGCTGGAAAAAATGCAGTCAACCAAAAAACACTAAATAATTTTAATTTTAATTGCCAGTCCGTTATGCCCACAAATTCGAAAGGGACCAAATACATCAAATAGATAAAAAAATAAGTAGGAATGAATAAAGGATGAAATACATAGGAAATGGCATTGGCCATGTAGCGAATAGGTTGAGGTGCTTTGTTTTCCATTTAATGATTTATAGGATGGTTAGAGTTCTTTTCTCAACCTAGCCACTGGAATATTTAATTGTTCGCGGTATTTGGCTACTGTTCTTCTGGCAATATTATAGCCTTTTTCTTGTAATTGCTCTGTCAATTCATCGTCACTAAAGGGTTTGTGCTTGTCTTCTGATTCCAACAATTCCTCTAAAATAGCTTTCACTTCCTTGGTACTTACCTCTTCTCCCGAATCGGTAGTCAAGGATTCACTAAAAAAATATTTTAATAGAAAAGTACCAAATTCAGTTTGCACGTATTTGCTATTGGCTACCCTACTCACCGTAGATACATCTAAATTTGTTTTTTCAGCAATGTCTTTTAAAATCATGGGCTTTAACTTAGTCGTATCTCCACTCATAAAAAAGGCTTCTTGATGAATCAAGATGGCATTCATTGTTTTTAATAAAGTTTGCTGTCTTTGCAAAATCATTTCAATGAACCATTTGGCTGCATCTATCTTTTGCTTTAAAAAAAACACAGCCTCTTTTTGTGCTTTGTCTTGTTTATTGCCTCTGTCGTATTCTTTCAGCATTAATTTGTAATCATCGCTAATAACTAAAGGTGGAGCATTTCTACTATTTAAGATTAAATCTAATTTTGTATTGTTAATCAAGACAGTAAAATCGGGAATGATGTATTTGTCGGCTTCGCTCATATGCCCTGTTTCCGCACCTGGCTTAGGATTCAAGGAAATAATTTGATGTAATACTTTTTTAATTTGCACCTCATCTAAATGCAAACTTTTTTGTATTTTATCGTAATGTTTTCTTGTAAACTCTTCAAAATATTTTTCGATGATCGTGATGGCCAAGATAGGGTCCTCCTCTAGGGCTTCAGCTTCTTCTTTTTTTCTTTTTAATTGAAGCAACAAACATTCCTGCAAATTTCTGGCCCCAATGCCCGGCGGATCAAACTGTTGTACTTTTAATAAAATAGCTTCTATTGCACTTACCTCTACGGTCAAGCTTTGTTTGAATGCAAGATCATCTGCGATGGATTGTAGGGCTCTTCTTAAATAGCCATCGTCATCCAGACTTCCAATAATTTGTTCGGCAATTTTATAGGCTTGCTCTTCTAAGGCCAACATACTCAATTGATCCATTAAAATTTCATGTAAACTTAGTTCCGCTTTAATGGGAATTACTTTGTCATTATCGAGTTCTGGGTAATAATCATCCTTGGTTTTATAACTAGCCGCTTCGTCATCATCAAAATCATAATTACTTAATTCTTCATTACTCATCTCAAATTCATCCACTGGAATGGCTTCTTCCTCATCTGGATTGCCCTCTAATAAATCGTCATTCATTTCCTCCACCGACTTCTCCATATCCCCTTCCAATAAATCGGCATTCATTTCTAAGGCAGGATTTTCTTCTAATTCTTCCTTGATTCTTTGTTCTATTTGGGCAGTAGGCACTTGCAACAACTTCATGAGTTGTATTTGCTGAGGTGACAATCTTTGTAATTGTCTTTGTTGCAAGGATTGGCCTAATGACATAATCGCTGCTTTAAGAAATTGCTTTTTCTATCACCTTTAAAAATGCAGCTCCTTTTTCATGCACTTGTGCTTCGGTCCAAGATAAACTAATGGCCGTGGAAATACACCTACTCATAATGGCATCGCTTTTTTCAAATGTTTTTGTACTTAATGCAGCTAGTGCTTTTTGCTGAGGCTCATTTAAGGCAGAGAGGCTTTGCACATTTTTAAGATGGGCCCATTTTTTGATATAATGCCAATTATTGGCATACCAATAAAAATTACCCGCTAATATATTAGCTTGCTTCATAGCTTCAATGACTTTTTCAGTAGCTTCCTGTGATGGTAGAAACCAAGTTAAAAAACTGCCGCTATCTCCTGCAGGGTCTGGCACTGTTCGAAATGCAATACCTGGTACTTGCGCTACATAAGATTTTAAAATTTGATTGTTCCTTTTTTGTACCACTAAAAACTGATCTAATTTTCTTATTTGCGCAAGACCCACAGCTGCATGCAATTCACTAATTCTAAAATTATAACCCAAGAAAGGATGTAGGTCTGCTCCTCTATCAACGCCAGCATGATCATGTCCATGATCGGTATAAGCATCTGCTTTTATATACACTTCTTTGCTATTTGTCATGACCACACCACCTTCTCCACAAGTAATTGTTTTGACAAAGTCAAAAGAAAAAGTACCTGCATGACCAATACTACCTAATGGTTTTCCTTTATAAGTTCCTCCGATGCTTTGACAAGCATCTTCCAATAATATTAAATTATGTTGATCACAGATGGCCTTTAAGGCATCTAAATCAGCCATAGATCCGCACATGTGCACGGGCATGATACATTTGGTTCTAGGGGTAATGGCTGCTTCTACAGCCGCTGGGTCTAAGGTAAGTGAGCTGTCGATATCCACTAAAATGGGCACAGCGCCTACACTTAAAATGGCTTCAAAACTTGCTACAAAAGTAAAAGCAGGCATGATTACCTCATCACCCACACCTACGCCTAAGGCAACCATGGCGGTGGTTAAAGCGCCGGTACCACTAGAGGTTAATTGTGCATACTGCGTTTCGAAACGGCTACAAATAGCCTGTTCTAGCTCTTTTGATTTCCACATCCCATTTCTAGCGCCATCAAAACCATAACGCATTAAAATACCGGTCTCTAAGACCTCATTTACTTCTTTTTTTTCTTCTGCTCCAAACATTTCAAAACCTGGCATACCCTTAAGTTTTATTGATAAACAAAGGTAGTTTAAAAAACGAAAATTGGGTGTTTTTCAGTAATTTGCGCCCGTAAAAAAACCTAGTGAACTTATGGAATACAGTAAATTGATCTCCGTGTCAGGAAAGTCTGGATTATTTGAATTATTAACCAGCAAAAGCGATGGCGCCATTGCCAAATCTTTAGAAAATGATAGTACTCAATTTATTAGTTCTAGAGCGCATCAGTTCTCTCATTTAGAGAGCATCGAAGTGTTCACCACCCGAGAAAACGTATTTTTGGCCGAGGTTTTCCTTGCCATGGGCAAGTCCAAAGAAGCCCTACCGAATGATAAGGATCCTAAATTGGTCCAAGCCTATTTTAAGAAAGTTTATGCCAATATGGATTTTGATCGTGTTTATCCTAGCGATATGAAAAAAATGATCAAGTGGTTTGCACAACTTCAAAAACATGAAGTCACCCCAACCCTTCCTGAAGTGGACGACGAGGAGTCTGAAACTGTGGCATAGTCTTTCCCAATTATACGCTCCAACTATCTTATATAAAAAACTTATGCTTCTTAGGGTAAGTTTTTTTTTATGCTTAAATTGCAAGTGCAGCCTTTGCTCAAGGAATTCATTTGTATTAAAGACAAAAAATGAAAAAAATATTTTTACTAATTTTTATGCTAGCCCTCCTTGTTGAAAATGGAATGGCCCAAACGAAGCAAGAAAAAAAATGGGTAAGCCAACAAATGGCTGCACTTTCTTTAAATGAAAAAATTGCACAGTTGATGGTAGTAAGAGCGCACAGCAATTGGGATCAAAAAAAAAGAGATACATTAAGCGAACTCATCAAAAAATTTAATATTGGTGGATTGTGTTTTTTTCAGGGTGGCCCTATTAGAGAAGCCATGCAAACTAATTATTATCAGTCCATTGCAAAAACTCCCCTATTTATTTCGATGGACGCAGAATGGGGCGTGGGCATGCGTTTGGACAGTGTAGACATGTTCCCAAGACAACTTTCTTTAGGTGCAATCTCCTCTTCAGATTTAATTTATCAAATGGGCGTTGCGGTTGCTGCGCAATGTAAAAGAATGGGCATACAAATTAATTATGCCCCGGATGTAGACATCAATAACAATCCTTCCAACCCTGTCATCAATGACCGCAGTTTTGGACAGAATAAAGAAAGAGTCATTCAACATGGCATTGCGTATATGCAAGGACTGCAGGACAATAATGTTATGGCTACTGCCAAACATTTTCCTGGCCATGGCGATGTAGCTGTTGATTCTCATGTTGACTTACCCATCATTAATAAATCCAGAGCGGCCTTGGATTCTTTAGAATTGGCCCCATTTCGTGCTTTGATTGCTGCAGGCATAGGGTCGGTGATGGTAGGGCATTTGTCTGTGCCCAGTATCGACAGTACCCCAAAAACACCCAGCTCTTTGTCGTTCAATGCCATTGATGAGCTTCTAAAAAAAGAATTGGGATTTACAGGCCTTGCTGTCACGGATGCTTTAGACATGAAAGCGATCGGTAATTATTTCCCCGATGGGGAAGCCACTGTGCAAGCCTTATTGGCTGGCAATGATCTACTTTGTTTGCCTGGAGACATTGAGCAATCCATTATGAAAGTTAGAAGCGCCATTAAAGAAGGTAGGTTAAGCAAAAAAGACATCAAGCAAAGAGTAAAAAAAGTATTGACTGCAAAATACAGATATGGATTGAGCCAAATGCGTCCAATTGACACCGCCAACCTGCTTGCAGATTTAAATAAATCGGTGGGCAGTATCAAATCAGCAATGGCCTTACAGTCTTTAACTTATGTCAAAGCCAATGTAGGCTTACCATTTCTTAGCCAAAATAAAAAAATAGCCTACTTGGCTTTAAATCTTACCGGAGCCAATGCGCTTACCAAGGCTTTGGAAGAAAACTATCAAGCAAAAATATTTTACGTCAATGCCAAAGACAGCAATGACCTGGCCAATTTAAAAACCAGTCTTTCCTTATTTGATCAAGTCTTTGTTGGACTACACAATTACAATAGAAGACCTGCCAATCGTTTTGAAATTCCTTCCTGTATCATCAATTTACTCAATGAAACCCAGGACAAACATTGGATTCATTTGATCTTTGGAAATCCTTATGCGGTAGCCAATTTTAAAGGTATTGATAATATTTTATTCGCCTACGAAGACAACCTTTATACACAAAAGGCTGCCCTGCAATGGCTGGAAGGCAAGGTGCAAGCCAGTGGCCAGTTACCAGTCACGATAAGTGATAGCTTGTTGTTTGGTGCTACCTATAAAAATTCTACGGCTGCCTTCACCAATGAAAAAATAGAGAAAGCTAACAGACTCCAATTTATTGATTCGATGGTAGTAGATGCCATTGAAAAAAAAGCCATTCCAGGATGTCAGATTTTAGTGGCAAAAAATAATAAAATAATTTTCAATAAAGCCTATGGCCATTTGGCAGGAGTCGGTTCTCCCGCGGTGGATTTAGAAACAGTCTACGACTTGGCCTCTGTCACAAAAGTAAGTGCCACCACCGTGTCCATCATGAAATTACTAGAAGAAGGCAAGCTAAGATTGGACAATACCATTGGCGATTACCTACCCTGGGTCAGGGGCAATGAAAAAGAAAAAATTACCATCAAGGATTTACTCTTGCATCAAGCAGGACTTTATCCTTACATTAAATTCTATGAATCACTTTTAGAAAAAGACGGACAGTTTAAAACAGGCTTGGTCAATCAAGTGGCAGACAATACCCATCATCAAATGATTACTCCGTCCAAATATTTATTGGACAGCTGGGTGGACAGCATTCGGAATAAAATTCTTGAAAGCCCCATCAGCACTCCAGGTAAATACGTATACAGCGACAATGATTTTATTTTTTTAGGATGGATAGTAGAAAAAATTACTGGCATGTCTTTAAATGAATTTGCCACCCAAAGTTTTTATGGGCCCCTAGGCATGAAGGCTACTGGATTTTTACCACTACAAAAAACAAGCATCGATAAAATTGCTGCGAGCGAAATAGATAATTATTTTCGACATGAACTAGTGCAAGGCGCAGTACATGACGAAGGTGCATCAGTGATGGGGGGCATTGCGGGCCATGCAGGTTTATTTAGCAATACCACTGACTTAGCAAAAATGTATTTGATGTTATTGAACAAAGGTGAATGGGAAGGCCAAGCTTATTTTAATGCCAATACGCTTAATTTATTCACCAGCTACCAAACCGACAATAGCCGCAGAGGACTTGGCTTTGATAAGCCCGAGAAAGACAATGCAAGCAGTAAAGATCCTTACCCTTGCTTAAGTGCTTCCCCAAGTACTTTCGGACATACCGGATTTACAGGCACCTGTGTTTGGGCAGATCCAGAAAAACAATTGTTGTTTATTTTCTTGTCCAATAGAGTGTACCCCACCAGAGATAGTAAAGCATTTAATGCCTTAAGCTTAAGGACAAAAATACAAGAAGGGCTTTATGCTACTTTAAACTAATACCATGTCAAGATTCCTATTTATATTTTTTCTCTTAGTTTTTCAATTCGGAAAAATTGAAGCACAAAATGCATGGGGCGCAATTGGTCAGTGGCGAGAACATTACAATAACAGGAGTGTTCAACATCTTATTAAAGGAGATAAAGTATATGGAGCTACGACCAATCAAATTTTTAGTATAGATAGTAAAAAGAAGGTTGATTTGATAGGTAAATCCAATGGATTAAATGAAATTGGTATCGCCGCCATGGCTTGGGATGATTTGAATCAACAATTGGTAATTGCTTACAACAATAGTAATATTGACATTATTAAAGGAGACAATATATACAACATCAATGATATCGTTGTATCCAATTTATATGCCAATAAAAAAATAAATGACATTAAAATATTGAATGAATGGGCATTACTCTCTACCAATTTTGGTATTGTCGTGGTTGATCTGCTCAAGCACGAAATTAAAGATACCTGGTTCCCCAATAACAATCGACAAGCCATAGTTACCTATCAAATAGCCCTCACCAAGGACAGCTTGTACGCCATTACGGAAGAAGGTTTGTTTAGTACTGCACTAAAAAACAATTGGATTGGTTTGAATGGGTGGAATGCCTTAACCAATTACAATAATTTTGCATTGAATAAAATAAGTAGCAATGCTAACACTGTTATAGTGTACAATAGGCATTCCCTATTTCAATTGCCCACCACTACTAGCCTGTATACCAGCTCGGCCAACATCCATCAAGTAAACATGAATGCCGCGGGAACTGTTTTATTGACCCTCAGTTATACAAGCAGCGGTGCTTTATTAAAATTAAATGCCGATAAATCGACTGCTGTACTTATCGATTCTACCCAATTGTTTTATCCTACAGAATCATTGGTAGATCAAAATGATTTTTGGGTAGCAGACAGTAGCCATGGATTGTTATTAAAAAATACTTCAACTCAATGGATTGCCATCGATGGGCCCACTGACTATATTAGAGGAAAATCCTTCATCAACGAAACAGGTTTATTGGCTCCTTTTTACGGTTATGCAGGTGGATTTGCTGCCTATACTTCCTCGGGTTGGAAAAACTATACCAAATACAATACTTCCAATTTACCCATTTCTATTGCAGGCACCATTGATCCTAAAGACCAAGGCTGGTGGTTGACAACAAGTACAGGATTGCTTCACTTCAATCCAAGCACCCTTGCCATTGAAAATAGCCTCCCCTCTTCGGCTACAGGTGACTATAATGATATTCAATTTGGCAGTGATGGGAAATTATGGGTGCTACAAGATCAACAAGGATTATTGCTAAAAAAAGACAATGGTTGGAACAGTTATCTGCTGCCCAATGGTTTTATTAAAAAAGGTTTAAGCAATATGCTCGTGAGCAAACAAGGACAGGTTTGGATGATTGCACCGCAGAACCAAGGGTTGTATTTGTATCAATCTACACAAGTATACAATACAGCCTTTTGGAAACAGTTGACTACTGCAAAGTCTAATGGCAACCTGCCAAGTTCGCATGTGACCAGTTTAGTAGAAGACTTGGAAGGAGCTATATGGGTGGGCACAGACAATGGCATTGGTATTTTTAATTGTGGAGATATCTCCAAAGAAATTTGTGATGCTTACTTACCTCCTATAAAAAACACCAATGGTTTTGTTGGATTACTTTTTCAAAAAGAAACAGTGAATTGCATGGCGGTGGATGGGGCCAATAGAAAATGGATAGGCACCAACAATGGTACTTGGTTGTTAAGTGCAGATGGAAGAGAAATTATTGAACACTTTACAAAAAACAATAGCCCACTACCTAGTGATACTTTATTGCAAATATTGATTGACCCCAATCAAGGAGAAGTTTTCTTCAATACCAATAACGAAATGGTGAGTTATAAAGGAACTGCCACCGCAGGTGCCAAAACACAAAACGAAATTGCTATCTATCCGAATCCAGTTGGACCTGAATACCATGGCCCCATTGCTTTTAAAGGATTGGTAGAAAACGCGATGGTAAAAATTACAGACTTAAATGGAAGACTGGTATATGAAACACGTGCCTTGGGTGGGCAAGCCATTTGGAATGGGAAAACTTACGAAGGTCAAAAAGTAGCCTCTGGTATTTACTTGGTATTGGTAAGAGATGATGCAGGCAACGAAAAAGGAGTAGGAAAAATAGTCATCACCAGCGGCCTATAAATAATTATTGTGCTGCCATATCAAAATTCTTAAAAGACTTGAATTTTAAATAACCTTGTTCACCAGCTACCACTCGGTACATTATTTGTCTTACTTTATTGGATGGTTCTTTTACATTGGTATCCAATTCAAAAATGGGAAACTTTCTAAATAAAATGCCTTCTACCAATTTAAATTCGTCTTTTCCTCGATAGCCTTTATTCATTTGTAAATCATTGGAAATGTCTGGGAAATAAATGGGTTCTAATCTTTCATTGTTTTTTGAAGAGACGCTGAACACATTGGCTCTATCGTTTTTATCGACAATGTAGATAACAATATCTGGAAATCCGTCATTGTTTAAATCATCTATTTCTGCACTGACGACCCTACCCTTGAGTTCTAGATTCACTTCCCTGGCTTCTGTTTTAAAACCAATAGGTCTAATATTTAAATTATTTATGTCTAGCGAACGATTCATGCAATTGATCCGATAACCAGCTTTGCCAATTTTTAAAGTGCTGTCATACTTAGCTAATTTTTGACCATTCCCTTGAATAGACAAAAAAAACAAACCAAAAAATAAACATTTATTCATATTTAAATTCTTTACTTATCAAAGTTAATAGAATAGTTTTAAATTTCCATTCAAACCAACTATCCTCTTTAACACAAAAAAATTGTTTAATACAATAGAATTCATTGTTATAAATCAATCACTGCAGTAATGCTTACTTCAATGTTCACATTTCTTGGTAGAGTTTTTACAGCCACAGTTTCACGTGCTGGAAATTGGCCGGTAAAATAATTGGCATACACTTCGTTTACTTGTGCAAACAACTGCATATCACTTAAGAAAATGCTTGTTTTGACAACATGCGCAAAACTCAATTTGGCTTCATCCAAAATAGCTTTAATATTTTCCATCACCTGTCTAGTCTCAGATTGAATGTCTGTTAAAACCAATTCTCCATTGGCTGTGTTAAAAGCAATTTGACCACTTGCAAACAAAAAGCCATTGGCAATAACGGCTTGGCTATAGGGTCCGATAGGTGCAGGTACTTTACTAGATTGAATGATTTCTTTTGACATAGGATTAAATTAAGATTGCAATTTCTTATTTTTCTATCAAATCACCACCTATTTTTGTAAAACATTTTAAAATCATGGCAACCTTATTACACATTGATACAGCTGGTCAAAAAGCCATGATTGCCTTTACGCAAAATGGAGCCATCATGGGTAGCAAAGAAAACCTTCTGTCCAATACCCATGCGGCCTTTGTTCAAGCAGGTATTAAGGAATTGGCTGATACTTGTCCTATACACTTAGCTGCTCTTGACGCCATTGTGGTGACCATGGGTCCAGGCAGTTATACTGGCCTCAGAGTGGGATTGGCTAGCGCAAAAGGATTGGCCTATGCCTTAGAAAAACCTTTGATAGGTTTATCTACCTTGGCCTTATTGGCCAATGCGGCCAAAAGAAGTCCTGAATTTTCTAGCTTGAAGAATTTGCAAATATTTACGATGATTGATGCCAAAAGAATGGAGGTTTTTGGGGCAGTTTTCAATCAAGCTCAAGCCATTAGATTGAAAGAACAGGCCATCGAATTAAGTGCTGATTATTTTGACAATTTAATAAAGAACGGACCTGTCTTATGTATTGGCAATGGGGCTGAAAAAGTTAAAAATATCGTTACAGATCCATCTGTCTACTTTAGTGACCTTGCTTATAACTTAATGGATTTCATTGAATTAGCTGAAGCCAAGCTTAATGCACAAAATTTTGAAGACATTGCCTATTCCAGCCCGGCCTATTTGAAAGAATTTTATCAAAAGAAGCCTTAGTAAAGGGTTTAAATGGGATAAGCGGTATAAACCAAATTTGTTGAAGCTAATCTAAGTTATTGTTAAATTTCATATACAAAGCTCAAATCTTTAGCTATTTATATATTATTAAAAAGTTATTATTCGTTAAAAATTGTAACTTCGTCCTGCAATTTTAGTTCTTAAACCCTCCTTAGTTATCATTGTCATGAACCAATCATTACCCCAATTACAATTAGCCAATGGAGCTAATCTAGTGAAAGTAGATTTATTACACAGTAAAAAAGCAGCAATGATTTTACGTGCATTGAATCACAAGTTGCGTCAACAAATCGTAAAACTTATCGACGAACATCAAAAAGTGACCGTGACTGAAATTTATGTGAAATTGAGATTGGAACAATCTGTTGCTTCACAACATTTAGCCATCTTAAGAAGAGCAAGCATCGTATCTACCATTCGTGAAGGAAAATTTATTTTTTATACGGTTGATTACAATCGATTAGATCAAGTAAATAAATTCATTGAACAACTTGTTGGATAAAATGTCCTTGTCAATAGAACAATTTAAAGCTTTGACTGAAGACGAATCCGTTTTCATCATCGATACAAGACCTGCCGATTTATTTGTTGAAGGTTATATTCCCAACGCATTAAACATTACCCCAGCTACTGTAAAGTATGCCATTGCCATGGGTATGCTCCATAAAGAAACACCCATTGTTTTTATTTTTGAAGATGATTTAGTAGAAGAAACGCTGGCTTATTTCACCAAAGCCGAATTCACTCAAATCAAAGGTTATTTAAAAGGTGGCTTTGCCCATTGGTTGGCCAATGAAAAAAAGATGGATTTAATCATTGAAGTTGAAGTAGATGAACTTGCCATGGATCTTCCCTTTGATGAATATTTAATGGTATTGGATACTAGAGAAGAAAATGTATTTGACAAACAACATATCAAAAATGCGGTTTCATTGCCTTTGTACGAAATGTCTGATCCAGGCAGCATGTCAGAACTAGACGAGCATTTTAATATTTATATTCTTACTGACAATGGAGACAGTAATACTTTAACGGCCAGTTTATTAAAAAAACAAGGCATCCATAACATTAGAATAGTCAAAGGTGGCTGGAAAGAATTGTTGGAAATAAAAGACAAGTTTAGTTTTGAAACCACCAAGCCAAAGCCTGAAGCAGAAGACCCCTTATTAAATTAAGCAGCAGTATTTACGCTACCACCAAATTGCCATGTTTAGCAGCATCATAAGCGAATCTCCAACGACGATGTGTCCATAAATAATTAGACGGATTTTGCTTAATTTTTTCTTCCAGTACTTTAACATACAAGGCGGTCAATTGTCCGTCCTTAAAATAATTAGGGGAACTGGTCATTAGCTCATATTGAGAATGGTAGTACCCTCTCTTTGTTCTATAAAAATGAACAAAAACTTGTGCAGTATTGTTGAGCTTGGCCCCTTTCTCTGGACCTTTCACAAATGGAGTAAGTCGCCCGAAAAAGTTGACCCAATAAGCAGACAAGGGATTGCCCGGATTCTGATCGGCAGCCAATGCCATGGCATAACGTCCCTTGGTAGCAAACTGCTGAAACTGCGCACGAAAATTAGTCGCAGGAATCAAGATACTACCATATCTTTTTCTTAAGCCCAATATCATTTTGTTGAAATGAGGATTGCTCAGCGGCATGTATACGCCAATGAATGGATAGCCCCCATATTTGGCTGCTCCCCAATTGGCAAATTCCCAATTAAAGAAATGTCCTGCCATGATTTGTACATTTTGTCCTGTCTTGTACAAATCGGTCAATACTTCGGCATTAGACGTAAATCTTTTATTGAAGGTATGGTCCGACATGGACAACAACTTAAAAGTCTCTATAAAGGAATCTGTAAACTGTTGATAAAATTCATTCGCAATCTTAGTTCTCTCTTGCTTGGTTTTATTAGGAAAAGCAATGGCTAAATTTTGTTGAACCACTTGTACCCTGTACTTGATGATCCTTTGAAGTAGAAAGGCAACAAAATCACTTAACCAATACATGATGCGCCAGGGGAGCAAAGAAAATAAATAACAAAAACTATAAATGATAAAGTACATGTGCTGAATTAAAAAAGTAAATTATAGAGGTGCTATCCAAGCGCCGTGTTCTTTTAACAATTGAATCAATTCATCCACTGCTACAGCGCTATCAATATTTCTTTTCATTACGTCCTTACCCTTGTATAAAGTGATCTTTCCTATACCGCTTCCCACATAACCAAAATCAGCATCTGCCATTTCTCCAGGGCCATTCACAATACAACCCATGATGGCTATTTTCAAGCCTTTCAAATGGCTAGTCACACTTCTAATTTTTGCCGTGGTTTCCTGTAAATCAAATAAGGTTCTGCCACAACTAGGACAAGAGATGTATTCTGTTTTTGAAATTCTAGTTCGAGTGGCTTGTAATATACCGAAAGCAGTGGTGTTTAAAAACTGCTCCATGGAATGATTGCTAAAATAATTTCGGCCCGAAACTTTACCGCCCTCCATCGTCAATGCAAAATCAGCCACTATTTTTTCGCCCACACCTAAAAACAATCCATCTCCCATACCATCTAATAAAAGCGCACCCGTTTCCGTGGCAAAATGAATCAAATGCTGGTCTGCACTGGTCCAGGCACTTTCTGTCATCAAAATAACTGGATTTTTAATGTGGAGCTCCATCATGCGCACTATCATTCTTCGCACGGCAGGCATGGCATGTGCCAAAGGACTACTTAAACAAAAAACAACCGATTTGTCTTGGGCTATTTCCAACAATTGCTCCTCTCTGATGCCACTTTTAAATCCATAACAGTCCAGCAAAACAAAATTAATAAAAGCACTTTTACGCGTCGCTTTCAAATATTCTTTATAATCAAAAATAGGCAAGTACTTACTGCGGTCTGTAACAGTTTCCCACAATGCAGGCTTAGTCATCACCCTTAAAGTACCAGGCAATTCAAAATCTAACAACTCATTTTCTATATAAATAAAATCTGCAGCAGCATCAGTAATGGTCCATTTATCAGTGAGCAGATCATATTGATACCCAATGGCTATTAAATCATCAGGGGAAATCGTTTTTTTGTGTCTATAATCTGCCACCACAACCGGTACTGATTTTCCACCAATGGTTTGACTGGCAATGGTATTTCTTCTTTTGTATTCAAAAGGATTGTAGCTTAATTTTTCGATGGATGGAATGTGTTGGATCCCTTTCAATCTATTGGCAGGATACCTTTTTACTAAATCCTTACAAACGGGAATTTCTAATTCAGGATCTTCTGTTAAGCTCACTCGAATGGTATCGCCAATGCCATCTTCTAATAAAGTGCCAATACCAATGGCGCTTTTGATACGACCATCTTCACCATCCCCTGCTTCGGTCACGCCCAAATGCAATGGATAAATTTCATTGAATTCATTTTGCATTTGTTGAATCAACAATCGATAGGCTTGTACCATCACCAAGGGATTACTCGATTTCATGCTTAGGATGATTTGATGGTAATCCAAACTTCTTGCAATACGCAAAAATTCCATCGCACTTTCTACCATGCCCATAGCGGTATCACCATACCTACTCATGATGCGATCACTTAAGGATCCATGATTGGTACCAATGCGCATGGCAGTTCCATGCTTTTTACAAATCAAAACCAAAGGAGAAAATCTTTCTCTGATTCTTTCAATTTCTTCTAGGTATTCAGCATCGGTATATTCAATTTGTTCGAATTTCTTTTTGTCTACATAATTACCTGGATTCACCCTTACTTTTTCAATGATGGTGGCCGCTATTTCAGCTGCATTAGGTGTAAAGTGAATATCTGCAACTAGAGGAGTAGAGTACCCTTTGGCAAGCAGTGCCGCTTTGATATTGGCTAAATTTTCAGCTTCATTTTTACTCGGCGCAGTGATTCTCACTAGTTCCGCACCTGCTTCGATACAACGTATTACTTGAGCCACCGTTTTATCCGTGTCTAAAGTATCGGTAGTGGTCATGGTTTGCACACGAATGGGATAGCCACCGCCAATGATTAAATCACCCACTTTTACTTCACGGGTAATCAAACGTTGATAGCTGGTTAAAGAATTACAATATTGTTCCATAAATAGTATACCTAAAGATAATTATTTTATCGACCTATCTAAGTCCTTGTAAAAAACCTTGTTTTAATAAAATATTTTTTAGCAAAGGGGCCGCAGATTTAGCAGGGCTTGCATTGGTCGAGCCCTTCTTTTTGCCCGTGGTATTTAACACAAAAAAATAAATATGATTGTTCTCTTCTTCATAACCAATCACCCAAGAAAGATGGATGCTACTGTCACTAGCTTCTATATAACTTAAGTGATAATTACTATTGTCTTCTTTTGAAATCATTTTTTTGAATAATTCCTGAGAACGCTTCTGAAAGGGTAAGGATTTAAAATACAATTTTTTGATTAAGCCCAATTGTTCATCTGCGGTAATGCGCAGGGATTGATCTTTCCAAAATTCATTTAAATTGGCGCTGACGATTCCTTTGCCATAATGAATGGAATCAATGGCTTTAATAATGGTGGGTCTTCCTTGAGCTTCCATTAATTTTTGATAATAGGCTACCGAATCTGTACTTACCCAAGTATTTGGATTTTGATGGATGGTCCCTTTGTCTAAAGCAATCAAACTAGGCAAGATAAAAAAAGTATTTAAGGGCGCATAGGCAGAATCTTTATAAGAAGATAGATTGGCAACAGTAAACTCACCTGATCCATTTTCTAATAAAGCAAAACTTCCTTCTACCCCAGCGCTATCCATCAGTTTTGTAATGGAACTGTCTATTTTTACATTGTTGGGGGAACAGGCAAAAAATAAGGTGGCAGAAGCAAATAAAGTAAAAAGCTTTGAATTCATACTACAGATTTAAAGAGGTACAAAATTACCACATAATACCAATAAAAACACCCCCATCTAGATAAATCAGGATGGGGGTGTGGTATCTTTTTTTTGGCTTAATCTATGCCCAATAGTTCTACTTCAAATATCAAAGTAGATCCTGGTCCAATCACTGGGCCAGCTGAACGCTCCCCATAGGCCAATTCAGAAGGAATAAACAATTTCCACTTACTGCCTAAAGTCATTAACTGTAGGCCATCTTGCCAACCTTTGATCACCCCATTCAAAGGAAAACTAATGGGTTCTCCTCTTTGAACAGAACTATCAAAAACAGTTCCGTCAATTAAAGTGCCATGGTAATGCACTTTTACTTTGCTGTTTAAAGTGGGTTTGGTGGTATCATGCCCAGCTACAATCACTTGGTATTGTAAGCCTGATGATAATTTTACCACGCCTGGTTTTTTTGCGTTTTCAGCTAAAAAAGCTGCGCCTAAGGCACGATTTGCTGTGATTTTTTCTTGACTCATTTTATCTTGGTAGTTTTTAATGCAATTGTCTAATAAGCTATCTGGAATAGCCGCTTTGGAAATAAATCCAGCCTCCAATCCTTTGTTGAATACTGCGATATTGATGCTTTGCAATCCTTGACCTTTCATACTTTGAGCAATTCTGTACCCTAGTGCATAGGAGGCACTGTCTTTGCTATTTTTAATAAGCAAAGGCGGTGTTGCAGTCATCGCAATTTTAGCATTGCCCAGTTTTACTGGCTTTACTGGACTTGTTTTAGTTTGCGCCATAGCCGTTATGGATACAAAAACTAAACTTAAAATAATTACTGTTTTTTTCATGGTATATTTTTTCTTCTTATGGAGGTTCAAAAATACATTTAGGTTTTCAATTATTGGCTTAAAGTGTCAATAATTCTTTAATTTGTTGCTCTACTTTAACAATTTCCATGGCAGCCACCACTTTTTGCATACTAGCAGCAATTTGAGTGGTACAAAGATTGCCAATGCTTCCCTCATGGGTATGTTTCATTGTTGTAGAATAAGTAAAATTACCCGCTTCTATGGCCAAACCTATTTGCTTGTAGGCATCCCTAAAAGGCATACCACCAAGTACCAATTTATTCACTTCTTCCACACTAAATAAATACTGATATTTAGGATCTTCCAACAAATCTTTTTTCACTTCCATATTTTGAATCATCAAACTGGCCATGGCTATGCAGCGCTTTAATTGGGCAAAGGCAGGAAACAAATTTTCTTTCAATAGTTGTAAATCACGATGATAGCCAGAAGGTAAATTCGTAGTCATCATCATTATTTCATTGGGCAATGCTTTGATTCGATTGCAATGCGCTCTAATTAATTCAAAAACATCAGGATTTTTTTTATGCGGCATGATGCTGGATCCTGTAGTGAATTCCTCTGGAAATTGGATGAAACCAAAATTTTGATTCATAAACAAACAGGCATCCATGCTTAACTTAGATAAGGTATCTGCTATATTGGCCAAAGCCATCGCAGTCACTCTTTCTGCTTTGCCACGTCCCATTTGTGCATACACGACATTGTAATTGAGATTTTCAAAACCTAATAATTCTGTGGTTCTTTTTCTATTGATAGGAAAAGAAGAACCATAGCCTGCAGCAGATCCCAAAGGATTTTTATTGACAATGGTATAGGCCGCTTGCACCATGGTCATATCATCTACCAAACTTTCTGCATACGCACCAAGCCATAAGCCAAAGGAAGAAGGCATGGCCAATTGCAAATGCGTATACCCTGGTAATAAATCATTTTTATGCGCTTCACTTTTTTCTTGCAATAAAGTAAAGAAAGCTTGTACCGCAGCGCTCAAGCTTATTAATTCAGTACGAAGAAATAATTTGATGTCTACTAAAACTTGGTCATTTCTACTTCTTGCACTATGAATTTTTTTTCCAATATCCCCCAAGCTTTCTGTTAACATCAATTCAATTTGTGAATGAATGTCTTCTACCCCTGGTTCTAATTTGAAATTGCCTGCTTGAATTTTTTGATAGATCGCTACCAAGGCTTTTTTAATTTGTTTTTGTTCTTGTGCCGTAAGCAATCCTACTTCTGACAACATGGTGGTATGGGCAATAGAACCTAAAACATCATAGGGTGCCAAATAAGTATCCATGGCTTGATCATTGCCAATGGTAAATT
>Ga0304728_1000958_pt1 | contig 22269 bp, 30 predicted proteins | sample C_130625_MF_Meta_FD_190476 | JGI IMG/M metagenome (GOLD analysis project Ga0304728, IMG submission 190476) | Freshwater microbial communities from Lake Croche, Canada to study carbon cycling - C_130625_MF_MetaG (v2) (version 2) | ecosystem: Environmental > Aquatic > Freshwater > Lake | place... | reverse complement strand
TCCCGAGCAATCTCGCTGACACGTCCCGCAACGTCTCGAATCTCTTTCTGGGCATCGGGACCCATGCGAAGATGACACCGAACAACAAAACCTTTTTACATGAAAAACGAAATCATGGACCACAAAATCAGTTTCTCTCAGGGAGACAAAATGACATCCCTCATCTACATTCCCGCGACTGCAACCATGCCTGCATACACCTTCTGCCCTTCGCACCTGCACCTCTTCTTCTGCACCACCACCAACTGCTCAAACGAGGTTGACTACAACGGCGACATGTGCCACTCCTGCTTGAACATGCCCGCGCTCGAGACGTACTGTCCCGACTGCAACACATACTCGGTTCTTGATGACGACGAGTGCTGCGACTGCGTGAGTGTGCTGAACACGGCATTCTTCCAGGAAGAGTGCTATCGTTGCGGCGAGGATGTCAACGAAACCAGTCTGTGTGATATGTGCTACGAAGATCTTCACTCCGGGAGACCCGAACGGTAATTGAAAAAGAGAACACAACAATTATTTATTTTTTACTGTGCGAGATCTGCGTGGATGAGATGAGGATTCCACGCAAAGATCCAGCATCCGCCCTTGGTGCACTTGTCGACCACACCCTGCTTAAGAGTTGACTTGTCGCGCAGTGCCATGGCATCGTTGAGAAGATACAGACGTCGCAGCAACTCATTGGGCGTGATCTTGAGCGCACCGACTGCAGTTGTGAATTCATTGGTCACCATGGTCTCGTTAAAACTCGGACGGTGGGGAGAGCGAGATGTGACCTTGTTCAACTTGAACTTCTTGTAGAACTGTTGAAAGATTGCATCTAGGTCTGCAACGGAAACCACAGGGTCCACAGTATAGAGGTCGGGTACAGGCATTGCCTTGTTGAGACGCACAAACTCCTGCTTGATGATCTCATCATCGACACCCCACATCACATCGACGAGGATGCGATCAACCCCTTCAATGTCCTTGAGGGCAAGGCGACGATGGTTGCCGTCATAGCAAACGAGTCCATCGGATGTATGTGCAAGGTAGATGATGTTGTCTACGCGCTTCGATTCGACAATCCCAGCGCGGATTTCGAGAACACGGTCTTCGTCGGGTGGGCGGTTGTACTTCCATGCCCTGATCTCGAGTTTTGCGAACTTGTCCGAGTTCATCTTGTACAGTGGATGTGTGTCGTCGCTCCATACCTTTGCATTTTCGCGATTCAAGAGAAATTCCTGCCAGATTGATGTCATTTTGGATACTTTACAGAAATGTTCGGGATTTAGACTTCATTTTTGCCGGAAAACGAACCATGCCTTAAAAAAGATTAGAATGTAATACATGCCGAACGTAAAATGCAAACACGGGAAACGGAAGTCTCAATGCAGGGACTGTGGAGGGAGTCAGATCTGTGTGCACGGGAACCGGAAGTCTCAATGCAAGGGGTGTGGAGGGAGCGAGATTTGTGTGCACGGCAAACTGAAGTATCAGTGCAAGGGGTGTAGAGGGAGTCAGATTTGTGTGCACGGAAAACAGAAGTCTCAGTGTAGGGAATGTAGAGGGAGTCAGATCTGTGAGCATGGAAAATTCAAGTCTCTATGCAGGGACTGCGGAGGGAGTGCGTTGTGTCCAAACTGTATCACGTGGCCAGATTCACGACAACGTAAATATGGATATGACGGGTATTGCGTGACGTGTTTCAAACATCTCTTTCCAACGGATGCACGAAGTAAGGTTGTATACGCACATACGAAGGAAATGCGCGTTCGTAACACGATCAACGAGGAGTTTGAAGGGTTCATTCACGACAAACCGATTTGGACCGGTGGATGTGATTGTACGCATAGAAGACGTATTGACCATCGAAAACTTATTGGCGCTACGCTGTTATGTATTGAGACAGATGAGCATGCGCACGCTGAGTATGATCCCAAAGACGAGGAAGTGCGGTATGATGATCTCTCCATGGTTCACGGTGGGAAGATGGTCTTCATCCGATTCAATCCTGACGGAAAGGGTGTAGATATGGTAGATAAACTGGAACGTCTCGTCGACGAGATTCGAACGCAAATTGCGCGCATCGAGGAAGACAAAAATACCGAACTACTGGAAGTGATTAACTTGTTTTACCCGTCTTCCGCCTCCGCGTCTTCCGCCTCCGCGTCTTCCGCCTGCGCCCACCCTCTGAAAGGTTCAGTTTGAGTGCATTCAATAGGCGTAGTACAGTGTCTCGTGTACCCGGCGACAATCCATTGTTCTTGATTTCCTGTTTCAATTCGCCCGCACGTTTTCTAACTTGGGGATACTCGGCAAGAAAATCCAATGCAGTGTTGACAGACTCAAGTCCAACGTCGTATTGGTTTTGAGTCTTGAACGCATTGTCGTCTGGCAAGTCTGCAATGAGTGAATCGATCCGCTCCATTATACTTCCTCTTCATCTTCTTTGCGTGGCGCAGGGGCAACTTTTGCGGTATTTGTCGGATCGACATCTACGGACATCTCTACATCTCGTCCACAGCAGTGCATGCGGACATGTTTGTGGTTGACTGCTGCATAAATAACACCTGCGACGGAAACTAAAAACGCAATGATACCGAGTGCTCCACTTGTGTCTGAGTCCATTGTCTAGGCATTAGATCTTTTCAATCTTGGGGGCAATAACCTTGGGTAATGAAATGGGTTCCATGACTACGTAGGCGCACTTGTGAACTTCGGGGGTACGGCATGAAACACAGTACATGCCCATACACCGGCACGTGAATGTAAGATGAGACTTCTTTTTGCAACAGGGACACTTCATTGTAGAATAGGAAACACCCATTATCTTCAGTCGCTTTTCGTTTTTCCTAGGTGACTAACAATGGGCACCCGAAGACGGCGTCAATCTCGCAGATCGAAGAAGCGGGTCATCAAGTATGTTCCGCTTGTCGATCCAGATGTGCGGTATCCCCAAGACAAGTTTGAGAAGGAACTTTCGTCCTATCTCAAAGATCCGCATGGATGGGGGAAATCGTTTAAGCGTGTCAAGGAGGGCGGGATTGAAATACGGTTAGCGTCGCCTGCCACAATCAATGAGGCATGTGGCAAGGATCTGCGGAACTTGAGTTGTGCAGAATTGGGCGGGAAACATATGTACTTGAACGCAATGCGGTGGTCGCACGGTGCACCCGAAAGCAAATTGGAGTTGCATGATTACCGGCAGTATATGGTGTCACATGAAATGGGACATATCTTGGGGCATGAGCACGTGGACTGTCCGGGTCGTGGACACCCTGCACCGATCATGATGCAACAGACACTTGGAATCGGTCAGTGCAGACCGAGTACTCAGGTGTGAGGACCCGGACGACGACGACGCGTACGACCTCCCCGAGCATTCGGATTCCGCAGTTGCATGATCGCCCGATCCATATTGTCCATTTGTCTTTCTAAATCCGTGACACGCTTTAGGAGACCAAGAACAACTGTTTGCACCACAGACACCCCCAACACTTCACCCCCAGCACCGTCGAACAGCACACCTCGATCGCGTAACTCGTTCTTGTGTCCTTGTATCCAACCTTGAATCGGATCAAGAAATGCGAGACGGGGATTAAAGCCTTCTTGTTCAGCAGGGTTCGGGTCAGCTGCAGCAGCAGCGGCAGGTTGGGGCATACCAAACCCGAAGGGGTTACCGGGACCGGGGACACCGTTACCCGCCATTTAGTATATATTCTAGTTTTTAGTTCGAGTACGCAAGACCGCCCATGCCCGACATGACACGGAAGATATTGTAGTTGACGGCATACATGCGGAAGTTGTACGGGTACGCCTTGGACGGGAACGTGCCCGCACCACCACTGGTCTTGCTGTCGAACACGAGGGTTGCTGTGTCGATGCGAGAAAAGTTGCAGGTGCCCGACGGTTGGTGCTCCTCCGGTTGCAGCGCAAACGAGTACACGTTGATCGGGTTCGCAATCGGAAACGTGTGGTCGGCGATCGTGCCCGTCAGAGTCGTCGATGTAACGGTCTGCGCAATGTTCACGATATAGGTTCCAGCACCACCCGAACCGCCAGCATAGGCAACGATCGACGTGCCCGGTTTGACACCCGAACCTGTGAGGGACATTCCGATCAAGAACACACCTGTCGTGGTACCCGCAGTAAAGACCGTGTCGGAAATGGTGCTGGTCGTCGCGGACGCAGTCTGCACCACACCAAGGGAGATGGAGTTGCGCGTGGGCCAGAACCCGCCACCCGTGTGGTGCTGGTACGGTTGGACCTTCCAGAAGTAGTCACCATAGCGCTCATCGAAGCGGTCCTGTCCATTGATCTGCAGACGGCAGCGGTCGACAATGTCGTCATACGAAAAGGGCGACGTGTATCCATCGGCAACCGAGGTCGCGCTCGCGCAGTCCGTCTTGCGGACATCTTGGAAGACCCAGATCAACTCCTTCACGGGGTGGTTCAGCGTCAGGTCGATGCGCGCATTCGCCGTCGTCAGCGTCTGCTGGAGCGAGTACTGCAACTGGTCAATGAGGTACTCGTGCGACTGCTGGGCAAAGCGACGACGCTCATCCGTGTCCAGGTAGATGTAGTCAATGTAGAGGGACGCCTCCTTGGGGTTCGGCAAAAGTCCAGCGGCAGTGCCAATTGTTCCCGCCGATCCGGCAGTGCCCGACACCAAATCAATCTCCTTGCGGAAGATCAGGTTAAAGTGCACTTCGTGGTACTGGAGGGCAATGAGCGGCAGAGCGAGTCCGGGGTTGCGGCAGAACCAGAAGGACAGCGGAATGTACAGCACGTTGGGACGACCGTTGCAGGATGTTAAGGTCGAGGGACGTCCACCCTGGTCACCGCCGAGCATGGCATCCAACTTGACACTCTGATCGTACGGCGCGCTTAACGTCTCCCAAAGGTACATCCACTCTCCGTACTGACGGTCCATGACTTGACCACCCACCTCGACCTCAATCTGCTGGATCATGAGGTACCCCAGACGACGCTGAGCGCCCTGTGTCCAGTTGATGGGAGCACCGGCAGTGCCCGCAATGGTCGTGTCGGGCAATGTCACCTCGAGGTAGGTGCGGTACAGCAGGTCGGCATTGCGATTGACGACGGCAACGACGCGTTGGCCGAACGTCGGCGCGCCTGTAAAGTTGACACGCATTGCCTCCATGGCAAAATTCGTGTGACGCTTGTACATGACCTTCCAGAAGGTAATGTGAGGATTTCCAGTGATGTAGGCATCTTGAGCACCGTATGCAACGAGTTGGAGAAGACCGCCACCCATTTGTTTATTCTTTGTGTGGATATATTCTTCACATCAATTGAACAAATGTCCGCACCACGAAGACTTCGCACAATAGTTGAAGAAGCACGAAGACCCGACATAAATCCCCCGAGAAAGGCACCGGCAACACTTGAAAATCGAGGGGATCCTGTCGAATTCACGGATACTCGTCCCATCGGAGTACAGAAACCTACGCCAGTGAAGTTCAAGGACCTTGCGCCTAAGGGACAGGTGATTATGGGAGGTCGGACCCGGCGTCGCCACAGACGCCATCGTAAGATTCGTCGCACTAGAAGGTAAATGAGCAACGGACGGGCACCGCCTCCACCGCCGCCCCCGCCTCCCCCGCAAACATTTACGAACACACCACCTGCAGGTCTGCAGAAACCGAAACCGAAGGGAGACGATCCAGGACCCGTCGACAATACTCCAGTGCGAAAACCGACGGCACCTGGAAAGGGCGGGTCAAGAGCGAGGGCATTGTGCAAATGTATCAAGTCAGTGAGGAAAACAGTGAAGGCACGTCCCGGGTCGTCGAAAGAGCAGGCAGCAATTGCCATCTGCGTCAAGTCTGTCCTGCAAACGCGGGGACGGACTCTAAAGAGATTCAAGTGCGGACGCAAACCCAAATTGTCGACCCAGCGGAAATCCGCAAAAACGAAATCCAGGTTTTAAGAAAGAAAGTATATCAGCAAAAATGACGACCATGGAGACTCTCGCAATGATCCGCTACCCCACCAACGCCCGCCTGCGCGCAGACTACATCCACGCCCTCAAGGAGTGCAAGGCAAATCCGGCGTACCAGGCACGTATGCCGAACGGACTGGACGACCACCCGTGCCACTGTGAACCGTTCATGGAGGACGACATCAAGGGATGGACGACTGTCAAGCGCAAGATCCGCGTCAAGAAGATCCTCTCCGATGAGGAGTTGGAGTATCTTGCAGCACAGATGCATGACAATTGGGAGGCAGAGTCCGTCGACAGTCGTGGAGGCATGCTGAACCCTACGACTGGACCGGTTGGAGAGCACAATGGCGCACTCTTCGACATCGGATCCCGCTTCTAGACGCCACTCCCGCACACTTACTTACTTTTTCCATTTACCTCATTCGGGCACTAGAAGAACATGCTCGTGAGGTATCGTGGCAAGTGGTTCGAAGTCCATCCTAGACCGTATGAACCTGAGCGCATGACGACAGACATTGCGTGGATTCAAATTAAAGAGGGTGTGGATGCACCTACATCCTATCGTATTTGGTTTGAACGACAGCGCAAAATTTCCCATCTCTTTCAACAATGCAGCAAGTCGTTATCCTCGCACTCATCCTCCTTGCCTTGATTGTGTATCGTCTCTGGTGGAAACCCATGCTCATGCCTGCAGTGAAGGAGACATTGCCTGGAACGGCAACACTGTACATGTTTTACACGAACTGGTGTGGATATTCGAAAAAGGCGTTGCCTGAATGGGACAAGGTACCTACAACTGCGACGTACGGGTCGACGACAGTTACTTTTAAGAAGGTCGATTGTGAGGCACAGAAGGATATGTGTACGCAGTACGCGATAAAGTCGTATCCGAATGTCAAGTTGGAAACGTCAGGTGGTCTTCGCGAATACAGTGGACCTGTAACGTATGATGGACTGACTGCGTTCTTGACGGAGTCTCTGGGCGCTGTCAAAACATAAGATACTGAAAGAATATAATGGGAGATTCACCACTATATCGCAACTTTTCGGCACGCAGTGATGATTACGTGATCATGTCTGCAATCGACCTGCTTCGTCCAGAACAATTAAACAGTGTATTGAGTGACGCAGTCAGTTGGAACCGTCTGGGAATTGTTAACTATTTACTCGATACGAAACACGTGTCTCCAGATACAATTTTTAATGAAGTCTCTATGCTTGCACTTGCACTCGTACAGAATAGTAATGCGAATAGTTCCGGTCCGTTGATTCTTGAACTTATCAATCGATGTAGTCCCGCTACATTCGCGTATCGACAGCAGTTTGCTGATCATCCCGCCTTCTATCTCGCGACTCCGTTGATTATAGCAGCAGGGACGGACCAAACGTTGGATACGTTTCGACAAATCCTCGACAAGAGCATGGGTGTGATCGATGCCCAAAATAAGGTTGGCAGAACTGCCCTCCACTATGTTGCTCAACACAACAATATCGAAGAAGCGAAACTTCTACTTGCCAGAGGTGCAAACCCTCTTATAAAGGATGTACGTGGGTATACAGCGTACGACGTTGCGAACCTAGGTGATGTAAAAACCCTTTTGGATGTGAAAGCAGACCCCTCGGGGTCACCCCCTCGCCAAAGTGCTGCCGCCGCCGCTGCAGCAGCAGCAGGTGCTGGAAGTCCTCCTGGACCCGTTGCCCCTCCGAGTCCTTCTGACATTCTCAATCCTCAACCTCCACCTCCCCCCGCTCCTCCCCGCGGCAAAGGGCGCCGGACTCGTCGTAAGCGGTCGAAGCGCAGAACGACCCGGGCGCGTAGAAGTATAAAATACTGAAGGAGTACATCACAGCAACTAAGGAATTTATTGCCGAATAGCAAATGTCTCATTTCAAATTCACGTTTCATGCGAATGGCCCAAGCGGGTCGCCACCTACCAAGGCTCAACTGGAACCCATCAAGAAAGCGTTGATTGCATCCATCAGTGCAACTGCGCTGTCTATTAGTTTTACCGACAATGGCAACGATACGGGCGTATTCACGGTCATAGGAACTACAAATGACCTTGCCGCTCTAAGATTTAACGCAGATGAATTGATTGATGATCTTCCCGCGATAGCCGGTTGGGTCGCGGGTCCGGAGAAGGTAAAGTTTGCTGAAGACAAGGATCCCAAGGGCGGACGTCGTCGTTCATCGTCCAAGCGCGTCCGGAAGGTCACTCGTCGTAAGCGGTCGAAGCGCAGAAAGACCCGGGCGCGTAGAAGTATAAAATACTGAAGGAGTACAATGGCAGATGTTGTTCGTATACAGGATATGATTGATGACTCCTCTGCAGATGCACACAGTATTATACAGGCGATTGATGCACTTCCTATAGGAGTCGATCTGTTTCCTCTTGCGAGAACCGCAGTCCTGGACAACCGTGTTGATATTTTGACACATCTAATCGATGTACGAGGTGTAAATCCGAACACGCCCAATGCGAATGGAGCGACACTTCTCCAAAATGCAATTTTACAATCTAAAGGGAATGACGCGTGGAATCCGCTTGTCTTGCATATTATCGAAAGATCGAGCAAGGAAACAATCGACTACGCAGTTCGTTCAGATGTTCACGCCCCTTCAAATGGTATGACCGCGATCATGTTTGCGGTTATGTTTCCGAACTCTGACGTCCTCACTGCACTCTGTCAAAAGAGTAGTACGTCGATTAATTTGCGAATGAATGGAGGTCTCAGTGCCCTCCATCTTGCGGCAGATGAACAGAACATTGAAGAGATAATTCGTATTCTTTTGCAGTATGGTGCGGATCCTACTTTAAAAAGTGATACAGGCGAAACTGCCTACGACTATGCACTGTCTCAGCGGGATGAATATGGAAATCCGAGAATGAATCCGCGCGTACTCGCGATATTACGTGGATCCCCAGATCCCGAGGTACGTCCAGGATCCCCCGGTTCTCAACGAAGTGGTCCTAACCCCGGACCCGTTGTTGCCAAGAGTCCCGGTGATCCTCAAGGCGGACGGCGTACCCGTCGTAAGCGGTCGAAGCGCAGAAAGACCCGGGCGCGTAGAAGTATAAAATACTGAAGGAGTACAATGGCATATCTTGTAGGATTCGCAAAAGAGATATTTCAGAGTAGAGAACCCGGTGGTCCACCGTTAAACTTGGAGAGTCTGAAAACAAGAATCACCGTATCTGCTACCCCTCCAGACCAGTTGCAGATACTGCTTTTTACTGCGATTGAGATGGTAAACCTCGACCTTGTCAGGTTTTTGATAGAAGAGCAACACGTCGACCCCAACTATCTGCACACACGGCACTTTCACCCGCTCGGTAGTGGAGTCACTGTAATGGAGGGTATGAACCCTATATCAGTACTCTACGTTCTTTTTACATCACAGTCCCCTCTTCCGATACCGCAAATGACCGAGATGTTTTTGTATTTAGTTGAAAATGTGAACCCGGAGACAATCAAGCATAGAATAGAGACGCCCAGTCCGACAACTTCCAACGGAACTGTCCTTCACTATCTATCGTCACCGTCGGCATTAGTCAAGTTTGACGTGATTAGAATAGTTAGACGGTTATGTGAAAAGGCACCTGGTCTGATCGACATGCAGAGTGACGCCGGATCGACTGCGCTTCACGTAGCGGCACAATATAACAATGTAGAGGTAGTTAGGGAACTTATTCGTCTAGGTGTAGATCTCACTCTAAGGGATAGAAGTAATAAGACTCCACGCGATCTAGCGACGTCTGTTGAGATACGGGCACTTCTAGACAGTGCACTCAATCCAGCAGCTCCTCCAGGGTCACCGCCACGTGGACCTGCTGCTGCAGGTGCCGGAAGTCCGCCTGGTCCCGGGTCTCCCGCGTCTCCTCCGTATACAGGCAGTCCTTCTGACCCCCAGGGGGGGCGAGGCGGACGGCGTACCCGTCGTAAGCGGTCGAAGCGCAGAAAGACCCGGGGGCGCAGACGTTCGTAATTATTTGCGTTTCGAAATGAACCTAGACATTTGCGAGTACCCCTTCTGAAACATCGACTCCTTGTCGGCAGGCGTTGTTTCGGTTAATGTACTGACTGTATCATCATCTAACCAAACCAAATTCCTGAACCGCGTCAAGTCATGTTGCATAAAGAAACTGTACCATAGCGTGTACAATGTTTGTGCGGGTGAAATGGAGTCCAGTGTAGACGGATAGATTGGAGTGGGTCGTGCAGTAATATGTAGAGTCAAGCAGTCAGGTGGAATAACGTCGGCAATGCATCGCGAAAGGACGCCGCCGTCAATGTAGACATTGTTGTACACAATCTGCGGTTGGAACAAGAACGGCAGACAACAGGAGGACCGAATTGCATCCACCACAAGAACATCTCCGGAAAACAAAACCGGTTTCAATGTCGTCATGTTTGACGCAAGAAGTTTGACGGATTGAGGCAAGTCGTTGAGTTTTTTGCCACGAATGGGAAATCCGTTCCGCTCGAAACACTCCTCTAGTTTTTCACACCAGTCTGTCATGGGGAACAGACCCTTTTTTGCAGGGAAGTCTTGTAGATGGTGTAGACGAAGTGTCGGGAAGAACCCAGAAATGGTCATGCCGGGATCACGAAAAAAGGCGTTCAACTGGGCAGCGTTCATGCCGCATCCCAATCCAACTGCGGCAATGGATCCAACCGAACACCCGTAAATACCGTCGGGAAACTGCAGATGCCCCATTTCTTCTTCGAGTGCAGCGAGTGCACCTACGAGCAACCCACCTCTCGACCCTCCGCCGCCAAGCGCAATGGATCGATACATTCTATTGTATCTGACAAGTAAGAGCATGCTGAAAGCACGTGATGTATGGACAGAACAAGAAGAACGCAGAGAAAAACGCATGTCGGCAATGAGACCTGTACTTTCTCAATTGTACGGGCAAATCCGGAAACAGGCAATCCATTCCCCCAATGCGCCATATGTTGTCTTTGAAATCCCCGCCTTTGTATTTGGATATCCGTTGTTCCAATTGAGTGAAGCACGAGAGTATCTCGTTGCCACACTCACGGAGTCTGGATTCATGGTGTGGCCTGTGAATGAGAAATATCTCTTTGTGTCTTGGGTCAAGCAGGGTGCGCGCACCTCTCACCGCCCTCCACTCATTACCAATTACCGCCCGCAAGTTTACGACCCGACCGACGTGGGAAGCATGCTTCGTTGAGGCGGACTCATGTATCCCGTGGTTGCCGTCATGACTGCGTTCAAAAATGCAATTGGAATGGGTGCGAGTGCAGCAATAATGACGGCAATAAACTTTGTTATAGGACTTGCCGTCCACTTTACAAAGGTCGTTACGATATACGACATGCCAACTTCATTGCTCGGATCGATTGTCTTTCGGTTTGCCGCATATCCATCCCATAATTTCCACGTGTACACCATGTTCGTCAAGAACATGAGGATTACGAGGAACCCTACCACACCATACGATGCATACAAACTTGCATTCCACACAAGCGTTTGCGGTGTACACTGGACTTGTCCAAGTGTAGTGTACTGTCCAAGCGTCGCAGTTTCATTCAGCGCATACTCATCTGTATGTGTACCGTCCTTGTCTACATAGACAATCTCGAGTTGAACAACCGGAAACCCACGTACAGTATCGTCTTCGGGTGTGGTTGTCAAGACTTTTTTTGCACGTGTTGCCGTGTAAATTGGCATCACTGGAAAGGTAACGGATCCTCCACAAAGAGGGGGGATCTGATCGAGTACATCCACTGTATCTTTTGACGTCTTGAGTGTTGCCTTTGTGATGGAGGTAACGGGTCCAGACGGAGGAATGTGTTGCGGACCCGAACTTGCGGGAAGAACGTAGTCGGCAGGTGTAGTGGGAGGTAGTGGAGGTGGTTCTACGGTTTTTGTCGCTCCGGTTGCCATTGTTAAGACGCAAACACGAGATTTGCAAGACCACTTACGATACGCAAGAAGTTGTAGGACTCAATGTAGACACGAACATTGTATGTATAGTTGAACAGGATTGCACCATTTTGCGTGTTTTTGATGACCGTGACAACATCAGAGGGGTTATACAATCCAATATTTCCGGGCGGAATCACGGTGGGATTCTGGTTAAAGACGGTGGATTTCAAGATGCAGACTTGGACTTGCCCAGTTGCCGTTTGTGCGGGAAGCGGTTGTTGCATTGTCATGCGCAAAGTGATCTTGTCGAATTTACTCGAATTGAACGCACCGCTTGGTTGATATTGATCATTGTTGAGGGCAAAGGAGTACATGTAGATACCCGGTAAACTAGGTCCAGTTGTGTGGCGATACGACTGCAACAAGGAAAAGTACTGACTTGGTTTGGTGTAGAAGCGCTCTTGTCCGTTAAAGAGAAGAACGCTGTCGACCATTGTATCGCGCGGAAAGACGGAACTCACTTGATATTGTCCGCTCGAATAGAGGACAGTCCCGACATTTGAACTGTTGGCAGTGAAGGGTGCGCGGTTGGGATCGTCCCAATTCGTGTAATTGTCCCAGTCATTGATTGCCTCCTTATCCGACCGACGGGCATTGAACATGATTCGCGTGACCAAGTTTCGTGAAGGAAGGACTGTTTCTGTGTTTGGACCGAATTGGTTCTCATTCCCGACAAATATAACTTCTTTCATCAGGACGGTTTGATCTGCAAGTGCAAGTTGGTTGAGTTCCATCTCGGTTAAAGAAATGAAGTTTGCGTCAATGTAGGGATCTGGGAAAAAGGTGGTTAACGTCGGGTTGGACGGTGTGCCATCAAGATTGGGCGGACTTAAGAAGGTGGAGAGCGTGGATGCATCGGGACGAATGCGTGTCCCGAAGGTGGCGTTTATGGGATTTGTGTCGAGAATCGAATACAAATTGATCATCGGATTCAAGACGACATTGATAAAGACGTCCGTGTTCTGCATGGACACCAACGGCAAGGCGGTTCCGGCATTCTCACAGAACCAAAAGTGAAGCGGCACAATGAGTTGGCGAGATCGGATAGAGGGTTCAGGTACAGTTGTCATGGGCAACGCAAGACCTAACGGACTCTGCACTGCGACTGCGTGGGGATACTGCCCATTGCGATCAAATGCATTTGCTGGATCGTACACTTCCTTGACATGTCCAACCATCTTGTCCACAAGTCCGCGCTTTGTCTGGTCGTGTGTGAGATACGAATACAATTTCATGAACTCGCCAGTCATGGTTTGAAGAACTTGACCATTGGCAGTCAGTTCAATGCGATCGATTAAATTGTATCCGATGTTCTTGATCCACTGAAATTCATATCCCATGGCAGTGCAGCGTGTATCGTATCCGGGCGGTGCCGTGATTACGCTTTTCAAGGGCGACCAGATGTCGGGTAGAGTCAAGACCAAGTAGCAATCATTCACAAGTTGTCCATATCGATCAATTCTGCACGAGAGTGTGCGGGTGCCAGTGGCATCAAATTCGAGATGGGACGATGTGAATGTGAGGCGAATATGTTCCATGGCAAAATTGGTGTGTCGGCGATAGACGGCGCGAAAATGAGTCATGGACGGATTTCCATTCACGAGTTCATTCTGTGCACCCTCGGCAGCAAGTTGCATCAATGCACCGGGCATTTGATTCTTTCTCTACATAAAGAACCAAGTAAATCACCCATGGCAGGAAACGGGGCGCCTCTTCCCAAGGATCCTGATGATTTCCTACGTAGAGGCGACCTCCCTGTAGAGAAAGAGGGTGGGGGGTGCGAGGCGATCTATAATGCCGGATATGCATATGAGTACTTTGACCCTCGCACGTATGACCCACACCGCCCCTGCAAAATTGATATGAAGAAGGGTGTACCTGCAAACACTGTTGCGGTTCTTCCGCCGATAGGTGAGCGTATATTCAAACAATTTCTTGATCAAATCCCGCTGTTGAGTGCAGACGACATACGAGGCGCCCCGGACGGTGTCTACACGTGGATTGTATTTTCGAAGGACGGAGGCGAAAAGCAATTTGTGGCGTGCCCGGTGCGGGACGCGTTTGAAATCGGTACGAAACATGGTGCAATTGCGTTTCGAGTAGGGGCAACGCATATCCACAATGGCGGTGAGATCATGAAATCAGGTGGCACCATGCAATTCAACCTTCAGTCCGGCACATATATGCAATACTGGTTGAAGGCCCGTGTGAAAAAGGCAGAAGGAGACTGCAATCACCTAGAACTCCACGCATACGTCCAAGCGAAATTCAAGGAGATGTTTCCAGATGCAGTGTTTCAACATGAACCGTTTAAAATGGGAAACCCGACGGCGGCAGATCTGGAGATATACCGTCTCGCAGGGTTTCGAATTGTCGATGTATCCGGTCTCTCGTACGATGCGTGCAGTGCCAAGATCGATGATGTCTTATCTCAAAAGGGCGGTCGGAAAACGCGTAGGCGCAGACGTCGCTACACCCGGCGGGCACGGCGGTGACGCGAGTGTTTCTTTGCGCGACGGGTGCGATTACGCCGGCGCCCTCCGTAGCGTCCATACTGCTGCTGTCCATACTGCTGCTGCTGGGGCGGTCCATACTGCTGCTGCTGTCCATACTGTTGCTGCTGGGGCGGTCCATACTGCTGCTGGGCAGGCGCCGGGGCGGCCGCAAAGGGGTTCAAACTTCTAGACGGACTACCACCCATTTTATATTACTTACGGAGATGTTGTTCCTGCCGCTAAGCAACATAAGTTGGTATATTGAACGGGTCCGAGGGAAATAATATTTGTATTGTAGACTTGACCGGGTACAAACTTCCGCTCAAACTGCGACGCCTTGTTCCCCTTGACGGCAGTGTACACATAGTTATAGCGGCGGTGAGCGGGGGGCGGATTCGACTGAAAGGTCGCCGCAACGATCTGCTTCTTTTTCTGAGTGACATAATCTTGCACCGAATTGATCTGGACCATCTTTGATTTATAGAGAAGTGAAAGAATCTATCTAATGCGGTTTGTACTGATATCAACTCACGTGGACCAGACGACGGGGTACTCCAAGGTGAGTTTCAATCTGCTATCGCAACTTGCAACGCTTGCACCGAAGGTCAAGACATACCACTTTGGGTTTCAGCGCCACCCGGATCGCAAGTCGGTTCGCAAGGCACCCGACGGTGTGGTTCTGTACGATGCTGCGACGAACGAGGATCCGAAGGAGGAGGGGTTTGGGTTCAATAAGATCTATGAGTATCTGGACATGGTGAATCCAGATATTGTCATGATCTACAATGACCCACTCATCATCTGCAAGTTTCTCGACGCAATGAAGATTACTGAGACGACGCGCTACAAGGTTTGGACGTATGTTGACCAAGTGTACACGGGAATCGCAAAACCTCTGGTTGACAAGATTCAAGATCATTCGGACAAGATCTACTGTTTTACCGACAGTTGGGCACGCGAGTTCAAGAAGTATGGGATTACAAAGACGATTGGTATCCTTGAGCACGCAGTGGATCCGACGGTTTTTTCGAAGTTGCCTCTCGGTGTCCGCACAAGTCTCCGGGCATCTCAGAAGATCCCATCTGACGCGATTGTATTTCTGAATGCAAACCGGAACAGTCAGCGGAAGCGTCTCGATACGATGCTTATCGGGTTTGTTCGTCTTCTTGCCCGGAATCCGACACTGCCCCTGTACCTCATGTGCGTGACCGTTGCCAACCCCCAGGCAGGTGCGTATTACGACCTGCATCGGATTTATGTGGATCAACTTCAGCGCGTCGGTCTTCCATTTGAGGAGTTCAAGATGCGTCTCATGCTTGTCGATACGACTCCGCCGAATACTCTGCCGGACGATGTGATTAACCAGATCTACAATATCACGGACATTGGCATCAATACAAGTGATGGCGAAGGGTTCGGTCTCTGTCAACTTGAGCACCTGTATACGGGCGCACCTCAAGTTGTGACGGATGTTGGGAGTTATCGCTCCTTTTTGAGCGAACGTGTTGCCGACTTCATTCCCAAGTGCGATATCGAGGTGTATTTTCCTGGATCTATGCCGCTTGGACTGTCTGCGCCCTCGTTTTCCCCGGAGGACACGGCAAATGCAATGGAGTCGGCAGTCAAGAATCTCGCAGAGCACCGTGAGAACATTCCTGAACATACCTTCTTGACCTGGACAAGTGTGTGTTCGGGATTCCTGCAGGATGTCCTTCACCAGGCAAGTGCGTAACGGACTCTGCCTTCCGATTCAATGACACCAATGCGGATTAGACGCTGATCATCTCCAAATGCTGACACATCAAAGAGTTCTCGACTGTCGAGATCATACAAAAAGAGTAAATCCTTGATTGTGACCTGCTGAAGTCTCCTCCGCTTTCGATCCATATTTCGCAAATAGGATGCGTCGGACGGGTCCGCCTTGATTGCCGGATTGAATGCCAGGTCTTCTCCAGTGACTCCGCTATCGAAGCGCATGCATGAAATTACATTTGTCTCTCGACTATGAAGTTTCCGATGAATTTCGCAGTCGACTGCTGCCTGTTTTAATAAGAAACCGATTTTTTGATTAATCACATCCTTTTCAAACGCTGCTTCATACAGGTATTCATCTGTCGACATGAACGTGTCGACTGGCGAACCGCCTTCGTAGCGTTTCTTCGATGTGTCTGCACGGCGAATGCGGGCAATGTTAGGTCCTTCCGAGGTCTTGAGTTGTTCTGGACTGAAGACGCTCATGTACATACTGACACGGACCGTGCGTTCTTCGGGAGGAAGTGTGGCATGGGAGCAGATGCGCACTGCACGACCAATGACTTGATCGTGACGGGCGGGGGTCCAGTGCGGTTCCATAATGTGTACGTGGCGTACATTTGCCAAGGTAATGCCTTCCGCACCGCTGCTGGATGCCATGAGCAGGCATAACAGTTTCTTCCCCCGCGCGGCAATGCTTGCCTTCAAGGATTCGGGAAACTTTGCTTCATATCGTCCGTTAAAGATCTGACGAAACAACTCGCGCTCTTCGACCTTTTCTTCTCCTGTGTAAAACGCATACGCAGGTTTCGCAGACATTGCGGGGTCTTCGATTAAGGATCCATTTTGAGTGATAAGTTTGTACGGTTGCCATCCATTGGCATCCAAGATTGCAGCAAAGACACCAAGACCTTCGAGCGACCGGTACTGAGAATACACAAATTGATTTTTCCATTCTGCTCCATCGCCAATGGATAAATTGGAAACCATCCGTTTGAGTTTGGGACTGTAGATATCAAGCGATTTCAACGTCAAGTACTTTGCAGATTGGGTCCGCAAAGCACTTAATGCGTCAGGGTGGGCGGGGACGGTATCTTCGCTCGCTGCATCATCATCGACTTCGGGAACTTTGAGTTCGGGTGGAACCAAGAAATTACAAAGTAGACGAGACTTGACACGAAAAGACTTCATTTCATCCTTCAATTTGTTTGCTGCAGATGTAGGTTTGATCATTTCCTTGTTGCGGGCATCGAGATAGGTTGTGAATTGTTCGGATGACATTGCGACCTTTTCGAGCATCTTGTCATCGTCGACCCTGCGGGGAATCAGGCGCTCGTCTGCGCCCTTGAAATAGGAGACTAAACCTTGGATACGCCGTTGCAAGAGCAGAGGGTTCTTGATGGTCAGACCATCTAGAAACAGATCGGCAAACTCTTCATATTTGGAGGGGAGACATTCGAGTTCTTCAGTGACAATTCTCTCAAGGGCAATGTCGCTTCCGTTTGCCGTATCAAAGGTGGTTTTGAACGACTTGACCCAATCGGTCGGCATCGTGATCCATGACAAATCCTTGTTGTACTGAACCGCGACGCGCTGCCCTGTATTGTTGTACACTGTGGCAAAGTGCGGGGGATTGCGTGTGACCATGACAATCTTTTTCACCGCATTGAATTCGACAGTATCAATGTCGCGCAATTCATGAAGTGTCGCGGTCATTTTCGGTTCATCCCATCCTTGGATGGTTTTGAAGGGGATGGAAATCCGTTCAATCGGTCCACGCAACAAATTCATGAGGTAGGCAATTTCATTGGGTTTATTAATTACAGGCGTGCCGGATAACACTACAACCTTGCAGGATTTGGCGCGATAGATTGCATTGTATACGGGCAAGATCACACCCTCTTTATCGGCAATGCGGGAGATGAAGTTATGCACTTCATCAATAATGACAATGGACTCATCGTACGGATTGGGTCCATCTTCGGGAAGAAGGGCGGCAACTGCAGTGCGTGTCAGTCCGTTATAATTCACAAAGGTGAAGCGAGACGTCAGAACATCATCAATTTGTTGGCGAATGAGATCTTGATCCACTTTCGAAAGGGTGGTGAAGTTTGCCGGTTGTCTGGGTGTTGTCGTGTAGAATTTGCCGTGTTTTTCAAGAAACGCTTCAGAGATTCCTAACGATTTCCCTTCATCTGCACGTTCTGCGGAACTGACTTCACGGACCCGCCAGTGCTGTTCAGTGTAGAGCGGACATGTTTGGAATTCACTCTTGTAGTTTGCACGAAGACTTGCCGGGGTCATGACCACAACCTTTGCCTTGGAGATGAGTGATTGAGCAATGGCAATCGACGAACATGTCTTTCCGGATCCGAGACCGTGATACAATAAGATTCCGCGATACGGGGTTTCAATAAGCATGTAGTCTCGGATCAGTTTTTGGTAGGGGAACAATTCACGAGCACTTGTTTGGTTGAGACATAAATCAACATCCTTGTCTTCGGATAGGGGATCTCGGTCTTCTTTTCTGTACTTGAGAAAGATCCGAGTGATCGAATCCGCAAATGCTTTGCGGTTCGGCAAGATATAGTCGGCGGCAGTACTCATTGTTTTTCGTTGGGATTTGATAATGGAGGCGTTCACACGGAAAAACCATCGGATATGGATGGTGTCCTTTTATCTGTTCTTTATGTCTGCCTTTCTCTACATCAAACCGACTGTCGCGTTCGGGCGTGAAGGTCGTGTTCGTCCATTCGGAACAGGTGATCGAGAGGCAACGATATTCCCCGTGTGGACATGGGTGTACCTGTTCAGTGTCGTGGCATATTGTTTGACCGTGTACTTTGCTGATTTTCAGGTATAGACCGCGATACATCCATGCTGACTCCCGACCACGTTTTTTTGAACCCGCTCAAGGAAGACTATATTGGTCCGCCTAGAGTCGATCCGAGAAACATTCAAATTGGAGAACGGGTGTGTCTGCGAGGCAGTGGACGGGGTGGGTCGCAGATAGATGGATATGGCAGGGTTTTTGACGGAATGCATTCTGAGTACATTTCGATTGTAAATGATTTGGGGCAGTCTGTCTTTTACTTCTTTTGGAATGTGGGTACGCTCGATTACCATGCTCCTGCCCTTCGGCGTCTACGCAAGTCTCTGGCACTCAAGATACATGTGGATGAATATCTGTATCGACCGGGACATCGGGGTGCACTTGAAGCGCGCGATCGGTTTATGGTGTGTCTGCATCTCTATGCCAAGTTCCCTTTATAAAGGCGGCAACATCCCTCCAATCAAGTCCCACAGCATCTGTCTTGATAAAGAGAGTGGGCGATCCTGCGGCATTCTCTGCGCGAATGTAGATTGTTTTGCCGATTCCAGGGGAGGGATCGCCTATATCCGGGTGCTGCCATAATGCTTGATTGGGTGTCAGACTGGTAGCTCCGAGATCAATCATGGACTGTAAAAATCCAGTGATGTCTGACTCCATTGACTGAAAGGAGTTTGTGGGATTGTGCCACATACCGCCCTTGTACTTGGCACTCAAGATACGTCCAGTTCCATTTCCAGCAGGTCCTTGCTCTCCCTTAGGACCGATCCCCCCTGGAGCACCTGGAGCACCGGGGGATCCCCCAGGTCCAATGGATCCAGTTGCACCGGAATCACCTTTCACTCCTTTGCCGGTGGCTCCAGGGGGTCCGGTGGGTCCTTGAACATTGGACGGCGCACCGGTGGGTCCCGCCAACCCTTGCGGTCCTGATGCACCTACAGGTCCAGGTACCGTACTCGCAGCACCTGCGGGTCCGGTATACCCTCCAGTTCCCGCTGGACCCGCCGGACCGGTTGCGCCCACCCCACCTATCAGTCCTAAAGGCGACCCGAGCGAACCACCTCCACCCGGTACGTTTTCATATGCAACATCTCCGATCGCGTGCTCGACAATCCCGTAATTTGTAAACATCTCTGCCTGGATTGCCTGCGTGATGTTTGTGCCATACGACGACGCTTGATTGACTGTGGATCCAGACCATTCGTTGCGGTTGTAGGAGTCGAGTGTAAATGTCTTGAGAAGCGCTTGGAACCTTGCAACTGCAGCGGCAAACACAGTCGGGTCCGTTCCGGGAAGAGGGCGAGGGAACGTAACATCTCCGTCAGGTTTGAATCCAAAGCAATTGACACCAAACTTGCTCTTGACATCAAAATAACCGCCGTTCACGCCTGGACGACCGCACGCTGTGCGACGCGCAGGGTCCTGTTCTTTCTGAAGACTGTCCCACGTTCCCTTCTGGGTCGGGTACAGTGCCATTCCACCTTCAGACCATCCGTATCCACACCACTCTGCGCCGGCATTGTACGCAAGAATGATCTGGTCAAGCGTTGCAAGTTGCGACCCGTATGCCGCACACACTGCAGGTGCATCTTCATACGTGAACTTGTTATCGGCAATGTGAAACGCTTCGCTGCCCTTTTCACCAAACACACTTCCAGATTGGGAACCTGATGCTGGGGCAGGAGTGGATGCTGACTTGGTCGATGAGGGAAGTACAACCAGTCCATATCGAAGCGCAACGATAAAGAGAAGCGTACCTAGAAGGATAAAAATAAAGACAACAACGACGGATCCAGTCGTGAAAAAGATGAAAAGACTGATGAGACCTACGACCGAGAGCGAAAGTCCCAACACTGCATCTGGCGATATACCAAAAAGTGTAGGGACGGGTCCAGCAGACCCTGTGGACCCTGTGGTCCCTGTGGTCCCTGTGGACCCTGTGGACCCCGTGGACGAAGAACCTGTCGCACCTGTAGACATTCTTTCTCTTACTCCTTGATGCGATAATAGAACAGCAAACGCACATTGTTCGACAAGGGAAACTTTGTCTTCCCGTGATTGCGGACATTTGAGTCGTCGTACTCAAACCAGTCTCCGCCCAGTGTGCGCCCATATGTCCACCAGTGTCCGCCGTTCCAGCAGACAATTGCGAGGAGTCCGTACTTGAATCCGTTGAGAACCACGATTGGTGCATAGGTGACAGAGGACTTGAGAGATGTCACGTGAAACACGAAGATATTGGGAAATGTCGACATGAGCAACTGCTTCTTACACCCCTTTCCGGAACACGTGTCGCACTTCCAATCCGGAATTTCGACAGGTGTCACTGCCTGCTGGATACTCTCGATCAGCGTCTGGTTCTTGCTGGGTGGACTGATCGAAAACTCAATGAGCGAATCCACAACTGTCTCGGCATGCGAACACGAATTGCATGTAACCTTGTTTCCTACCTTGAATCGCAGAAGCGAGTCGAGGTATGGAAGTTTATCGCAAAGGAATGCCAGCAACTCGTGCGAGTCTCCAATACCCTCACCTGCCGGCATGACTGCAGTCTTGACGCATGCATAGAAATCCTTGAGTCCTTCGTCTCCCTTGGATGACCAAATCTCTTGAAGACTCGAATCGACGGGGTTTGTAGTCTCGAGTTCGGTGTTGATGTATCGTGCTTGAACCTCAGGGATGCGAAACACTGCCTGAATCGTTGCGTTCACCCAGCAGCTTCCAGATTGATTGCGGAGTCCGAACATTCTTTATCTCATGAATGCCGAGAAATCTGCCAAATATGGAACGGGTTCGTTTTTGGCCGAATAGGTACTTGCAGAATACGCAGCGGATTGCAGGTAAGGATTTTGTATAAGATCTTGATCTCCAGGAACCTGTGATGTCGCAGAAAACAGATTAAAGTCGAATGTTGATTGTCCACTCCAGGGTCCACCTGCCGGTCCTCCTGCAGATGCGCCTTGCGGTCCGCCTGCTGACCCGCCTGCTGACCCGCCTGCTGACCCGCCTGCCGGTCCGATCAGATCCGGATATATCAATGCAGTGCTTGATACGATATTGTCCTCCGTTCCATTGAACGAGGGTTTAATCGGTCCTCCGACAGGCATCACGTTTGCAGCGGTGACAGATTGATCAAATTGCGAACCGCCTCCGCTTCCGCTTCCGCTTCCGCTTCCGCTTCCGCTTCCGCCCCCGCTTCCGCCCCCGCTTCCGCTTCCGCTTCCGCTTCCGCTTCCGCCTGTGCCCCCGCTTCCGCTTCCGCCTGTGCCCCCGCTTCCGCTTC
>Ga0304728_1000957_pt1 | contig 22291 bp, 26 predicted proteins | sample C_130625_MF_Meta_FD_190476 | JGI IMG/M metagenome (GOLD analysis project Ga0304728, IMG submission 190476) | Freshwater microbial communities from Lake Croche, Canada to study carbon cycling - C_130625_MF_MetaG (v2) (version 2) | ecosystem: Environmental > Aquatic > Freshwater > Lake | place... | reverse complement strand
AAATATTTTTTTAAAAAAAAGTAAAAAAGTATAAAATATATTATACTTTTATTTTTATAACTTTCTAATATATTTTATTTTTATATTTCTATACTTATTATTACATTTATACTTTTTATACTTTTTTTACTTTTTTAAAAAAAACGAGTTGATTGATTAATTTTGATTAATCAATCGTTTTATATATTATCAATCTTTAATCTCTTTAATTTTTTTAATTCTCTTTATTGTAAAATAAAACTGATTAAAAAAATTAATCACTATTTAAAAAAAAAATCTTTATATAAATAAAAATGTCAATTCAATCAATTCAATCAATTGAATCTACTGACAATAAATGTCCTCATTGTTCTCTTTCTTTTTCTAATAAAAGTAATCTTACTACTCATATCAAAACTAATAAAAAGTGTCTATCATCTCGGTCTGAACAAGAACAAGAACAGACTAAATTTTCTTTCTTTGATATTAAAATTTTACTAAATGATTTTAAAGATGAAATAAAGAATGAATTGAAAGTAATCTTACAACAACACGAGAATAATATACAAGTTGATGCTTTAAAACAAGAGATAAAAATATTAAAAGAAACAATCAATTCATTTAAACAAAAAAATGATACATTAAAGCTTCAGATTAAAGTTCAAAAAGAAGAAGAAGAAAAACAAGAACGAAAACAAAAAGAAGAAGAAAAACAAGAACGAAAACAAAAAGAAGATGAGAAGAAGATAGAGAAAAAAGTAGAGAAGAAGGGAGATTTTGATTCAACAATCAATTACGAATTATTAGATAAAGACCAAAATGATATATATAATATTGGAGGTTTACCTCTTTCTACATTAAAAATGATAAAAGAACATTTTATTAAAAATGGAAATATTGTCTTATTACCTAAATGGGGGTTTGTAAAAAATGAGACAAATATTAAAAAATTAAAGCTTTTCTGTGAAAACGATAAGACTAAGAAGTCACCTAAGAAGTCTTCACCTAAGAAGTCACCTAAGAAGTCTTCACCTAAGAAGACTATCTCTAAAATAACAACAACAACGATCACAGAAAGAAAGGATATATCAGACGAAGAAGACGAAGAAGACGAAGAAGACGAAGAAGACGAAGATTTTGAAATTGGAGGATTGAATAAGAGTTATCTTGACTTATTAAAAGAATCTTATCAAGAAATAAATAAGTTGGAATTAGTTGAAGAAGGATCCGGAAGAGTGAAAACATTTAAAACAAAATTAGATCTATTAAAGTATAAATACACTACAATCTTTTATAGACATTTCAGTGATACAAATTTAAACAATGATAAGCTATTATGCTACTTAAAAAAGAATTGAATTTACTATAAATTTATTGATTAATCAAACTTAATCAATAAAATCGTTTTTTAAAAATAGTATAAAAAGTATAAAAAGTATAAATGTAATAATAAGTATAGAAATATAAAAATAAAATATATTAGAAAGTTATAATAAAAGTATAATATTACTTTTATTACTTTTTTACTATTTTTAAAAAAACACTTTAACTGATTAATTTTGATTAATCAATCTTGTTTACGATTTCTTAGCCCTCTTACAGTTTAATAAAATTGAATTTAATATCTTAAAGAAATGAATAATATAATAAATGCCGAAGACTCGTTTGATTCAGACAGATCACTTTTATATCTTACCTTGTGGTCGACGGTTTCAATCGATAATAAAAAATCCAAAGATACTTGAACTTCATAGAAAGGCTTGTCTGAAATGTAGTATATCTGAGATTAAAAACGGTAAAATGAAAGAGAACATTATGATCTAATCTTTTAATCATCCGTATAATTCAACCAAAGATCTTTCTCTGTCATAAGAGCTGGTGGATAGTTTTTTAAAACGCAACACCAACGACTCTTTGTCGCTCTGATTTTTTTCATCTGATTTTTATCTAACCCTAAGTACTCTGTAGTCATATATTTAAGACCCTTCCCAGACCCAGCGAAAGGAAAAAAAACAACTGAATGAGCTTCGTTGAATATTCGTCTAGTATCCTTACCGTTGGTAGTAAGATGATTGGTAATAAGACAAGAGGTATTAGTATGTCTTCCAATTTCTAAGATATTATTGAGAATAGAATAGACAGCTTCTCGAACTTTTTTATTAGAGATATTATCAATATCATCAAAGATAACAATTGAATCTTTGAACTCATCAATCGGTAGCATCTCTTCAACTAAATTTTGACCTACTAATATCCTTTGAATATCCAATTTCTCATCATCTAACGATTCGTCTTCATCTAAACTACTGAATAGATAAATTTGATTTTTTCGATAAAGCTTCTTATATTCTTTCAAGTATTTCTTGCAATAAGTACTTTTCCCCGACCCAGATGGCCCAGTGATATAGATAATCGACCTTTCAGTCTCGGGGTCAGGTGTCTGTTGAAAACATCCATCTGGTATATGAATCTTGTTAAACGATTTAGATAAATCGTCTTCGGTGTTTTCACCAGTAATAAAGACCTTTTTATGGTTATATCTTCCTCCTTGTATAACAGCAATCTGTTTGCCGATATTTTGAAAGTTGATACTCATTTATTAGTAATAATATATTTTTAGTAAATATATTATTTTTTCCTATTATAAATGAATCAGTTGAATTTAGATTTGCAATTTGGAAATATGAATGAAATATCTGTTTTAGAGATTATAAAAAAACATTTCAACGATGAGACGATTAAAAAAGTAGAGAAAAAATATTCAGTTTTTGATTTTGAAGGTAAAAATTCAAGATACGAACTAAAATCGAGAAGATGCGAATCGAAAACGTATCTGGATACGATGGTAGGTGTAAATAAATTAGAATCGGTAGGAGATAATTTTATATTTTTATTTAAGTTTACAGATGGTCTGTTTTATATTAAATATGAAAAAGAGATATTTGACAAGTTTAGAAGGGGTAAAGGAGGCAGATATGACAGAGGAAGACCAGAGATAAAAGATTATCTATTCATCCCTAAAGAAAGGTTGACAAAGATAGAACCTCCGGTTCCCTCCTTTGTTTAACAAGGTAAAACCGTTATAGAAGGATCAAGAGCTACAAAATCATTTCGCCAGTAGATTGTGTAAACACTAGTGTCAGCTACATTTGTAGAGTTTACATTCAAACTATATGTAGATGCTTGAACGGGGGGAGTTGCACTCGAAGAGATCATACATCGAACAGACCCGACAGTACCTCCAGTTGTTTTACGAACACATCCGATAAATTGAGAAGACGGTAAAAGTGCAGAACTGAATCGAGCATCAGTAATAGCTACAGCCACATTACCTGCAACTAACGTAACGTCCGCAGAATAGATTTGAGCAACACGAACACCAGATTCTTGATTAGACATTTATTATTAGAGATAATAATAAATTAATTTTTTTTTTTTACTTGAGGTGTTGAGAAAGACGTCCACCAGCTCGGCCATACCCCAAGGCGTTTGCCAAATCAACAGCTTTTTTGCCGTATTCTCCGCCTTGATCTTTTAAGATTTGCTTGACTTGAGGGATAAGCATTTTGACCAAAGGGTTGCTCATTGCAGATTTGATTTTGTCCAAGAAAGACCCACCAACCATTCGAGTTAAAGAAGACGACGAAATGCCAGGCTGACTGGAAGCATCGAGACAATCTTGTTTGGTCAATAGACCAGTATACACCGCCGAAGTTCCTTTTTCGCAAACAAAGATACCGCTGTTAAGGGTGATTAAAACCAATTCGAGTTGTTGATTGGCATAATTATTAGGAGTTTGATTGTAACAAGAAACGTTTACTTGAAGATTAAAGTTACCTAAAGAACCCGAACTATAAAACGATTCCGTAAGCTGAATATCTTTGCCAAATTCTAATACTAATAAAGAACCAGACATAGCTTGTTTACGTCCAGCAAAATTAGCAGGTCCTCCAGGGCAATTACTATAACCAGAAAATTCCAACCAAGACTGATTAGACCCATTTTCAGCAGAATAACGCCATAAGTCTTGTTGAGTAGCACTTGCGAGAATACCAGATTGGTTGTTAAAGTTAATAGATACAGCGGAAAGGGATAAAAAACAGTCAGGATCAGTTGGGACTTGAGAACCCATAGGTTTTCGTACTTGAATGATTAATTTATCTGGAATTTGATTCAATTGAATATTGTTCGATCGAAGTTGAAATGCACTGCTAACAACTTGAGAAGCTGTTGCACTAGAAGATGAAACTTGAGAGATATAACGAGGCAATTCATAAAATGGAACGCAATTTTTCGAAGGCATTAAATCGTCAGGGTGAGGGGTCAAAAAGTTGAACACCAATTGACAGTTACTGACAGATTGAATAGACGGTAAAGTAGTCGTTGATACATAACTTCCGTTAGCCCCAATATTTTGACCAGCAGATCGCCATACTCGAGATCCATCGCCAAAGTTGAAGACGTAATTCAAATTTTGAATACCGTAAATAGCTTGACAGTTTGATTTAGGATCGGCAAAAATCCAAGGCGATAACAATAGAGGCTCAGCTACTGAAAATTGAACATAAAAAGCAGTTCCTTGAGCAATTCCGCCAGCATTTGTGAGAGGAGTGGTGGCGGTGGAATCTGAAAAGATACCATCCAAAACCCAAGAGCCTCTTTGACACAAGTCATTGTCAGCTGAATTACCCCAAGAACCAAGGGGGTTCATAAGAGTTCCAACAGCTCCAGAGTATTCACCCACGGTATCAAAAGCAACTGGAGTAGTCCCGTTGTATCTTTGTAATTCTCTGGAATCGTTAAAACGAAGCAAAGCGGGAAGAACATCTCGGATGTTGATTGAAACTGAATTATTGTTAATGGTAGAGGTCATTACAGAGCATAATTGATGAAGAGGAAAAGGGGATAAAGCATCAGCAACACCGTAGTTTAAAGGAGACTGACCGAGAGGGACAGCTACAGAAGTAGTTAGTTTTAGAACGATTGTAGCTCTCCAGAGAACTCTGCGGTCAATTAGTGTTTGTTCCGAAGGCACCTGAATGTTGAAAACAACGTTACTACTGGATGCCGTAATAGCGTTGTAGGTTGATGAGGTCATATTCTGGCCTCCCCTATGAACAGCGTAACTGATTTGATCTGAAACCATCAAACGGGGATCTTTCACTAACACTTTATGAAAATCATTAGACATTTATATATAGGATAAAAAATATTTTTTTTTATTTTACAAATTGGTTTACATTCCATTTTTTTTACATTCCAAAAAGTTTTCCTGAGGCATAGTCACGCCTACGAAACATAACTTTCATACTAGCAGAACAACCAGGGCCTAATAGTAAAGGATGCAATATACCAAAAGTGTCTTTCCAAAATACAGATACTTCAAATCGACTCAAAGGACTGTCTCCGTATAAATCGATCAAACGATATTCTCCAGCTGGGGTATACTGAATATCAGGCAAATATCGATTTAGAGCTGATAAAGGGACCTGAAAATCAGTTATAATAGGACTGATATTACTGTTATTACCGTTACTACTTGAGAGACCGGCTTGATTTAAACTAGGTAAACCTACATTCTCGTTGACTACAGGTAACAAACCCGAAGTAAAAACGATAGACTCGACAGGATTTAGTAGAGACGCTGTAGAACCTTCTTGATAGGATTGTAAAGCATTCCAAGTAGGAGTAGCGGGAACTACATATACATTCGAAAATGTATTATTTTCAACCGTCAATAGGAAGTTTTTTCCTAAATTAGTATTATAACCAGAGGCAGAGAAAGTCCATTGAAAATTTGAGTATAGAGAATATAAGGCCGAATTGAAATAAATTCTAATGGGGCTTGCTAAACTTTGGTTATAACCTAAGATATCTGAATTTATTGTCATCAATAGACTGTAAGGATCGAATTGGCAAAATGGAGGCTTATTTGAAGGCAGAGTTCCCCCAGCAGAAACAACTAGAGCGTTCAACCCAGCGTGTGCTGAAATGAAGGCATTATTTATCATTCCAACCCATTGTTGATAACTATAAACATAGTAATATTGACTTGTAATAGTAGATAATGAAAGAGAGGCTGGAGCAGGTTCAACAAGATCGTAATTGATATAGGATATATACTGCTGAAAATCGTAGACAACTCCTAAGTAAGTATAGCTCAATGTAATACTATATGCTGTTTTGTTAACATCAGATTGACCTAACAGCATTTGAGGGATAAATACGGGTAAAGTTGGCGTCTGTACTTGAAAGCGGACAACAGACATAAAATAATTACTGGGACAATCTAAAAAAGGACTATTACGAGTCTCTTGGTAGGTGAAATTTACCGGTGCCGTATTTGGAGCTCCAGTGTTGTTATTTATCATTTGAAGATCATAATAGATATGAAACGGCTGACTCGTTGAGTATTTATTATGGATCTGGATACTCATATTTATATTATAGATATAAAAAATTCTTAATTCTTTTTCATTGAAGGAGATGGTAAAATATACCCTAGGCAACTTGATAGTAGGATTAACCATATATTTTGATTTTTCTCATTATAATTAAGAGAGAGATTTACAATAGAGGTTAAGATAACAATAAGACAAACGACAAGTTGAGAAATGTATATAAAACATTCCCTTGTAGTATGCGAACAATCCCAGCTAGTATCGTTTTTCTCGTCCATTTATAAATTAAAAAATTTAATTTTCCATTATAAATAAATGCCAATAGACAATGAGTATAATCGAATGATTGCCGATTTACATCGCAGAGGCCAAGAGCACTACATTGCAACTAATCCAGTTGTAATGATGGGTAATATGAAATACGCGTCGGCTAATAAGGATCACGATCGAAAAGTACCAGATCAATTTTTTCAAACCCAAGAAGGACAGCAAGTGGGTTCTGGTGGAAACCCCGACGTAGATCTCAGATCAGGATTCGCTTATGGGACTTTTAGAGATCGAGGAGATGGATTTCAAAAAGGTATCAAAGGTGGAGCAATTTTAGGTTTGACTGACGAAGACTTAAAAAATGAGAGACAAGGTATGGGTGATTTTAGTCTTGGTGACCTTGGTAATAGTGATTTTTGGAAAGGAATCAAAATTGGACGGGGTATGTCTGGTGGCGATTTTAGTCTTGGTGACCTCGGGGATAGTGATTTCTGGAAAGGAATCAAAATCGGACGAGGTTCGTCTGGTGGTGCACAAGACTTCACAATGGGTGATCTTGCTGATCCCAACTTTTGGAAAAGTATCAGTATAGGAAGAGGTCTTCATACCCCCCATCGATCAGGTGGATTTGAATTGGGCGACCTAGGTGATTCTGATTTCTGGAAAGGGATTAAAATTTCAAGAGGTAGTGGGTCGTCGGGAGGTATGAAATTTAAATTGATGCCTAAAATGGGAATGGGTGATTCTCAACTGAGTGATATTGGAAATTATATGAAAGACAAAAGAATGAGTGGTGGAGACTTCACTTTAGGCGATTTAGGTGATAAAGATTTTTGGAAAGGAATCAAGATTGGACGAGGGATGAGTGGAGGAGATTTCTGGGAAGATTTTAAGACGGGATTCAATATGTCATTCGAACCAGGGGCTAAATATATTTTGAAACCTCTTTTCGCAGCCACAGGGGGGTTACCTTTGGCAGCCGGCCTAGAAGCATTAGGCTACGGATCAAGTGGTGGAAAACACTTGAATGGCGGTAAAGAATTTGAATTAGAAGATCTCGCTGATCCTAGTTGGTGGGCTAAAATTTCTTTAAAAAGGGGAAGCGGTAAACATTACAAGATGAAAATGAAAGGAGGGGATTTTACTTTGGGTGATCTGGCTAATAAAGATTTTTGGAATAGTATTAAAATTGGAAGGGGAATGAGTGGTGGCGATTTTTTTAGTGATCTGGTCAATCCCGATACTTATAAAAATTTAGCAAGACAAGTTGTGGGTGTTGCTGATAAAGGAGTCGAAGGGTTAAATCAGACTTATTCTTCAGCAAAAAATACAATTGGATTGGGAATGAAAACAGCTGAATATCATCCTATTTTAGCTGATCGTAAAGCAGAAGCAAAGGAGGAAAAAGAAATGAAAGCTTCAGGATTTCCAACTGGACCGGTCAGAGATCGTAGAGTAGAACCAAAAGAAATAGGATTAGGAGCTGGGAAATTGAGTTTAGAAGATAAGAAAATTATTTCCGCTGTCAAACGAAAAATGAAAGGGAAAGGAAAAAAGATGACTTATACTGAATTAGAACAACAACAACCTCAAAAACCTTTGATAGAATTGAAAAAAGGCTTACCTCCTAAAGCAAACCTTCCGAGTTCAAGTATGGGTTCAGGAGCTTCAGGTGGAAAGAAAGGCTTACCACCCGCTTTACAAAAATGGCAAGCACATTTAAAAGCTTTTCGGTCAAGTCATCCCAATCTTAGTCTGAAAGAGTGTATGCAACAAGCTAAACATACTTATAAAAAGTAAAAGTAAACTATTTTTTTTCTATTAATAAATGTCATTAAGAGATAAACAAATTCGAGAAGTTCTTGATGCAGATTACAATATCAGTAGACAATTGAGAAATAAGACAACAATTCGAGATGATAATAAAACGCCAAAGAGATTCAGAGATCTGGATGTAGAAGTATCTGTTGATAAACTGGTTGAAGAGTTAAACAACAATTTAACTCGTAAAATTGCTGGTTTAGAGCTAATTATGACTGATTCTAAAGGCGATTTTAATGCTAAATTAGTCAACGTTATAAATATATCAGATGTGACTTCTTTATGGAATCAAATTGTGAGACTTTATAAAACTCCGTCTTTATCGAGACAGAGTCAGGATGCCTTGAAAATAAAAACACAAGATCTATCTATCAATATTGACAGCTTAGCTTATGGATTAGAGAAATTAATTCAAGATATATTAGAAGCAGGTCGTCCCAAAGGTTATGTTCAAGATATTTCTAATTCCTTAGGGGCATATGTATCAATACAACAACAATTAAGATCTTCTGAATTTCGAATTGTTGATCAATCAGAAATCAGTTCACAAATGCGATCTGTAATCAGTAACTTACCAGAGGAATTTCGAAATGAAGTTGAAAAATCATTTAAAAATGTTCAGGTGAAACGAACGTTCAATTTCCCCTCTTCTGATTTTCAAAATAGAATTCAAAATATTGAAAGTGAATTAGGAATTAAATTAAACAATATAGATGATTTGAAAAAACAATTGCCAAAAGAGATTCAATCTCGATTTACCAGCTCCTATGGTCGATTGAAAGAAAATGCTAAAAACATAGAAGATCTGGAAAGCCAAATCGATATCATAGGAAATAAAATACCTATCTTAGAAGATTATGTTGAACGATTAAGAGCAGATGATCCTATCAGTTTTAATTCACAAATTAATGATACAAAGATAGTCATTGAAAATTTAGAAAATAGAAAGAATGTTTTAGAGCAGTTGAGAGAAGAGATCAGAGGAAATTTTGGGTATGACCAAGATTTCAAATTAGATTCTGAATATAATGATAAGATTGAAAATGACCTTAACGCTGTAAGAGAAGATTATGCAAAGAACAGAGAAGATCTATTTAAAGCTCGAGATGATGATTTGAAATTAGGTTTAGATGAACTTCCGATGTTTGACGATACAGATGAAGTAAAAATGATTGAAGAGTACGTTAAACCTTTTGAAGAGAGAAAAAGATCAGAATCAGATGATGCAGAAATAAATAGATTGCTATCAAAAGCTGATACAACTAAAGATTTTGAAGAAAGGAAGGCTATTTTTATGGAAATAATAGATTTACTGAATGTGTCTACTTTAAATGAACCAGAGAAAGAGGGTATTTTGAGAACTATGAATGCGATACAAGATAAATTTACAAGAGGCTTTAGTACTAAATCAGAATCTGTGATCGATACCAAACCAACGAACGCATATTTGACTTCATTGAGTGATGAAGAGCTACGAAAATTTGCCGAAAAAGTTGACTACTATCCCTTAAAGACAACTGGCAGAAAGCAAGTCCAAAAAAATGTCTATAATAGATGGGTTGATAAATACAACAAAAAATTGTCAACAGCTCCTTTAGGCTTTGGAAAAAAATCAGAGAGTGATTCTGAGAGTGATTCTGAAAGTGATTCTGAAAGTGATGAAGAAGAAGACAAAGGAATGAATCATATCAGATATCGGTCTGATGATAATGATCCTTATAAGCAGTACAAAGCGAATAAATTGAATCGTTAATATAAGGAGGGACTAGAGTAATTTAACTTAAAAAAAGTTAAATTAAATAGAGTTACTAACTACCTTATAATTATCATTTCCTATATTAACAATCATAAAAATATCATTAATGTAAAAGTCAATGTTATTCAATTCGAATCTTGGTGAATTGTAAAAGACTTTATTTGTTTTTTGTACCTCGAGTGTAAAATAGTAAGTATAGTAAACACAATTAGGATCGAGACAGAAATCGGTATCACATCTGTGATCAATTTCTTTGAAAACACAAACTTTGAAAACACAATCTTCGTTATTGATCGTTACAAAAGGCTTTCCAATAGGAACAGGAATAGGCTTTGCATTTCTCTTATTGATTTTCCGGATAATTTCGCTTCTTAATTCATTTTTTGATTCTTGAAGAAAATACATTTTTTATATATAATACATTTCTTTAAATAGCAATTAAAAAAGTATAAAAAAAAGAATCTACTTATTAATAAGGAGATTCCCCAACATTTATTTACTATTACCCTAAATAACTTTAAGGAATCTCAAAGTCAAGGAGGTTCATCTGACCCAACATTTATTTACTATTACCCTAAAATATATGTTAAGGGGTCTACTTATTAATAAGGAGGTTCATCTGACCCAACATTTATTTACTATTACCCTAAATAACTTTAAGGAATCTCAAAGTCAAGGAGGTTCATCTGACCATTAATGGTGAGATGACCCAACATTTATTTACTATTACCCTAAAATATATGTTAAGGGGTCTATTATATTAATGGTTAGGCACTTTAAAGACCATTCTCGGTCGACCGACAGGTTTATCACTACCCCCAACAATAGCTTTCATTTTGTGATACCTAATTCTCTCTCTCTCTAAACGACTTTCTTTGTTTTTTTCATAAGATCGTTTGGCGTTTTCTAACTTCCTTTTTCTCCTCAAAGACACCAGCACATCATCAAAATTGACAAATGAAGGATCAACTTGAACAAGTTTTCCCTCGAAATGCAAATTCTTGAGTTTCTTCCCAGTTTTACCTTGAAAAAATAGGTTTTCAATAAACTCAATTGGTGTTTCGTTTGTTAGTAGAAGAATCGAATCTGACATCTTTATTGTAATAAATATTTTTTTAAATAGTAATTAAAAAAGAAAGGATAAATCTTTATCAGATATATAAGGAATATGAGTAGGTATGATTTTTTCTTTATTTTTATTTCGTTCTTTGAAATAACCACTTTCTTTTCTTTCCTGATATTCAATTCTACGCCGTTCTTGTTCTTTTCTAAGTTTAATAATATCTTTATTTTTTATATTTTTATTTTTTATATTAACGCATTCCATATGTTCTATATAAAATTGTTCTACTTGTCTTAGTTCAATTTTATCAGTAAATTTAATTGTTTCTATAATTTCAGTTTTAAATTCACCTGCGTCAAATATTTTATAGATAGTACAATAACTACCGTTATTAGTTTTATGTTGTTTATAACCAGCTTTATGACTTTTTATTCTTTCATATAATGAAGATTCAGTTGAGCCAATATAATTGTTATCTTTATTGGATACTAAATAAACGATACCAGTTTTACGAATCGAATCTGACATCTTTATTATAATAAACATTTTTTTAAATAGCAATTAAAAAAGAGAATCGATACATTTTTACAAGATTTTTAATATTAAATATCATATTATACAAACTTAGATACTTTTAAGGTCTTTTTTAGATATTTATATTTAAACACTTTAAAATTTATACGAGATATCCCATAGGAAACAATGGGTAAATATGTATCATTAGATATCTTTGAAATATACTGTAAATATCATTTATATCCTATCTGTTTTATATGATTTAAAGAATTATTTAACATAGTATTTAAAGAAATGATTAATTGAATTGAATCGTCAATTCAATTGAAACATCTTTTTTGAAATTTTTAATTATTTTTATAAGTTTATAGTTTTTAAAATATTTATAAAATTATAAAATATATAATTCAATTTGAAAAAGAGTTTCAATCGTCAATTCAATTGATTAATCAAATTGATTTTTCTTTAACTTATATATAAATGAAGACTGCTTTTATACTTACTAAAATATTTGAATTAATAAATGATAATATTATCAATAATCGACCTATTTTCAGAAGGCTTTCACTAAATTTAAGCCAATTTGTTGAAAGTGAGATTGAATTTGATATCTTTACTATAAAACTGGTCTTAACAGCCTTTGGTTGTTTTTCAATTTCGTACACAGGATCTCCAATTCACTTAAGCGAAGGTGAAGCTTATAGTTCGGTTGATATGATGCTAAGATTTGACGTTCCCAATTGAATTGAATTCAATCGTTAATTCAATTTTTTGAAATTTTCAATTATTTTTATAACTTTTATAGTTTTAAAAATATTTATAAAATTATAAAATATATAATTCAATTTGAAAAAAGAGAATTGACGATTGAATTCATTTTTTCTTTAACTTATATATAAATGATAATTAAACCCAAAGGGGATTACTATGTAATCAAGGTGATTGACTCTCCAAAACCAGATAAAAAGTATAGGGCTTATGTAAAGGATAAAAACGAGATAAAAATGATTGACTTTGGTCAAAGAGGATCGATGACTTTTCTAGACGATCGAAGCGAGATTGAAAGACAAAATTACATAAAAAGGCATTTACCATCTGAAAAAAAATTAATAAAAAAATTAAAGATGAGTCCTTCTGTTTTATCTATGTTTCTCCTGTGGGGGAAATCAAGAGACTTAAATGAAAATATTAGAGAACTAAATCGTTTACTTCTTCTTTAACTCGATCTAGATCTTTATCTTCTAATTTAGCTTTAACTTCTTCAGATAACTTACACACACAATATACAGATTCTGATAACATTATCACATCTGAATCTGTTTCATCTTCTTTCTCTTTGGTTATACAGATGATTAACCGATCGTCTTCAACTGTTGTCAACGTATTTAAACCTTGTTCACAGCTTTCTTTTAACGCACTTTCTTTATCCCAACCGTTCTCTTTTAAGAAAACCAATGAGTACATCTCCATTTTATATATTTACAAGATATAAATATATAATTTATTTATTTTTTTAATAGAAATTTTTCAAACCCTTTTATCAACGGTTCAGTTAACTTAATAGACTTAATCTGATCTATAGTCTGGTTAAAAACATTTTTATCCATTTCAATATACTGATCACCTTTTTTTATTCTAGATCTTTTAGCCATATATAGGTCTAATAAATTCTGATACATTCGATTTTTATCTTGATTTCCTAACTCTTTCCATTTTTCAATATAATCTTTATGAACAGCTAATAACCTGTTAATTTCTTTTAATTGTTGTTTTGTATCTTCTTTGGTTTCCTCTTTAGAACCAGAGGTTTCCTCTTTGGTTTCCTCTTTGGTTTCCTCTTTAGAACCAGAGGTTTCCTCTTTATCTTTTCCCAATTTAAAATTATTGTAATGTTTTTTTATATTGGGTACTAAACCGTTTACAGCTTTAATCTTATTTTGAATTAAATAATTATAAAAATTATCTGCTTTGTTTTTTAGCAAATTGTTACTTGCCTTATTCATTACAGAGACGTCGATCTTTGGATACCCCTTTTTGTCAGCCATAATAGCCTTGATATAACCAGACGATTGACTTCCTCCTACTTTTTGAAGTTCTTTCAACTGATCTTTGGCTTCCTTCTTTAACTTAGGATCACTTGAGCTGTTTAACAATTTTATCAGTTTTTTATGTTCCTTTATAAACTCCTTTTTAGGTATATTTACACCTCCGATGAATTTACGAGTATCTAGATTTTTATCCCAGAGATACCCTATTTTATCGAGACCATATTCTCCGCTACCAACCACATTATGTCCTATACTGATTGTTTTCAAAATTCCACTGATTATCTTTTTAGAAATATCCGGTAACTGTTTTGCAATACCTTCAACGTCTTGATAAACAAAATTATTTTCTGCTGGACCATATAGGTTATTAGACTCTAAAATATTCTTGATATAGTTCTGGCAATTTGTCGAAAGTGCTTCGTAGGTAAAGTAGTCTTTTTCACCCATTTTTAATTTAGCTTTATCTAACATCTCATTTAGGGTAAAAGTCGTAGAGATAGGTACTTGTAATCGTTGTGTTTTTGTATTGTGATCAGGTTCTGATACGTTAGTGCTTATATTTATAACAGCGTTTTTTTCAATTAAAATTTTGGTATCATCAGACAAAGTAACTATCATACCAAGATGAAACATTTTGTCATAGTTCAACTCGTTTTTAGCTTTAGAAAATTTTCCAAAAGTTAGTATATCTAACAATATAGGATAATATGCTTGAACTGGATAACGATATAATTCAATCGATTTAACCATCTTATTGCCTTGTTCTAATAATACTTTTTTTACTGCGTTAGTATAATCCATTTTTACCGTAAAACGGTTTGCAATATCTTTTACATAATTGATACCCTTTTTAAAATAGTCAAAAAACCCTCCTCCTGATAGGTTATTATATTCGGGTTTCAATTGACCAAAAGTGATTGTGATATCTTTATTTACTTTTTTATTCCTAAACTTATCAAAGTGAGATTTTGGATGTTTATTAAAATGTGTACTCACTTTCTTTTTTACAATTGAATCTGGATCAGATTTAAGAATTTTTTTAGCCTCTTTAAGTCCTTCTGATTCTGATAAATTTTTTACAATCACACTATGAATACACCAATGAGATTCCATTTTATAGTAATGATAATTTTTATTTTGGTATTAAAATAGATACGATTTCATCATAATTCATTCCCGTTTTCTTCTTTAGTTTTTTTAATGCTCTGTGAAACTCTTCTAGTATTAAATTTTTTGAATCTAATAGTTTCGCTCTTAGCACACACCAACGACCACACGTCGCTATAATTGGAAGATTTTTTTGATAGTTTTTCTTGTTGTGAATCACTTTAAGGCCACTTTTATCCATCAAATTGGTTAAAAATGGTTCTGTGATTCCTAAACCCATTCTCGTTTGTTTATCTGTCCAATTTAACTGAGAATCTGGTTCTCCACCATACGAATCGAAGAATTCTAGTATCGGTTCGTCATCTTGAATATATCTCGAAAGACAGGTCCAATGTCCGTTGTTTTTTGAATGTTCATAAAGGATAAAACAAGAATCAATAAGATTAGGTAACAATTCTTCGATCGAATTGACATCTGCTAGTTGTGAATAAGAAAAGATCCTATCTGAAGGACAATATGCTTTAATATCGTTATCTCCCATAGGAGTTACTTCAGTTTGTAATATCTCCATTTTATTATATAGAGAATAAATAAATTAAACTAATTTTAAGGTTTTGAGTAGGTCATTTATCTGTTGTTGTTGCGCTTGAATTTGAGTTTGCTGTGCTTGTATTTGGACTTGTTGTTCCTTAACAGCTCCAACAAGAAAGGGAATAATTCCCTGTTGATTCATACCTAAATACTCACCTACACTGGATACAATTTCAGGAATAATTTCTTTTACTTCATTAGCAATAAACCCGTGATTTATAAAAGTTGGATTACTAATCCATTTAAATGAAACAGGTCTTAATGCTATAATTTTTTCAAGATTACTTTGTAAAGTGGATACATCTTGTTTCAATTTAATATCACTCAATGAATTCCAAGAAGTGCTAGTTCCATCCATATAAACACCGTTAAAAGTGCTTCCATTAGTGGTATTAGAAACAAACATTTGACTAATATTATTTGAACCAACACTCCATCCATTGTTTCTTGAACCAAAATAAAGGGCTCCCTTAAAAAGACCTGAGGTTATTTGTTTTAATCCCAAATCAAATCCACTTGGTAAATTTAATCCACCCGAATCTATATTTACTGTTTCTACATTATTCACTTTGAACGAATGAACCGCACCAGAAATAGTTTCATACGAATTACTATTACTGTTATTTGCTAATGTGAATACACCCGTTGAATTATTCATTGATAAAGTTGAAGTTGAACTGTTCCCATTAAGTGTTATTGTTTTAGATGTATTGACAACAACACCACTTCCATTAATATTTGCTGTTTCTACATTATTCACCAAAAACGAATGTTTTTGACCTGTGATTGCTTTATACACTACATTACCCGCTCCCGTATTCGTAATCGTCAAGTCGCTTGCGTCAGAATGTTGAAGAGTATCACTCGTTATTGTTGGGAGAATTGCTGTTTTACCAGAAGACAGTGTCAATCCTATATTAGAAATATTTGCTATTTCTACTCCAGCCACTTTGAACGAATGAACCGCACCGACGACAGTTTCATACGAATTACTACTACTGTTATTTGCTAATGTGAATACACCCGTTGAATTATTCATTCCTAAACTTGAAGTTGAACTGTTCCCAGTTAATTGGATTGTTTTAGATATATTGACAACAACACCACCTCCATTAATATTTGCGATTTCTGAATTATTTACTTTAAACGAATGGTTTTGACTTGTAGGCACTTGGTAAGAATTACTATTATTATTATTTTGTAATGTCAAAAGCCCTGTTGAATTATTCATTGATAAAGTTGAAGTTGAACTGTTCCCAGCAAGTGTTATTGTTTTAGAAGAATACATATATAATCCAGTGGAATCAATGTCTGCCACTTGGGTATTATTAGTCCTAAAAGAATTAAATCCACTTGATGGAACATTGAAAATATTTTCTGCTACTGGATTGTTTAAAGTAAAAATACCTGTTAAATTAGCATAACTCAAACTCGCTCCTTCTCCAGAATATCCATTCAAGTATAATGATTTAGTAGCAATTAAATTTAATCCAGTTGAATCAATCTTTGCGATTTCTGTCCCAGATACGACCTCAAAAGAATGTTTAAAAGTAGACGGAACGCGATAAGTAAGCGTATTTGTTGTATTCTGAAGTAATGCTGTTGCTCCATTTAGTGAAATTTTGCCATTGTTATTGATTTGTAGTAAATTAGTGGATGGATTATAAGTGATATGTCCTACTCCGTCCGTATAAAGACTGGTTCTACCTGTTGTATTCCCACCGACGCAAGCCACTGGATAAGCAGTATTGGATGTTGTTTCGTTAATGTATACATCATTGGCTGTTACTAGGGAAGAACCGTCGCCTGAGAAAGTAATAGTTGGAGTTGTTAATGTTTTACCAAGACTCACATTGAATCCAGTCGGGGTAATATAACATACCTCAGCTACTTTACTTTCATCTAATGTGGCTGAACCTCTAAAACTGATAGAATTGTAAAAATCGTGGTATATCGTTCCTGATAATCCAAATACTCTGTATAAGGTAGTGGATGGAGTATTTAATTGTGTAGAAAGGTCAGTTATGTAAAATCCATTACCCGCTCCTGGAGGCATCCAGTAATTATAACCTCCTAAATTTGGAGACCTAATTCCACCAACACTTAATGTTAATCCAGTTGATTCTACTTTAGCAATTTCAACCGTATTCACTTTGAAGGAATGAATCGCACCAACAGGCACTTCATATGAAGTGCTGTTGATATTATTCAGTAATATTAAAACCCCTGTTGAATTACTCATTTGTAAAGTTGATGTTGAACTGTTCCCATTTAATCTAATTAATCCACCACTGGAAACCATTAAAGTCGGCGTCGTAATAGAAACCGTTCCAGTTATATTTGCCGAGTTATCTATCGTTAACGCTGTCGTTCCAGTGTAAGTTTGTAAAGTCGGTCCGCCACCAGCAATTCCTCCTTGAATAATCGGTGCTCCTGTAATAGCAAAGTTATTCAGATTCAGATTTGAAGAGATTGGGTTAGTGATCGCTGTGGACTGTAAGAGCTTAACTGCTTGATAAAGATTGGATAAATTCAATGATACGTTCCAGCTCATCCTTTTTTATATTAAGAGATATTTAAAAATAAAACGTTTAATTTAATTATATCTTGATGAAAGGTATTGTTTATTATTTACACAACGAACAAGGGTATGTTGGATCTACTTTTGATTTAAATAGAAGAATATCAGAACACAAAAAAAATTGTAAAATGTGGTTAAAAGATAATACCAAAGATTATTGTTCCAGTTATAAAGTTATAAAAAATAGTTTTGAAATACTTATTTTAGCAGAAGTTGAAATTGAGTCTAAAAAAGATTTAGAAATATTAGAACAATTTTATATAGATACTTTTGATTGTGTAAATGAAAGAAAAGCGTGTCAAACGCCTCAAGGACGTAAAGAATATAATAAAATATTTATGAAAGAACATAAAGAAGAAAAAAAAATATATATGAAAGAATATAATGAAAAACATAAAGATGAAAAAAAAATATATATGAAAGAACGATATGAAGAAAATAAAGAAGAAATTAATCAAAAGAAAAAAGAAAGGTATGAAAAAAATAAAGAAGAAATTAATCAAAAGAAAAAAGAAAAAATTATATGTGAATGTGGGAGTGAAGTCAGAGTATCAGATAAAGCAAGGCATTATAAGTCAATAAAGCATCAATCTTTTTTAAATTTATAATAATCAATTTTTATTTTCTCATTAATATAAAATGGATATTTCAAAGGAATTACAGAAAAAAGATCTATCTGAATCTACTCGGAAAACGTATCTTCGAAATATCAACCTTCTCCAAGATCATTTCAAAGCAAAGAATTTATCTTTCCTTAAAGATGTTAGTTCAATCGAATCTTTTTTAGATAAATACAAGCCAAATACAAAACGATCTTATCTTATCTCTATCGTTAGTATCTTATCTCTAGATCCCAAACTATCTAAGCTAAGAACCGTTTACTATGATAAAATGATGGAAATTAACAAAGCTTTAAAAGAGGTTGAAAAATCAGGTGTCAAGTCCGAGACTCAAGAGAAAAACTGGTTAGAATGGGATGAAATTGAAAAGGTAGAACAACAATTGAAAGAAAATAAAGGGAGATCGTTCAATGATTTACTTAAATATCTTGTATTGTCTCTCTATACTAAGATCCCCCCAAGACGTAATGAATATCGTAATATGATGATTGTCAAATCAGCAAAAGGTTTACCCACTGATACAAACTATTTAGATATCTCGAATAAACAGTTTGTATTCAACATTTTTAAGACTGCTAAAAAAGAAGGGCAGGTTGTCCTTACGATTCCTGATGATTTGATGGCTATTATCAATGAGTATATCAAAGCCAGAAAATTAAAAGTTGTTTCTGGGACAAAAGAAGACTTTTTAGTTGACGCGTCGGGTAAACCGTTAAATGCTGTTAATAGTATCACTCGGATTTTGAACGAGATTTTTGACAAAAAAATTGGAAGCAGTATGATGAGACATCTTTATTTGAGTTCGAAATACGGGGACTTCCAGAAGGAACAACAGAATGACGCAAAAAGTATGAGTCATTCGGTGAGTATGGCAAATGATTATATTAAGAAATAATCTCTATTATAAAATGGCTATCCCTATTAACACAAAACTTTATGAAGAAGTAAAAAAGTATGCAGATGAAATCTACCATAAACCAAGTGCTTATAAGTCTGGTTTTATCGTTAAAACATATAAAGAGCTCGGCGGGACATATAAAGACTCTGATAAAAAGAAGGGTTTGACTGACTGGTTTAATGAAGATTGGAAAGATATAGGAAACAAAGAGTACCCCGTCTATCGCCCTACGAAACGGATAAATAAAGAGACCCCTTTAACAGTATCAGAAATAGATCCAAAAAACCTTAAAAAACAGATAGCGTTAAAACAAAAGATTAAAGGGTCGAAGAACTTACCTCCTTTTCAAGCAAAATAAAATTGATTTTATTTAATTGCTATTTAAAGAAATAAACTTTAATTAAAGAAATGAATTTTGAATTTACACCTCGCTTAGCAACGTTTTTTCGACGATTTGTCAATCTTCATATTAATTCTCTAGAGTCTGAAGTAAAAGATTCAAGAGAATTAAATAATGACGATTATGAGAGAAAGTACGGAGATCATATTAAATATGTTTTGAAAGGAATTTCATTTGATAATTGGTATTTTCAAATTGTTATTAAACGTGATTATGATGAAGAACAAGATTTGTATATAACAGATTCGGCTTATTTATTGATTGAATTATCTTATAAACAGATATCAATTAACACTACTATTCCTTGTGATTTTAATCCTGATTTGTATATAAAACAATATAGAATGTGTGAGTGTCAAAAGAATTTAGTTAATCAAGAAGGATATTGTGATAATTGTTACCCATATGTAATTACTCAAGATGAAAATTGTTGTGTTTGTCACGAAAATGAAGGGGTCTGGATTAAATTAGATTGTAATCATCTAATTCATCTGGGTTGTTGGAAAAAAATGATAGGTTATAGTTGCCCTTTATGTAGAAATCATAACACTGATTATAAATTAATTTAATTGATTTTTTTCAATTAAATTTACCTCCTTTTCAATCGATAATAAAATTGATTTTATTTAATTACTATCTTAAAGAAATAAATAACTGAATTTAACTGTAATGTCTGAATTAAACAACAAGTATCAAAAGGGAAAAATCTATCGTATCTATTGTGAGGATGAATGTTACATTGGATCGACTATCGAACCTTATTTATCGAACCGCTTTTCTAATCATAAAAGTAAATATAAAAAACTTTTAAAGGGATATACATCTTTTCTATTATTCGAAAAATATGGGGTAGATAACTGCAAGATCGAATTAATTGAAGATTTTCCCTGTGAGAATAAACATCAATTGACAGCTCGTGAGGGTTACTATATCAGAAATACTAATTGTGTAAATAAGATAGTTATTGGTCGGTCACAAAAAGAATATTATAACGAAACCCCAGAATTCAGAGATAAAAAGAAACTCTATTACGAAGAGCACAAAAATGAACACAAAGAAAAGATGAAAGAATATTATGAAGAAAATAAGGAAGAATACAAAGAAATTAGGAAAATCTATTATCAAGAACACAAAGATGAAATAAAAGAGAAGAGAAAAGAAATTATTAAATGTGAATGTGGGTCTGAAATTACTAAAAGTAACTTATCAAACCACAGAAAAACAAAGAAACATAATTCAATTTAATTTATATCTTTAGGATATAAATTAGACTAGATTTTTAACTCTCCACTTTTTTTAAACAAAAATATAGGGAAATAGGGTTTTTAGAATAGTAGACCCCAATGTTTTTTTAAAATGAAAAAAGTAAAAAGTAAAATCCTAAAACATTGGGGTCTACTATTCTAAAATCCCTAAATCCCTATTTTTTTTGATATAACTATTTCTATCTTTATATTTCTCTTTATTGCGTTGATAATAGTCTTTAAAGTATTGTTTCAAGTATTCTGGTGTATACTTTTTATCTACTTTATTAACAGTACCCTTTTTAGGTCCTCGTTTTATCACACCATATACACTACGAGTTTTAGATAATTCTTTCATTACTTTATCAAATAACTTTATATGTTTTATATCCATTTATATAATTATTAATTATTTAAATAAAAAATAATTATATAATAAATGAATCAGTTAGAAAAACGAGTCAAACGATTAGAAGATGCATTAAGAAAAATAGGTATCTATATAGAAGACGAAGAAGACGAAGAAAACGAAGAAAACGAAGAAAACGAAGAAAACGAAGAAAGTTTTTTTGAAGAAAAGATAGAGCAACAACGTTATTTGAAAGAGACTAAAGATGTTTTAGATAGTTTATTTGAAAGAGATGAATATGGTATACATAGAATCGGTGGTATAAGTCACCAGAGACTAAAGGAATTTAAGATGTATTATAAGACTACTGGAAAAATTGCAGTACCTAAAAATTTCATACATTCAAGGGAGAATTTAAAGAGATTAACTGATTATTTTGATAGTATGTATGATTAATTTGATTAATCAAAATAATCAGTTGAGTTTACTTATATTTATATCAAGGATATACAAAGGTTAATAATATATAAAATGATTGATTAATCAAAATTAATCAATCAAAGCGTTTTTTTAAAAAAAAGTAAAAAAGTATAAAATATATTATACTTTTATTTTTATAACTTTCTAATATATTTTATTTTTTTTTTTTT
>Ga0304728_1000953_pt1 | contig 22366 bp, 25 predicted proteins | sample C_130625_MF_Meta_FD_190476 | JGI IMG/M metagenome (GOLD analysis project Ga0304728, IMG submission 190476) | Freshwater microbial communities from Lake Croche, Canada to study carbon cycling - C_130625_MF_MetaG (v2) (version 2) | ecosystem: Environmental > Aquatic > Freshwater > Lake | place... | reverse complement strand
GACAAGCTCGGTTTCTACCTCGCTGGATACGGTTGCACCACCTGCATTGGAAACACTGGCCCACTTCTTGACGGTGTGTCTGACGCAGTTAACGAACACGATCTCTCAGTGGTTTCAGTGCTGTCGGGAAACCGTAACTTTGAAGGTCGCATTCACCCAGACGTGAAGCAAAACTTCCTTGCGTCTCCTCCACTCGTCGTGGCCTACTCACTCGCTGGAACAGTTGACATTGACCTCAATACAGAACCACTCGGCACCGGATCAAACGGTCAGCCAGTATTCCTAAAAGATGTCTGGCCAACTGACGCAGAAGTTGCCGCCGCAGTTCGTGCATCACTGACTCCCCAGATGTTCGAAGAGCGTTACGCCAGTGCCTTCAGTGGCGATGAGCGTTGGCAGGGTGTTCCTGCAACGAACGCTGTGACCTACGCATGGGACAGTTCATCAACCTACGTGAAGCTCTCGCCATTCTTTGATGGACTCTCAATGCAGCCTGGTGTTGTTTCAGACTTCACTGGCATTCGCGTACTGGCAAAACTCGGTGACTCAGTAACAACTGACCACATCTCTCCTGCAGGAAACATTCGTGCCAACGTCCCAGCCGGTCTCTACCTAACTGACGGTGGCGTAAAGGCTCAGGACTTCAACAGTTACGGAACGCGACGTGGAAACCACGAAGTGATGATGCGCGGAACGTTCGCGAACATTCGTCTTCGCAACCAAGTCGCACCCGGCACTGAAGGTGGCATCACTATCAAGTTCCCAGAGAACGAAGAGATGTTCATCTACGACGCTTCGATGCGTTACCAAGAAGAGGGCACTCCCCTCATGATTATTGGTGGCAAGGAATACGGAAGTGGATCAAGCCGTGACTGGGCCGCGAAGGGAACCAAGCTTCTCGGAGTGAAGGCTGTTCTGGTTGAGAGCTTCGAGCGCATTCACCGTTCAAACCTTGTAGGAATGGGAATTCTTCCACTTCAGTTCAAGGCTGGAGAAACTGCGGAAACGTACAAGCTTGATGGCACCGAAGTATTTGAAATCGAGGGACTCGATCCACTTAACCGTGGCGAGACTGTTCCGACTGTTCAAGTAACTGCCAAGCGTGCAAACGGTGAAGAGCTGAAGTTTGAAGTACGACTACGCATTGATACGCCAACTGAGGCTGAGTACTACCGCCACGGTGGAGTTCTTAACTTCGTACTTCGCCAACTCGCTGCTAACTAACTGCTTTGTAAATAGATGTATGTTACAATGCATACATGACAGAACTGTTACCAGGATCAATAACTATCAACGCCAAAGTTTCTGAACGTGGGCAAACAAACATCCCTGCTGATCTAAGGCATAGGTGGAATCTGACTGATGGTGGCGAGATCGGGATCATTGACCTTGGTGATTCTGCACTGCTCGTTCCAGGCGGGATAAAAGTTGCGATGGAACAGTTGAAAAACAATTTCAACTCCAAGATGTACAACGAGGGATTATCCCTAATTGAAGATCCCGATCTTGCCAACTAGCAACATCCTGATTGACGACCAACTTCTCGTTGCTTACATCGTCGGTAAGAAATTAAAACTTCCCAGCAAAAGCAATTTATACACAACTAGTTACTACTATTTCCGTGCTTGCAGGGCAATGTCGATCAAACTTGGTGGAGTTCTATCCGGACCATTTTTAGGACTGCCTAAAGAGAAGCAGATGGTTGCAGTAACTGCGCTGCTCTCACTTCCAGAAGAAATAGCTTTCTTGAGCCCGAGGGAACTCATCCCAGCAATGGTGAATGTTCAAATCAATTACCCAAAGTTAAATGTCCTAAACACAGAGGCCGCCGCCGCACTCTTAAAGCTAGATGCCACATTTCTATGTTCAGCAGAAAGCGAATCTGGGCAATTGCGTCCATTTTTGGCTCAAGAGTCAATACGGATAAACATTCAATCCTTCGACTGAGCGAACTCAGTTAGCCAGTTGTAACAACACGAAACGCTTCAGCGAAGCGCTTCTTTTTCATCCCGTTTGCTTTTGCGGTGGTGGCCGCCCATTCACGGATCATCGTGTCTAGGTTTTCATTTCCGCCGACTTGGCTTTCGTGACACTTCAACGCTTCGATCTTTGTGTCGATCGTCTTAGTGATGTCCACCACCATTGTTGGATTAGGTGATGAGAACCAGAGTTGCTTTACGGCGTGAGGCTGATGGCCCTCATCTAGAAGCTCTGGCTTAAAGTGAGGATTGCGTGCATCTGGGTAGATTGCGCGAACTGTTGCCTCACCAGCCGCCATGTGGTCGGGGTGACTTGCGAACATGCGGTCCCAGTTGCGTTCTGGATTCTGAGTAATAACGAGGTCTGGCTGATGGATGCGAATGGCTCTCGAGATGTCTTTTCTGAGCTGCAGCGTTACTTCAACTTCACCGTCGGAGTAGCCAAGGAATGTGAGATCAGTGACGCCCACAACCTTCGCTGCTGCGGTCTGCTCGGCTTCGCGGTATGCCGCGCGCTCAGCCTTGGTGTGCGTTGAAGCATCACCACCAGCGTCACCTGAAGTTACGAGGCAGTAGGCAACCTCAACACCGTGCTTTGTGAGAGCTGCCACTGTTCCAGCGACTCCAAAGTCAATGTCATCAGGGTGCGCAACAATGATGAGTGCTTTTTTAATGCTGTCATCGTGTTTGTAGACAGGTGTCGCAGATTTCTTCTTGGCCATTGTTATTCCTCTGAAGTCGGATCCCAGTTAGCGAGATCTTTAAGTCGTTTGTCGTTTGAGAACACTTCCACAACTGGGCGCTTAAGTGCAATGCGGCGCATGATTACCTCAGCTTCAATGATCTGGTTATAGAGCAGCATTGAAACAACAACACCAGTCGATCCAGCACGAGCTGTGCGGCCTGAGCGGTGCAGGTATGCCTTGTGGTCTTCTGGAGGATCGAAGTGAATGACACAGTCAACACCGTCAATGTGAATTCCACGAGCTGCAACGTCAGTCGCTACGAGGACTGAGAGTTTGTCGGCGGTGAAATCCGCAAGTGCTTTTTCACGCTGACTTTGCTTTAGGTCTCCGTGAATTGCTGCAGCGTCAACGTTTTCTTTTTGCAGTTGCTCTACCAGGCGGTCGGCACCACGCTTGGTGCGACAGAAGATAATGGTCTTATCCATTGACTTACAGATGTTGGCAACAACCTTCACACGGTCCATCTGGTGAACGTTGAGGAAGTGATGCACCATGTTTGAAACAGTTTGTGAGTCGCTGGCGACTTCGTGAAAAACAGGATCAGTCAGGTAACGCTTAACGAGACGGTCAATTGCGCCGTCGAGTGTTGCTGAGAACAACAGCGTCTGGTGTGGGTGTTCTGCAATACGGCGAAGGACCCATTCAACCTGTGGCATAAAGCCCATGTCGGCCATGCGGTCGGCTTCGTCAAGGACTAGAACGTCGAGGTTTTCTACGTTGAGCTCTCCTCGGTCACCGAGGTCAATGAGGCGACCAGGGGTTGCAATGATGACGTCGCAACCCTTCTTCAGTGACTTCACTTGCTTTTCAATGTCAGCGCCACCATAGACAGCGTTGACGTGAAGCCCGAGTGCTTTACCGAGTGGTTCAAGAACTTCGTGAACCTGCACTGCAAGTTCACGTGTTGGCAGAAGCACGAGACCGCGTGGACGAGCTGGCCCGCCTTCAGGAATAATTTCTTTTTCACTGCGTGCCACACGCTGCAGCATTGGAAGTCCGAAACCCAGTGTCTTTCCAGATCCGGTCTTCGCCTTTCCACAAACGTCGCGTCCCGCCAGGGCGTCATGAATTGTCATGGCCTGGATAGGAAAGGCAACAGTGATGCCTTGGGCGCTCAGTGTTTCACAGAGCTTGGGATCTACGCCTAATTCAGCGAAGGTTTTATTGGTGTCATACGAGTCTTGTGACGACGTCACAAGCTCCGGGGATTCACTGCTCACGGAACTACGGTCTTTTCTCGGTCGGACCCGGAACCGTCGTTCGAAAGTGTGGGCCCAAGCTCACTTCTAGAGCTTCGTGTCCTAGTCTACGTGACGGTTCTTTGTTTTAATCGAAAACTTCTAGGAGCATGATGGCAAGACTTGAGATTGGTGCAAAAGCACCAGCATTCACCCTTACTAACCAGAGTGGCAAGAAGGTATCTTCCAAAGATCTGCTCGGTCAGCGTTACGTTCTCTACTTTTACCCTCAAGACGACACACCGGGTTGCACGAGAGAAGCGTGTCAGTTCAATGACGAACTGAGTGGCTTCAAGAAAATAAAAATCACTGTTCTAGGTGTATCGCCCGATGACGCTGCGTCTCATGTTTCGTTTCGAAAGAAGTATGGACTCAGCTTTGATCTCTTAAGCGATCCAGACAAAAAGGTGATGGAGAAGTTCGGCGCCTACGGCGAAAAGATGATGTATGGCAAGAAGACAATAGGCATCATTCGCTCAACATTCGTCATTGGACCAACTGGAAAAGTTGAGCAAGCAATGTATGGCGTCAAGACTGATGGACACGCTGCACGCGTGCTTAAATCGCTGTCGAATTAATTTGAAGAGTTGTGGCGACGAACAGTTTTAATTCGGTGCCAAAATCCAAGTGCCATTAGCAACACGATGAGAATAATCATCGGTGTTTGTGCCATGTGAAAGTTCTTGCTGACTCGCTCCCAGTTAGCGCCAGCGGCGTAACCGAGTGCAGCAAGTAACGACACCCAAGCTGCAGCTCCAACGGCGGTGAGTGCCATAAAGCGTCCACGCTTCATTTCAGCAATTCCAGCTGGCACAGAAATTACAGTTCGAACTACAGGAACCACTCGCCCAATCAGAACTGAAATAGGACCAAACTTTTCAAACCAACGCTCCATGGCGTCTAGGTCTTTGTGCGTCAACAAAATCCATTTACCCCAGCGATCAACAATTGAGCGCCCAGCGGTGCGACCAACTTCGTACGCAATGATTGATCCAATTACTGAACCAACAGTTCCGACAACAATCACTGCCCACATTGAGAACTGAGCATGGCCCGTCACTGCAGCGGTACAGAGTGCGCCGGCGAAACCGAAGGTGACTTCAGATGGAATTGGAAGGCACATGGATTCGACGATTGCAAGAAGCAGAAGTGCCCAGTACCCATAACTTTGAACGAAAGATGACATTCCTCAATTCTGGTCTACCGATAGGAGAAATGTAGCCATTCTTGGCAACTTCTTAGAAAGGAGTTTTAGGGCAAACTGTTCTGGGGGGCAGTATGGAATCTATTCCAAGCATCGAGCAAATAGATGTGAGCTGGCTCAGTTCACATTTTGAAAGCTCGCTTGAATCAAAAATCGAAACGCAACGTGTTGGTAACGGCCAGGTCGCGTTGTGCGTTCGCTTTTCGCTCACGTCCAACGAAGGAAACTTTTCCTTCGTTGCCAAGGCCCCATCCCAAGATGAAACCAGTCGCGCAACTGCAAAGATGCAGCAGCTCTATCTACGTGAAACTTCCTTCTACAAGTATCTAGCCCCAACACTGGAAACGAGAACACCTGAGTGTTTTTACGTCGAGCGTGACGACGAAGACAACTTCCTGATCCTTCTAGAAGACATGGCACCCGCCAACGTTGCTGACCAATTTGAAGGCATCACAAAAGAGATGGCCATGACCGGCCTTAAAGAACTCGCCGGGCTTCACGCTCCAACAATGAACGACACTGAGTTGCACAATGCTGACTGGCTGGGTGGAGTCACTGAATCACTTGCACCTCTGATGGAAGCAATCCTTCCCGCGTTGTTCACGCAGTTCATTGAGCGATACGCGGACTCAGTTGATCCGAGCCTGATTACTTTCGTGAAGAGGCTGTCATTAAGTCTCGATAAATTCCGCGGCTACAAGCCTTACGCCCCGTGCGTGACCCACGGCGACTTTCGAACTGACAATCTTCTCTTTGACGCGAAGGGCGGCACAGTGCCACTCTGCGTTGTTGACTGGCAGACCGTGAGTGTTGGCAGCCCCATGCTCGATGTTGCGTACTTTTTAACCACCAGCCTCACGGAACAAGATCGCAACACCTACGAAGATGAATTAATTAACTACTACCTCACAGAACTTTCACGACTAGGTGGTTCACTTCCTCTAGACATTGCCAGGAAAGAGTTCTCTCGCTACACATTGCAGCCAGTTGTGATGCTGGTTTGTGCTGCGGTGCTGGTTGAGCAGACTGAACGTGGAGACCGGATGTTCATGACAATGATTGAGCGTGGAATTAATGCTGCAACAAAGTGGAATGCCCTAGACGAATTGGAAAAACATGCTGCTTCCTGAAGATGACTTCCCTATTCACCAAACTGCGCAGCCCTTAGCGCACGTTATGGATGGACACCCAAACGCCTATGACCGCTTCTGGTTCAATGGCTACACCAGTGACTTCTACTTCGCAGTTGCACTCGGTCTCTATCCAAATCGTGGCGTAATTGACGGAGCCTTTTCCGTAGTTCGAGGCGACAAGCAGTACAGCGTGTTCGCAAGTGACGCACTGGTTGGAAGGCCAACAGCCGTGGGTCCAATCTCCATTGAAATTGTTGAGCCAATGCGAGTGAACCGCATTCGTGTCAATGCACCCGAGCAGGGACTCAGTTGTGACCTCACCTACACAACACGCACCGCTGTCTACGAAGAGCCTCGCCAAACAATGCACGACGGTCCTCGCATCTTCATGGACGTCACCAGAGCCACACAACTCGGCACCTGGTCTGGGTGGATTGAAACTCCAGAAGGTCGAATTGACCTGCCAGCAACGGTCTATGGAACCAAGGACCGCTCATGGGGTGTTCGCCCAGTCGGTGAACCACTGCCCGGTGCTCCATCAACTCGTGTGCCACAGCTCTGCTTCTTGTGGTCGCCTCTTAACTTCGAGGACCGTGGCGTGCACTTCATGACCTTTGACGACAGCATCGGAACCCCCATCAGCAGATCTGGCGCACAACTTCCAACTGATGGTGGGGCAATTACTCACGAGACTGTGAGCATGGACATTGTCATGACACCAAAGACTCGCTGGATGCAGAGCGCGACGTTGTTCTTCGGAAACGAAACGATTGAACTGATTCCACTATTTCGTTTCCAAATGCGCGGGGCTGGTTATTCACACCCGCAGTATGGACACGGAAAATGGCATGGCGGTCCAGTTATTGACGGCGAAGTCCTAGAGCTCTCTTCGCTCAATCCACTGGAACATCCAAACATTCACGTTCAACACATTGTGAAAGCAACATCCGCGCGTGGAACTGGTATTGGTGTTCTAGAGCAACTCATCATTGGCCCTTACGAGCCAGCACACCTAGAAGGACTTCTAAACGGCGCTTAACGCTGGTGCTTTGAGCACCAGTACGTGGTTCGCCCTCCAATGGTGTCAATGCGCATTGCACCACCATCTTTTGGACACATGCCACCAGGGCTTCGACCCTCCATGTGATCACCTAAGTGAGAGCCGCCGCGCTTCTTTAGCGTCCTCATGGTCTGCGTAAATGCTTTAAAGAGACGATTCTTCTCATCAGCGCTCAACGTGCCAGACGGCGTACGCGGATCAATCCCTGCTCGATACAAAATCTCGTCGCCAAGTAAATTCCCTACTCCTGCAACAACTGATTGATCAAGAAGGCGAGCCTTAAGCGCTGGCCCTTCACCTCTGTTGATTGTCACAATTTGGTCGAATTCTTTTTTGGTGAGCGTCAACGCATCAGGGCCAAGCTCACTGAGGTCAGGCTCAATTTCAAAACGGCCAAGTCTTCTCGGATCATGCAGCAATAACTTTCTGCCGTCATCAAATTCCATGCCGCCACGAATCCACTCTTTCTTGAACCTGTGAGGTCCGTAGAAGAGTCCATCAATGCCTGCGTCACCATCAATCAACAAGACGCCAGTCATTCCAAAACGCATGCCGAGCATTGGTCCAGACGTTTCCATCAACATCAATTTTCCGCGGCGCGATGTTCCAGTGATCCTCAGGCCCTTTACGACACGGGCCCACTGCTGGACTGAAGAGAGCTTCTTGGCGGAATAAGGATCAGCCCAACCACGCACGACCGTGGCACCGACTACGCGGTCTGCAAGTTCACGGTACGACTCAACTTCGAGTATTTCTGGCACGCGCTGAGCGTACCTGCAAGACATACCTATGTGTCTTAGTAGGGTATTTGCATGGCAATCGAGAAGCCCCAGTGGAAAGAACTATTCAGCGAAGTCGTCACCTCGGGTCTCTGCACCGGATGTGCCGCGTGCGTGGTGGCGTGCCCTCACGACGTTCTTGACTACGAGACCGCCAATGGCGTCTACAAACCTTGGCACCTCGACATTGATGGTGGGCGCGACAACTGCACCCACGGCGAAACTGGTTGCACCCTTTGCACCCGAGCTTGCCCACGTTTTAGAAACTGGGAAAGCGAAATCGACACGCACAAGTTTGCTCGTGAACGTACCGACGACGAGGTCTACGGCATTGGCGATGTTCTTCTCGCCAAGTCAACCGATGAGTCAATTCTCGACAACGGACAAGACGGTGGCGTTGTTACAACGCTGCTCATCTACGCACTCGAAAACGACATCATTGACGCTGCACTCGTAAGTGGACTCGAAGGCGACGGCACAACGTGGCGTGCAGAACCGCGTGTTGCTACCACTCGTCAAGATGTTCTCGACACCGCAAAATCTCGCTACACCTATTCAGCTAACCTCCTCGCCTATCCAAAAGCCGTCGAAGGCGGCGCTGAGCGAATTGCTCTCGTTGGAATGGGATGCATGGCTTCAGCTCCTGGCGTTATGCAGTCACGCAAAGCCGGAAAAATTGCTCGCCGCTTAGGTTTCACGATTGGTCTTCTCTGCTCGAAGACATTTGACGACGCAATCTTCGAAGAGCTCTTCGAAGCGAAGTACAACATCAAGCGCGCCGACATCAAGAAGATGAACATTAAGGGTGTCTTTCAGATCTGGACCAACGATGGTGAGTTCCACGAAGTTCCACTGAAAGAAGCGCACGCCTTTACTCGCGAAGGCTGCACACACTGTCCTGACTTCGCTGCAGAACACGCCGACATCTCAACTGGTGGCATTGGTGCCTTCGGTGACTGGACTCTCGTCATTGTCAGAACTGACAAGGGACGAGAGTTAATGAACGCATTGAAGGAAAAGGGACTTATTGAAACTCGACCTGGTGACGATGACCCGGGCGCCGTTGCACTGCTGCACAAGCTCGCGCAACTTTCAAGAAAGCGCTGGCCAGTTGAAGCGAATCCTGGTCCACGCCGCATCCCGGTTACTTCTAACTAACAACTGATTAAAGTCGTTCTATGGCTAGTTCATTCACAACCATTCTTTTGGTTCGACACGGCAACACTGCAACCACCGGAACCGTGCTACCGGGACGCGCTCCCGGACTTCACCTTTCAGAAACTGGAAAGAGCCAAGCTGAAGCCGTTGCTAAACGTATTAGTGAGCTCGGTCACAAACCAGCTGCCATCTACGTCTCACCACTAGAGCGTGCTCGAGAAACTGCAGCCCCTATTGCAAAGGCCCTAAAGATTCGCCCCATCATTGAACGTGGGCTTCTTGAGTGCGACTTTGGAACATGGACCGGAAAGAAGCTCGCAGTTCTTCGCGTGAAGAAGGAATGGCGCGCAGTGCAGAACGCTCCAAGTACATTCCGTTTCCCAGAAGGTGAATCATTCACCGAGATGCAGCTACGAATGTGGACAACGCTCGAGCGCCTCGCCAAGAAACATCGCGGCAAGACAATCGTTGTTGTAAGTCACGCTGACCCTATTAAGGCTGCAGTCACCTACGCCCAGGGCGTCCCACTTGATCTTTTCCAGCGAACTGTTATTTCTACGTGTTCAGTGAGCGCAATTACTTTCAGTGAAACAACTCCAATCGTGCTCACTGTAAATAACACCGGGTCACTTAAGGACCTCGCTCCTTCATGAACTACGTCTTTGATGCACCAGACAAGGTAATGGTTGGGGTACGCGGTGAAATTGGTAATCGACTCTTTCTCTTGCAGGCTCGCCAAGGGCGCAGGCTCGTCATTGTTAAATGCGAGAAAATGCAACTCGCAGCTCTCGCTGAATGGCTTGGACAAGTGCTTAACGACTTTGCTCGTGGACCAGGTCACCTCCCAGATGACTTCAGCCTTGAGCCGGAATACGAAGTTGACTTCGCAGTAGGTGACATCTCTATTTCGGTTGACGAAGATGAGCAGTACATCGAAGTCACGTTTGAATCAATGGACGACGAAGATGACCTCGAGCTCACGCTTTCAAAAGAGTGGGCTGGAGGACTTGCAATCGCAATCAGACTTCTCGTTGAAAAAGGCCGCCCACCTTGCCCACTCTGTGAGGGGCCGCTTGACCCTAAGGGACACGACTGTCCTCGAACAAACGGTCACCGCCCACCAATTAGGTAGCTATGAACGCAGAACAGCAACGAACTCTTCTAACTAAGGGAGCAGTCGAAGTCGAAGGACGCGTTTCAGGATCGTCGAACCAAGCACTCCTAGTAACACTCACCCTTGACGGTGTCACCGCACAGGCTTGTTACAAAGCTGAAGCCGGAGAGCGTCCCCTTTGGGACTTTCCTGATGGTCTGTGGCGACGAGAAGTTGCAACGTATGAACTTGACCAGTTGCTTGGCTTTGACACGGTGCCAATGACTATTGCCCGTGAAGATCTCCCCTTTGGCATTGGATCACTGCAGTACTGGGTTAATGACAACTTAGAAGACCACTACTTCACTCTTCGAGAAATGCCGCAGTTCAACGATTACTTTCACAGACTCTGTGCACTTGACGTCGTTGCTAACAATGCAGACCGCAAAGCTGGTCACGTTATTTATGACGGTGAGAGGTGTTGGGCAATTGATAACGGGCTCACTTTCCACGAAGAAGACAAACTTCGAACAGTTCTTTGGGACTACGCCGGTGAACCAATCCCCCAGCCCGTGCTCGATGCTGTAAATGAATTCGCCAATGGGAAAACTGGAGAACTAGGGCTGTATCTTTCACCGAGTGAACTCGCCTTCGCGCAAGTTCGTGCGCAAGACCTCGTTAACTTCGCTTCGTACCCGCTACCTGATGAAGATAGCGACTGGCCGCCGTATCCGTGGCCACTTATTTAGTGCAGCGGAACTGTTTCGCCTTCTAGTTCAGGAACTCCTGAATCAAGAATTAAAAGCGTTAGCAAAGCTCCGACGCCGAAGAACCCAGCACCCCACCAGAACGCAACGGTGTAACCATGAAGCGTGGCATGAACTAACTGTGCAGGATTCTCCACCGTGGCAATTGCGCGCAGCGTCACTGAAACCGCAATCGTATTTAGAAGTGCAGTTCCAACTGATCCACCAATTTGCTGGACAGTGTTCACAAAAGCTGACGTCGCGCCGGCATCCTCTTCTTTAATTCCAGCAGTTGCACTTGCAGTAGCGGGTGCAAAAATCATTCCAAGTCCAAGCCCCGCAACAATGAGTCCCGGAAGCACGTGACCAATGTAATCAGGTTCTGGCGTGAGTCTCGTGAAGAGGATCATGCCGAGCATTGAAAGAAGCATCCCACTCGGCACCAGAGGTCGTGGACCAACCATAGGAAGTAGTCGTGCACTCGCGAGCGCAGACGACACCAAGATGGCAATCACCATTGGCAAGAACGCAAAACCAGTTCGAAGTGGCGAGTAGTTGAGTGTTCCCTCTAAGTAATAGGAAAGGAATAGGAACACTCCGAAAATTCCAACGCTGGTGATGAAGATCGCCACCAGTGACCCCCCTCGAGTCCTGCTCGCAAGTATCCGAAGTGGTAACAGTGGATTCTTTGCCTTTTCTTGCCAGAACGTAAAGAGCACGAGGAGAACGAGACCAATAACAAGACTTCCCCACGTTGCAGAATTGCTCCAACTGGTTGTTACCGCGTGACCAAGTCCGTAGACCACGAAAAAGAGCCCCAGACTTCCGAGCAATGTTCCTAGGTAGTCGAGTCGGTCATTGTTCTCTCTCTTAGAGCCTTCGACAAAAAGGGCAACACCAATAACTCCAAACACTGCAAAAAAGAGATTGATGTAGAGACACCAACGCCACGACTGCCATTCAGTGAGCGCACCACCAAGCAGAAGTCCAATCGCTGCTCCAGATCCACCAATAGCTCCAAAGATTGCAAACGCTTTCGCGCGCTCCTTTGAATTCGTGAATGTTGACGTCACTGATGCGAGTGCTGCCGGTGCGAGCAGTGCACCAAAGACTCCCTGCACCGCACGAGCGCTAACGAGAACGCTAAAACTGCTCGCCGCTCCACCAACCGCTGAGGCCACAGCAAATCCAATGAGGCCAAGGTAGAGAACCTTTTTGCGACCCCAGTGATCACTCAGTCGCCCCCCGAGCAAGAGCAATGATCCAAAGGCCAAGGCGTAAGCCGTAATAAGCCACTGGCGGTTCGCAGATGAGAAGTGAAGCTCGGCCTGGGCTCTTGGCAGTGCGATGTTTATAACTGTCGAATCAAGAGCGACCATCAACTGGGTGATGCTCATAACTACAAGTACCCACCAACGGCGTGAACTCGTATGCAAGAGTGAATCGCTCATAAGTGGTACCAAGCCTAAAGAGTTAAATGGGCAAAATACGTCATTAAGCAAAAAATCCCCGGCCAAAAGGCCGGGGATTCCTTGAAAAGTAACTTAACCGCGTGCTTTTAGCGCTGTAATTAGTTCTGGAAGAACCTTTAGAACGTCACCAACAATTCCAAAATCAGCCATCTGGAAGATCGGAGCTTCTGGGTCCTTGTTGATTGCGACAATGTTCTTAGAGCCCTTCATACCCACCATGTGCTGAGTCGCGCCTGAAATTCCACACGCAATGTACACAGTTGGCTTAACGGTCTTACCGGTCTGTCCAACCTGAGCTGAGTAAGGAACCCATCCGGCGTCAACAATTGCACGGCTCGCACCAGCGGCACCATTAAGCAGCTTCGCAGTGTCTGAAATGAGTACATAGTTTGCAGCTTCACCAAGTCCGCGACCACCAGAAACAACAATTGTTGCTTCTTCGAGCTGTGGACCAGTGCGCTCTTCAACGTGTGTAGCAATAATTTTCGCTGCACCTGTTGCACCAGTGTCTCCAGCCGGAGCACTCACTACGTTTGCAGCAGCGCCTCCGCCAGACTCAGCTGCGAATGACTTAGCGCGAATAACAATGATTCCAGGGCCTTCGCCAGTGAACTTTGCCTTAAGAATTTGTGTTCCACCGAAGGCTGCGTGCTCGGTTACGAGACCACCATCGTCGCTTAGACCAATTACGTTCGTTAGAACTGTTCGGTCGAGGCGAGCTGAAAGACGACCCGCAATGTCACGTCCGTCGTAGCTAGTTGGAATAAGAATCGCGTCTGGTGCACCCTGGCTCGCAACAAGAGCTGCAATGGCAGATGCCACTGGAGCTCCTGGAAGCGCGCCATTCAGTGATCCAACGTCGAACAAAGTCGTGGCACCGTATTCGCCAGCCTGCGCTGCGAACGATGCTCCGTTTTCCCACGTGATGGCAGAAACTGTTGCACCGTAGGTGCGAGCGTTCGTCAGAAGCTCAAGTGATGTGGTGGTGAGTCCTGATATTCCTGGCTCTACTACTACCCAAATGTTTGAAATTGACATGATGTTCTCCTACAAGACCTTGATTGATTCGAGGAACGTAATAATTTCTTGTGCAGCGTTTCCTTCGTCAACGTGCTTCTCACCTGCTGAGCGTGATTCCGCTGCAACAACTGAGGTGACTTGCTGACGTGCTCCTGCTGCACCGGTTACTGCTGCAAGTCCGAGGTCGCCAATGCTGAGGATCTCAACTGGCTTTGACTTTGCAGCCATGATTCCCTTGAACGATGCGTAGCGTGGCTCAACTACACCAGCAGTCACGGTTAGAAGACATGGAAGTGGTGACGTTACTTCGTCGTATCCAGCTTCAGTCTGGCGATCAACCTTCACTGTTGATCCGTCAACTGTTACTGACTTAGCGAATGTGATTGAAGGAAGACCAAGAAGTTCTGCAACCTGTACTGGAGTTGTTCCGGTGTAACCATCTGAAGATTCAGTGGCACAAAGAACGAGGTCTGGGTTAACGCGCTTGATTGCTTCGGCGAGTACTTTCGCAGTTCCGAGTGCATCAGTTCCACGAAGTGCGTCGTCGCTCACCATGATTGCCTTAGCGGCTCCCATAGCTAGTGCGTTACGAACTCCAGCAAGATCGGCGGCCGAACCCATTGAGACAACAGTCACTTCTCCGCTACCAGCTTTATCAACTAGTTGAAGTGCCATCTCGACACCGTAGGTGTCAGCCTCATCAAGGATTAACTTTCCAGAACGGTTCAGGTTGTGCGATCCGTCTAAGGATTGCGGCGCTGCAGGATCTGGAATCTGTTTTACGCAAACGACAATATTCATAGGGAATAATCTAGTGCCTACTGGCGAGTAACGAACAATCGCCTATTTCCTGGTCAGGGACAATGCGGTTTTCGGATCATCAGTAATTATCGTGTTTACCCCGAGCAGAGCCATGGCGCTGATGTCAGATGGCTTATTCACTGTCCAAGTATTCACTTTTATTCCGAGTTCATTCGCTTGTGCCATCACGCCAGCATCAACTTTTGTGAAATGAGGATTAACTGCGTTAAATCCCAGCACGTGAGCCTGGGTAATGGCGTCGCTAAGTTCTTCCTTCCAGAGCAGCCACGCGACTTCCATCATTGAGTCAAATGAACGCACCACCGCACACGTTGCTTTATCGAAGCTAGAGATGATGACGTTCGATTCCCAGTTGTTCTCGTGGAGGCAGTTGAGAACACTGCGAGCAAAGTCGCCTGTTTTGTCGTATCCCGGCTCAGATGAAATGTTCTTTATTTCAACGTTTACCTTGACGCCGGTGCAGGCTTTCATAACGTCTTGCAGTGTTGGAACGTAATCAGGCAGCTCACTCGCCAGTGAATCAACAATGATCAAGTGGCCAATGTGGCCGTCATGATGCACCACTAAAACACCGTCACGGGTGCGGCGAACATCGAGTTCAACGCCATCTACGCCTAGGGCCACGGCCGCTTCGAATGCACCAACAGTGTTTTCACGCTCAGTCACATGTAGGCCGCGGTGGGCAAAAATCTCAGGCATTCAAAGAGTTTGCCAGGTCGCTGAGGGTGTTTTCGAATAAAAACAAATCACCCCTTGTTTTTAGGCCATGGGGAAAGTAAAATTTAAATCCCTTCGCTTGAGCACTTTGCAAAAAAGCCAAGCAATTCAAGCAAAACAAAGGATTACTCATGTCGTTGATCTGGAACCGCACACACGCCTGGGATGACGCCGACTGGCGCAGTGACGCTGCATGCCGTGACACTGAGCCTGAGCTTTTCTTCCCTGTGGGCACCACTGGAATGGCAACTGACCAGATCGAATCAGCAAAGCGCGTTTGTGACAACTGTGACGCACAAAAGGCTTGTCTTGAGTTTGCTCTAGCAACGAACCAGGAATCTGGCGTTTGGGGCGGAACTACTGAAGATGAGCGCCGCAAGCTTCGCAAGCAGTGGCTCGCCGCTCGCCGTCGTCAAGCTCAGCTTTAATCTCGCTCGGTCGTAGGGACCGTAACTCGAACGAACGTTCCACCACCCTGTTCTTGGGGAACTGTCGTCATCTCAATTGAACCGTGTAATTGTGCACGCACTAAGTCACGCACAATCGAGAGTCCGAGGCTCGTTGGCACGTCCAAGGTGAAGTCGGCACCAAGTCCTCGACCATTGTCTCTGATTTCTGCAACAGCATTCTCGCCATCTATGTAGAGATGCAGCGTCACAATGCCCGCAACATTTTCATTTGAACCAAATTCAGTGAACGCGTGTTCCACCGCATTTGTGAGCAGCTCTGCGAGTGCCACCGCGAGTGGTGTTGCGAGGTCAGTTGGTAGCGTTCCAAGTTCACCATTGACGACAATTTCGACTGGGTGAAACGCGAGGGCGGTGTCTTCGACCAGCAACACAATTGAGCGAACAATTTCGTCAAAGACCACTTCTTCGCCTGGTTCACGAGAAAGAACTTCGTGCACTACAGCAATTGAGCGAACACGACGCTCGGCTTCGTGAAGGGCAACTCGAGTTTCGTCACTTTCGGTGCGTCTCGCCTGGAGGCGAAGTAGAGAAGAAATGGTCTGCAGGTTGTTCTTCACACGGTGGTGAACTTCTCTTACTGCTGCTTCTTTATTAAGCACCACACGGTTCAGTTGGCGAAGATCTGAAACATCTCGAACCAGTGTCATCACGCCAGTAACTGTCCCATGATTGAGCAGCGGAATACTGTGCAACACAATTGCAATGTCGTGACCACGGTCAATTTCTTCTAGTGCAGGAATTGCGTGTTCGAGTGAGCGCTCAAGTGCTCTTGCCTTAAGGCCAAGTTCACGAAGGGTGCGACCTTCCACTGATGCATAGACCCCGAGTCGGTGCAGCGCATTCGTGGCATTAGGTGTTGCGAACTCTAAGCGACCTTCGCCGTCAACCAAGATGATTCCGTCTCCAATACGTGGCATGCCAGCACCAGCAACGTCTTCTTCTCTAAATGGGAATGCCCCGTCTGCCACCATGTCGCAAAGTCGTTCGAAAATTGAAAGATACGCCTGCTCATACAGCGACGCTGGACCACGAAGTGGACCCTGCAAGCGTTGTAAGACTCCAACAACTTGTCCACCGTGGCGAACAGGGATGCACCAGACAGGAATCTGGTCGTCAAAGCCATCGAGCGAAACTTCTCCAACAACTCGTGTGCCACTTTCAAAGGCGAGCTTTACGAGTGGCACGTCGCCTGCTGCGCGCTTTCGCCCAAGGAGGTCGTCACCAATAAGTGTTGAGCGGTTGTTTGGTCGCATCTGACCAAGCACTACATATTCGTCAGCACTGGACTTTGGATCAATAACTTTCGTGAAGAGCAACATGTCAGAGAACGAAAGGTCAGAAAGTAGCGACCATGAAGCAGTTAAGCGAAGTAGGTGATCAACTGTTGCCTCTGGAAGAGTGGTGTGCAGTCCTGCAAGTTCAGCGAGTGTGGCCATTACATAGACCTGAGCGGAACCATGGTGCGACTGCGGCCTTCATAACTTGCGAGTTCGTGAATCCCTCGAGCTTCAAGCAACGTTGCCAGGTCGCCTGCGCGCGCACTCACTTTTTCTAAACGGTGAGCGTCGCTCGCGGTTGTAAAGGTGACGCCCTGGGCGACGAGGCGGTCAAGGAGTCCTTCTGCTGGGTACTGCTCGCCTACTGGCTTAAACCATCCAGCTGATGAGAGTTCCACCGAGATGTCCGCTTTACCGGCCGCGTTCGCCATCATGTCCCAGTAGGGCGCTGGGTTAGGTGCGTAGAAACCTGCAACCTTTACGAGGTCAATGTGCGCGAGTACGTCAACTGCTTTTGTGGCGCTGAGCTCTTCGATTGCACGTGAGTACTCAAGCCAGCACACGTCGATGTCTCGCACGTCCCATTCGTGCATGTTGACGGGGTTATCAATGTCGTCAAACTCCCACGTCCCCATCCAGTGCACTGAACCAATCAGCACGTCGAAGGGATACTGCGACAAGAGACTTGTTACTTCGTCCATCTTTCCGCGGTAGTAATCAACTTCGAGACCAATCTTTACTGGCAGGCCTTCGTCCTTCGCTTTTTGCGCGAGCTCGACGTACTGCTCGAGAGAATTGCGTGAGTGCCAGTCGAAATACTTCGCCATTTCTTTTGACGTTGGCTCATGTCCTGATTTTTCCCAGAACGGACCAACGACGTTCATCACGTCGACAAATCGGTTCGAGTGTTCAGTTAGTGCGAGTTCGTTAACACCTTCAGTTGCTGCCTGCTCACAGTAGTCAGCAATCTGGTCCAGTTGGAACGAGACCGAAGACTCCGAGTGCGGCCAGAGGTGAAGGTGGTAGTCGAGCACGTGTCGCTAGATCAGGCCGTGCCGAAACCAACGACGCGCTCAGTGACGCCGCTACCGATTTCTACGTAGGCAATTCGTTCTGCAGGCACACCAACGCGGCGTCCCTTTTTGTCTGTGAGCCACAAGACCTTGTCGGTACCAATGATGGCTTCGACCTCTTTAATAACGTCTTTTTGCTTCATCTCTTCTGGAAGAGAGAGTTCAAGTTCCTTCATGGACTGAACAATGCCAATACGAATATCCATTACTGCTCCTAAGCAAATAGCCGACTTTCACCATGTTACGGCTCTGGGGCAAGATAGAGGTCGTGAGTATTGAAAATGCCAGTGAGCGCAACAAGAGATGGGCAGCCACCATGGAGGGCTACGAGGGCTCGAGGGATGACGTAACCGTTGCTCACCAGGACTCAAGTGCCACCATTGATCACACCAGCTCTGGGATTGGCGCCACTCGAAGTGAGCGTGAAGAACGTCTCGACGCGTTGCTCGTTACTGGAGCGACCCGCGCCTATGGCGCAGGGAACCGAGTCCGCGTTGAAGAAGCCGACGAATTTAGAACACCCTTCGAGCGTGACCGCGACCGTATCTTGCACTCAGCAGCGTTTCGACGTTTAGCGGGAAAAACTCAAGTGTTCGTATTCCCAGACGACCACATGCGCACTCGCCTCACTCACGCTCTCGAAGTTGCACAAGTTGCAACTGGTGTTGCTCGAGCCGTTGGCCTCAACGTTGCACTCGCTGAAGCAATTGCAATTGGACACGACTGTGGACATGGTCCCGGTGGTCACGCCAGTGAAGAAGCACTCGATCCTTACGTTGATGGAGGATTCGATCACGCAACATGGGGGGCCAATGTTTCGCTGCTCCCACTAAATCTCTGCATTGAAACCTTGGACGGTATTAGAAACCACTCGTGGTCGAGGCCTGCTCCCATGACGCCAGAAGGTGAAGTTGTTAGCTGGGCAGACCGCATTGCCTACGTGTGTCACGACTTCGAAGACGCTGTGTCAGCTGGAATCATTACCAGGCATGAGCTCCCGAAGATTGTTCGAGAGCGCTGTGGCGACAATCGACACAATCAACTCGGCAGCTTCATTAACGCCATGATTAAGACAATTAGAGAAACTGGCGTCATTGGCATGGACGGACCAACCGCCGAAGCACTCGCCGCGTTTAGAACCTTTAACTACGAGACCATTTATCTTCGTGGACCGTCGCGTGAACAGGCCCAAGCGGTTGTTTCAATGCTTCGCGCACTTGTAGAGAACTACGTAAAGAATCCACTACTTATTCCAAGCATTGCTGAAAAGAAGGGCGAAGCCAGCGAGCAAGAGATACTGCACGAAGCAGTTTCTTATGTTGCAGGAATGACTGACCGCTTTGCTTGTCGCAGTGCGGTGGCGTTACTTGACTGGCCCGAGAGCAAGCTCCCAAGCGGTATTGATCGTTAGGACTTAGCGGCCTTCATGAGGTCAATGCCCGGTGTGTCGCCACCCTGCATCCACTGAAGTCGCTGTTCGGTTGTGCGAACTGCTGAGCGCATGTGAGGCAAGATCCAGAACTTGTTATTGATGATTGCGTCTTCGACCATCTCACCAATGATGCTTGGATCAATGCCACTGTTCACTGCTTCAGCAGCAATTCCCTGGACGGCCTTGGCCATTGGGTTCTCAGCAAAGCTTGCGAGTTCCTTTGGAAGGTTGCGACCTGATTCGTGAATTCGAGTCTTTACGAAGCCTGGGCAGAGAAGTGATGTGTGAACATCTTTGCCAGTAAAGGCAAGTTCGTGGTACAGAACTTCAGTCATACCAACAACGGCGAACTTACTTGCGCAGTACGAACCCATTCCTGGAACGCCACCGAGTCCAGCGAGTGATCCGGTGTTGATTACGTGTCCTTCGTTCTGATCGAGGAACATTGGAACGAATGCGTTGATGCCGTTCACTACGCCATCGACGTTGATGTCCATGACCCAGTCCCACATCTTCTTGTCGGTTCCAAGAAGTGGTCCACCGCCAACACCAGCGTTGTTAAAGATGATGTGTGCGGTGCCAAAGGCCTTTACCGCTTCGTCACGAAGTCGGTTCACGTCGTCTGCGCTTCGAACATCAATGTTTACGCCAATGACGTTCACGCTGTTGCCCTTGAACTCTGCAACAACTTCGTCGAGTGGTCCTTGTTCAATGTCACCAAGTACGAGGTTTACGCCCGCCTTTGCTAACTGCTTCGCAGTAGCAAGTCCGAGGCCGCTTGCGCCTCCAGTAATGACCGCAGTCTTTCCCTGTAGTTCCATGATTCCCCCTAGTTACTTAAACAAGTTTCAGTTCTTGACGATAGACCCTGGCTGGACCCTGCTTCGCTACCGTCTGCGCCAAAGCAGTAAATGCCTTGGCAACGTCGCTATCTGGGTCACTGATCATCACTGGAAGCCCAGTGTCGCCACCGTTTCGTAGCTTCGTCTCGAGTGGGATCTGGCCAAGTAGCGCAATGCCAAGTTCGTCGGCGAGTTGCTTTCCACCACCAGATCCGAAGATCTCGTATTTCTTGCCGTCATCACCAATGAAGTAACTCATGTTCTCAATGACTCCTCGAACGGCGAGCTTGAGTTTGCGAGCGGCATAAGCAGAACGCTGTGCCACACGCTGTGCTGCAGCTTGTGGTGTTGTGACGACGTACATCTCAATGCGAGGAAGTACTTCAGAAAGCGTCAGTGCAACGTCACCAGTTCCTGGTGGCATGTCAATGAGAAGAAAGTCCGGCTCGTCCCACCATGCTTCAGTGACGAGTTGTTCAATGGCCTTGTGCAACATTGGGCCACGCCAAATAACTGGCTGTTCGTCTGGAACGAAGTACCCCATTGAAACGCAGCGCACACCGTGCACCAACGTTGGGATAACAGTGTCACCAAGAATGATTGGATCATTTGTTGCCCCGAGCATCTTTGGAAGTGAGAAACCGTACACGTCAGCATCAAGAACACCAACGTGAAATCCGGCCTGCGAAAGTGCAATGGCCAAGTTGACGGTGACCGAAGATTTTCCTACCCCACCCTTACCGGAAGAAATCCCAAGTACTCGTGTACGAGAAAGCTTGTCCAAGAACTTTGGCTTAGCGTCAGCGCCGTGGTCGTGAAGACCTGGTCCCGCTGGCGCCTGCATGGCACCGCGAAGAAAGTTACGAAGACCGAATCGCTCTTCGTCGTTCATGGAGCGAACAACAATGCTCGCTCCTGGGCTAATGCTTCTGATTCGCTCTTCTAAGACATCGAGGTTCGGCCACTGGGTAACTGGAAGCACGAGTTCGACTCGAACTGCTCCATTTACTTCACCAATAGCGCCAAGAAAGCCGAGTTCTTCGAGGGTGCGGACAAGTTGCGGTTCAACAAGTGCACCGATTTCACTGCGGAGTTGGGGGCTGAGCGTCAAGGGGGTCCTTTAGTAGTCCTCAGAGGTTACCGTCGGAGGTCGCACTTACGCACCTAGACTTTTAAACGTGACTAATTCGCCACTAGATAACGAACTTTTCACCGCCACGGTAACGAGCCTCACGCACTCTTTCGGGGACAACACCCGTCGAAAGATCTACCTCTTCTTGCGTGACCACCCGGGCGCCACCGCCGCTGACCTGGCCCTTCACTGTGACGTTCACGCCAACGTTGTTCGCCACCACCTCGAGCGCTTAAGCGAAGCTGGCTACGTCACCTTTGACAATGTTCGTAAAACCACCGTAGGACGACCATCTAAGGGATACCGCGTTGTTGACGAGAACTTCGTGATGGACGGCTCAGTTCGACGTGACGCACTCTTGGTGGCTCTTCTAGAAATGGCCCTTGAGCGCCTCGGCCCAGACGCCGCAGAACAAATGGCCCACGACGTAGGCGTGCAGTACGGACGAACTCTCGGATCTTCAGTGGCGCCTATTGAATCAACGCGCACTGTCAAAGACGCAATGGAATCAATCGCAGGGATTCTCACCGCGCACGGCTTTGATGCTCACACAGAAGCCAAGGGATCGTCACAGTCCGTTGTTTCAGACAACTGCCCCTTCGGTGCAGCAGCAACGCAGCACCCAGTGCTCTGTGCTGTTGACCGTGGACTCATTTCTGGAATGCTCGAAGGTCTAGGAGCCAAGTCAACTCGGGTCACTCTCACGTCACGCGCACGCGGTGACGATACCTGTCGAGTTACGGCATAGACAACAACTTCAGTCGCCATGAATACTTCGACTGAGAAAGTTTCACTGGGCGTTATTGCAAAAGAATGGCTCCGACTCGGCGTCACCGGATTTGGTGGTCCCCCAGCGCACATTGCCCTACTGCGCAAACTATGTGTTGAGAAAAATAACTGGATTGATTCATCCGAGTTTGAAGACAGCATTGCCACAACAAATCTTCTTCCTGGGCCAGCTTCGACGCAATTA
>Ga0304728_1000951_pt1 | contig 22374 bp, 24 predicted proteins | sample C_130625_MF_Meta_FD_190476 | JGI IMG/M metagenome (GOLD analysis project Ga0304728, IMG submission 190476) | Freshwater microbial communities from Lake Croche, Canada to study carbon cycling - C_130625_MF_MetaG (v2) (version 2) | ecosystem: Environmental > Aquatic > Freshwater > Lake | place... | reverse complement strand
TGTATTGTTTATAGTTTTGATATTGATAAGTATAAGGAATTCTTTAATTGGGAACAGGCTGTTGAAATTGATATGTAGGATTTTTTTTGGAATGTAGGATTTTTTTTGGAATGTAGGATTTTTTTATACTTTTTTATTTATGGATAGAAAATTCTTTATCTTATTTTCTTTTTAAACTATATAATGATGTAGGATATTTTATTAATGTAGGATTTTTAAAATTAAATAAAAAAACCTACATATGTAAAAAAAGGAAAAACGTATGGCGAATGTAGGATATGTAGGATATGTAGGTTTTTTTTTGAAAATTTTTAAAAACAAGTATTTATATATAGAGATTAAATTAATAGAATGTAGGATTTTTTCTTACATATCCTACATATCCTACATAGTTGATTAATATATATAGAAAAATTCTATCTATAAATAATCGCCCAAACAAAACAAATTAATATCTAGCCATAAAGTAAATAATAAAATGTCTCAAAGTGAAGCATTAAAAGCCAGACACGAACAAGTAGCATATGTCATACCCAGCTATAAACGCCATACTACTATTAAGCAAAAGACCATTAAACTATTAGAAGACTATAATATTGATAAAAAGCAAATCTATATATTTGTAGCAAATGATGCTGAAGCTATACTATATAAGGAAGCACTACCAGAATATACTAATATAATAGTGGGAGTTTTAGGTTTAGCAAATCAACGTAATTTTATAGTAGATTATTTTAAACCTAAAAAAATGATAGTTTCATTAGATGATGATGTTGCGAAATTCTATACAACAGATAAAGATAAAAAGAAAACAATTATAATAGAAGATATTAAACCATTTATAACACAAGCATTTAGGGACTGTAAAAAATACGGTTCATTTATATGGAGTATTAACAATACAGATAATCCTTATTTTTTTACAAATCAAACATCATTCGATTTAAGATTATTATATGGTGGTTTATATGGTTTTATAAATAGACATAGTAATGATTTAAAAATAGAATGCGATCATAAGGAAGATTATGAACGAACTATTAAGTATTTTATAAAAGATAATATAATACTAAAATATTGTAATTATGGTTTATATACTAAATGCTATAAGGGAGAAGGTGGAATGAATACTAATAAATTTCGAAAGGAAGATAATGACACAAGAGTGGAAGAACTATTAAAAAAATATCCCAATTATTTAGTTATAAAAAAATGCAAATCACCATATAAAGAATTACGTATTATAAATAAAAAAGGAAAATACAATCCAGTAAAACAACTACCAAAAATCGAAAGAACTTTATTTATAGAAAATTTAATAGATAAATTAGATGATACTCAATTTATAGTAAATCGTGATAGGGATACAGCGGGATATGGTTTTACAATGACATTCGGGAAGCATAGAATAAGGCGAGTAAAAGGACTACATGATTGTAAAAATAATATAAAATATAATGAATTATATAAAATGCTATTGGAATATGGCACCCAATATGTGCCTAAAGATATAATATGGAATTCAATACAATGTAATAAAGATTATGCTAGTAATCCACATAAGGATTTAAACAATAAAGGCGAAAGCTATATTATCGGATTAGGTAACTATAAAGGAGGAGCAACAACTATAAATGGTAATAAATATGATATATGCTTTAAACCAACTATATTCAACGCTAAGATATGGGAACACAGTAATGAATTATCTAGTAATGATAAGGCTAGATATTCTATATGCTTCTTTAATATGGGATAAATAAAATCTATAATAAATATAAATAATAATAATATATAAAATAAAATAGTTATCCAGAGTTAAAACAATGTCTAAATCTAAATTGCATATATTTACAGCTAAAGAACTAAGGGACATAGCCCGTGATTATAATTTACACGTTCGAATACCTAGATATACACTACTTAAAAAATTAGAGTTAATCCACGAATTAGATAAACATATAGAAATAACTGATTTGGGTAAAATACGTATATTAGGTAAGCCTGAAAAACTGGCAGTAAGCAAAGAAGCAATGAAAAAGGTTGCTAATCCTGAACTAGGGGAGGCTTTAAGGCATCCACGCAAGAAACCTATTAAAATTAAGATTAAAAAAGTAGTAAAGAAAGAAGAAGAAGAACCTAAAAAATCAACTAAAAAAACTACAATGGCAGAATTATTTGAACCTGAAAAACCAACAACATTAAAGGAAATGAAAAAAGAAGTTAAACAGAAAAAAACTATAACTTTGAAAAAGAAAAAAAAAGAACCTGAACCAGAAGAGGAACCAGAACCAGAAGAGGAACCTGAACCAGAAGAGGAACCAGAACCAGAAGAGGAACCTGAACCAGAAAAGAAAAAACGCGGAAGACCTAAACTACCTAAAGTATTACAAGATATTGTAGATGAACCACGTGAAAAAATGGATTCGTGGAAAGAAAGGCAAGAAAAAGTTAAATTATATAGAGCTAAAAAAAAAGCATTAAAACTTAAACTAAAAAAAAATAAAAAACCAGAAAAATTTGAAAGAACAAAAAAGACAAAATTAGATAAATCTATAGAAGAAGTAGAAGGATATGGCTCACGTTATTGTAGATAGTGTTGTCTAGTTTTATTATATATAGACAATCGCTATTTCATATCCTTTAAATATCCTTGTAATTCGTGATATTGTTCTAGGGCTTCTTTTATCCGTTGCTTAGAGGTGCCTTTCTTAAGGACACCTATTAATTTTTTATGTTCTGTAATTAAATCCTTTAAGTTCATTTTTTTGTAATTTATACCTGAACCAACTAAATCATTATCATCATCTTCTAATAAATTTTGATGCCTATATTTAGTCATTTGTCCTTTACCTTTTAATAGTTTAGATGGTGTTTTTTCACGTTTTGATTTTTCTTCTGGAGCTGTCCTGTAAGGCAAATATTCAGCGGGGATAGGTAGTAATCGATTGGTTTCTAAATATTCTTTAGTTTGAGTATTCATTAATTCATACATTTTATCTCTATAAGATTCTAATTTTTTACGTTGTTTTAATGGATTGTGTTCGAATTCACCTAATAATTTTAAATATTCTGTTTCATGTTTTTCATAAGTTTTATTAATAAAATTCGAAGTTCTAAATCTAATTTGATTTAACATATACTCAATTTTACTCATATCTATATTTTTATAGTTATCAAAAATATAGAGTGTTGTGTTAAGGTCAGCTAAAATTTGATAAATCCGCCCCAAATCACTATTAAACAATCTCATCAATATTTCTAAAACTCGCAAATTGGGGCGTTTTCTATATCTTTCTATAGCAAAAACCCGTTTAGCTACTTTAAAATAATTATCATCATAAATAAGGGGAGGTATAGTTTGTTGTAATAGTAATTCTCGATCTTCTTCATTATAACCAGTATTTAAAACGTGTCCGCCCAGTTCATATAAATATACCATACTAATCTCTGGATATCGATTTACATTAAAAGCAATTACATCTATTTTAGTTAATTCCTTTTGTTGAACTGCTTCCTCTAAAGTAAGCTTCAAACCACGTCTAACAAGATAACCCTTTTTAATTTCTTCTGGAGTCCATCTAGCAATATTAAAACGTATTTCTTTTTTTACTATAGCTATATCAAAATTACGTAAATTGGGTTTTAAAAATTTTAAACATAAATCTAATTCAGATTTATCTATTTTTTTTAATCTAAATAATTCTCTGGATTTATCCAACATACTGGATAATTCTTTATCCCATTTATCTTCATCTATATCATTTGGCACAATACGCAAGGCATCTATACTACCAGCTTTTATATCTGCTATATAAAGTCCTTTATAAGCTTCTAATCTTTTTATAACTGCTTTAAATTCATTTACAATTGCACTTATAGATTTTGCTTTTATTTTTTGATAGCAATCATAATCGCTAGGGCTAGATAGCTTAATACTAGCACTACCATATATAATTGGGTCTTCAACATTTAAACTACTAGATTGTTTATAACTTAATGCTTCTAATACAGCAATTAAATCATCAGTATAATTTTCGGGATAATGTTTGACACCAACTATATCACTACTATTAATACTTAGAGTAGCCATTTTATTATTTTTTTATTCTTATATATACCTAAGAAAATTGTATAAGTTTTCTAATTAATATATCATTCTTTTCTGGAGTAGTCCAATCACTAACAAAAGGCGCCCACGGGTCTGGATGATTCATATATGGCACACATTGATTTACAATAGCATAGGTAGCATATTCCCCACATGTATCACTAGTAGGTGCTTGTATATTTTCCTTATTATTACTAAATCTATTTCTACTATTACGTTTTATATAATCTAAAAAATAGGTCTTCTTATTTAATACATTATCAGCACCATCTGGTTTTCTTCCGAAGCTATCAAAATAAAAAGATGGCTTACCATTATCTTGATTTAGGTTTCCCATTCCAACCCAATGCGTCCCTTCTTCTCCTTGATTGCTATAATTAGCTATTAAACTCGAATTAGGTGGTAGTAATTTAGGTAGACAATCGGCATAAAAACAACCTAGAAATCGCCCTTTGTAATGCTTTGCTATATAATCTTCTATCTGTTTATTGGTAGAACCCATATTAATATATAGTTTAACTCTGGATACACTATTATTATTTATATATATATATTATTGTATTATTTATAAAAAAAAAGTCTATAATAATAATAAGTATAAATATATTCTATTTACTAAAAAATAAAACTAAATAATGTCTTCATTAAGCACAGCTTCAACTAAGTGGGATGAATTAAGAATAGAACGGGATGGAGTAAGTGTAGAACAAATAACTACTCCAGAACCAGAACCTAAAACTGAAGTTAAAGTTCCTTATAAATTAGAAAGTCATATTTTCAACTGTGTTCGATATGAAAATGAAGCTGATAAGGGTTTCACTGATAATCTTAATAATTTTCTATTAGAAATAATTAAAAGTGAAAATGTAATGGATGAAGATTTGAAAATAGTAGCTAAAGCACTAATGAATAATTGCATAGACCACCAAGTTATAAAATATACAGACGAACAAATACAAGCAATATTAAAAAAATCAGTTAAAAAAACAAACAATACAACACCAGAAACACCTAATAATTAAATTAAACCCATTAATTTTTTTTTATTAAAATTCTCATTCCATTTTTTACGTTCTAAATATTTTTCTAAGCATTTTTTTAATTTTACTTTAAAATCTTTGTAAAGATTTTTATTAGATATTTCATCAATATTAAACTCAATATATTCATATAGATTAGTTTTGTGTGAATAGAAATCATCCCAATACACTTTATTAAAAGCATATCCATTATCATTATATATATAATTCAACCCATAAAAAAAATCTGCTACTGTTTTTTTAATATGTTCGGTTTCGATTTCATCTCTTTTAAAACGTTTAATTAAATCTTCTAAATCTTCATACGAAAGAGGTTCTCTTAAGTCATCTTTAAAATCTGGGTATGATTTATTATATTTATTAATTAGTCTTGTTAAATTAGATTGATTTGCTTTAATAAAATTTAATCCACTTGAATGATTACAACTTTCAGTAAAGTTTATTAATTCATTAAGAATAGAAACTTCAATCTCATTTAAATTATCTCTATTAGATATATGATATTTAATAGATTCAATAAAATTAAGTTCATCATTAATTTTTTCTTCTTCATTACATTTTTGTTCGATTAAATTGCGTAAATCATATAAGTCCTTAAGATTATCAGGTATTTGAGATTTTTTTGGTGCCATTTTGAGAAATAATAAAATAAAGTTGCAGGTAGGTATGAACTTATTAATTTGTATAAATAGTTTATCTTTAAGTTGATTTAATTTATATATAGAAAATAATTCTAAATAAATTAATTAATATAAAGAAAAAAAAACATACGATTTAAATTTTTTCTCGATGAAATAAAATAACAATATTTATCTATCGATAATTTTAAAGTCTAAAAAAAATTAAAATAATTAAAATTGTTGTCTAGTTTTATTATATATAGACAACGCGCGTTTATGGATAGAAATATATTTATCATAAATACTAAAACGAAATTTTTTAATATAATATGATTATAATGTGATAAAAAAAAACAAATTAATTCTATTTATAAGCGAAAAATTATATATATTAAGTATAAAAGACACAAATATCAACTATCAATTATATACATTTAAATATGCCTTTGGTTAGATTAGAACGCCGTTTCCCTAATACCAGCCGAGAAAGCACATATCAACAGGGTTCTTCTGTTTCAAACTCTTTCTACGATGCGCGTGATATTGGCAACCCAGACAATGGAGAAGTTGCACCAAGTGGGCGTTTAGCATGGCGATACCCTACTAATGTAGCCAGTAATACAATGGGATTTCAAATACCAGACTTAGGAGCAAATCCTAAGAACTTATATTATGGTTCAGCTAATGGATTGATGGCAGGAGCAGGAACTAATTGCGCTTCATCAGGATCCGCAAGTGACTATTTAATGTATAATAAATTCTTCGAAAATTTACTATATCCAGCTAATAAAAAAGAAATACAAGATAATATTCAACCATTATATACTAATGCTTCATCTGTAATGAATGGACGCGGTTATGATGGAATGAAAGGATGCGGAACAAATGCCCCCAGTTCTGGGAGTGCAACTGATTTTTCACGTAATAATCCTTATGATTCTTTTTCTGATACATTTATGGGTAGTGGAACAAACGCACCTAGTTCAGGTTCAGCTAATGATTACAGCTTAAATAATCCTTATGCCAGTTTTCGTCCAGATACATTTGGAGGAACACCTATTGAACGTTTTGCACCGCAATTACAAATGCGTGGGAATGGTATTGATTGGGTTAATTTTATTGGTAAAGTAAGTGAGAATATACAGAAGCTACCTAAAGCATTAGAAACAGGTAGTAAAATAGCTTCTACTGCTAATGATGTAATTTCAACTATTAAACAATTACGTCAAGAATTGAAACAAGAAAAAGGTGTTAAAAAAGAAGATAGTGAAGAAGAGGAGCCAAAACGCCGTCGCCGTCGCCGTAAGCATAAAATGCAAGGCGGTGATATATTTCATTCATCTTAATAAAAAATATAAAATCTATTAATAATATAAATAGTATAATAATATAAAAAATGAATCGATATGATGTTAATCTGAATAATAGAAACCAAAATGATTTACGTGGTGAATATGATACAACTCAAATAATAGTAGATTCACAAGTAAATGCTGTATGGTCTGGATTTGGCGCACAAACTATAGACCCTATAACAACTCTACCAAATGGAAAAGGTAATGCGGGTTTCACATGCATATTAAGTAATCCTCTAGTGTTGGATTTCAATTACGAATACGTCATATGTGTATCGAAATTAACATTTGATATAACTAATTATTCTTCTAATGTCTGGACTAGTTTTAATATAAATTTCGACCAAATAGCATTTCAATATTTTGATGGAGGTATGCAACAAATTTTACACAAAACTTCACCAGTTAAAAATACAGGTAATATAAATACAGGTTATTATAACCCTTATCGAGAAGAACCTAAAAATTTAATATATAGATTTCTAAATCCATCTAATAAAATTATAAGTCGTATTACATTTAATATAACTGATACAGCTGGAAATGCTTTAAATAGCACTAACCCATTATATCCTACACAATTACAATTGGTTTTAAAGAAGGTTAGTAAAACACAACAGTATTAAATAAAACAAATAAAATCTATTAATAATATAAATAGTATAAATAATATATATAATTTAAAAATGAATCGTTATGATGTAGATTTAAATAAACAAAACCAGAATCAAATACGAGGTGATTACGATACTACATTAGTAATGGTTGATTCTCAAGTTAATAGTATTTGGTCGGGTTTTGGTTATCCAACCATTGACCCTATAACAAGAGCACCAAATGGAAAAAGTAATGCTGGTTTCACTACAGTCTTAAGCAATCCTTTAGTTTTAGATAATAATTTCGAATATGTAGTTAGTATTTCTAAAATTTCATTTGATATACAAAATTATACAGAACCACCTTGGACTAGTTTTAATGTGAATTTCGACCAAATAGCATTTCAATATTATGATGGGGGACAACAACAAGTATTATTTAAAACCGAACCAGTATTATGCACTAATTCATTAACAACAGGATTTTATAGCCCTTATACTGAAGAACCCCGTAATCTAATATTTAGATATTTAAATCCATCTAATAAAGTTATAAGTCGTATTACATTTAATATAACTGATACATCTGGTAATGGATTAGAAAGCACTGACCCATCTATACCAACACAAATCCAATTAGTTATAAAGAAGGTTAGTAAAACACAACAATATTAATTTTATATAGTTATTATATTTATTTTTATTTTTTTTATATATATATTTATTAAAAGATGTATCCAGAGTATAAGTTAATAAATATTAAATCAGCTACTGATAAGAAGCATAAATATGTTGCTACTTTTTTAAACATGAAAACAAATAGAAAAAAGAATATAAAATTTGGTGCCTATGGTATGTCTGATTTTACCATCTACTCTAAAACCTTAAAAGAAGAAGATGCAAACCAACACAAAATATTATATTTAAGGCGTCATCAAGGAATGGGTGAAGATTGGAATAATCCTCTAACTGCAGGGGCATTAAGCCGTTGGATTCTGTGGAACTATCCATCACTAGAAGAAAGTATTAAAGATTATATAAAAAGATTTAAACTATAGGATTGTCTAGTTTTATTATATATAGACAACACTTTATTTCTTCGCATAAACATTCAAAGCCATTTCGGTAGATGTCCCCATTTTATCAGTTAATTTTTCTAACTTATTAACTGGTAGTTCATTGCTGATAGCAATATGTCTATTAATAGATATACCTAGTTTCTTATTAATAGGTTTGCCAATACCACTATATATTACACCTAAACGATTACGTGTTAATGGTGCTGTTGCTGAATCATTTAATAAGAACCAATGTTCGTCATTAAAATTATCTACTGCTTTTTTATAAGCATCCAATAGAGTATATAAATCATTATTAATATCTATGTTCTTTTGTCCGTTAGTTTTAGAAGTCTTATATACATTCATTTGATATACTGCTGATTTGTTTTTCTTATCCAATATAATATAATTGTATTCATCATTTAAATCCTTTAGTAATTTTGCGGTTGGTTTATATATAATTTTAGCTTCTGCCATTTCACTGCGTGATGGTATATCTTGGTAGATTTTAAATAATAATGAATCGCGAAGTTTCACTAAGTCCCGAGGTGTCTTAATAGTCTTAGGAATATTATCTTCTAGTATCTTATTTAGTTTTTCAACGTCTTCAGCTTCTAGCCATCCTTCTTTCTGGCGGGTGTTCTTTTCTTTATCTGATAGATTAGATTTAACGTTACCATTTAATATTTCTATTTGGTTTGTATAATCCTTTAAAGCATTATTAATTGTCTTCTTACTTTTCTTATCACTAATACATTTAAGACAAACTATAACACTTGCTATCTTAGTCTTAATAGTATTAGGCTTTTCATACTTCTCATTTAACACCTTAATGATTTCTTTAGACTTAGTTAAATCATTAATATCATTAGACTTAATAAACTCTAATACCTTATTACAACAATTGGCATAGGTCTTACAACTCATATGACTTAGTTCGGGTTTAGCCTTTAGTATTATATTTTCAATACGCTTCTCCATTTTTTAAAATGTTTAACTCTGGATACACTATTATTATTTATATATATTTTATTTATTTTATTATATATATATTTAATTTAATTATTTATAAATAAATGCTATTTATTTTTATCGATAGTAGCTATCGAGAATTTTAAACAGTGGCGTGAGATATATATATTTCAAATGTATTTTATATCCAATGGCGTTTATTTATATAAAATAAATTTCTATTTATATATTAAATATCAACTAACTTTCTTTTACTAGCTTTTAATAAAATGAATAATTATCAACACGGTAAAATATATCAAATAACAGATAATAAAAATCAACAGTATTATATAGGTTCAGTAGCTAGACCTCTAATAAATAGATGGACTCAGCATGTGAATTCATATCTACATAATAGAAATGTATGTTCTGTTAAAGATATATTTAATACCTATGGTATTAATAACTGTTCTATTCAGTTAATAGAAGAATATCCTTGTAACTCAAGGACTGAATTAACAAGACGCGAAGGTGAAGTTATAAAAGAAATGAGGGCTCGAGGATTAAATATAGTTAATAAAATTTTAGCAGGTCGAACAAGAAAAGAACACTATATAGATAATAAACAAATAATAAATACTAATAATAAAGCATATTATATAGCTAATAAACAAAAAGCACTCGCCTTTAATAAAGCATATTATATAGCCAATAAGGATTCTATACTATTAAAAAAGAAAATACAATATCAAAATAAAAAAATTAATAAAAATGTAAATGATAATATAACATATACTAATATAATAGAAAGTAATATAGAATCCCTTTTAGATTTGATGGATATATCAACCGATTAGACCTTTATTTAGTTTTATGTGTGTATAATTAGATGATTTTTATATTTTTATGTATATATTGGTTCTATTTATGTGATATAGATGAATAAAAATCGATTTTTATGCTTATATATGTGATAAATAGAACCAATATATACATAAAACAATAAAACGGTTCTATTTCTATCAATAATTATAAAGATTATTTCATTTTTTTTAGTTTTTTATCAAAAATATATATAATATATATAAGTAATCAAGTATATATAATTAAAATGACTTCAGTTATATCTAATCTAAATAATACTAATCAACCTATATTAGCTTTACAAACATTTGGCGGTAAGTTTGAATTAGTAAATGCTTATACAGCATTATCATTTGCTATTACTACCGATACTAATTGTTTAATCACTGTATATCAATCCTATGATGGTGTTAGTCTGGATAGTGTTAGTGCATATGCTTCTGTAGCAGGTGTATTTTTTAGTAAGCAGATTAATCTATTATATAAATATTGTAGGATTTCAGTTTTCAATCCTACAGGAGTAGCACAAACATATATAAGCTTTATGACCCGTTGGATGTCTGTGATACCTCTACCATTAGAAACTAGTAATGTTGTAGTTGTAGGTGGTTCTATATCATTAGCACCAAGTAGTAATACAATAGGTAATGTAGGTGTAAATAATTTAATTACTCAAACATTGGCTATTAGACGAGTTGATTTTTTAGTGGTTGGTGTTTGGTATAGAGTTGCTTCTGTGGGTTTAACTACAGGGTCAGAGTGGAATGCAATTGGAGCAATAGTAGATGGTGAAAGCGAACCAGTAATAGGACGGTTATTTAAATGTCTTTCTATCGGTCCCGCTGTGGCAGGTGGTGGAGAATGTTATGATGTGGAATATACTACAGATATAAATTGTAATATTACAAATATCCCAGCAATACAACCAGTAAGTGGAACTGTATCTTTAACAGACCCGACTACAGTGCGAATAAGGGATACTTATGGTGACCCCATTACAACTACAGCGGGTAATTTGATGGTAGGTATTAATAATATATATACAGCTAATCCATTACACACAATAGTAGATAGTGGAACAGTTAATACTAAAGCACCAGATAGTTTTTCTGTAAGGGTATCTACAGCCTCATCTACAGGAGTTCAAGTATCCACAGGCGGACATTTACTTAATTTTTTAGCAGTTAATTTAAGTGCGGTAGCAGATGCTTATATAAAACTATATGATAGTGTTTCAGCACCTAGCCCAGCAAGTGATGTCCCATTTATGATAGCCCATGTATCTCGTGATGCCGCCGCACGACTACCTTCTATACAAGTAGATACTTCTAATTTAAAAATAACTAATAAATTATGGGTTCGTGCAGTGACGGGTTCAGCAGATACAAATACAGATGTGACTGGATTGACTGTGGATATATGCTTTTTTGGAACTTCTACTTAAATTATTTATTATTATTTATATTTTATTATTTTTTTTTATATATATATTAATAATAATATATATCCAGAGTAAGAGAAATAATATATGCCTTATAATTTAGAAAAGAACCGTGATAAATCTTTTAAACTAGTTAATAAAGAAACAGGTCATATCTTAGCAGAACATACAAGTCCAGAACGCGCTATGAAACAAATCAAAGCTATTCACGCTCATAAAGGCAGTGTAGCAAATAAGCATACTAAAAATAAAGGTGGTATGCCTAAACATCATCGTATTCGCAAAAATGTAGAATTATTACAACATCGTTATGTTCATAATCCTAAACATCGTAAATTTATTGATATGACTAAAAAGCTATTAAAACACGAAGAGAAACATGGGGATACTTTTTGGGGAGGGGCTTGGTATGACGATTTATGGGATTTTACAAAGGATGTTATAAGTCTCCCTTTTGATATTATAGAAAATGTCCCTTTTGTTAAACCCGCTTTAGAATTAGGTTTATCTGCTATTGTTGGACCCGAAGTAGTCCCTTTAATAGAAGCAGGTATAGGGATTAATAAGATGATTTTTGGTGATACTAATAAAGGATTAAAAGAAACATGGAATCCAGACCCAAAGGCACCAGAACCTCAACAACAATATTCAACACCAGGATTAGCAGAACCAGAAACAATAGCCGATGTAGTTGATGATACAGTTCAAGATATTGTAGATGTTTCTATACCTATACCCGCAAGACCTCAAACAGCAAGAGAAGAGATATTAAACCCTTATGGTGAAAATCAACCTAATATATATAATCCATTACAACATCTTATAGCAAGTAGTAATTTAGCATTTCCACCAACTATGCATTTTGACCCTCGAGAACAACCTTTAGGATTACAAGCTTATTTAGCAAAGCAATCTATAGCAGGAGTTAAAGTTCATCAAGATGAATACAATGCTATAGTTAATAAGCAAAAACCTCAACTATATATTTCATTTCCAGACAGAGGATATTATAAAAAATATCCAAGCTACCAAACTGGTATTAATTAATTTAATTTAGATTTTTTTCTTTTTTTCTTTTCTAAATAATAAGTAAGATAAACAAAAAGTATTAAATTTATAAATTTTAAATAATGTCTCATCATCGTCGTCATCGTATGGCAGGAGGTAGTGATAATCTAGAACCCCCTCAAATGGTAGCAGTAGAAGCAGGGCACCAGGAGCAGCTAAAGATGAGTCATATTATGGTCAACGATAACTACTTCGGTGTTGACCCTAACTGTTCGTTTGATAGCTCGACCATTCTTTGCGAAGACCGAGTTTATCTTTGCGATACTACACCTTTAGCAACCCAACCAATTACGTTCACCATTCAACCTCAGTTCAATGTGTTCCGTTCCTATAGTGAATCGCGTTTCGTATTCCAAGTATATTTAACAGGACAAAATACATCTAATGCGACAGTTGAATGGATTTATGCCCCTAAAGCTTATTTCTCCGCTCTTTTCGTTCAGGATATTACCATTAATATCAACAACGTTAATTGTAGCGACCAGCACTCAAGCACAGCGCAATATTCTCATTTTATTAAGACTATATTATTCGATGCTAATACTAAATCACCTACTACAGCTTGTTTAGATGTTGTCAATTTTGTAAGTGCTCCCGCAACTGAAGCCGTTCCTTATTTGGATTTTGGACTTGCCGGAGATGACGCACGCACACTTACTGAGGGTATTATCAATACTGATTGGCTTACTGGTGTTTCATCATTAAACTCTACTCACGGTTCTATATTAACAGCTATTGATGGGTCTTATGATAATCAAAATTTTACTAATAATAGTTCAGCTATTGAAATCACATATAGACCTCGTGATGGCGTATGGTTAACCCCTAAGATGCTACCACCTGGAGTCGTAGAGAATTTTATCCTACGTCTTAATAGTGCTACTAATATTTTTTCGTGTGCTAATAGCAGTGTTTTAACTCACGCCGCAGGGGCATCGGGATTAGCTTTTTATACTTGGATAGACCAACCTCTTGGACCAAATGTAGTAATGAATATTCTCAGTGCTAAATACTACGAACGCCAATACACACCCACTCAATCCGCATTGCGCTCATATCAATCGCTTATTAGTATGCAACCCATTTATATTCCAGTAGTTTCAGCTAATGCTTTTCTTGTGCCAGTTCCAGCAGGACAGAACTCAATTTCGCTCCAGAACGTCCTAGCGGGGCGAGTGCCAAACATAGTCGTCATTGGACTACTCAACCAGAACAACAACGCCAATTCTCCTAATGAATTATCTGGTGGTATTAGTGCAATTGCGGGACCAACACATCAATTTAAAACTTATTCTCCATTACCTCCTCGCGATACTTTAATAGCAAATAAACAATGCTTATCATCCGTTCGCCTTACAGTCAACGGCAGGATATACCCACATCTCTACAGTCTAAACCTCGCAATTAACTCAACTCAGGATACAAGTCAACTATATGAGATGTATAAACAGTGTTGTCTGGTTCGTGATTTACACGGTCGTAATGATGGTTCTAGCAATATCAATATGAATCAACAATATAAAATGGATAATCCTATTTTATCTTTTGGTGAATTCCGAAGTAATTTCTCTTTCTTTTGCTACAATATTCGTCGTAATGGCACTTTACCTAACGCGTCGGGCGATAAAGAGGTAGGCAGTGTCGATATTGTTGCTTCTATCGATACTAGTTTGACTCCGTTAGCAGGACTTTCTCAGCTCCTTGTAGTAGGAGTCTCGAGTGATTCACTTTTGAGCGTTACGGATGGTGGTAGCACTACCTCCTTCGTATATTAAAATTTTGTAGGTGATTTTGTGTATTTTTCTTTAATGTTTTTCTGTAATTTCATTTTAATTTTTTTTCATAAATTTTAATATTTATATATATTAATATATAAAATGTGTTTGCCCCCTAAACCTTGTATAATAGATGAAAAATTAGCTTCACAAATGTGGGTAGTTTCTTCTACTGTAGATACTATTAAAAATTTAAAATTAGAAATAATAAAACTTAATAAAATTATAAAGGATTTAAATGAATCAATTGAAATATTAAAAAAATTTAATTACTTTTAAAAAATATATAAATAAATATAAATGAATGAACAAAAATGGATGATATGGTATTAACTTCTTTAATACTTAGTATAGCTAGTATGCTGAGTAATATAATTTTGCATTATAAATTAAAGCATTGTCATAGTATGTGTTGTGATAGTGATTGCGTAAATACTCGTTCTAATTCACCAATAGATAAAGAACCTAAAACACCATTAATAAAACATAATGTATAATTTAACGGCGTTTAGCCTTTGCTTCTGCTAGGCGTTTAGCCATTCGTGTGGCATGTGGTTCAACTGTTTCTTTAGGTGTCCTTGTTTGTGCTCGTGTTTTAGATTCTGCTAGGCGTTTAGCTAATCGTGGGTCGCTTTCTTTGCCTAATTCGCGTTCCATTCTGGCTTTTTCTAATTTAGTTAATTTATTTTTAGCCCGTTTTCCTTCTCTTGCTCTATACTGTGTATGAATAGCTTCTTCGCTTATTGTTGGTTTAGATTTTAATTCATAATCGCGTTGTCTTATTTTTTGTTGCACATCTTTTTCTTCTGTTTTTCGTTTATCTAAATAAGCTTGATTTAATTTTAATTGCTGTGCTTTTGTAAGGCGTTTAGCTGGTGCTTTTGCTGGTGCTTTTGGTTTAACACGTTCTTCTTCAAATCTACGCATTTTTTCTTCTCTATCTAAATCATCAATAGCTCTATATTTTTCATTAGACATAAATCGCTTTTGCTGTTCTAATTCGCGTTTAGTAGGTGCTCTTAAATTACGGTCTGCCATCATTTCTCGGGCTTCACGTTCATATCCCCGCCGATTTTCATCATACATTTCATAATCTTGATATTGTTTAGCAATTTTACGTTCAACTTCTGCCATATCATAAGGCTTTTTAACTTTATGTCTTTGTATTTCTTCAATATCTGCATCTATCATTTCTTGTTCTTTTTGTTTTTTAGATTTTGGTTTTTTTCCTGACATAGCTTCATCAAATTCACGTATATATCTATCAGTTTGTTCTTGGTCTTCTAATCCTTCAGTAGGTTGATAGTATGTGTCCCGTTTAGCTTTACGCCCATCTTCTAATGTTCTTTCGGCATCATCCCATAAATAATTAGCTTGTGGTCTTTTTTCATTAGGTCTATATTCTGGTAGCATATCGCGTTCCGCATACATATCCCTTACTTGTCGTTGGCTTGGTGTCATTGGTGTAGGTCTTGGACTAATGCGTTCTATAGGGATATTTGATGTTTGACGCCTATTTGTTGGTCTATCAGAATACGCTGTGTCACTATAAGATGGTGTTATTTCATCATATTCGGCGATTGATGTGCTTCGTCTATTAGGTCTATCACTTAAAGGTTGTTCAATATGTTGCCATTCATCCAAAGGTTCATATAATCCATTAGTTTGATTATATTCAGTATTAGGATGAACTGTTCTACTAGAAGGTCGATTACTTCTACTTGGTGGAGTAGCTCTATTAATTCTATCATATAATTGCGAACCTTTATCAAATATTTCCATACCAGTTTTTACAAATCCTTCAACATCTCGAACACCACTTACAAAATCATTCCAACTTAAACCTGAACCTTTATATAATTGAACCATTTGTTGAGGCATAGAAGCCCCCATAGTAGGCATATAACCATCATTTACTAATTCCTCTTCATAAGTCCTTCTCTTAGGTTTATGTATCATTTTTTTACCTTTCTTTTTTCCAGAACCTGATACAGTTGGTATAGGCATTTCATTATCAGCCATTTCTTTAGAATATGTATATTCACCCTTTTTACGTTTATCTTCACGTCTAGACCGTATTTTTGCATAATCCATATTATCTAAAGGAGAACCTAAAAAATTTAACTGGTCGCTAGGCACATAATCCTGTGTATAATAGCCTTTACCCGATGCCGTTCCAATAGCTGTTTCAGCTTCACTTGTAATACCCCTTCCAACAGCTGTTTCTACTGCTGTATTTGCTGTGCTTGTAATACCTTTACCACGCATAGAACGCGCTTTAGCTAAATTAGCTAATCGCATTTCCTTAGTATATGTTCCTTTTGCTTTGGCTTTAACTTTACCAGAACCAGCCATAGCCAATAGCTTAGTTTCATATGATTTAATAGTCATTTTATTGTTTTTACTCTGGATACACTATTATATATATATTACAAAAATTATTAATTTTATTATATTATATTATGTATATTATTATTATTATTTATATATATTTTATATTTATGTATCCAGAGTATAACTATATATTTATTAAGCATTTGCTAGACTTTTATATACAATGTCTAATTCTGTATCACGAAAACGTAGCAATTTCGAATCTTCTAAATCATATTGACCAGTTATAGTATCTATGATAAGGCATCCACCTTTTTTACTTGTTGATTCCTTCCACGCTTCTACTATAGAATCTCTACCTGTTTTACTAGTAGCCATTCGATGAGCTAAATTTACAACACTGATAGCATCTGGAAATTGAAACAGTACAAAATACTGAACGTTCTGTTGCATATTTCGAGATTGCTTACCTCCTACGAATATACTCTGTATTAATTCGAATATAGTAATATTCAGATGTCTACCAGCTAAAAACAACTCAGCCGTAAATTTACCTTGTTCCATCATTAAATCATCTATAATAACACATGTATTAATTTTATCTTCTTTATTATCTTGAAACATCTGTTTTAATTCTTTTTGATTCTTTTCTAATCCAATCATTAGTATAAATTTATCTCCTAATTTTGTTTGTAATTTTTTTATCAATTCTTGTTTAGAACTTAATTCATTTGTAATCCATATAATCTCTTGAAAATCAGTATCAACATTCATTAGATAATTAGCTATCCAATATGTTTTACCGCTACCACTAGACCCACATACTTGTATTTTAGACCCCTTTTTAAAAAGTAGTTTAGGGTCTAATTTAACATTATCATTTTTTTGCATATCCATAATAACAGCTTAGTATTAGAATTTTTTTTCTTTTATTTATAATAAGATAATATAAAAATTCATTATAAAAAATGCTTATAAAATGTAGAGTGAAAATAGTCAATAATCGCGTTGTATGCGATAGTGAAAAGAAATTAACAGAAAAAATAGATAAAAAAAAAGAATTAATAAATGAAGGATATGGATATATTAAACATAAAGATAAATTAAAGCATCTACTAGATATTGGTGTAGATTTAGATAAATATCATCCTAGTATATTACGTGTTGTTTGTGATGCTGGACGTGATTCTAAATTAACAGAAATGATTAGACCACAACTAGAACTAATTGCAAAAGAATCACACGAAAAGGGATTTGTTCCTTCTACATTCGGATATAATAATAAATTTCATAAACATATAAAGTCTATATCTGGCAAACCAAAGCGAAAATATAATAAAAAACGTGTTGCTAGCAAAAAGCCCGCTAAACCAATGGAGAAAGCTGAAGCAAAAACCGAAATTAAGGGGGGACACTTAACAGATATCGATGATGTATTAAGTGAAATCGAAAGCGATTTAGAAGCAGGTGAAATAACAGATGCAGAAAGTAAATTAAAACGTATTAAAAAGCGAATCCCAGAAAAAACATATAATACTATTATGTCTTCTATAAGGTCTTAATCAAAATTAACAACTACATCAGGCAGTTCATTCTGTTTATTATTCCATTCTACACGGGCTTTTACAGCCTTATCTAGTTCTTCTTTTTCTAGTATTGCTTTTTCTTTCATTGCTTCTTCTCGCAGTTTTTGAAACTCTTTATATTTTCCATAAGCTTGTATAATTCGTTCTTCTTCATCATCACTTATAATTTGCTTGGATTCTTTCTCTTTCATATTAGCTTCATATTCTCTATGATAAGCCGAACGGTCATCTTTAAAGGTCAAAGCGAATCGTTCTTTTACTTCTCGTTGTTTCCATTCAGGATATTCATCTAAATATTTAGAACCTATTACTCCTTCCTTATTAACATCAGCAAATGCTTGTTTAGTCTCTTCAGGTGTTAAAAACTTGATTTCACTAGTTGAATTCATTATAAATTTATAGTTTAGCTCTGGATTACTATTTATATTTATATTATTATTTATTATTTATTATTATTATTTATATATATTTTATTTTTATAGAAATAAAACAAATTTAATTATTTATATAGTTTAATTTATATAAAATTATTTTCTATTTATAATATAAATAACTTAAAGATATAATATTAATATAAATTACTTTGTGTATCCAGAGCTAAACTTATAAAATGACTACTAATACAACTCAAATCCCTACTATGCCTATTATGCCAGAAGAATATAAGCAACAATTCAAAGCTTATATGCAACATTATAGAGATACTCATAAACCTAATATAGAAGCTTCTAGAAAGAAGTGGGTAGAAATCCATAAGAATGATGAAGAGTTTAAGCAAAAGCGAAATCAACTAGCTAATAACTATTACAAAAAAAATAAAGAAACTCTACTACAACCTATTAGATGCGCTTGTGGTGGTGTTGTTTCTAAGCTTACAGGGGCTCAGCATAACAAAACACAGAAGCATATTAAATATACTGAATCACTTAAAACACCAACTGAAGAATTTATCGAATAATATATATATATATTTTAATTTTTTTATATTTTTTTTATCAACTATCGATAATTTTAAAGTTATCTAGAATTTTAAACAGTGGCGGATAAACCCTTATAAACTACTGTAAAAATGCCTTTTATAATTAGCGTTTATTTATTGAAAAATATTTCTATATATAAATAAATCAACTTAAAGATAAAATACTTTCTATAAATTAGACAACTATCAAACTTTTTCAAAATGGCTACTACTTCTTTTACTCGTAAGGAATATATAGATATGACTAAATTGCATCTACTTATCAACTCTAATGTATTATTAAAATGGGATGACGCCCAAACGCAAATAGAAGATGAAACAAAACGCTACCCAATTATAAGTAGATTAAAAAATTTAGAAAGTTGTGTTTATGATGATAGTGTTGAAATTACATATACATTAGATAAGTATGGAAGATATAAGAACAATAATGAAACGGGATTAGGTTTTAGCTATACAAATATGTTTGGTGAGATCCGCAAAATTCTAGCTAATAAATATTACAATGATTTAGATATAAAAAATTGTCATCCAGTTATTATTTATAATTTATGTTTAAAACATGGTATTACTAAATGTAGCTACTTAAAGAAGTTTATAGAAAATCGTGAAGAAATACTAAAGCAAATTGTAGAAGATAATCCAGAGGGGCATATGAACGAACTACGTATTGAAGGTAAAAAAATGGATAGGGATGTAGCAAAGCGCTTTTTGCTTACGTTTTTCTTTGGTGCTAGTTTAATAAATCAAAAAATAACATTTAATATTAAAAAATTAGATATTTTTATAAAACAGTTTTATGATGAATTAAATAATATAATAGATACTATTTATGAATTAGATTGTTATAAAGAAATAGCAGAATATGCTAAAGAACAATGTAAAAAAAACGGTAAAACAGATAATGAAAGAGGTTCTATATTTAGCCGTATTATATGTAATTATGAAAGACAGTTAATAGATTTACTTACTATTGAAATGGAAACTAAAGGATATAAAATAGGGACATATATGTATGATGGGCTTTTTGTAGAGAATAATAAGGAAATTGTAAAGGATGATATAGATTATTTCAATAAAAAACTAACTGATTTTTTTAATGTTAAAAATGCTATGCCTATTGAATTGACTATTAAACCAATGACAAATATCGATAATAAATATTTAGATGTAGATATAGATTATAATAAATATTTAATGTTTAAAAAACGATTAGAAACTAAGGATAAAGTATGTAAAATTAATAAACCTATGTCTTTTTATATGGGCGAAAAAGACTATATGCCTCAAAATTTAGAAGGTGAGACATTTATAAGTAAAGTGGAATTAAAGGATATTTTCAATAATATGGGTCAGGTTAATCTTAGATTTACACCTAAATGGAAATTTATAGAAGCGTGGTTAGATGATAAATATTGTAAAACATATGAAACAATAGTTTTTAATCCAGATAAAAACTTTAATAATCCTAATGTATTAAATAAATTTACAGGTTTCGAAATAGATAAGTATATATATGATGACCTACCAACAACACAAGAAGAACGTAAAGAATATTGTAAAGTATTATTCAAATTTATAAATGATATATGTTGTAATGATTCATCAAGTATCGAATATATTACTAATTTTATAAGTGATTGTTTAAAACATCCTAATACAAAATTAGATGCTATGCCATTCTTTAAGGGATTAGCTGGAACTGGTAAAACTACTATATTTTTATTAATACAATCTATTATAGGTCATAAGTATTGTATTGAAACAAGTGAATTAGAAGAAAAAGTATTCGGTAAATTCGCACAAGCACGTGTAGATAAGTTATTAGTATTATTAGATGAGGTTTCTTATAAAACATCTAGTAAATTTACAGACCAACTAAAAACATGTATTACAAGTGATACAATGATTATAGAACCTAAATGCATTAATGCTTTTCGATATAATTCATATGAAAAATATATGGGTTGTTCTAATGATGATTGTCCTATACCTTTAGATGATAATAATAGACGTATTAGAATGTTTGATTGTAATAAGGTTAAATATGGAACTATAGAAGAAAAAACGTTATATTTTAATGAAATATATAAAATAATTGGAAGTAATAAATTAATAGAAGGAATTAAATATAATACTAATTATAAAATATTACGTTGCTTTTATGAATATATGTTAGAACACGATACTGCAAATTATAATTATGGGGCTAATGTTAATAATGAAGCTACTAATAATATTAAAAACAAATGTATTAGTTATTCATTTTTACAAGACCATTTATATAGAATGCGCGAAGATATGGAATTAGATGAAAAAACAATCGATATTAGTCTAAATAGATTATTTTCATATTTCGATAAATATAAAGAAAGAAATAAAATCAATATGGATATTTCTAGTAATATTTTTAGTAGAAAATTAAATACTTATAGCTTTATTACTAAAAAACGCACTACTAAGGGTATTGTTTATAGTTTTGATATTGATAAGTATAAGGAATTCTTTAATTGGGAACAGGCTGTTGAAATTGATATGTAGGATTTTTTTTGGAATGTAGGATTTTTTTTGGAATGTAGGATTTTTTTAT
>Ga0304728_1000945_pt1 | contig 22450 bp, 17 predicted proteins | sample C_130625_MF_Meta_FD_190476 | JGI IMG/M metagenome (GOLD analysis project Ga0304728, IMG submission 190476) | Freshwater microbial communities from Lake Croche, Canada to study carbon cycling - C_130625_MF_MetaG (v2) (version 2) | ecosystem: Environmental > Aquatic > Freshwater > Lake | place... | reverse complement strand
AGCCATGTATACGCGCTCGACAGCTATTGATTCCCATTAATGCGTGGTTTACATTGGACAATCGTTGTGCATTTCCCCTAATTAGTTTACAGTACAACGAATTGGAAATTACGATTACATTGCGCCCCATACAGGAGTTGTTTCAAATTCGTGATGTGTATGATCCTGCCAATGATTTTCCCTATGTGCAACCGGATTTTAATCGCCAAGAAATGCAGATGTATCACTTTTTGCAGTCACCACCCACCGTTTTTGTCGACGACAGTACGGCATATACTAACACCTCCAATATTTGGAACGCGGACATACATTTATTGTGTACATACTGTTTTCTTTCCAAAGCAGAAACCGAATTATTTGCAGCAAAGGATCAGGTATATTTAGTAAAAGATGTTTTCAATTATAATTTCGAAAATGTGACCGGTTCGAGCCGTGTGAAATTGACATCCAACGGAATGGTATCCAGTTGGATGTGGTACTTACAAAGAAACGATGTCAATACCCGCAACGAATGGAGCAATTATAGCAATTGGCCCTACGAAAATATTCCGCAGAATGTTTCTGCGGCACCCATTGATCTACCGGCTGCATTCCAATCACAGGCGGTGGCAAACGGCATTTATACCGGACCAGGTTTGAACAATTCCATAAATAATACGACGGGTTATTTTTATACGGGGGATTTTAGTGTAGCAAACCAAAAAGAAATTTTACAGACATTTGGCATCTTATTAAACGGCGAATACAGAGAAAATACTTTGCCAAGTGGTATATTCAATTATGTAGAAAAATACACGAGAACCCAGGGTTCTGCCAAGGAGGGGTTGTACTGTTATAATTTTTGTTTGAACACGGACCCGTTTGAATATCAGCCTTCAGGTGCGCTCAACATGAGCAAATTTAAAACGGTTGAATTGGAGGTAACTACTTATTCGCCACCTATAGACCCGGTTAATTCGAATTATCAAATCATCTGTGATACGGACGGAAATCCCATTAATACAAATAAACAGGCTTGGCAATTGTACCAATACAATTATAATATGGTTGTATTTGAAGAAAGATACAATGTGTTAACATTTATGGGTGGCAATTGCGGCATGTTGTATTCTAGATAGATAATGAAGGATGATTTAGAAATAGGATGTCGGAATAAAATTATATTATATATATAATCATATAATATAGTATGGATTCTGAATCAATATGGAAAAAAAATATTTTATTTAATAATGGCACGGTTGATGTTTCCAAAAACAAAAGAATGAAATCCAAAATATATCAAAAAGACATTCGTGGTGTGGATGATTTGGCAGTTCTCGAAATCCAACAGAGAATTGAAAATATCCACTCCAAAAAAAGGAAATATTCCAAATCGCCGATTTTCTATAATCCGTTTGAAAGCGTGGTTGAAGGATTTGATCTGGTCATGGACAATTCCGGTAATTTTCAAAAGGTGGAAAACGAAATAAGCAGTGGAGTCCAAACATTGAGCAATGATTACAGTGCGGCAATGAATATTGTTGCCCAAAATGCCTCAGCCGCAGCGCAGGCAGCGACACTGAAAGGGGCGGGTTCATATGCTGCATCCATCGCGGGCAATACTATTAGTGGTGCCACTTCGTCCATTGGAAATACGGTTTCTTCGGGTATGAATTATGCGGAAAATTCGGTGGCAAACTTCAATATTCATACAGACCTGAGTGTTGTAAACATGATTAGTAATTTGATTGAACCCCAGGATTTTGCGGACAGAGAACTTCAGGCGGATTTAAGTAACAACAGTATTTTAGTGGCACAATCTTACCGCGGTTCGGGTGGGTGTAAATCAACATCGCAACCCTATGTCGCCCCCGCCGGTCCAGATTATAATGCCATTTTGAATAAAAATTATGCCGACAGTGTCTTGGGTTCTCAAACTGTTGCAAATATTCCTCCAGATTCTGTGCCTGTCAGTAGTATTGAAACAAATCAACCCACGGATTATTCGTCGGTTGCCGCTCTGGAGGCTCAACAGATTGAATCAACTGCGAATTACACCTTCAATGCGATTTATGAAAATCCGTTTGTTCAATTTATCATTCAAAATTTGCGTGTTGTTGAATATCCCTTCATTTACTGGCGTTGGTTTATTAAAAAAATCGGGATCCTGTGGTGTGATTTGGTTTATACCGTGACAAGTTCGTTTTACAAAGAGAAGTATAGTCCACCCACGGACGACGAGAAACGATTGGTCATTGCAAATATGAACTCGTTGTTATCTTTCTTGTTCAGTGTCTTGATTACATACAACTGGTTCTTTTTGATGTATTACGATTTCAATGGAGAGAAAATCAATACTTATACCTTTTCGGCGGAAAGTTTGAAAAATTTCAGCGGTTTTCTCAATTTTATTTTCCAATATGTTGCGTATCCACTCGAATGTATGGACTGGTTGATGTTGAAATTTTTACCTAAATGGACGCTGCGTCTTTTTAGAACCAACATGAATTTTGTGTTTATTATAACCTATGTATTTTTCAGCTTTGTGACACTTTCGTCCGTGGGACCAGCGACCGTGGACCTGTTTTACGATTCATTGAAACTGTTTTTCAATGGCACTTTGAAACCGTGGCAACCTGCGATGATGCATACATACACCAGCTTTTGGAGATCATTTTTTAGTTTCGGCAAAACGGCGAGTCATGCAACCGTGCGATATTCTGTCACCCTATCGACCTATGTGTTTTTACACATTATGATCTTTTATGCGCAGTTGCCGGATTTAATCCCAAGTTATTTCAAAAAATCAGGAGGAGGGTCCAGTCTTGTAAGTGACATTGGCAGCGGATTGTCAACAATTGGTTCTTTTGCCAAATCGGCGGAAAACACAGCCTCCAATGCTGCGCAAGGTGCACAGAGCGTTATAGGGAGTGCTGCATCGACCCTTCTTGGAAGTGGCGCCGCCGCCGCAGCATCGGGCATTGGTAATGCCGCTGCATCAGGTATTGGCGAAGCCGCTGCATCAAAAATAGGTGACTTGAGTAGTAGACTAAATACTCCAAAAACAGATTCACCTCATCATCATGCACCACATCCTGCACCGCATCCTGTACCACATCGCAAGGGTGGCGCTTCTATGGGCGCTATCGGTACAGGATTGGGTGCAGCAGCAAGTGGAGCAAGTGGTGCAATCGGCTCTCTACAAAACAGTATGAATCCTCTGGCAAATCTTTCAAAATATTTACCCAGATTACCTGGTCTTGGATCATTGTCGGCAGTTGGTGATGCGCTGAGTAGCCCATTTGCCGGGACCGTTTTTGGTGCTATAGGAAATATTATTGTGGCTATCATTCGTTTTTGCTTGTCTCAATATTTAGTAAATATCGCGGCATTTTTGATCGCATTTTATTTGTTGTGGTATTCCTTCTTTGGTATTTTCTGGTTCTCCAAATTGGGTTTGTTCAGTACGATGAAAGAAATCGACACCTTTATTTTGAAACACAGTATGGATTATGTTTACGAGACTTGCGTCAGCACCGAATGTAAAAACAGGACCATTTGGGAAAGAATCAAAGAGTTTTTTACCAATATTACTCGATTCAGCTTCCCCTTGATATTTTATATAACCATCTTTTTCATTTTGATCAATTCCTGTTTTGAATATACAAATGCGACTACAGGCATGCATAGTTCTCCTTACATAAAATACGGAATGTTGACGAGTAGTATTATAGCGATTGTATTGGTTGCCGTCAAAGGTTATATTTCCTTTATTCATAAAAAAATCTAATAAAATTAGACATAGAAACATGTCATATTAATATCAATATCAATATGAGTAAAAAGGCTACTAATTACCCATTTGTTTCGGTATGCACGCCGACCTTCAATCGTCGACCGTTCATACCAATAATGTTTGAATGTTTTAAAAATCAAACCTATCCCAAAAGCCGGATCGAATGGATAATTGTAGACGACGGAACCGATAAAATAAACGATTTGATTGACGCAGAAAATATACCTCAGATAAAATATTTCAGTATACCGCAAAAAATGAGTCTGGGTGCTAAGCGGAATTTCTGTCATTCAAAATGTAAAGGTTCTATTATCGTTTATATGGACGACGACGATTACTATCCTCCTGAACGCATTTCACATGCGGTTGAAATGCTTTCTGCAAACAAAAATGCGATGGTTGCCGGATCGAGCGAGATATATGTTTATTTCAAAGACATTAAAAAAATGTATCAGTTTGGACCGTACAATCCAACTCACGCAACTGCTGGAACATTTGCATTCCGCCGAGAACTGTTAAATACTACGCGTTACGAAGAGCACGCGGCATTGGCCGAGGAAAGACATTTCTTGAAAAATTGGACGGTTCCTATGGTGCAACTCGATCCTCTGAAAACTATTCTCGTTTTCTCTCATAAACACAACACTTTTGATAAACGCGCCCTTTTGGAAAATGCCAATCCAGCTGTTACCAAAGTATCCAACAAAACGGTCAAAATGTTTATTCGGACTCCCGCTGAAGAAAATATTAAACAGTTTTTTATGAACGACATCGATCATCTGCTCAAGAATTACAAGCCGGGAGAACCAAAGATGAAACCCGATGTGTTACAACAAATCAAAGAGATTGACGAGCAAAGAAAAAAAGAACAACAGCAACAACAGCCTCAAACTATCATGTTACAAGAACCCGGAAAAGAACCAGTGGCAATTGGACTGGCAGAAGCAGTAAACATTGTAAATCAACAAAACGAACAAATCCGGAAACTTATTGCGCATTCTCAAGAGTTGGAACGCATGAATCAACAACTACAAAATAAAATCGTATCGTTGGAACAAGCTAAACTGCACGAAACTTCGACCAAAGCAGTGTCGTTCTCGGAACCACTTGAAAAACCGTCGGTCACTGTCCAAGAACTGTTGAAACAAAAGGACCAAAAAATTGCCGAGTTAGAATCCGAATTACAATCACTTAAAAATACCCCCCCACCATGCACGCTCACGCCTCCACCTGTGGAGGCGGCCGAGCCTGTCGAAATCAGCATAGTGAAGATTCAGGAGGAACCGACTGTTAAATCGCCCTCGCCTGCGATTGTTCCTATCAAAGAAAGATCCAAACTCGAGCCAGAATTTATGATCAAAATATAATGTATATACCTACGAAATATATACACTATTCGTCCACAATCTCGTCCAGCATCTCCTCCTTTTTCACATTTTTGTCCAAGTAGCGATACATGCGTTTAATATCTAATTTGCTGATGTTATAATTTTCAAACAGTTGGTTCAATATTTCCATGTTGAGGTGGGAGAACTTTCCAACATGTTCATTGGTTTCGCTATTTTTCAATTTATCCAATTGTTCCAATTGATTGTAGAAATTCTTACCGTAATAAAGCCGCGTTTCTTGAAAAAAGGCAATCAAATCTTTTTTATCCATATCCAGTTCTTGGCTCATATTAAAGATAAACAATTGGTTGTTGTATTCTGTCGAATATTTGGTAAGCACTTTGGTAAATCGCACTTCTTCGGGATGGTATTTGTTCTCATATTCGGGGAAATTTTCGTGATAAATTTTATTATTGTAGAAGGTTTTGATCATGGAGCTCATCTCATTGAACTGCCAAATTTGGTTTTGAAAAGTGATTCGGTCAATATAATCCGAAAAACACATGTTATTCAAAATTTTGATATAAAAAGGGAACGATTTTTTGTGTTTTACGGCCTGTATCGCATCTACAATGTTCTCGTGCCATAAAAGTGCAACAATGGTCCTTTCCGACTCGTTCATAAACTCGTTGTGTTTGTCGATAGCAATTGGTTGATTAATCAACATCTGGGTGATTTGCTTGGCATCCTCATTGTAGGATTTTGCGTGAAGAATCTTGTCAAAGATATTTTCATTTAACAGTTCGGGATTTTTATGGTACAATTTTTGAATGAACTGTAATTTTCTCAAGTCACCCTGTATATATTTCAATACATCACTCCAATATTTTGCGTTCTGTTCGCACATTGGTAAGGTTTTATTCAATAGGATTTCGATTTGTTCGGTGGTCGGCGTTTTAAGTTCAAAGGTGTTACAAACCTTCATAAGCTCGCGCATTTTTTTGTCAGTAAAATAATTACCAATGCAAATAATCGGGTTCAAGGTAACATCCTCGAACTTTTGTTTTTTGGTTTTCTTTTGTCGGATGAGTTTGATCAAGGAAGTAATACCGCCCTTGTCTCCGTTATTCATACCGTCAATCTCGTCCATTACAATAGCAATTTTGTTTTTTCGCCCTTTCATCATATCCAGGACATTTTGATTGGACACATTGTTGCTGGTAATCGTATCAATGAGCGATTTGTTACGAACATCACCTGCATCATATTTTATAATATCGAAATTCAATTCTTTTAAAAGGTTCATGACAAATTGGGTTTTTCCGCATCCAGTTGCGCCATAAATATAAATACCTTTTTTGAAGTTGACATTTTTACAGTTTTCGTCGAATTTTTTTAGTATAGTTTTAATTTGTTCAGAGATATGTTCTCTGTTTAAAATTTGATTGATGGTTTCCATTTATTTTGCTTCTATTATTCATTCATTTATTTTTATATGAAAATAAACGAATCTATTTATTTGCCGAATCGACTGAAATCAGTTAACACGGGTATAAAATTGGAAGAAGGTTTTTCTGTCAATGCGCCATTGTAGGTTAATGGATTCATTGGATTAGTAATTCCTGCAGGTACGGTAGACTTATTCATCATTTTTTGATTTTGCATAGAAGTGGTTGACATGCTTCCGGTAGTGTTCAATGACAACAGATTACCCGTCCCTACACCGACATCGGTCATTAAATTGCCAGTACCGGCGCCCACATCGGTCAACAGGTTACCGGTACCCGCGCCCACACCCGTCAACAGATTGCCGGTACCCGCCCCCACATCGGTCAACAGATTGCCGGTACCCGCACCCACACCCGTCAACAAATTGTTAGCACCCACACCTACCCCCGTCAACAGATTACCAGTACCCGCACCGGTGCCAGTGAGTAAATTGCCAGTACCTACACCCACACCCGTCAACAGGTTGCCGGTACCAGCTCCGGTATCGGTGAGTAAATTACCAGTACCCGCGCCCACACCCGTCAACAAATTAGCGGTACCAACACCGGTTCCAGTCAACAAATTATTGGTTCCTGCTCCAGTATTACTCAATATCGACGCAATGCCAGATCCTGCCGTGACATTTGTGGGTACAACCACAGACGGAGGAGAGATATTGGTCGCATTATTCATACCATTCATATTTGCACTATTCAAAAAATCGGTGTAGGCTAAACTGGCATCGTTAATCAAATTTACATCTCCACCTCCGTACTGATTATTTCCACACCCTGTATCGCAGCCAGAACTACCACATTGCGTGGCGACGCAGCTATTTGAGGAGTTATTATTAAATTTATTCATGGTGTTCTGCATATTTTGTTGCAATGAATTGAGGCCATTGAATAAGGTGTTGTAATCATCAATCGATTTGTTTAATCCATCTACGACCGATTGTGCATTACATGATGGACTCGAAATAACAGATGGAGCAGGAGACACGACATTTCTGGTTGGTGAATTAGAAGGAGTGGTAGGTGATGCTACAGGAGCAATCGTTGAACTCGAAGAAGCGGGTAATGTACCAGAAGGTCCCTTAGATGAACTAGCTGGAACCACCGGCGCGGCCGCGGCCGGAGCAGGCGGAACAGGAACAACAGGTGACCCAGAAGGAGCCGTATTTGTACTGCAACTGTAGGTTATTTTTCCTAAATCCGCCGCGTCGGGATTCGGTAAAATGGTGGATTGATTCAATTGTACCCCACCATTCGCCAAGAATCGTTTTACATCAATTAAATTATAGGTAACATTGTCAGTGTTCTTCTGTAAAACACTAATCATAGTCGTTTTATTGGGTAAGTTAACATAAATGATAATGTTACTACCAATGATATCTTCCACAATCCACATTTTGTTTGTTACCGATAAATTCGAATTTGTAAAGCAGGAAATCTGATTACCATTTTTATCGTAAGAAATATATTTATCGGTGATTTGCTGAGCAGTATTGATAGAATATCCTAAATAATTGCCAAGAATTAAATCACCATTATTTTGGTTGTAATATACCGTACTACATAACTGATACAAATGATAATTGTTGTTCAATCGCGTATCTTGTACAAAAGCATTGTTATTCGAATTGACATCTTTGTAGGTAGGCATTGGTGTGTTAATTGTTTTAGAATAATTGGTCATGGAAAAAGAGCTGGTGTTATTTGCAGCACTGTTTTCGGCAAATATGTATCCCATTGCATGTGAATTATTTGACATGTCAATAACATGCAAATAAGTATAAGTGTCCCAAGCAACATAAAAAAGCTGATTACTGGTAACTGCCGTGTATTTGGGATTAGTAGTATAAGTATTCCAGCTATTGTAAGATGGTGCCACAATATTTTGGTATACAGGTACTGACTGAGTATGTGCAAATTGATTTACAATATTATTGCGGTCCAATAAATCAATGTAATCAATGCTACTACCAGTGACATCAGGAGTACCCGCGTTTGTGTATTGCGAACCGTATATTCTCAACACATTACCGTTTTTTGGGTCGAAATAATCGTTATCAAACAATTTCACAACAACATTCGTATAATTCGGAAGTTGTACAACTAATCCCGGATCAGTTTTGGCATGATAATTGATCAACCCTTCGGCGGATTTCTTTTTAAAAAATAGTATAGAAATAATTAATATGGCTAATAATATTAAAAATAACCAAAGAGGTGTCAATTTTATAGTGGACATATTATACTTTATATGTCGAAAATATATGGGTTAAATTCGTAATATTTGATCTAAGTAATAAAAACTAAATAAAGATTATAATATGCTAAAATCATGTTGAAACCATGTTTTGATGTAAAACACCGATACGAGGTTGGCGTGGACGAATGTGCGAGGGGTCCTATGTTCGGTAGATTATATACCGCAGCCGTTGTATTACCTAACGAATACTCCGGCGACAATTTTCCTAAATTTGAACACTCCAAAATGAAAGACAGTAAAAAAATACATTCGGTCAAAAAAATGCGCGAAATATCTGACTACATTAAAACAGATGCACTGGCTTGGCATATTGGATTTGTAGAACCACATGTTATTGATGAGATCAATATACGCCAAGCCGTGTTGTCTTCTATGCGGGATTCTATTCACCAAGTATTATCTAAAATAGAAGATGTCACTTCAGATAATACCTTTTTGTTGATTGATGGTAACGATTTCTCTAAATACACCTACTCCCTTGAAGAAGAAACTCTAGAAATACCCCATTTAACGGTGGAAAAGGGCGACAATACTTACGCGGTCATTGCCGCGGCCTCCATTTTGGCCAAAAACGCCCATGACGAATATATTTTTGAACTGTGTGAACAATATCCCGAGCTGAAAACCAGGTACGATTTACATAATAATGTGGGGTATGGAACCAAAAAACACATGGAAGGGATAAGAGAACATGGTATCAGTCAATGGCACCGTAAATCGTTTGGACTATGTAAAACTGCGTTCGTTAACGAAATTTCATAAAAATAATCCCGTCATCTTCTCTTTGGATATCAAAATAAATTTGGTCGACTGGTCCATCGTGGAATACCCAATGGTAAACATTTCTTTGCGTTTATCGTAGACAAATCCCAATGTGTATTCCACTTTTTCTTTTTCGAAAGTAAATAGGCGACTGTAGCGGAGAACTTTGAAAGTGGCCCTATCAATCGCTACCAACATGTGGTAATAAAAACGCCGTTCTTCGTAAGAAACCATGTGCGTCAAAAACCAAATTTCGTCACCAACTCTTACTCCGGGGGTCGAGCCGCGTAAATGACGGAAAACCGCGGGCACTTCATACTCGACGACATCTGTAAGGGATGTGATATTACATTCACCGATGGTTAAAGGATACCATTGATACACACACATGGGTTGGTTCCGCCCGGCATCAAACAATACCCAGTTCTTCTCAATACTATTTTGTTTGTGCGGATTTTTGAGAACATTGGAAAAGGTAACCTTTGCGTCATCATTGATAATTCCAGACTCTACTACAATACTGTCGTACGAGAGACCACGATTGGCAGTATACAACAGTTGGTTTTTGAAAGAAAATAAATGCACATCCTCGAGACCGACATAAACATCATTGTCGCGGCCCTGGTTATATTCAAGTAGGGTTGAATCATGGCGGAAGTACTTGGATGGAGAGTGCTGCCGTATTTCTTTGTACCATTCCGCGAGCGACATGGAAAATATTCGATTTTTTGTCACAATTTTCTCCTTTTGTACATATCCGCCTTGTTCGTCGATGCGATAATTTACATAGCGAACATTGAAGACCAACCTGTCATCATGAATGACAATCGAAGGAGTACTCGAAACAAAGTCTGGTTCATCTAAACCCTGGTATTGGAGAACCTGGTAATCCGAGAGTCCCACAATGGGCTCCGCATAAAATTTGTAATTACTCAATACATTGCGGTAAATCCAATCCTCGGTGTTGGGATTATTCAACACCTGCATTGATATTTTACCCAAATCGCATTTTTCCGGATTACAATAATAGCCAATGATGGTCATTTCGTAATCCAGTTTGTAATCGTAAATGGCCTTTTCCAAAAATAAAAAATCTTCCTGAAAATGCTCCCTTCTTACTCGACTTGCAATATAATAAAACTCGTAAGCCAGGTTATTTTTACCGTTGCTGCGATAATATTCAATAATTTCGTACAGGTTCTCAATTCTTTTGGGGAAATAGTTGTAGGCTTCCATCCAGTAATGCACAGCCTCTACCATTTTGTTCAGCATTTTGTAACAGCGACCGATCGACAAATAACTGTGCCATACCTCCTCGACCCATCCACCCAATTCGATGCGGCGCTTGAATGTTTCGATGGATTTTTCGATTTGACCAGAATCACGGTAACTGTTCGCCAAATAAAAAGTATAGCGGTCGTTGTTCGGAATCTTTTCCAAACCTTTGGTCAACAATTCAATGTCGCGAAGAAATTTGTTTTGTTTGCTGCCACCGTCACCGACATCATTGATAAAGATTTCATTGCGTTCAAAATATCCGTAAGTGGTTCCTACGCCGTCGGAGGGAACCTGAACATATTCGTGAGTTACGCCCCAGTACGAAAATCCTGCGCGATTTTTGGCAAAACGCACATTCTTGTAATAAAAAGATTCGGAACCTTGAAACACATAGTGCACGGGATGATCCAACAGTTTTTGTTTGATCATTGGGACATTTTCCGGATCTATCTTTAAAACCATGTCGGCATCCAGTAATAGTAAATAATCGGCATCGAGGTTCTCACAGTATTTCATGGCTACGGTACGATTGTATCCAAAATCTTGAAAAGGTTCGGTAAAAATCGTGCCCGGAATATTCCTTTGTTTGAAATAATTGGTGATTAATTCCACGGTATTGTCCGCACTCCCGGTATCACAAATACAATAATAATCAATTAGAGGAAGCACCGAATCAAATAAACGCGTAATAATATTACTTTCGTTTTTAACAATCATGTTTAGACATACCGAAGGACGCATTATATCTTCCATCGTTCCAATTATTTATTTAGTTTTTGCCATAAAATCTATTATTTATATATAATGACTGCGTGGACATCCTTTATGAAAAGTTTTTATACAAATGAGCGTAACCTCTACAAATCCTGCGCAAGTAGTGGTACTTTGAAAAGGGCCGCCAAAATTTACAAATGTCAAAAAAGAAAGGAGAAAAAAACCGAAAAGAAACACGGAAAAAAGTCCAAAGATTCCTTTACGGTTGTGAACCCCATGTATAAAAAACTTAAATTTAGAAAAACCGTAAAGAAATCTAAAAAATAAACATGCATTATATAATATTTATAAAATATATATTGTATAATGGCGTTTACCAGATTTCATGATGATCCACTTAGAATTCAAAAGCAATTACAAGAAATTACTGGAACCGGAAGATATCAATTAGATCGACCGGGAAACGGACTGAATATGCCATATTTTGAGGACCCACATATCCGTTTGGAGCGATGGGGCGCCAATCTTAGAACGAATACTGTCGATTTAGAAAGTGATTTCCGAGGCATCACCCGAAAATTAACTCACGATTTGGTTGATTATAAATCGAAAACACCCAAAACGACCGTGTTATCATCTTACGGTACGGAAAATGCATTTGTTGACGAATCTAGAGCAACGCATCCTGCTTGGATGTTTAGAGATTTAGAACAATCTCGATTTGATTTTTTGTTACACGATTATCAATCAAAAACCGAAATTCCGTTTGAAAATAACTCAAGTACGAGAATCGCAGAGAAGGATGCTTTTGTCCGTTCAACGCCTCCACGAAGTGTTTGGAATTAGCCGATTCTTGGATTGAATCGAAAAAAACGGAAATAATGTGCAAAATCCCAAAAAAAAAGAATATGATATAGTATAATAATATACTATATAATAATGGAATTCGGTATACCTTTGCTTGCCCTTGGTGGTCTATATGTAATTTCCAATCAATCCAAAAATAAAAAAGATATCAATTCGGTGTCGAACCTTGAAAATTTTGAAAGTAGAAAAAAGGCCGCTACCACATTACCAAATACAGACATTGCCAATAAAAATTATCCGGAAGAGTACCCAATTTTATCTTCAGATATGGACATAACATCCAAATTGTCTACGGTGAACAAATTTGATTCTTCGGGAGTTTACACCGATAAGTACTTTCACCCCCAAAATAATACCAAGGCGGTGAACACTTTTGCGCCATTGAATGAGAATTCGGTCTATAATTCGTCTGCGAAATATATGTCTCTTACTGGTGAAGAAGTAACTCAAGATTATTTTCAGCACAATAATATGGTTCCCTATTTTGGTGGACACATCCGTTCTCGAAATGTGAATGCAAATGCCAATGAATCTATTTTAGACAATTACTCGGGTACGGGTTCACAAACTATCATCAAGAGGGAACAAGCTCCCCTTTTTGCCCCGGGCGAAAATTATCAATGGACGAATGGTATGCCCAATACGACCGATTTTGAAAGATCGAGAATGAATCCTAGTACGAAAATGTCCAATGTGAACCCCTTTCAAGAAGAGCGCGTTGGACCTGGTTTGGGATTGGGTGCCACGAACAATGGTATGGGTGGATTTAATTCTGGCATGTTGGCGCGTGATTTGTGGCAAGAGAAGACGGTGGATGAATTGCGCGTTTTGACCAACCCCAAATCCAGTGGTACTGTAGCACTTGGATACGAAGGTCCCGCGATCAGCCGTGTTACCGCCCGAGGTAATTTGGGCATCCAAGAGAAGAATCGTGTTGATGGATCTTTTCAGATGGGACCCGAAAGATATCTTACCACTACCGGAATCGAGAAGGCGAGTACCGTACGACCGAATATCGTTGAAAAAAATATGGCGAGACCCTTTACTTCAGTTGAATATCAGGGTGCGGCGGGAAGTTCTTCACAAAGTCAATACATGACGGGTGAGTACATGCCTAGTACGCACATTGATCTGGCTTCGTATCCTCTTGCGGTGGCAAACGCGGCCGGAAAAAACAATGCGAGTACCTACGATTTTGGGGCCAACTCTACCAAGGCTTATCCTAACAATCGCTCGATAAGCAAATCCGACGATTATTATGGTGCGATCGGTGGTGCGTTCGGCGCTGCCGTTGCGCCACTTTTGGATGCGCTGCGCCCTTCGCGCAAAGAGAATGCTATTGGTACTTTGCGTCCTTACGAAAATGCGAAACCCACGGTCACTGCTCCGTACATTTATGATCCCAACGATAAACCCGCGCCAACGATTCGCGATACCACCATGCGCGACGAAGTTTACACGCAAATAAATGGTAACCAACGCGGTGGTGCCTACGAGGTTACGGACCACCAACCCTTTGTTCAGTATCGTGATACGACCAATGTACCCTATGTCGGCAATTCCAGCGCCGGAGAGCGTTATCGTGTGTTGCGTTCGTACGATGCTGAATACAACCAACGCAATAACGATTTGAAATCATCTACGATCCAAGGACGCATGCAGCAGGGTAACATGAATTTGTTCAACAGTGATATCACCATGTCGGCGAAGAACAAGGAGGCATATTTGAAAAATAATCGTGAATTGAACATAGATGGACCCAAAAATAGCGGGTCGCTGTATAATTTTGGTTCGATACAATCACAACCAACCGCACTCTATGACGGTATTCAATTAGATCGTAACAATGGTGATGTATTGTCTTCTTTGCAGGGCAATCCTTACATTGTACCTTATCGTTCAAAATAATATTGCTATGAAACTGCGTTAAATATAATTTATATTTATATGAATAAATATAAATGACAACCGTCGACCTTTACAATGATAAAAATTTGGGTGATAATATTTTTTCTATGATTTATTTCTACAATATCAAAAATTACATCGAAGAACATAATATTACCATTAATTATTATTGTAAGCCCGAATATCATCAACAAATATCAGAGTTCAAGTGTTCCGACAACATTGTTTTATTTGATTTAGAAAACAAGCAGGGTACGCATATTTGGATAGCAAATACGGATCTATCGGTGAATCTTGCCAATTTTGAACACGGTGGTAAATTAGATACCCTGTTGCTCGCCTTTTATAATAATATATCTAATTTATTGAATATTGATGTTACAATGATGAATTTTTGTTACCACGACCCTGAATTATTGGAGAGATACGAAAGACTACCTGAAAAATATCATAATCTAGATATTTTGATTGTAAACTCACTCGCAAACTCCGGCCAATACGCGGTGGACGATGACATCTGGAATCCTTATATTCACAAATTAAACGATAAATACAAGATTGCTGTCACGCGAAACATTGGTGGAACGATATCTTGTACGATGGACGATAATTTAACGGTAAAAGATATAGCGGCCATTTCTACGCAAGCCAAAATTATTATATCGGTGAATACCGGGGTTATTACCGGACTATACAACAGCTACACATTGAATAGGGTAAATAAAATTTTTGTGTTTGATGACAATTGGTCCTACAGTCATGCCAAATTTCAGAATAAACAACAGATTACCGATATTACCATGGATGAGATAGATGCCCTTTTGAATCCCAAACACTATTTTTTCGATTTGGACAACACACTCTGTAAAACCACCAACAGTGATTACGAAAACTCTCAGCCAATACAGAGTAGAATTGATTTTTTGAACAATTTGAAATCACATGGTCACAAGGTTACTGTTTGGACAGCGCGAGGAGCAAACAGTGGCATCGATCACACCGATCTTACGGTAAAACAGTTGAATGAATGGAATATCAAATGTGATAATCTGTTGTTGGGCAAGCCGGCATATGATGTGTATTATGACGATAAATCTTTCAACATCGAAAATACATTACCCTCGCCAGAAATTCATGCCCCACCGTCCAGCAAAAAAATGGAACCAACCATCGTCGAAAAGGGATGGGGTAAAGAAATTATTATTGCCAACAATGACGAATATTGTGGTAAAATTTTATGCTTCAATGCGGGTAAGCGGTTTTCGATGCATTATCATGCCAAAAAGAAGGAAACCTGGTATGTTTCAAAAGGCAAATTTATACTGTTGTGGATCGATCTCAAGAGTGGTACCGAATATTCCGAGTACCTGAATGTTGGAGATGTATTGACAAACGAAAGGGGAGAACCACACCAACTCATTGCTCTGGAAGCGGGCGAAATTTTCGAGGTTTCAACGCCTCATTTTGATGACGATAGTTATCGTATTAGGAAAGGTGACTAGACGAATCTTTGGAAACCCTTTGGACCCGAGAAGACTGTAGTAACTCCGGAAAAAGCGTGCTTTTGGAGGAGTTAGACATATAATGATAGATACCTTCTACGATATTGTATTTACAGATAAATTCTAACTGAGATTTGGTCTCGGTCATGTCGGCCAATGTGTTGTTTTGAAAAAAATCGTATTTATTTTTGATGTACACCAATTTTGTATCGTTCCTGAAGTAAGAATAAATGATTTTGTATATTTCGTTAAATGAAACGGATACACCGTGGCCACAATTGAATATTCCCGTGATATTTTTCATTCCTGCCAACAGATTGCACCGAACGACATCTTTCACATAAACAAAATCCCTTTTTTGTTCTCCGAATTCGAATAATTCCACATCTTTACCTTCACGAATTTTATCCATCATTTGTTTTACCATGGACCTCATGTTGTTTTTGTGGTCTTCGCCTGGTCCGTAAACATTGAAATATCGCAACCCGGTAATAGAAATATCGCCCTGATAATTTTGTACATACTTATCCATGGCCATTTTTGATTCGCCGTAAATATTCAGGGGACTTTCGTCGGTCCCCACTCTATTGGGGAATGCCGAATTTCCGTAAACGGCTGCCGAAGATGCGTAGATCAATCGGGCATGTTTTTTCTCACAAATATTGGTCAAATGAACAAAGGCCCGAAAATTCGTGGACATCATATTGTCGGTATCCGTGCAGGTGGTATCGACATTCGCCGCTTCGTGAAAACAGACATCAAAATCGATTTCGTCCAGTTTGCTAACATCATGAAGTAAATCCCCCTGTATATATGTTATTTTGTTGTAATTATAAGGGGTCCTTTTAATCGTTCGATCAAACACGGTAATTTTGGCAACATCGTAATCAAGCAGACCTTCTACAATGTTGCTTCCGATGAATCCCGTACCACCAGTGACCAAAATCCTTTTATCCCTGTAAAATTCGTACAGCTGTTGCTCAATCGGGTGCTTCTTTTTAAAAATACACGACAGAATGTTGGGATAATATTGAGATTCCGAGTTATTCCTTATAAAATCTTCAAAATTCGAGGTATGTATGCATTCGTAACCATTATTTTGAAAAAATTCCCACAGTGCCTCCTTATTGAAATGCCACAAATGTTCGTCGGGTTTTCTGTGGTACCATTTCAAAAACCAGTCTTCGCAAAAGTTATGACACCACGGCACCGAAATGAATACATAATCACACTGCAAATTTTTAATAATGTCGATTTCGTCAAAATGCTCCAAGCTATCAAAAAAACAGATGACATCGTAATGGCGTTCGCACATAGTATCCGCTTTTATCAAACCATCCGATAATGGATATTCTGAAATGTCGTATCCGTAACATGTTTTGATTCTTTCTTTGGCGGCATTCAAAAAATCACAGTTGCCGTAACCCACATCTAATATGCTGTTAGGTATCTTATTTATGTTTCCCAACAGGACTCCTAACCTTAAATACGACAAATATTTGGCTCTTTCACCGTAACCGTTATACTGATTCGAATAATCATAATTGTAGGCGATTTTGTTGACATTTTTTTGTCGAATGATTTTTCCAAATTGTTCATAATTGTCCATTATGAACAATATACTGCATCATATTTATATAAATTTGTCGAATCTATATTTGTGTAATTTTGTTCATCCAGTAAGGCAATGTTAATTTCTCGTAAGAGAAGGACTGGTTCTTGAATTGTTCGACCGTGGTTTTCAATAAGGCTTCGGTAACATCGGTCCATTCATTCACGATGAGTACAGGTAGACCCTCATACAGTGAATCGATGGATGAGGTTCTCACAATAGGTATGCATCCCAAAATAAGTGCTTCCCATGTGCGGTGACAATCCAAACCGTTGCCATGTGGTGACAATACAAAGGCGTATTTGCTCTGGTTTTTCCAGGTTTCAATTCGATCAACAATTGTCGGTTCATAAAATACCAATTCACTCGGAACATCTCTTACCACATCACTACGCATGTATCCAAATTTCATCGTCTCGTAAATAACAAAATGAAAATTGCTGTAACACTGGAGAGTCCTCTCCCAGAAAGGTTGGACGGATTTGGACAGTGACTCCAACACTTGTTCCTGGTCTATAGGCGCAACTTCGATACTGCGCGTGTGATAATCGAGCCCAATTGGTATCTTGACCATTTTGGGATGTTCGGATACACAATTTTGCGAACACCAACGCACGAGATTGGGATGATTAATAAAACTTTCGAATTCTTCGTCATTGAGGATTTGCGAAGGTGCACATTCATCTGTATCGCCCGTTACAAGAATGAATTTATAATTAATGTACGGTAATTTATTATAAACGAAATCACGCACTGCGGTGCTGCATACATAAATGGTGGTTCCGTTCAAATGATCCGGGAAATCATGATTATAATCAATGAGCTCCCAAGTACTCGAACGCGGGGTTGAGCTACGAATATCACACCCCTTTAAAAATCCTCGCGAAGAAATATATTTACAATGTTCTTCACTAGACATTATATGTAAAGTATAATATAAAAAATAAATTATGTTTATATTATTGATTTTTATGTTTTTTGATTTGGATGCGGCCTTTACAGTGCTCGTTATTGGAGATGTCATGCTCGACACCTACCAACATTGCGAAACTTTTCGCCGAGCACCCGAGGCCGACATTCCCGTATATAATGTAAAAAAAACTGTACACAAACTGGGCGGAGCCGCCAATGTGGCAAAAAATTTGAAGAATTTGGGCTGCAATATTTTCATGATTTCTGTCGTTGGAACCGATCGGCCAGGTGAAGAAATTCAAAGATTATTGAGAAAGAATAAGATATACTCTACTTTATTTACGGATCCTAGTCGTAAAACTACGAATAAAATTCGCATTCTTCACGAAAACAAATTGGTCAATCGGCACGATATTGAGAAGGTTTCAAATATCAAAAAAGGGTACGAAATCTCCATCATGGAATTTATTTCCAAGTTTTGCGAGCAAGGTTCTCTAGACGCTATCGTCATTTCGGATTATGCCAAGGGAGTTATTACCGAAAAACTATGTCAAAATATTATAGATTATGCGAACGAAAACAACATACGCACCTTTGTGGATCCCAAAGTCAATAACATTCATAAATATCGCAACTGTTACTTGTTCAAACCAAATTGGCACGAGGCTAAAGCGATGACCGGACCGCTTTGGCACGAAGCCAAAGCGGACCGAAGTAGTATTGATATAATTTTCGAGTATTTGAAACAGGAAATCAATAGCAAATGTACGGTCATCACCTGTGGTAAAGACGGAATGTATTTTGACGGAAAAAGAAATCATGTTTGTGTCAGCAAAGACAAACCGGTCATTGATGTTACTGGTTCTGGTGATATCGTGTTAGCAGTATTGGTGTATAGTTTATTAATGAACAACAGTCTACATATGTCATGCTATTTGGCCCACATCATTGCTACCAAGGGGGTAGGAACGATCGGTAATTACGAAATCTCGTTAAAAGATATTACAGATACCATACAAAGATATAATACCATTTATGGTATGTCGCATGTCGGTGGGATAAACGCCAAGATAATAAAAGATACGGATACCGCCAAAATAAGTAAAATAGGATTAATGACGGATGTGGTGTTTACCAACGGATGTTTCGATATCATTCATTCCGCGCATATTAAACTCTTGAATTATGCCAAGTCGTTGGGCAAAATTTTGGTAGTTGGACTCAACAGTGACGCTTCTATTCGGCGTCTGAAAGGATCTGAGCGACCCATCAATAATGAAACCGAGCGATGTGAATTGTTGGCAAATTTGGGTATGGTCGATTATATTATCCTGTTTGACGAAGACACTCCCTACACTATTTTGAGCGATTTACGCCCCAAAATCATGGTTAAAGGTGGCGATTACGAAAAAGATCAGGTTATTGGCAGCGAATTTGCGCAAAAAGTTGCACTATTTAATTACATTGAGAACACAAGTACCACAAATATGATTCAAAAAATCAAGGCTACAGTACTAGTAAAAAATTAACGAATTTTTGTATCACATAAAACACGCTACCAAACATTGAACTTTTTAACAGAATACCGTATAAATTCATGTTGCCATCGCCGTGAAAAATGGGCAACAGTTTCAAATATTTGTACAACAAGGTATTAATCACGGGCATTTGAAAAATAAAAAACAAAAACGCCACCAGTACCGGCAGTTGAACATCTGTCAAGGTCTGGTCTATTTTTCCTTCGTGCTCTTTCTTTTTTTCTTGTTTGCGAATGGCCTTTTCCGTAGCTTCTTCGTATTCTCTCACATAGTCCCCTGTGAGTTTGGGTTTGGGAATGTAGTTGGGCTGCACGGCTTCGTCCTGTTGATAGGCAGCTTGATCCATAGGAATATCTCGGGAAGGCAAACGCATTTGGGGCATATTTTGCAATACCTGCTGTTGTTCGGGAGGAACAAAGTCGTTTTTTAATTGGGATGTTTGATACTCGGGGGGCGGCATCATGTCGGGTTGAATATTGTTACCATAGGGGTTCGGATGAATATTCATAGGCACATAAGTGGTATTCACTTGATCGAAATCGATTTTGGGTTGATGTCCTTGATTACGATTCATAGGTTGATAACCCGAATCGGCCGGGTAATTACTACTGTCCGGTAGATCCACAATTCGTGTAGTATTTTCAGACATATACTATATGAATTATCTAAAACTATGTTTTAAAACGAATTTTTCAGGAAATGCGTGCTTTATTTTCCAAAAATATTAAAAGGGGAAGCCGAGGATGCCGACGAATTTACCGGAGATGCTCCTGTCAGGATTGCAGTGTCGGTACCTTCAATTTGGGCCACAGGATCTGTCGGTGTCGGACCGGTCACATCAATGATTTTTTTGGTTTTATCGCAGTTGGCCTGGACGGTCGTATATTGATAGCATTTACTTCCATATTGATATGTTTTTTGATCAAACTCACTGATAATGGGCCCATTGAATACGATACAGTTCTTGTCTTTGCAGACCTTTCTAAATAAGGTTGCCAAGCCCAATCCTAAAAGGACGGAAATAAATACGACACCTATAGGTGTATTCAATAATCTGCTCAAATTCATAATATACTATATCGTATTATATTATAAATTTCGAAAATTATAATATAAAATTATGAAATCATAGATAAATATGAATCGTTATATTATTCAATTACCAAAGGAAATTATAAACCATATTATAACCTACACTTATCAACCGCAACCAAAATGTCTTCTCGAAGATATAGAAAGTTTTCACGAATCGCGACACCGCATAAATGAGATTTTTCATCAGATTTACGCGGTAGGTTGGAATATGGATTATCCCGAAGAAAAATACTGGTTGTCCAATGATTTGATCGGATACATGAACAGATGGGGTCTGACCGGATTATCATACGAAGATTGTTTTTACAATATTTTTTATCGCCATTATCGTTTATGTTCGCGGTCCGGTGTCAATCGATATCTGGCTGCTCTTAAAGATGGACCAATCGAATCTGAAATCAACATTTTTTGGGGGCTTTTAACTAAAGATGAAAGGGAAGAATTTATTTGTATATCCAGTAGTGGAATGTAATATGATATTGTGAACAAGAATATCATATTAATTGTTGTTGTCGTAGGTGGTCGCGGCATCCAAATCATTGCTCTGTATGACACGCATATTCGAGGTGATCATGACCACTGAAGATAGGTTTCCGTTCACGGTGGCCGCATTGTTCGAAGTCACCACATTGATTTGTCCGTTATTGATCCCTGAACCAGCAATCGTATTATTCGCTACCAATGCCCCGTTTTTGTATATTTGGTAGAATCCGCCGGTACCATTGTAAATAATATAAAAGGTGTTGGTACCCGAATCGATGGGAATCGAACAGTTACTGATGGCGCCATTAGGAAACTGAATGTTCAAATTGCTTGAATAAGAGCACACCGCCACTGACAATACAGACTGATAATTGGTGGTAACGACCGACAGAATCTGTTGGAGACTGCTCGTGTTATTCGGTGAGTTGAGTTGGACCGTGAAACCCAGGGCGATGTTCTGGCCCATTTGGGCACTGTTGCAAATGCCGTTCGTAGTTGCACAGGTGAGCATTTGGGTAGGTTGCACACTGAAAGGTAACTTGCCGCGCAACAGATAAATGTTGGTGGATAAAATTGGACTGGGGGCCGGGCTCGGATTCGAGGGAGCAGGGCCGCTGGCGAAGGGAGCATAAACAGGAGTAATGGCAGCGTAAGGCGTCAATATGTTATTGCTTGGCGCTGGTACTGGTACTGGTGCGGGAGGAAGAGAAGGAGGAGGTGGTGTCGGAGGTGGAGGCGGAGGTGGAGGTGGAGGTGGAGGTGGAGGTGGAGGCGGAGGTGGAGGTGGAGGCGGAGGGGGACACGGGGGTGCTTGGCATGCTTGCGATGATGTCTGTGTCAACGGACAATTGGGTGCGGAAGTACCCTGTATTAAAGTTGCAGTTCCAGTCTGTGTTCCACTGCCGCAGTAT
>Ga0304728_1000942_pt1 | contig 22519 bp, 37 predicted proteins | sample C_130625_MF_Meta_FD_190476 | JGI IMG/M metagenome (GOLD analysis project Ga0304728, IMG submission 190476) | Freshwater microbial communities from Lake Croche, Canada to study carbon cycling - C_130625_MF_MetaG (v2) (version 2) | ecosystem: Environmental > Aquatic > Freshwater > Lake | place... | reverse complement strand
TAAGGAGTAATAATGGCAACATTTACAAAGGTACCGTTCTCAGGTGCAACAGATGGCTCACCAATCAAAGTAGTGGCGACTGCATCTACTGGTACAACTATTCATACAACAGGTACTTCTGCAACTGCCTATGATGAAGTGTGGCTATATGCTTACAACTCAGATACAGCGGCTCGCTTATTGACCATTCAATTTGGTGGAACAACCGCAGTTGATGATGATATTAAGATTACTATTCCTTCTTTATCGGGATTGACTTTGGTAGTCCCTGGACTTATTTTGGCTGGCACTGGTTCTGTCGGTAATACAATTGCAGCCTACGCTGCAACAGCCAACGTTATTACAGTTTCAGGTTACGTAAATAGGATTTCTTAATGGCTAACCCGATTCGCAGAGGCGAGTCTGGCTCGCAAGTTTCTAGTTGGTCGCAAAGCGACATAGTTACTCCAGCATCTCAAACATCTTTTATACTTCCATATGGATTGACACTTCGTCATACCGTAAATGCTGGTACAACTTCTGTCACAATCCCTACTGGTGTCACTTGGGTTTATGCAATAGTAGTTGGCTCTGGCGGAGGCGGTGGTAACACCTATGCAGGTGGTGGCGGCGGTGCAGGCGGTATTTCTTGGGGTTGGACTTTAGCGCAATCAGTTTGTGTTGTAGGCGCTGCTGTTACTGGTTTGGCTGAAGGAAATTATAGTCGTTATGGAAGCATAATTACAGGTGGTGGTGGAAGAGCCAGTTATGCAGGTGGCGGTCAAACTCCATCAATGGGTGGAGGCGGTGGAAATTATTCAGGTGGCACAATCACTCCCCTTACAAATTATTATGGTATGACTAGTGGTGCAGGAGTATCGGGAACCAGCCCAGGCAATATGGGAGCAAATGCTTCTGGTGGAACTTCCGCATCAGGCGGTGCTACTTCTAAAGGTGGAGATGGAATCTCTGGTGGTGGTGGTGGTGGTAGTAATGCTGTAGCAGGTGGTGGTGGCGGTGCAGGTGGCAGTGGCATTATCGGTGGTGGTGGTGGTGGTGCTAACACGGGCGCTTCAAATACTGGCGGTACTGGTGGCAATGGAATTAACATTTTAACTGGTGCTGTTACCACTGGTGGTGCAGGCGGTACTGCTGTTCAAGCATATGGCGGTGGCGGTGGTGGTGTAGCAGGAAATGGTGCTGATGCTACAGCGACTGTTGCTGGCGCAGGTGGCTTAGGCGGTGGTGGTGCAGGTGCTGGCTCAAACGGCACAAGCGGCGCAGGCATTCTTTATATTTTTTATTAGGAGTTAAAATGTCAAATATATATCGCAAGAGTAAAGCAGGTACGCAAGTATCTTCTTGGCAACAATCTTCTAATACAATTACACCTAATCAACAAACATCTTTTATTTTGCCTTACGGTTTAACACTTCGTCAGACAATAAATGCTGGAACCACAACTGTGACAATCCCATCTGGCATCACTTGGGTATACGCAATTGCTGTTGGAAGTGGTAGCGGTGGTTTTTTTGGTTATGGTGGCGCTGGGGGTGGTATTGCTTGGGGTTGGACGCCAGCAAATTCATCTTGTATAGTTGGCGCAGCAACAACATCTAATACAAGTAATTACACTCGATATGGACATATTATTTCTTTAGGTTCTGGAACTAATTATTTTGGACAACCTGCTGGAGCAAGTTTTGGTGATAATACTGGAACCAATGGTGGCGCTGGCGCCAATGCTGGCACTGGTGGTGGTGCCGTTGCTGGCAACACTCCTGGCGGTAGCGGTGGTAACGGAATTTCAGGCGGCGCAGGTGGTTTTGGTAACGCATCTGTTGGAACTTCAACTGGTGGTAATGGTGGTTCAGGTTTAGTGGGTGGCGGTGGCGGTCAAGGCAATGGTACTACAACTACAACACGCACTGGTGGCAACGGTGGCAATGGAATAAATATACTTACTGGTGCTATCACTACTGGGGGTAATGGGGGAACACAAACTAACGCAAGCGGCGGTGGTGGTGGCGGTGCAGGTGTAGCAGGAAATGGTGCAGATGGTTCGAGCGGAACTGGTGGCGCTGGTGGTTTAGGTGGTGGTGGTGGTGGTTCAGGTGGCAGTGCATTAAGTGGTGCAGGAATACTTTATCTTTTCTATTAAGGAAAACAAATAATGAGTGTAAACATTTATCAAAATTCACAATTCAGTGATGCTCCTATTGGGTTAAAATTGCAACAAACTTTAACAAGTGGAACGTCAACTCCAATTCCTACTGGTATCCAACGTGTTTATGCAGTATGCATAGGTGGAGGCGGTGGTGGTGGTTCATCTGCTACCTATGCAGGTGGTGGTGGTGCTGGTGGATATTCTGTTGGGTGGACTTGGGCAACGCCCACAATGACTTATACAATTGGCGCGGGTGGAACTGGTGGCTCATTAAGCCGAGGTTCAACAGGTGGAAATACAATTTTTGGAATGGTAATAGCAGGTGGCGGCGCTGGTGGTGGTGGAACTACTGCCTCAGTTGCTTCAATTTTTGGCGGCGCAGGTGGCGGTGCTGGAACAGCAGCCGCTTCTGCTAGTGCAATTAGTTATACAGCCGCACCTTCCGCTGGTACTGGAAACCCTGGCACTTTGGGTTATGGCGGTGGAGGTGGAACTGCTGCTGCTACAACTGGTGGTGCTGGCGGAGTTGGTGTTTCAAGTGGTGGTGGTGGTGGTGCTAACGGTGCTACTGGTACTCAAACTGGTGGAGCAGGTGGCAAGGGTTTAATTGCAGGCGGTGGTGGCTCTGCCAATACTACTGGTACTGGCACAGGTGGAGCAGGTGGAACTGGTGATTTATTTGCTGGTGGAACTGGTTCGACTGGTACAGGAGTTCTATTTGGTGCAGGTGGTGGAGGTGGCGGTTATATTGCCGCTGGCTCTAATGGTTCTGCCAACACAGGTGGCGCAGGTGGTAATGGTGGAGGTGGCGGAGGTGCTGCCAACAACTCAGGCACAGGTGGCGTCGGCGGCAACGGTGTAATTTATCTTTACTACTAAGGAGTAATAATGGCTACATTTGCAGTGATGAGTGGCAATACGGTTTCAAATGTAATCGTTGCCGATGACAAAGAACAAGCAGAAAAAGATTTAGGTGTGACTCTCATTGAATACACACCAGAAAATTCAGCAGGAATTGGCTGGACTTACGATGGAACAACTGGCAAGTTTATGGTGCCAGTTGAAGAGCCTATAGAAGAGGAAACAGATGCCAACGCTTGATGAGATGGTTGATGAAGTAAAAAGCAAACTTGCTGGATATACACTCCAACAAGATAGAATTACTTATCTAGCAAATACTAGTGGAATCACTACAACTGATACAACTATTACAATTGGCTCATCTAGTAACCTTGCAAAAGGTATTGCAGAAATTGATGATGAACTATTATGGGTTGATTCTTTTGACAAGACAACCAATACTTTAAATATAATCCCTGGCTTTGGTCGCGGTTATATGGGTACAACTCCAGCACCGCATTCTCGTTATGCTCAAGTAACTTTATCACCAGCATTTCCAAGAAAGAATATTAAACAAGCAATCAACGATACAATTAGTGCTGTATTTCCAAAACTGTGGGCAATAAACTCAACTACATTTACATTTAATCCAGTTCAATCTTCTTATGCGCTACCAGATGATTGCAAAGATGTGTTATCTGTTTCATGGGAATCAGTTGGCCCATCTAAAGAGTGGATTCCAGTTAAGCGTTGGCGACCAGATTCTATGGCTAACGCTACAGCATTTAATTCAAACTCATCTATTTCAATTTATGATTATATAAGCCCTGGTCGCACGGTGCAAGTATGGTACACATCTGTTCCTAATACTTTAGATGCAAATAGCGAAGAGTATGCAGACATTACTGGATTGCCAGATTCGTCAAAGGATGTAATCATCCTTGGAGCATGTTCTCGATTGCTATCATTTATTGATGCTGGACGACTCAATACAGTATCCGCTGAATCAGATGCCGCTGATACAAAGTTGCCATCAAATGCTGGAACTAGTGTATCAAAATATATTTACGCTCTATATTCTCAAAGACTGCAGGAAGAGTCTACTCGTCTATATGGTCGCTTCCCTACTAAAATCCACTACGTACGATAAGGAAAATAAATGACTAGACGATACTCATCTACCAGCACTGAAACTATTCTTAAGAACGACATCTCGGCAACTGCTACCTCAATAAGTGTAGCAACGGGAACTGGCTCTTCACTTATGTTAGGTTCTGGATTTACCAGTGGAGACCAATTTGCAATTGCTATTGACCCAGATACGATTAATGAAGAAATTGTATTTGTAACTAATCAATCAACTGACACTCTTACAGTAGTTCGCGGTCGTGCTGGTACTACTGGCATTATTCATTATAATGGTGCAGTCATTAAACACGTACTAACTGGCGAAGACTTAACTAACTTCACTAGCAAATCTCCTGAAACTTTAATGACAGCAAAGGGAGATTTGATTGGTGCTTCGGCAGCAAATGCTCCAGCGCGTATTGCTGTTGGGACAGATACCTATGTTCTTACTGCTGATTCCACTCAAACTCTTGGTGTTAAATGGGCAGCGACTTCGGATACAGCAAAGATTCCTCTATCAACAGTAACTACAAAGGGTGATACTATTGCAGCCACAGGAAGTGGCGCAGTATCTAGAGTAGCAGTTGGCTCTACTGGAACTGTTCTACTTGCTGATTCATCAGCCGCTGCTGGAGTATCTTGGAATGCTGCAGAACTTGGCAAGAATAAAATTATTAATGGTGCAATAATGGCATTGCAAAGAGGTGATGGGGCAACACTTTCGACATCCGCCTCATTCCCAGTAGATAGATTCTTTGTCCGTCGCTCCGCTGGTTCAACTGGAGCAACTTCTGTAATGGGTACAACAACTGCCCCAGAAGGATTTAGTTCATATCTTAGAACCCAAAGAACAAGTGCTAATACTGCAACAGATACATTGTATGTGGGTCAGACTATTGAAACATTAAACTCTGTCCCCTTGCAGAATAAGGCAGTTACATTTTCTTTTTATGCTCGCAAAGGTGCTAACTATTCAGCAACATCTGATGCACTACAAGTAAGGGTATATACTGGAACTGGAACAAATGAAGCAGGATTAGGCTCCGCCTATACTGGCACAGCAACCCCAATCACTGGCAACGCTACATTAACTACATCATGGCAACGCTTTACTTTTACTGGAACTATTGCAACAACTGCTACTCAAGTGCAAGTGGTCACGCAGTATGTACCAGTTGGCACAGCGGGTGCTAATGATTATTTTGATATCACGGGAGTACAATTAGAAACTGGTTCAGTTGCTACGCCATTTGTGCTTTGCGGAAATAGTGTTGGACAAGAAATTAAACTAGCCCAGCGTTATTATGAACGATGGACTTCTGATAGTACATATATGCGATTTGGTACTGGATATGCCACTGGTGCTACAACAGCAAAAGTAACTGTTCATTTTAAAACTACTAAAAGAATAGCAGTATCATCGTCAGACAATTTCCTTACCGCATTGCTCAAGTGCTCAAATGACACTGCTTATACTATGACAAGTTATGCTACTAGTCAAAGTAATTTAACTTCGGCTACTTATGTTTATACAGCATCTAGCGCATCATTTACAACTGGCGAGATGGTTGAATTAGTAACAAATAATACTGCAGGAGCATATCAAGGATGGAGCGCGGAAATACTATGACAATCAAAGTCGAGGTAATCAATACAGTCCCAGAGCAAGTGTGTGTTACATATGATGACAATCGTATGGAAGTAATGTATAAATCCGAATGGGATAAACGACAAGTTAAGTAGGAGAAATTATGGCATACGGCGATAACATTACAGAAGGTTTACCCTATCCATTATCTAACCCTAACAGTGTTAGAACATATCAGATTAGTGGTGAAGCCTACGATTTATCAATCAACGGCCAACCCTTTTTCATGTACACATCAGATGAAACTCCATACCGCCGTCAGACTGCGCCTTATCGTAAAGACCAATTTGATTCTAGTTCAGAACCTGGCGAGCAATCACTGACTGGTTGGTGGTTGAGAAGTCAATCATCTTTCCATTCTGGTATGGGTATTAAATTCTATGACACTCAACGCTCCTTTAGTTCTGTTGATGTTAGATACACTCGCTATACAGATAGTCGCAATGTAGATGTATGGACACAAGGGCAAGTAACCTTATTAAAAGAGACAGCAAATATGCCTGGTGTCACAACTGGTATATACAAACTTATCTCTGCTATGTCTGGAAGTACCGATGTAGTTATCGGATATATCCCTGGCACTAGTACAATTAAATCTTTTCAAGCAGACGGCACAGTAATAACAACTTATACCCCTACTGGGTTAGGCAATATTTTAGATGGTGGCGTGTGTACGGATGGTACAAGATTATTTGTAGCAGATAGTGACCACATCTATGTTGGTCCATTAAATGCAGCCTCTGTTGGTTGGAGTGAGTACTATGCAACTGGTAGTCGCGTAAAACTTGCTTGGGTTAAGCAACGTTTAGTTGCTGCTGTTACTAACTCCATTTACGAGTTAACTGGTGCCACAGGAAGTCCTTTATCATTACCAACACCAGTTTATACACACCCTAACACTTCTTGGGTATGGACATCAATATCTGAATCTGGTGGGGCTATCTATGCATCAGGATATGCTGGCGGAAACTCTGCTATTTATAAATTCACTCTTTCAAGCAATGGTTCAATGCCAGTTCTTACATCTGGAGTAATTGCAGCGCAACTTCCAATTGGTGAGTTTGTAAATAAAATCGAATACTATTTAGGCTACTTGATGATAGGCACTAACAAGGGCGTAAGAGCAGCCAATGTTTCAGACCAAGATGGCTCTATTAATTATGGTCCGCTTATTATTGAAATTTCTGTTGGTGTTGAAGACTTTGCATTTCGAGATACATATGTATGGCTAACTGGTTCCATAGGTGGATACGCTGGGCTATACCGTATTGACTTAGACAATGAAATTGATACACTACGTTTTGCTTATGCAACAGATGCTTACCTTGATGGAGTTACAGGGCATGGTAGCAGCGTTGATTTCATAGGCAACAGTTCACAAATAGCATTTACAACCTCTGGAAGCAATGGCATTGCTGTGCAGTCTAGTACAGTCCATGCAAGTTCTGGATATCTACAAATTGGTAAAATTCGCTATGACACTCTTGAAGATAAAGTGTTTAAAATTATTAAAGCAAGAGTTAATAATGCTGATGGTGCGTTTAATATTAAATCAATCGACTCTGATGGCAACGAATACTCAATTGGAAACTTTGATGCTGGTGACTTTACTCCAGAAGTAAATGTTACCTATCCAGTTAATGCTCAAGAATACATGGCATTTAAGTTTACATTATCAAGGAGTGCAACTGATAGCACAAAGGGGCCAAAGTTCTTCGGCTATCAATTAAAAGCATTGCCAGCAGTAGCACGCAAGCGAATTATTCAATATCCTATTGCATTATTTGATAATGAAAAAGATAAGAATGGCGTTCAGATTGGCTACGATGGCAGTGCTTATGAAAGATTATCAACACTAGAAGCAATTGAAAGTGCTGGCGATTCAGTTCGCGTAGATGATTTCAGAACTGGAGAATCCTATATTGGAATTATCGAAGAGATTAATTTTGTAAATCGTACACCAACTGGAAAAAGATTCACTGGATTCGGTGGAGTTCTTCTAGTCACTATCCGTTCATTATAAAGGAATAACTATGACCGCATCCAATTGGGCTTCATTAGCCGTAGCAATCATCGCAATAGTCACAGCATTTGCTGGCTCTATTAGATGGTTAGTAAAGCATTACCTCTATGAACTAAAGCCCAATGGGGGGTCAAGTCTCAAAGATTCAGTAAAGCGTTTAGAAGAACGCATCGATGACCTGTATAAATTAATAGCAGAGAAATGAGTAACAATGACTGTACCTCTTGCAAAAACTGCGCAACCTGCTGCAATAGCAGTATTGCGCCAAGCAACGGCGCTGAAACCACAGCGTATGAAAGCCAGCGATGGACTCCTACCCTCTGCTGCGCACCAAATACAGAATCCTGATTCAGACCATAATAGCGGTTACGCAGTAGATGTAACACATGACCCTAAGTTTGGCATTGACTGTATTGATGCTTTTCAAAGACTACAAGCAGATAAGCGTGTTAAGTATTTAATTCATGCTGGTCGTATCTGGTCTAAAGAGCAGGGTGACCATGCCTATACTGGTCCGAACAAGCATAACCATCATTTGCATATCTCTATCAAGAGTGACTGTGGGAAAGATACTTCCCCTTGGTTTCCTTGGTTGGGTAAGCCTACATTAGTCAATAAAGTAAAGGCTATCATACCGAAGCCACTACCTAAGAAGGAGATAAAATGAATAAAGTAAAAGCAGTTGCATCAACCTACCTACGGGCAGCGGTTGCTGCAGTAATTGCGTTGTTCCTAGCAGGAGTAACGGACCCTAAAGACCTAGCACTAGCAGCACTAGCAGCAGTTGCTGGACCAATCCTTAAGGCGTTAGACCCTAAAGCAACAGAGTTCGGAATCGGTAGTAAGTAACAACTTAGAACAAGAAACCCCCTTACCTTGGATTACTCCAGGGCGAGGGGGTCTTTTGTCGTCTCTAAAGGTTAATCTTCATCTTCTTCGTCCTCTAGGCTCTCCCAGAGTAAGTCTAAATCTCGTTTATTCTTGGCTGACTTGATAGCCGTTACTGCTAAATCAAACAGGTAGAATGTAACATTTGCTAACAATACACCATAAAACACAGACCACAATGTGGACATAGTACTCCTTAGATATAGTTAATTATATATTATGTACATATTAGGCCGAAGGCCTTTATATACATTATATGTTCTTGTATATAAGTATACACACATCAATCTCTATCTGTCTAGTAGTTATCTCAACACAAACTACTGGACAGTCAACTAACGCTAGTGTATACTCAAAATATGACAATCCAACTAGAAGAATATGACTTACCTGAGCATATATCCTATTCCGCATTTACCACTTACGTGGACTGCGGATTTCAATACTACCTAGGTAGACTGCTCAATAAGCAAGAAGAGCCATCGGTGTGGTCTGTCGGAGGTTCCGCTTTCCACCTTGCCTGTGAATTGTACGACAAGGAGAACCTATGAGTCAAGTACTTTGGGATAAAGCATGGGCAGAGTCTAAAGGTGATATTGACCTAACCAATGCTCGTGTTGGTGGTCGTGCTACCAAGGCTAACCCCAACAAGGAAGATGAGAAGTTCTGGCAATCTACTGGCCCTATGTGGGTCGAAAACTACATTGCTTGGCGTAAGGCTAACCCTAACTGGAAGATTTGGACTACCCCAGAAGGAGTGCCAGCAGTAGAACTAGGACTAACACCTATTGTTGCTGGTGTTCCTATCAAGATGTTTATCGATAGAGTTTTTGAGGTTAATGGTCAACTGGTCATCGTAGACCTTAAGACCTCACAGCAAGTGCCAACCAGTACTCTCCAGTTAGGTTTCTATAAACTAGGACTTGAGCAGGCTTTTGGCGTAGAAGTTAACTGGGGTAATTATTACATGTCTCGTGGTAGCAATACCGTTGAGATGATTGATTTGTCAGAGTATACATACGACAAGATGGAGTATTTAGTCGAAGGCTTTGACAAAGCACGCAAGGCAGGTGTATTCTTGCCTAACACTAACAACTGTCAGTATCGCTGTGGACTCACAGCGCATTGTCAGTTCTCAACAAAGAAGGAAGATAAATGAGCGAAGAATGGAAGTTACAGGTATCATATAAGATTCCTGGCGATGCTATGATTAACGTTCGTGCTAACACGTCTGATGAACTCAGCGTATTGCTTGAAGGCATAGGTGACTATGCTACCCAGATTGCTGCGGTGCAGAAGTTGGTAACAGGTGCGTCGGTGGCAGCCCCTTTATCGATGCCGAGTTCCACTACAAACATCGCGCCTCCGCCCTCATTCGTACCTCCCCAGGCAGCGGTAGCACCAGTTACGGCAACCCCAACAACGGGTCCGACATGTCAGCACGGGGCTCGGAAGTACAAATCGGGAATCTCCAGCAAGACGGGAAATCCATACGCGATGTGGGTCTGTCCGATGCCTCAGGGCGCGGACCAGTGCAAGCCAGTCAACTAGAACAAGAGCAGTTTCCATTTTAAGTAACTAGGGAAGGGGATACAATGCGTACACTCGTAAGGTCTGTGGGACGAGCCTCTATTGGTGGCGAACCCCTACCTAGTTGCTTTAAAGCATTCGAAGCGAACAAGATTATTATTAGGCGTTCAGAAGTTTCTATGTTTGCTGGTGCTCCTGGGGCAGGTAAATCAACACTTGCGCTAGCGTTAGCACTCAAGACTAATGTTCCAACATTGTATATATCAGCAGATACTAATGCACACACAATGGCTATGCGCTTGGCATCCATGATTTCTGGCAAGAGCCAGAGCGATGTTGAACAGAAACTTAATACTGATGTTGGTTGGACTAAAGCAGTCCTCCAAAAAGGAAGCCATATAGTCTGGTCGTTCGAATCATCACCTACACTACAAGATATTGATGAAGAAGTACAAGCATTTGAAGAACTATGGGGTTGTCCGCCAACCCTTATTGTATTAGATAACTTGATGGACGTAGCCACCGATGGTGGCGAGGAGTTCGCATCTATGCGAGCAATTATGAAGGAGTTGAAGTACCTTGCGAGAGCAACTAACGCAGCGATTGTCGTACTACATCACACTTCGGAAGCAGTACCTGGAAATCCTTGCCAGCCGAGGTCGGCTATCCAAGGTAAGGTCTCTCAACTCCCTGCGCTCATATGTACGCTCGGAACTGTCGGCACATCTATGGGCGTGGCGTCTGTCAAAAATCGTTATGGAAGAGCAGATGCTGGAGGAACGCTAATGACTTGGTTAGCATTTAACCCAGAGTACATGTACATAGAAGATATTCCAGAGAACGCATGACAACTAGGAAAAGTCATAAGGCTAGAGGAGCAACATTTGAAACTGATATACGTGATTGGTTCCGTAATCGTGGTTATGATGCTGAGAGGTTGGCTCGTGCGGGCGCAAAGGACGAGGGCGATGTTGCGGTTAGAGCAGACTTCTTGGGCAGCATTGGGGTCATTGAATGCAAAGCCCCAGGGGCGGGCAACGCTATTGACCTCAGCGGTTGGACGAAAGAGGCTCAAACAGAAGCAGCGCATTATGCGGAAGCAAGAGGCAAGAAACGTGACGAAGTAATTGCAGCAATAGTAATCAAAGCAAGAGGCAAGTCTATAGATGATGCGTATCTAGTTATGAGGTTGGGCGATGTATTCGGATGATGATTTACCAGATATTGTAGCAGTACTGAAACATTATGGGGCAAACATTACTCGCTCATCAGGGCAGGTAACCATCAAGTGTCCGTTCCACAATGATTCACACGCAAGTGCTAGTTTTAATACCAAGGATAATCTGTTCAATTGTTTCGCTTGCGGAATGAACGGCAACAGTATCCAAATTATTGCAAGACAAGAGAGAGTAGATATACGTGAAGCAAAGTCTTTCGCAGAAGGAATTACTGGGGAGAGCCACAGCCAAGTACGCGGCAAGCATCTTTCAGGCGGAAGATTACCTAGCAAGTCGGGGAATAACAAGGGAAGTAGCGCGAGTGGCTCGATTAGGCGTCGTCGTTGACCCTGAGCCAGGACATGAGCAGTATCAAGGTCGCTTGGCAATACCTTACATTACTAAGACTGGTGTAGTAGACTTACGATTTCGCTCGCTTAACCCAGCAGTAGAACCTAAGTATATGGGTATGGCTGGAGCCGAGACCAAGATGTACAACGTATTAGATATCGAAGTAGCAGGGGATTGGATTGGGGTGTGCGAAGGTGAACTTGATACCATTACTATGTCTAAGTGTGTTGGCATTCCTTGCGTCGGAGTTCCAGGCGCTAACTCATGGAAGAAACATTACACACGATTGCTTGCAGACTTTGAGCGAGTTTTTATTTTTTCAGATGGCGACCAACCAGGAAAAGAATTTGCCAATAGTCTTGCCAAAGAATTGCCAGTTACAGTCGTATCAATGCCCGACGGAGAAGACGTCAATAGTTGTTTTGTCAAGTTCGGAGCGGACTATATTCGGGATAAGATGGGATTAACAATCGATGAATGATATACCTATTCCACCATGTAAAGAGTGTGGTCAACAGTTCGATAACATCTTCGAGGCTACTGACCATCTAGTTGAGACAGGCGGTGAAGAAGAGTTTGACCCTAAGTTAATCCTGCCTAATGGCTATACGCTTATGGTTGGCTCATTACTTCGCTGTATCTATAGTTATATCGACGACCCTGACATGATTAGTTCCATAGTCCAATCAACATACGCAACATTATACGCAGCAGAAGCAAGTCCAGGAAATATGAAAACTATCATAGAAGATATGGTAGTACGTGAACAAATGTCAGACTTTGATAAGGCTCTGGCTGAACTACTAGAAAATGAATCCGATGATAACGAAGATGGAGCGTGAAGAGATATGGCAGATTATAAATCACTTGGTGGGCCAAGGATTAAAGGTGAACAGTTTTCACATCCAGGAAAATCAGTTGAATATAAACCTAAGCGTCCCACTCTTGAATTCGCAGACGAAGTAAGGATTATATACGATGAACTGATGTCGCTTCTGCTTTCTAAGCACCGCGACTACGGTCCACGTAACATCGCTGATGCTCCTGGCGGTGCCATCAATGGTTTACGTGTACGGATGCACGATAAGTTGGCACGTATTAATAACCTAGTTGATTCAAAGAATGAACCAGAACACGAAAGTCTTGAGGATTCATTCAAAGATATGGCAAACTACGCCATTATTGGCATGTTACTACTAAGAGATAAGTGGGATAAATAATGAAATGGCTACTGTTAATTCCAATCGTTTTATGTAGTTGGTATTGTATCGCAACCTTTAATGACACTTGGAGAAGCAAATGAAAATCTTTGGACCCTACAAAGGCAGTAAACAAAATGGTGGACGTCCTATCTATGTTATTAAAAAGAAGAAGAAGGACGGAACCACGGAGACTACCTCTACCAATAAAGCACGTTTGGATTATGAGAAGGCTACTGGTAAGAAGTTGAAAAAGTCTGTAGACGTAGACCATAAGGATAATGGTGGTCGCGCTGGGCGCGATGGCATCAAGAACTTACAAGCAATGACTCATAAGAAGAACGTTGCCAAAGAGAACAAGAGACGAGCCAAGTAATGAAAACAATAGTCTGTGTGTCTGATTTACAGATACCTTATCATGACAAGCGAGCCGTAGATAACCTAGCAAAGTTTATCAAGGCGTATAAGCCAACCGAAGTAGTTTCAGTTGGTGATGAAATGGACATGCAGACTATTTCTAAGTGGGCTAAAGGCACACCTCTAGAGTATGAGCGTTCTATCGGTCGCGACCGCGACGAAACTACACGCGTGCTTGAAGCACTCAAGGTTAAACATATCATTCGTTCTAATCATACTGACCGACTATACAATACAGTAATGATGCGTGCGCCTGGGTTGCTCGGGCTACCCGAGTTGGAACTTCCAGAGTTCTTGCGCTTGGATTCTATCGGCGCTACATACCATACTAAGCCGTATGAGTTAGCACCTAACTGGTTATTAATGCACGGCGATGAAGGTGCCATGAAGTCTACTGGTGGGCTTACAGCCCTAGGTTTAGCAATGCGCACAGGCAAGTCAGTAGTTTGCGGACATACCCACAGAATGGGACTGGCGCACCATACCCAAGCCTACGGAACTTCGCCAACACAAACTATCTGGGGCATGGAAGTTGGCAATCTAATGAACTATAAGCAGGCCAAGTATATTAAAGGTGGACTATTCACGTGGCAACAGGGCTTCGGCATGCTCTACGTTGATGGTCGCACAGTTGTGCCAGTTACTATCCCTATTCAGAAGGATGGGTCGTTTATTGTTGAAGGGAAACGTTGGGGCTAGTGACAAAACTTATACTAGACCCTGCTTCCTCTATGCGTTCATTTTATTTTGATAAGAAGGATGAACGAGTTCTATTTGGAGATATTAGGGAGAAAGAAACACATCTTCTTACTAATGGACAGACTATACATATAGAACCAGATGAAGTTATGGACTTTAGGAACATACCTTACTCGGATAAGTCTTTTCAATGCGTAGTATTTGACCCACCACACATGCTCAATCTGTCTGAGAAATCTTGGATGCGCAAAAAGTATGGAGTCTTAGACAAAGATACTTGGCAAGATGATATTAAGCAGGGCTTTGCTGAGTGCTTTAGAGTATTAAAAAATGGAGGCACTTTAATTTTTAAGTGGAATGAAGTATCAATTTCATTAAAAGAAATTCTATCACTCACTCCAGAGAAAGCAGTTCTGGGACATCCCTCAGGGAAAAGAATGGGAACGCATTGGGTGTTATTTATAAAGACAGAGGGCAATTAAAATGATGGACTGGAATCGTATTGAGCCTTGGGATTATATCGTAGTAGGCGTAGCCTCTGAGTATCACAGAAAATATGACATGGTAGAATTAGAGGATATCAAACAATCCTTATACCAATGGTTCCTCGAGCATCCAAATAAACTGGATGACTGGGAGGCAATCGGACATAAGGATGCTAAGAACTTAATCTATCGTTCGCTTCGCAATCAAGCATTAGATTATTGTCAGAAGTGGAAAGCAAAAACAGTTGGCTATGAAACATCAGATTTATTTTATTACGAATCTGATATGGTTGAAGCGTTACTCCCTGCTGTGTTACGAGGTGAGTTTGGTGTATCGCATAAGTTAAATCTAGCGGGTCCAAGTCGACCACCAGCACCAGCAGAGGGCGGTAACATGATGGCGATGATGGTCGAAGTGGATGCTGCGTACCATAAGTTAAGCATCGAGGATAGGACGGTGCTCTTCTATAAGTATGCTGAGTCGCTAGACTATGGTGCTATTGCTGCTGAGATGAAACTAGGTAGTGAAGACGCTGCGCGAATGCGTCATAACCGCGCTATACGTAAACTGGTGATTAGACTTGGTGGCTTCAAGCCTTTCTCAGACAGAGATGACGTAAAGAAATCTACACAGTCGCATGAACAAATCGAATCCGAACCAGATTCCAGCCCAGATAGCGATAGTAGTGAACGGACTAATGATGATGAGGATGCGTCTAACTAACCTCAACCTCGTCCATTGTTCCATGCTTCATATGCTTCATGCGCAGCAATCTCTTGCTGTCTAGCGTTCTTGATATACTCCAGCAATACTGCTGGGGTTATCAAGTACCCTCTTGAGGGGTTGGGCGGTATGTTACAAGTAACTTCTCGACCTAGTTCATAGACGGCTTCCTTCAATCTAAATAAAGGAACTATCAGCACACTATCTTCTAGTACGAATGCCCAATGCGTAGCCTTGCTAACCTGTAAGCCTGATGGTTCCCAAGCCTGTGAATTCTTATAGTAACACTCAGTTTCAATATAGAGGTTACCAGTTTGATGCCAGCGTCGGTCTGTCTTTACCTCTACAGTGTCAAGGGAAAGCAGGTCTGCGACCCTGCTCTCTCCTTGCTCACCATCTCTGAGGTCTAAGTCCCAGTTAGAGTTCTTCATCTTTCCCTATCTCTTCTAAAGATTTTAATATACTTTGAATCAACATCTCACGCTTTTCTAACTCTTCTTTGCTGTACTCCATTTACCCTCCTGTGCTATAGAAACCAGTACCATTGAACTTAATTGCTGGTGCTGAGTACACTCTTGTGGCTCCCCAACCACAGTCACACAGCACCGCGTTGTCTCTTTTATCTACGTGGCGCTGTATGGTGTAGAGTTGCTCGCACTTTTCACATTTATATTCATACGTTGGCATTTAGTACCACCCCTTCCGTTGGTGAAATTTCCATGCCATACAAGGTGTCCCATACCTATATATGATATACTCCAAGCCTTTGTCAATCTGTACAGTTGGGTGAGTCCCACGCTTAAGCCCCAGTATTTGGGGTATCCCATAAGCATTGCGACCCATTACTTTCTGATGATTGTACGCATTGGCTTGCCAATTGGACTCGCGTGTCCATAGTATATCGAGACATGCGTACTGGTGTTTCTCCCATGCTAAGAGTTGCTTCTTAGCGTATGACTTACTATCCGATACAGTCCATTCCCTTTGAACTGGCTCGGCAGTCTTTGATTGGTGACATAGCACTAGTAAAACGGCAACTACTGCTATTGCTATGATTCGCTTCATTCATTACCTTTCCAGCCAAGGTGATAAGCGATTGTATAAATCTATCGCAGATGTTTCTGGTGCCCAGTTAGGCAGTTCGTCACGCTTAACGCCTGACTCAAGTAATCTTTCACCTGCTAGTACGCCACCCCATATGCCATAGGCACGGTTCTCGGGCTTGCCACCTTCTAGGTCACATTCTACCTTAGAAGGGCAGGAATTACAAAGGCTAATGGCTTCATTGACTCGCTGTGCTAGTACCGCAGTGCCAGCAATGCTAGGTCGATTAGGTGGCATCTCAGGGAACCACATATCGGGGTCTTGGTGCCCCGTACAGTTCCCTATCATACTTCCTCCGCCGTATTATACGGCACTAACGCAGCGTCTAAGGCTGACTCGAAGTAGTCACGCTTCGCCAACTCTGGCGCATGCTTGTCCCAATAGATATCATATCCGTCATTCTCGTTCCAGTACAGGCGACCAGTAAAGGATTGGTTATTGAGTGGGTTGACTAACTCAAACTCCTTCATGGTTCCAGTAGTCCTAGTATCGTATAGATTTACATCATAGGTCTGAAGCAGTTCTTTGGTATCTATATTCATATTATCCTTCCAACATCTGTAGCATTAGTCTGGTCTGCGCGATAAGTTTATCGTGCTCATGGTTTGTGTTGGCCGACAGTGCGGCTATCACATCTATCAAGTATACGCGCATATTAACGTCAGTTATTCGTAACATGTTACCCCCTGTTGTATGCTGGATAATATACGGGAATTATCTCAGCGTTAATTAATTGTTTAGCCCAAACCATTGCCTCATCAAGTGAGGTGAAAGTGCCGTATAATACGGCACCCTCATCTGTTTTAGTAAGCGTAACATAACTGTGAACATCCTGTCCGTATAGGACTGGTGTTATCTCTACCTTAGAAGTCGAATGTGCCATTGTAATAACCTACCCCTTCTTTGCCCTTAAAGGCATATCGTTTATTCTCTGGTGTCCAGCATAAGCAGGTATCATTGAAGATACCGCTACAATCGAAGCATGTATTACAGAACTCGCACCAATAAGGGTTGGCATCTTCATACGCTATGCCCAGACATGACGGGCACTCGAACTCTATATGAGCATCCTCTATGCGTTCGACGCTGCCTGCCGTATTATACGGCACTGCTTCGTATTTAGTATCCCAATATGAAGACCAACTACTGGGCTTGTATGAGTCATTACTCCACCATATCCCGTCATTATCCCAGAAGCCTGACTTCTCGTTGATAATATAGCAATCATCCTTAGCATCAGGGTCTACAGTAAGCACCGCAATCTTGCTACCTACTGCCCACTTGCTAAGGATAATCCACGTGTTGTCATTGTCTAAGCCTTTGACGCCACCGAAGTTAGGCAGGATATCCTCAGCAAAGATACGGGTATCGCTACGCTTGTCAGTAGCATGGATATCTACATCAAGAATACCATTGTGCGCTAGATAGGTGCGTGAGTCGCCACCTACCTTGAACGGGTGACAGTTCTCCTCATTCTTGACGCCATGCGTAGCCAAGCGAGCATGGAACATGGCATAACTATTTGGGAACTCCTTGCGTACCGCTAGGAACTCCTTGATAACCTTCTTAGCAGACATACCGCGACCAGATATAATCTTGTCGCCAGCGATTACCGCATAGCCAAAGCCATGAGGGTTATTACATGAAGCACACTCTAAATCCTTCTTTTTTGGCGTGCTGTTAGGCTGCGCCACTAATAATAAACACATCTTCTATCCTCTATTCCGCGTTTGTAAGCGTGAACAATCTGTTCATGCGCTCGTTTAATTCTGGGTATAACTCTACGTTCATCTTGATATATTCCATGAAGTTCTCGGCTACTAAAGCACTAGCCCATACATCTGGAACTCGTAATTCTCGTGTGTACTCAACGCTGGCATGCGCTAAGTCTATCGCGGCCTTGACTGTCCTGCTGTTGATACTACCCCTAAAGATACGCATCTCTAGAGTGTGGCGGTTGAGAGTATTGACCGCAGAGTAGCGGTCGCTACAGTTATCGTTATGGCGCACTAACTTATGCTTATATGAACGCCATTGTTTGTAGTGCCAGTAACCATTTTCATCCATCTGTCGCTCACTTCTAACTATGTCATCGAACTTAGCCCAGTGACTAGCCTCTCGACCAGCAAGGGTAGAGTAGAACTCTGGATTACTATATACCAGTTGGAGAAAGCGGTGTTGGTGTGCGCCACCACTAAAGCCTGCTCGAGAGATATGGATATGGAGTCCACAGGTACCAGTATCCCATGACTTCATGCCATAGCCAGTACGCAACCCTTCAAGCACAGTCCATAGAGGGTTATCCTCTTGCTTGTAGTAAGCGTGTGAGGCTGGGTGCGTAACTATCTCGAACCCATTATTAAGCGAGCCATCATGCTTTAGATAAGCAAGGTTATACTCATGCTCTAGTTGAGCAGCATATTCAGAGCAGGAACTAAGGTCTAATCCACCTCGCCCCTTCTCTGTTTCTATCTCGATACCAAAGTATAACTTGGTATTCTCGCCCGTTACTGAGCGGAAGATAGGGTCAGGGCGATAGTTGTAGTCATGGATATCTCGACCTATCTCATTACAGGATTGGCAACCATCGGCATAGTATTCGTCACAGTCCTCACACCATGAGGAGTGATTCTCCGCACAGTATACGCACCATGACTCGTGAACATCTTGGATATAATACATGCTATCGGTGACATACTCTTCATGTCGCTCGCACCAAGAAGCATGGTTCTCGGTACAGTTCTGGCACCATATGTCACCCTCTACATCACAGGGATTTTCATCCCAAGAATTACCTATCCAGTCGCATCTCTCGCAAACATATCGACAGTCTGGGCATAGGATTTCTCCAGCATTAGATAGAACAGAATTGTCTGAGTCTATCGTACTATCACAGTGTGCGCATAGAACGTCAGTTACATCATCATCATCTAACATTTACTTTCCCTTCTCATTAAGTGCTGCCGTACTATACGGCAAGCGGTCGAACTCAATCACTTACAGGAACTACTTTACACTATCATGTCATGATTGTCAAGCACGACATCATTTATCTTACTGCGCAGGTCAGATACCAGACTTTCGAGAGCCTTGAACCCGTACTTGCGGTGAGATTGCTCAGCCCAATGGAGAGCCTTGCGTATCTCGTTCACTTCCATTTCGGTAAGCGTGAGCGTAATCATTAGAAATCCTCATCTTCATCTGCGAAGTCGGGTTCCCACTCATTAAGTTCAACCAGTTCAATAATCTCTTCATCAGTTAAATCATCAACGAAGTATTCAGCATCAAACTCTAACTCGCTATTAGACATTTTCTTACCTTTCGTTAAAGTGTCGCCGTATTATACGGCAATCACGCGCTCACCGCAGGACTCGAACCTGCGTAACTGCCCTTCGTGAGCCACCAGTACGAGATTAGACCGCTCGCACCTCGTACCATTTTCTTGTAGCCCAATCATAGCGTATCTGGACTCCAATGTCAATAACCTGCCACCCATGCTCGGGTGTCCAACGCCAGCGGCTCATCTTGTATTATCGATATCATTAAGTGCCCAATCGGCAATTTCAGCAATTTCTTGCCACATCTCAAAATCAGTAAGCAAGCCCTTATCGCGTTGCTCGAATACCTTTAACACGCGCTCTCTCATTTGCCGTCCAATGATAATGCGTAAGTGCGCTTCTCGGTCATCATGTCCACGCCCTTCTGGTAGATAGCCTGAGCGCGGTCTGCTTCGGCTTTGATATTTGCTGCTACTTGCTGGCTTGCTAGTTCTTGCTTTGCGCTCTGAACGAACAGAGCCGCGAAGTCAATCGCCATTTTTCTATCCTTTCGTTAAGTGCCGTATTATACGGCAATTTGGGTTTTTTAAGCGGTCATAGGTGGTTCTTTGATTATGGCTTAAGCCTACCATATAGGACTTAGAAAGTCAATAGCGGGTCAATAGTGCCGTATTATACGGCAGCCAGCCAAAGTCAGTTGGCGCACGGGGGCAGGGCAGGCGGCGGCGGTTTGTGTCGGCGGGCGGGCGGGCGCACGCAGTTAGTTTGTGTTGGCGGGCGGCTGGTGGCAGAAAGTTTGTGTTGGTTTGTGTCGGCGAAATTTCTCAGCAATTTCTCAGCCGATTCTCAGGAATCTCTCAGCCAGCTTTGGCTGATTTCGGACATGCCAGAACCCCCGCCGTATTATACGGCAGGGGTTCGGCGGTCTAGATTATTTCTTGGCGGTATTCTGAGCGATAGTTCCCAAGATTACTTTCATCTCCTCTAGGGCTGGTGTTGAGATTTCTGAGAATTTAACGCTATTGATTTTGGCACCTTTGGTTAATTTCTTGAGTTCAGCTACGAACCCAATGATTAAAGCGTCAACAGTAGGGATTTCGATTTCAACAGAATCAGACTCAGATTCTGCCTTCTCCTTCTTGGCGTCCGATATTTCTTTAATCGTTGGCACTGATTCGTCCAGTTCGTCCATAGTTGAACCTGCTGGTATTTCTCCGCCGTTGCGATAGATACGAACTGCGACAGATAGCAATTTGGAGATGTCCTCAATTTTGGCGATTCCGCCTAATTGAGTAACGAGAGTTGGCACCAAGTAAAGTGCCTCAGCATGGGATTCTTTAACGGCTACTGCTTTAACGATTCCTGCCGATTTGATTGAGGCGCGGAATGCGCGTCCTGTTGCTTTGCCATTGAGGATTAGATTTCCGCAATTTACAGCGAACTCAACGCCTAAACGATTTAGGTCTCCTGTTGATGTCTTGAGATTTACATAACCTGTAACGATTGAGTTTACAGTTTCAACTACTTCACCAGATTTTTTAGCGGTCATTTTTTTTCCATTTCTTGAGCGTAAATGTTGAGGATTTTCCCCAACAAGAGAAGTGAACCATTTTCCCAAATGAATGTCAATTCCAAATGCGGCGTGTCGCAAATTATTTTTTCCCTGCCGTATTATACGGCAAGCTGGGACATTACGGGCATTTCTGACTTAACGGACTAAGCATACCATTTTAGGACAAGATACGCAATAGCGACAAGGTGGGCAATATGGGCAAATCGGACATTAAGAATAGATGTGAGCCACGTCACATTTCACCTGTACTCCATGACTCAGCAGACTCTCAGCAAACTCTCAGAATTATTTTTTTAGAGGCTGAGGGATTTCTGAGTGCCCCCTGAGAATTGTCTGGGAGATAGTTCCCCGATATCCAAATGTCGATATATCGATTTGTCGACAATTCAGTTCATTTGATTTGACCCTAGGGTTTATTAAACGCGCGCGTTTTTATATAGATATAGTCCAACAATAATTTTCTGTTATATTATAGTGGGGGATATATATACTCAAATGCATACAAAGCGGACATTATCAGTATATTATACCCGAACTACGTTCGGATTTACATGTTTGAACAGGTTATCTTATATGTATAGATTTTAATTAGTCGCTACGCTAAGGCTTCGCTCCTAATCTTAAATATAGATAATATATAATAATATTGGGATAGTTATGCCGTTTATCCCTACCGTTAATAAGGCGTTTTTAGGGGACTGTAATGGGACGTAAACCAGGGGTACAATCAGTACCAAAAGACGAGGCACAAGCCAAAGTATTAACCCTATTGGAAAATGGGGCAACCATCACCGCTGCTATGGCAGCCGTTGGTCGTAACGATACTACCTTTCGTCAATGGTCAATGGTAGATTCAGACTTTAAGGATAAAGCGGACAAAGCACGCTTAGCGGGCAAAGGAGTCAAGGCTGACCTAGCCGACTTAAAGAATATCTCCTACCCCGAGTTCTCAGAACAGTTTCTAGACACTACCCTCTTTGACCATCAACTTAACTGGCTAGACCTAATCGAGGGTCGTGAACCAAGATGGCAACCAACAGGTATGACTTATGAGCCAGGCGACCCAAAGCGCGTCCTTATCAATGTTCCTCCTGAACATGCTAAGTCGACAACTATAACTACCAACTATACCCTTTACACAATTGTAACAAATCCTAATGCCCGAGTCATTATTGTATCTAAGACTCAAGGCATGGCCCGCAAGTTCCTTGGGGCTATTAAAACCAGGCTAAGTCACCCAGCCTACATGAAGTTACAGACCGCTTACGG
>Ga0304728_1000931_pt1 | contig 22610 bp, 18 predicted proteins | sample C_130625_MF_Meta_FD_190476 | JGI IMG/M metagenome (GOLD analysis project Ga0304728, IMG submission 190476) | Freshwater microbial communities from Lake Croche, Canada to study carbon cycling - C_130625_MF_MetaG (v2) (version 2) | ecosystem: Environmental > Aquatic > Freshwater > Lake | place... | reverse complement strand
TACTGCCCTGATTACCTGCTATACCAGTTGCACCAGTTGAACCTGTAATGCCTTGTATACCTGTAGCACCAGTAGCGCCATCATTGCCAGTGACACCTGTAGCACCTGTAGCGCCATTTGTCCCTGCTGTGCCAGTAGCACCTGTAGCGCCATTTGTTCCAGTAGCACCTGTGCTACCAGTTAGACCAGTAGCGCCCTGCGTACCAGTTGCTCCAGTTAAACCTGTACTACCAGTTAAACCTGTACTACCAGTTAAACCTGTACTACCAGTTAAACCTGTACTACCAGTTAAACCTGTACTACCTGTTAAACCTGTACTACCAGTTAAACCTGTACTACCAGTTAAACCTGTACTACCTGTTAAACCTGTACTACCAGTTAAACCTGTACTACCTGTTAAACCAGTAGCACCAGTACTGCCCTGATTACCTGCTATACCAGTTGCACCAGTTGAACCTGTAATGCCTTGTATACCTGTAGCACCAGTAGCGCCATCATTGCCAGTGACACCTGTAGCACCTGTTGATCCGTCATTGCCTGTTACGCCAGTAGCACCTGTGCTACCTGTTAGACCTTGTATACCAGTTGCACCAGTTGAACCTGTAATGCCTTGTATACCTGTAGCACCAGTAGCGCCATCATTGCCAGTGACACCTGTAGCACCTGTTGCTCCATCTAGACCTGCTATGCCTGTAGCACCTGTTGCTCCTGTTGGCCCAGTAGCACCACTTGATGGACTAATCCAACTTAAATTACCACTACCGTTTGTGCTTAATACATATCCACTACTACCACCAGTAATGATTACATTACCGTTGGGTCCTAAATTACTTACGCCACTAACAGTAACATTGCTTGGGAAACTCCATGCTCCATTACCATAATAATATGTTGTAGAGTTTGCTGTATTGCTACTAACAATTATTTCTACTCTACTTGGTATATTTGTTGTTGAACTTAAATCACCAAATGTAGTATCTACATTAGCCTGCAATACAAAACCATTAACAATATTTCCAGGTGTTGTTCTGCCAGCAAAAAAGAATAAACCTAAATTGTCACCATTAGCAACTGCTACATTACCATCACGATTACCACGCTGTCTTATGGTACCTATGCCGCCACCCCATCCTGAACCATCAGCCGCGTTACCATAACTATATTGAAGTATACTTGCTGGAGCATTACCAAGATAAGGCAAACCATTACTATTAGTTCCTGGTATTGACAATAATGTTCCATTATAATTAAACTGCCATTGATTTTGCGCGGTAGAAGATGTATTACTTGTAGTATTACCATATGGATTACCAGTAGTAATATTAAGTTGACCAGGAGTCCATGCTGTATTTGCTAGCGTAAAACTTGTATTTGCCGCTAATGGTGCTACAGTACTAATTGTTACAGCACGAGGAACACCAGCACCAGTTGATATATTAGTGTTTGCTGTAATTACATGACTGGTCAACCGCATAATGTTATCATTATTAGCCGCATTCAATATTGTATTAGTGTTACCTCTTGCCTTAATAAACGCAAAATTTAATGGTTGACTTCCACCACTATTACCACTTGGATTGCCTGCTCCAAGATCAGTTACTGCGAATCCAGTATTAGGATTTGCTGCGTTACCTAAACTTCTACCTGTTGGTCTATATATAAAAGCATGTGTAGGTAAATTGTTTATTGATGTATTTGGTGCTAATTGAGTATTACCTCGTAATAAAATTTGAAATCCATTAGCAACACCATCATTGTAAAAAGTTGCTATATTTGCTAAACCATTTGCTGCTATAGTAACATTACTATTTGCTGCTACTGTAACATTACTATTACCATTAATTAAATTTGTAGCGTTGTTTGCTAAATTAGGAACATATGGGCTACCATTCGCATAATTAATATACGCATTGTTTGTTGGTAATGTAAAATTACCAGTTTGATCCATTTGCCATCTGAAAAAATTGCCATTATTAAGGCTTATTTCCATACCAAGCGAACCAGCATTACCAGTTGAATCTAAAGTTGTATTAAATTCAACATAAGGATAATTAGCAAGACCATCATTTTCCTGTCCAAATCCACTATTCAATGAACCTGCTCGTACATAACCATATATGTTACTATCAGATTCATGTAATGCTGTCATTATAGTTCTTCTTTGCCCACTCGCATTAGCCGCAAGTATACTGCCAACCTTGGTCGCACCATTACTAAAATTAATAACTTCACGATAACCAGTGCCACTTTGTGCTGGTAATAGTAATAAATTACCTACATTAGCATCTAGAGGAACATTTATACTATTAGCAAATGTTACATTACCATTAGCCCAGAAACTTGATGTTAAACTTGCTGTACCATTAGATACAACAATATCAATGCCTGCTGGTATTATTGGAGTAGCATTTGCTGTATTTTGAACATAACTACTATCTACTCTTGGAGCAATCTTTGGATATGTCGCTGGAGTTCTAGCAAGATTACCAGTGCCAGGGTCATATGCTGATGCAGGGACAAAATTAATATTACCAATATAATCATTTGCTAAAATGCCAGTTGGTACAACACTATTACCACGATTCATATTAATATTAATCGCAGTTGCTTGTGGTAGATTACCAACACTACCTGTTGTTGCTTTACCAAATCCTATTAAATTTATTAGCCCTTGACTTTGCGCTGATCCTATAGGTAATGCTTGACTAACACTAAGCCCTTGCGAACCATTCATGGTTACAAATAATCCTCTTTTTGCTAAATCACCACCACTAGCAGGATTAATAGTAGGATCAGCAAGATTTGCTCTAATACTTGGTATAGCTAATTGCCATATACTACCGCCGACTGCTGAATCTGTGTTAGCATTACCTATTTCACCACTATTGTAAATAGTATCACGAGACATAAATGCTGTGTTACCAGTACTATTACTTTGTACTAAATTGACATTTGCTACAATAAGATCACCATTCCGAGTACCAATACCAGCATCATTTATAATGTTAGTAATTTGCCAGCCGCCCTGATTTGTGGGGGAACCTTTAATATTTTTAAGTTGACTAGTGGCCCATCCACTTGTAAAATTAATGTTTGATACTGTTTGTCCAAGTGGAAAAAATTGCCAACTATCAGTAAAAGCAAGAGTATTGCCTATAGCAAAACCATTTGTTGTTTTATCAAATGTAAGATTTACAGTACCATTAGCAACACCACTATCATTGAATATAACTTGAGTATTACTTCCGCCGATTGGGCCAGTCGCACCTGTAGCACCAGTTGGTCCACCAGAGGGACCTGTTGCCCCTGAAGGGCCAGTCGCACCCGTTGCCCCTGTCCCAGTCGCACCTACAGGCCCAGTACTGCCTGTACTACCTGTGATACCAGTCGCACCAGTAGTACCAGTACTGCCTGTTTCACCTGTGCTACCTGTACTACCAGTGATACCAGTCGCACCTGTACTACCCTGTGGTCCTGTAGCACCTGTAGCACCAGTCAACCCACTACCATTTGTAGGCGACACTACTGTGCCCACACCTTTTGTACTATACAATGTAGTAAGATTCTTACTCGCTACAGAGTTATCAACAACAGGAACAGTTGGCTTTAGTATGACAACATTGCCACCACTACCACTATATAATGTTGTTAAGTTATTTGATGATACTACATTTGCCATAGTTTTACTTTATGTTATATTGGCGATATTGTCTTGGTTGCCATACACTTGTTAATCTTGTATGACCGCCACTCCACTTGCCAAGATTGTTTTGATCTTCTACAGTATTAACTGCGTTGTCAAATTTTGATCCATATATTTGAGCATCATCTAAATTATGACGCTTGATATAGTATTCACGCAATGTTCCATAAACATATCCTTCAACCCATGTTTGTAATACAGCGTTAGTTTGTACTGTTTGGTTAATAATTTTAATATCATCAACAAATCCTGCAATTGGAGTTGTTCCGCCAATCGCTGAGAATGTAATACTTGTCAAACTATCAACTGCTGTAACATAAAATGTACCAGTACCTAAACTACCAGTATCATCTGGTGGAACACTTATTGCTGAAATTTCATCACCAATTTTAACTCCAGCGGTACTATCTAAGCCAGTAATTTTTGCTGTCCATGGTCCACTGCCACTAATATCTTGAACATATCCTCTTAAACTTATTAATGTATCTTCAACTGGGGCAAACAATAAAGGCCATGCTTTGTAGTAGTATAAATTGATCAAATCACCTGATGCTACATAAGGTAAGAATTTATAGCGTTGTCCAACTTCACTAAACTTGCCGCGAATAACTGCTGGCACATTAACTGGTTGTAGATACAATTGAGCAATCATGCCCTGTGTAATGATATCTCTGTCACCAATACGATCATATACGATCCATGGTCCAGTTTGACTGCTTGGAGCAGGTGGAGTTGTAAAGTTTATTAATCCATTAACTGCTTCTGTGTTATTTTCTGACAATGTTATAGTTGATCCGATTGCCGAACCACCTACTGCGTTAACGGTACATCCAGGAGCAATACCTACGCCCGTAACATTCATTCCTGGCTGTAGTGCTTGTGGTGGTGTTGATTGTAATATAATAGTATTTTCACTAACATTACCTGTACAAGTTGCGTTTGTTGTATATTGTTGTCCCTGCTTAAAGAACAATATAGGTTTGTTCATATCGCCAGGAATTGGTATCCCGCCATACTGATCTACTACACCAATGTTTTCTGCTGCGTATGGGTCAGATCGCAATGCTGGTAATTCAATATTACGCATTGATAACTCGCATAAAAAGATACACTTTTTAATTTCTGCTGTATTAGTGCTTCCAGTAAAATCTTGAATATATGATACTAGATCATCACCTGTTGGGATTACAAACATTATTAATGTCCTCTAAAAAATTTCTGTTGTCCTACTTTACTTGGGTACGGGACCTCAATTGGAATAGGTAATTTGCCATGTGGATAGCAAACATATTGTGGGTATTCTTGCTGAACTACACGATAGAATTGTGCTTTTAATGTTCTATCATTCTTAAGTGCGTTCCAGGGAATACCACCAAAATACTCATCACTAATACGAATAGAAATAACTGTTGGTAAATCCATCCATTTATAACCAAGTTTACCGTCTGGCATCAATGGTGCTAATGGATCAGGAACTCCCATTTCTGCTAACTTACGATATTGAGCGCAATATTCTGCTACTTCATCTGTATTATGTTGTTCTCTTTGAATAAAAAACTTACCATCTTCACGACCAGTCGTTACTTTGATGTTCTTGCTTTTATTCCAATCACTTCTTTTCCAGTCACCCTTCATTGATTGATATAACTTGTCATTCTTTAGTAGTTTATCTGCTACACCATTATGATTTGTTACCATTCCACCATGATCTTGTCTCCAATAATCGTGGTTCTTTTCAGGCTCTTTGTCGCTTAAATATTCAGGTTCGTTTATATTGTTCATGTATATATTTAGTCATTCTATGTTTATTGTGTATACTTACAAAAAAAGCCCCAGAAGGGGCTTTTCTTGTTGTATTAATCTAGTGATTAATATGTATCGCCAGCACCAGTGTTTACACGCTGTACGATTGAAGCACCGCGTGGTGTAGTTACTAGTGAACCTGTATTGGTAATCTGATTCAACATACCAACTCCAGCTGGGTTACGAACAATTAATGTTCCTTCCATGATGAATTGGTCTAGAGAAGCGTCAGCATTACTGAATACTTCATTATTAGGTCCTAGATCACGCAATGAACCCCATTGTAACACATCTTCATTCAAGAAGTAGATTGAGTGACTTACACCTGATTGGTCCATGATCCAAGAATCATAAACTTCATAAGTGTAGTTGAAGTCACCTTCGTAGGTTTGAATCGTGTCACCACGCTCAACATTACGACGGTTTACATTGTTGTTAGAACTAACGATGTTATCACTAATGATTGTTCTCAAACTTGTTGGAGCAACCATTGAACGGATTTTAGCGTTGTAGCGTTCTTCAGCAACAGTTACCAATTGCTTGTACAATACTGGACTGAATACTTGATTCACGAAATCGCTAGATCCAAAGTAGTTGCTACCACCACCAGTAACATTCAACTGACCTACTACATAAGTAGCGGAGTCAGTATCTTCATTATTAGTGAAAGTCACCATTTGAGTTGCGTCATTTGATGTAACATTGAAAGATTGTGTACCTGCGAATGCTGCTAATGAACCCATACGACGGCCAGTTTGACCTGATGGAAGACCACTTGCTGTACCTGTTTGACCAGCATATTTTGTACCGATTTGATCGTTACGAACTAATTGCTGTTCCACATCAAACATCAATTCAATCAATTGCTTGACTTCTTGATATGCTTGTGGATCGCCACCACTCTGCATGACGGCACGAGCAGTTCCAGATGCTGCGATAACAGTACTAAAAATCTGTGTGTAGTTACCTAAATTGAAACGCTGATTTGATTCTGCTTGACTGGTATTAACAGTAGCACCTTCAACTTGCGCTTGAACTTGTGGTAAACGATAAATGTCATCTGTCCATAAAGGCAAGGTTGAGTTAACTTTGCGCTTTTTACTCATACACATGTTTAGTACAGGTGTATCATCTTTAACACGATTAGAAACATCTAAATCTAAGTCCTTGACAACGATATCTGACCCATAAGCGGTTGTACCATTACCAATTTGACTGGTTGTAATTTCTGCCATAATATTCTCCTTAAAATGTAATTAGGCTATTTTATCTACCACCTCTTGCTGACCGTAGTTTACTTAACTGCGCCATTAAGAGATTGTCACCGGCTGAGTCGCGTGTGCGTTTGTCACCGGTCTTGGCTTGTTCACGAAGTTTGCTCAACTGGTCATTGTCACCTCTTTGGGTGCTTGAACCTTTACGCTGCGTTAGAGCGGCCATGCTGCTTCCAGCATTTTTTGTTGATGGTTTACTTCTATATCGTAGACCATCACGGACTAAACTTAATAAGTTTTCATCACTTGATATCAGGTCTATGTTCGGAATTCCAGGAATCATTTCTTGATTAGCATGAGGCCATAATTTAGCAACTTTTTCACGAACCTCATTAAAGACATATTCGTTTTTCAACTCTTTGTCTGTAAAGTTCTTTCGTGCTTCTGTCAATCTGGTACCTACCTCCTGGGCTCGCAATTGTTTGAACTGATCTATTTGTGGCTTCAACTGACCTATTACATTCTGTTGTTGCCTAATATATTGTTCATTCTGCTGCATGGACGCATGAATTCGTGCTTGATGCGCGGGATCATTTGTCTGCTGTAACTGCTGTTGAAATGTTGTTTGATAATTTTGTGTTTTCACAATCTCATCATACGCTTTTCTCAACTGCGGTTGGATAGTAAATTCCATTGCTAATGTTAGCCCCTCCTGTCGTTGCCGAGTTTGATTTAGATATTCATCAAATTCTGCTCGTTCTATCTTCAGTTGTCGGGCATCTTCATGTATTGCCGATCCCTGTCCTAATATTGCTGCTGCCTTTTTAGCATCTACGACTACTTCTTTACCGTTTCGCATGAACTTAAACTTAGCGTTAGGGTTCGTTTCTGCGAATTCAATAAAATCTATTAATTCATCGCTTGTGCTGTCTGAATTAGAATTGCTTACATTTTCATGGGCATTTTCATCATCAGTGGCATTATCAATACTATCTTCAGTATCGTCAACTTCTGGCACAATGTTTCCATTGTTTGGTGCCACAGGGCTTGATGCTTCTGCCGACTCATCTTGACCTGTCTCAGCCTGTTCAGTAGTACGAATTTGATTACGCTGCGTTAATTCACGCATAGCGGTCATTTTCTGTGCTATAGAATCTAAACTAGGGACTGCGTTTTGTTCAGTGGCCGCGCTTGTTGGAGCGTTAGGCGTGATCGTTTCTGTCATTTAATTTCCTTTAGTATTTATGTGTTGGGCACTTCTGTGTTACCAACACGATTCTTCCAATAAACTGCTCTTTTCAGACCAGTTATGAAATTGTCAATACCTGCTAATTCATTACTTATCGCAATTCTTTGGGCATTGTCATCTGGTGTATGTCCTCCAATACCTGCTAATCTATCAGCAAGTTCAAACTTGAAGTGATGGACGAACATCGCCAGATCCTTATTCTTTAATAATGCTTCTGATTGACTACCATAGTGTCTAATTTTGTCTTTCTGTGCTGGTGAAAGCGACTTCAAACTGCTTACATCTAATGTCAATCTACTATTATAAAATTCTATTGTTTCTTCATTAATCATATTGTATTTATGATTTGGTTAATATATTCATATTTTACGAGTATACTTTTGGTGTTCCTTGTGCTAACGCCATATAATCCAATTGACTTTGTGCGTCTTTGCCCTGTATTTCAGCCATAATTTGTTGTGATTTTACTTTGTTCAAATCTGCTGAACTTAAGTCCTTCTTCTCTACTGGACTAGGTTCTTTGTTCTTCATTGCTTCTTGACCTTGTTTAATCATAGTTGCTACTTCTTCATCACTTGGCAAATATGTATTACAATCTTTGACGCCAAGCACATATAATGTGTCAGCAAATGGCTTCTTAATCTTCTTGTATATCTCAGGAGTCAATGTTCCTGCTTGTACCATGCTTTGTGTTGCTTGATATAATTCAGTTTGACATTTCTGTATAATCTGTAATCGTGCCAATGAGTTTTCTTCACTCATCATACCTAATGCTAGTTCTAAATGAACTTCTTTTCTATCACAAAAATTCATATCGTCCCAAGCTAGATAATCTAAAAACTCAGGCTTTTTGTCTGGGTGAAAACTTTGTGCTAATCTTTTTACTCCATAATCATCACCATATTGAATCAATGTGCGCCATACCAACCATATTGCTTCACGCAATCCTTCTGCGCTATTGCGAACTGTGTTATCTTGTATGATTTGATTTGGTGTCAATGCTAATTGTAATTTGATACCACTATTACCTGATGACATAACTTCTGGATTGAATACATCCGTAGGTGTTGTCATACCAACCATAGCCATAGTATCTTGTTGTATACGCTCCATTGATCTTTCCAAGAAATCTAAATTGCCACTTGGAGGAGGAATCTGGTATATGTCTTTTGCTGGATCAAACTTACTATCCAATATAAAGATAGCACTTTCGCCATCTTGTAACATCTCAAAATCTAAACGATCTGGTTTAACACCAATACGAGGTGTTGCTGTCAATAGACCCAATTGTATTTCTGCTCTTGCTGCTGATGTATTATATTCCTGCATGGGAATAACACTTTCAGCAATACTCATACCATAGAAATTACCTGGTAATGGCTTTGGACACATATTCGCAACAGGAATAAACTCAACTTCTTTTGCTGATATAATATAACTACCACTATAGATTAGTTCTACTAATTCTAGTTCACCATCACCATCAATATCATATTTGTTCCATACGGTAACAATAGATACTTGACGACTATCTGGGTCAGCACTTGCTGCTGAACTTACAGGTATACCCATAACAGGCACACTATCTCTTGCGTGAATCGCTAAATTGTTTAATACACTACCAGCTTGGTAAGCACCATTCATGTTGTATTCAGCATGAATTCTAAATTCTTCTAAATCAATGCCTGGATATAATTCCATTGCTTCTTGAATAGTCATAGGATCATAGTAACCACAGAAAGGTTGATCTCTCATTTGTGGTACAGTAGGATCACATATCCAATAGTGTTGTGCGATTGGGACAAATCTAACATTAACATTGTAACCAGTTAGTTTATACTTTGCTGAATAGATTGTATTGCGATTAATTGCGTCACTTAAAATTTGTTCTTTACCTGCAAGATTACCTTGAGTAATTTCTTGCTGATTATCTGATAATGTTTCTTGATCTTGTTCTTCTGGTAAATCAGCCATTGTAGACATATGATGATCTATCATTTGTTTTGCTGATTCTTTATCTTGTTGACCTAATAGTTGTTGTATTTCAGGCATTGCCTTTTCCATGTCAACATGGATTTTACGCTTACCTTGTCTTAATGATGTAAGTCCGCCTTCACTTGCTTGCTGCTCAAATGCTTTTAATTGGTCCATCGTACCTTGTGTTTCAATATAACGCACTATAGGTTCACGAATTGGTTTGATCATCATCATACCATTCTTGTGCATGGTCGCATCCATGATCCAGCGTTCTAATATAAAGTGTGGATCATTCATTTGATTGACAACTTTACTGACCATATCAGTTGCTTGTCTTGCTGCTATCTCATCATCTTCACCATCAGCAACGAATTCAAAGTTAATTTCGCCATTTGGCATCAATCCTTTAGCAATAACTGCTGTAGCATAATCAACTACTGGTTTAACACTAGGGTGAATATAATCTATCCCGTTTACAGGTGCTGTACTATCTGTAACCGCAAGACATAAATAATGATAATCACTAGCACGATTTACTGCGTTCTTTGTGCCCAAATAGCGTAAATAACCCGCCATTTTGACATCCATTTGATTTTTCATACGAACGAAAGTAGCATTTATCTTTCTGTTCTGATTTATGTTACTTACGGGGATATTTTTAATGTCCAACATTGATGGTTCCTTTGGTGCTTTTTATAGCATATATTCTATTTAGTATTATTGTGCTGGATTGTATGCTTTCTTCCAAGCTGGTTTGTTACTGTCATCATATTTAACATAACGATCTCGTTGCGCTGCCATGCGTTGTTGCGGTGATCTATTATCCCAGGGTTCTGCGATTCCCTGTAAACAACCTAATATTCCATAGCGTACTGAATCAATACAATCGTCTGGATCGCTAAAGCGCCCTCTTTCATCTACATAATAGTTCTGTGCTTCACTTAAGAATTGAGTACAATTCTCATTAACCATTAAACTTCCAACCTCTAGCATTTGCCGCATCTGATTAATACCATAACTCTTGTGATTAGTTGTACGCCCTTCATTATCTGGCGGATTCATTATTGCTTTCTCATATACATTCAATTGATAACTCTCAAACAATTCTCTAATTGAACTACTACTCATAGTATATCTGCCACTAGTATTTGCGTCAGCAGGTAAAACAATAGGAGTACCAAACACTTCAGGACGAAGTAAATGATTAATATACTGTGTGGGTATTGCTTCTTCAATTCCCTGAACAATGATTTGCTTGTGTAAGTATGCTGTTCGTTCATGTGGTTCCCAGTATATTAAACTAATAACTGTTTTATCATTAACTAAACCCAAATCAAGTGATATGATTCTATGTATGTTTGGCATACGAGTAAAATCAATTTCACCTGTAGTATATGTGGGCCAATTACTTAATTGAAACACAGCGCCTTTACCCATAACAGGTTTACCAGCAATTCGTGCTTCTCTTTCATGTGGCAAATAATCTCGTTCAAGTTGTCTACGAGTTGACATTAACAGAAATGGTTGACCCCAGGGATCATATTCTGGTACATCACTCCAAGCAACACGAATAAATTCATAGCCTTCTTCTTTGTTCCAAAACTTGCTAACTAATCCATTCAATCCTTTTAATGGAGTAAATGAACATAACACTTTACCTTGTGTTGTTGCTGTACGAGTTACCATCTCACTAAAGAAGTCATCTGGTGGTTGCTCGTCAAAGACAGCAAGATTTAACTTGAACCCTTGTAGTTGTCTAACTTCTTGCGTATAGTTGGCAAAAAGCAAATAACTGTTGCCACCACTAATATGCTTAATTTCCACACCAATACAATTTGCGCCGTCATTACGCATTGTATCAGTAATAATACAACTGCGAGGTATAGCACCTGATCCAATACTTTCAGAAATTTTGACATCTTGAGTTCCTAATAATTCGTTTTGTAATACGAGTGCGACTTGACTCCAGCCCTCACCTGCTACCATACAAGTGATTGCTGTGTCAAAGCGATAACCATCCCACCATTCAGGATATATTCCTGTCAGGTGCATGGCAGTTTCATAGCAAGTTGATACTGTTTTACCAATACGATTTGCTGCTAGTATACCTCTACGCTCACAACTACCAGTACGAAAAAATGTTCGTTGATGGTTAAATGGGCGAAAGTATTTTAGTTGATTATAGCGCATGTCATCGCATACGCTAATTGCTAGTTCTTGTAGTTGGCTTTTAAGTGGGCCAGGTATTGTTTTAAGTGAATCTATTGTTAGGTCGTATTTATCTACTGCCCAGCGCAAGGCTCTAGCCATCAATACTTCTGTTGATAGCATCTTCTACCCTCACTTGTTGACGAACTTCAAATATGTCACGAATAGCACTTGACATATCATGTAATTCAGCAGGACTTAATTTCCATGTTGATACATCTTCTAACACAACAGTATCACCGCGTTTATCTAATCCTGCTTGTAAGCGTTCAGTTAGTAAGCGTAAAATGTGTTCAATTTGTCCAGGAAACTTTTCTTGAAACGCTATACGATGACTAGCATTAATCTTTTGAAGTATTAATGTATCATTATGTCTAGCAAGTTCTTGTGCTTGCTTTATTACACCATCACGGATTGTCATTTTAAGTCCCATGGATTAGATATAGCGCCTTGATTTAATTGACCAAATTCACGATCAACCCATACATCCCATTGATTACTCTTGTTAACTTTAAGTGACATCATCATACTACGCAATCTACGACCAACAGGAGTTAGTGTTCCATCCTCACGCATAATAGTTTGTTCGCCAGTGCGTGGGTTTACCCATTTAATAACTTCAGGACGCTCACGACCATATTTGTCAATCTTTGTTCCATGCGCTACTTGATCTAATGGACCCATGATCTCATAACTAATAACGCCGTTCTTGTATTTCTTAAACCAGCATATTACTTTCTTTCCTCTTGCTCTGAAATCATTATCAGGGTGTGGAACATAATGACTTAAGAATATATTTTGTACTTCTGAATTAGGAGGTAAACTAGGATCACGAGGTGGGATAGGTAGTAATGGTTCAGTAGGGACCATGTCATTTCTGTCAATGTATGGGTTCTCGCTACCAATAAACTTTAAGTCCACTTCTTTACGATTAAGCACATCCATTGCTACTTGATATTTTAATTTGTTCGCACGACCTTTTAAGTTCAATACAATACCGGTTTCATCATAGACGAATCGTTCAAGTAAGTTTGCTGTGGGGAAGTCAGTCATTAGCCCGTCTATATCGTATTCGGCATCAAACTCTTGTTTGACTTCTACAACAGGGGCTGTTAATTTAGATTTTGTTTTTTTCTCTGGGACAACTGGAGTTGTTTCATCTACCCATGGGTTAGTATCGTTCATTTCTTTTTCCTTTCAAATCAATAAACATGAGACAGCACAATGCTATCTCATGTATTTACTCTTAAAACTTCTTTGGGCTTTTATATTTCTTTGGCAACTTTGCGCCATTTGCTGTTGGATTAGTTTTAGGACCTGTATTGTCGTGTAAACTTTCAACAGTAGGGTCAATGAATGGTTTCATTCCGCGACCACGATTAGCAACAGCATTTTGAATCATTTGAGCCATCTGATTCTTTTCACTATTTGTATCGTTCTTCATATCAACAAAAGCATTACGCTTGCTTGGAGTGCCAGCATTACCTGTAGCAGGACCACGCTTTTGATTGATTGCTTTTGTTTGTGGGTTTGATGTACTAATTCTCATATTACCAACCTTTCCATACGCCAGGACCTGCTGGACCATTGTTACCAGCATTGATCTTGTCTATATTGCCTTTGTAATTCTGTTCACCTTTAGGATCCCACGCACGAGTTCCACCATTGTTACGAACTTGACCGCCGACATTAATGCTATCAGGATTCTTAAACTTTCCTGCTGGCATACCGCCAATTGGTGGCTCACGAAAGTTATCAAATGTTGCTGGAGGTCCAACTTTCTTTGCTGCGTGATCTTGATTGCCTTTTGTAGGACCGCGTCCGAAGTTTACATCACGACCATCATTCATATGACCTGACCAATGATTTGTCTGATATTTACTAGAACGCTTTGTAGCGATCTTTTCCATACCATCAAAATTTAGATTAGAATCATCTTGTGTTTTGCTATTTGGTTTCATTACTTTTTCCCTTTTGTTTTCTTAGCCACTGCTCTTTTAGTCGCATAGGCGATTGCTACCGCTTGCTTTTGTGGTTTCCCACTAGCAATCTCTCTTTTAACATTCTCTCCGAATGCTTTCTTACTCGTTGACTTAATCAATGGCATAATACTATTTATTCTTCCTTGATACCTGCGAGTTTAGCCAATGCGTCAGCAAATGCTAACTTCTTTAACTCTACTGCGTCTGCGCTATCAGTTACTTCAATACGAGCCAAACTGTTCATTACTTTATTTAATATTAAATTATGATATTTCATTATCAATTGCTTGTCATCATTAATTCTGGCTTGTAAAAAGTCCTCAACTAATAATTGCTCGTAACTATGTCCGCCTGTTTTAGCATGTAATGTCTCTAATAGTGTTTCAATAGTAACTTGATTCTTGCCACCAGCCTTACGCCCAGCCCCCGGGCGAGCACCGCCTCGTTGTTTCTTTTCTTTAGATTTTTCGTGTTCCATACTAGTATTTATTAATAAATTCAATATACCGTTAAATATACATATTAGAAAGGCAAAGCATGAACTACAATTGGCGACCCGCTAACGGATTTGATGTTGATAACATCGTTCGTATGGCTGAAACTCATTTTCAAAACGAAATTGACAATATCTTTACCCCTGAACCCGTAATCTACGGACGAAATATCACACTTGCTGTAGTAAATCAATTCTATGGCCCTCTATCTCAATTACTCTCCGTCGCAATTGACGAAAATAACAAATTACTAGCATATACTTGGTGCGTTCGTGGTGAAAAAGCATCATGGTCCGATGACGAGATGATTTTGGTGCGAATGGCACACATAGATTTACAGTTACCTGTAAGAACAAAAGTTAAGTTAGTTGTTGACATGATTAATTTGTGGGAAAGTTGGGCAAAATCTTGTAATGTTAGTATTATCTGTTCAACAACTATGCGTAAAGACCAAGATGGCTTTCTAAAACTACATAAGAAAGCGGGTTATGATGTTCGGGGTAGTTACGCATATAAAAAAGTAAGCACGACACAAGCCACTCCTGCCAATTAGTTGATACCCAGATTAGAAAATCGCAAAATCCTCTAGTTCTTGATAGTGCTGTAGCGATTTAGTTCAATGTAGCCCTCAACATCCATATTTGTTTGTTTAGTGCCAATACACGGTCTTGAGCATAGTTAGAGATTTCTTCATAATCTTCATCTTCAGCCACATCTTCTAATTCATCATAACTATTTTTAAGTGATTGTAAATCTTTCATTATTGCTTCCAATAAGAAATCGCTATCACCCTCAAGTATTGCCGTAGATATTTCGCTTTCATTCAATACATCTTGTATATCACAAGGCATATATTCTTCCATACTGCGTAGTAGTTCAGCAATCACATCAATTTGATCTTGTAAACTTTCGTATATCTTTTGTAGTAATTTGTGGTCACTATAGAAGTTACGACCTTCTGTATTAACATGAGCAACATGGCTGCGATAGTAGGCAACAAAGTTGTTGTTAAAGATTTGCGTTAGTAGTGTTTGTGTTATCATAATATTATTTAATCCTATATTTTTCTAGTATATCTAAATGGTGCTTGATCAATGGATCATTTGGATTATTTAATTTACGCAAACCCTGTTCAATAACATCTCTATGAACTTGCGGGATAGAGGCAATTTTTTGTTCAAATTCACTTTCTCCTGCTGATTTTATACCATTAAAAGTTCTTGCTTGGTCATCAGTCAACATTTGACTTACATTTTTAGGTGCTTTAGGTGTTTTAGATTTTGCTGCCTTAGGCACAACCAATCCTAAATCTTCTGCTGTTATAATATTTGCTCTACTATATATTGCTGGATCTAATTTACCAAACTTATCTTCAATTACTAAATTAGTTGGATGGCGAGATTCATTGCTTCTTTCCATTAAACCTTTAAGTGAACTAATATTATTAGCGTCACCGGTATCTTGAATTTTTAACCTAAATGAAGGACTCATTATATTGCCACTAGTTAAATTTCTTGTTACATGATGTAATTGTTCCATTGAAGTTGTTGGCATTAATTTATCCAACTCGTTACTAAAGTTTGGATTGATATCATAAACACTCTTATCAAAAATAACAAGATTTTTACTGCTGCGATTGTTTAATGTATTATCTATTGTAGTTTTAACTGGGTCAGGTAAATTAACATTATCTAATGAATAGGGATTTGAAAAAGGTGATTCTTGTTTTAACTGAATACCTTCAGTTACCTGTCGTTTAATATCTCTAAAATTAGCACTATCTTTTGCTATCTTTTGAATTTCTTCTGGTGTTTTATTAGTTCCATATTTTTCAGCAATACTTAAACCATACGCCTGCTTTTGCTGTAATGTTAATTTAGGATCTAAATTAAGTTGAGTTGTTGTATTGCGTATTGCTTCCGGAACTTTGCTAACATCATTAGTAGTGTATAATATTTGTGAGGTAGGATGATTACCTAAAGTATCACTAATATATTTTGCTGCTTTAGGATTGGTTTGTGCGAGTTTATCTATTTCATCAACTAACACTAATGTTTTACCATTAGTGTTTAATCTATCATTAATTGCCTTAACATCCTGTAATGTTGATTTGCTATGAACTGTTTCAATTCTACCGTCAGCGTTTTTATTTATCCATTCACCTGCTAAACTTGTTTTGCCTGTACCAGGTGGTCCATATGCTAATGTGTTTTTTGCGGTGCCATTAACAAAATCATTAATGCCTGGTTCAACATGTTCTGGCACAACATAATCTTGTGTATATCTTTCTAATGTTGGATCAGTAGATAATAATTGTTCTTTTGCCTGCTTAACCGGTTCATTAACTGGCGCAACTTCTGGCGGAGGCATTACCACTGGCTCTGGAGGCGGTGGAGGTGCTGGTGGCGGTGGTGGTAGTGATTCAGGTGCTACATTTCCTGGCACTGGAGGTTCACCAGCTGGCGCTGCGTATCCGGGAGTTTGATTCCATCTTGCTTGCTGTTCAGGCGATATTCCTGGAACAGGTGCTATAGTTGTCCCAGGAGGATTTGGCGGACCGGCATTTGGTCCGCTTTTGTTTACCATGTTTGCTGCTTCTTGCTGTGATTGCTGCGCTGGAGGCAATCCGGGACTAACTGGTCCTGCTGCTCGCGGCATCATACCTTGAAGTTTTTGACTTTGTAATCCTTCTTTAACTGCTTTAATACCTATTTGTGGTAATGATTCACTATTAAAACCAGGCACATTTTTTAATGCTGGAATTTCACCTACAAGATGTCCAACAGGCCCAGTAATTCCTGATACATGTGGACCAGCAATTAAGTCAGCCCATGGACGCAAACTTGTAGCATAATCATATAATCTTGCGCCAGTTTGTTCACCTGCTGTACCAGGTAATGGAACAGATGGTGTTTTAGGATATGCTTGAGCAACTTCTGGTGGCATTGGTACATTTTGTGGATTTGCTCCTGAACTTACAGGAAACCCACTATCAGGTAAACCACTACTCATATTATACATTCTCGCAGGATCTATATTATTAAATTTGTTATACGCACCTTTAACAACACCACCTAACCATGGCAATAATAATTGACCGCCAGCGGCCATACTACCTTGAATTCCTGCTTCTTTTGCTCGTTCACCTACCCCACCTGGTGTACCTACAGCACCAATCGCACCGCCAGCAATCGCTGCTTGTCCTACACGACCTAAACTTGTTGCCGCTGGCACAACAGCATTAACTGCTTTTGCTGCGGGAGCAAATGGAACCATATATCCAGCCGCTTGCCCAATATAGTTAGGAATAGGTGATTGTTTTTGATATTCACTATTCCATTCATCTGAAAATTGATTGTTTCTTGCTGCGAAATCTTGTATTGCTTTACCAGTAGACGGACTTACTGCTCCAACTCCCTTACCTACTAAATCTATTCCGCCACCTACAAGATTAGATACAGTATGTCCTGCTCCCATGCCGGCAGCGGTTAGTGTTTTTGTTATAGGATTTTCAACAATAGATTTTTGAAACCAATCTTCTCTATTTGATTTAGGTTCAGATTGTTTTAGATAAGCATCGGGATCAAAAGCCTTTTCCTTATCTTTTTCTGCTAGATATGCGTCAGGATTAAAATCAGCCATTCTTATAATCCTAATTGCTTTTTAATTTTAGCCGCACGAGGGTCATTGGGATTTTGTCTTGCCCATTCAATTGCTTGATTATCTTGTTCTGACAATTTTGACACAGGCGCCGCGCCAGGTGCTGTTGCTGAAACAAGCGTTCTTGTATTTGGTAATAATTTAGCATCAAACTCTGATGGATTTAATCCAGATGATGTCCATTGTGTCTTATGCGTCATCAATTGTCCAGCCATCAATTCTTTATAATACTTAATTGTGCCTGCTAACTGTTCTGGACTCTTTGAACTGCTAAATGCCTGTTCAATTTTTTCTCTATCGTGAACTGCCGATTGTCCACTACCAACAACTGCTTTTGCCACCTCACTACCAACAACATATGCTATATCTTGGAAGTTAGAAGTTTCAGGTTGACCTAATTGTTTTGCTAAAGCATTTGTAACAGTATTTGCTATTTGTATTTGTCCATTTTGTAATGCTTGTCCGGCTTTATCTAATGTATCTAAATGTGATGTTGCTGTATTCAAACTATTAACTGTTTTACTTGGAGTTCCAGTGGTATATTCTTGTTTAATCTTAAACGCATTACCATTATAGGTTCTTCCCTGTTCTTGCGCTAATCTTAATACTTCTTGTGTTAATGCTGCTTTTGCTCCAGTAGTAGGTCCTGCTGGAGGACTAATGTCACCATCTAATATAGATTGCGCCATAGATTTTGCTTTTGGTTGTGGCGTAGCATTAGTTGTTTGCGTATTTTGATTAATTGGCGTAGGCTGAACCGCTGCTTGTGGTGCTGCTTGTGCTGTTGCTTGCGGTGCTGTCATACCAGGGAATGGCTTTCCAGTCATCGCATAATATGATTTATTCTTTTCAGCATCAATTTCTGCTTGCGTATGTAATGGTCTTCCACCAACAGTTGATGCGGCAATGTTATCTTTTTCCATGCGTTGAACTGCTTCTTTTGCTGCGTTTAATCCCTTAACATGTTGTGGATCTTGATATCCAAGTGTTGAGAAGCCTTCTGGTGCTTGTGTAGACCATGAACTATTAGGAATACTTGAATCCTTAAATTGTAATTGACCACCTATTTTTCTTGTAGCAAATGTATGAACTTCACCATTAACTATTCCATGATGTGGCGTAGCGCCAACTTCAATATTTTTAGTATTGCCCATACTTGAGTATGCTGCTAATTCACTTGAATCCATTGCTGTGCCATCGGCTTTAACACCTTCTAATGGTTTGCCATCAACTCTAAATTTAACAATACCAGTATTGCCTTGACTATCCATAACTGGTTTATATGATGTTGGAGCAAGTCCTAACTTGATTGCTTCAGCACCGGCAAGTTGTGGACTGATGTATGATAGTAGAATTAATTTCATCCAACTACCTTCTTCATCCTTAGGCTTTGATGTAATGATAGATGGAATTTTTGGATCACCATTTTCTACCATACTTTTAACTGCTGCTGTAGCCTTTTGTTCATTATATTGATTTCTATAAAGTTCAAATGCTCTATCACCAGCTTTTCTACGCAAACTTTCAGGATTACTTGTATCGTCACGAATTTGTATTTGTGCGTTAAGATCGTTTTGTTTATCAAGAAAATTATTAACTCTTTGCTGAATATCCATGCCCATAGGATTTGCTGCTGGAATACCACCTTGACTTGATGCTGCTATCTGTGCTTGTGATGGTTGGCCAGGTTGACCTTGTGCTGCTTGTTGGCCACCCATTACTTTATTAATGTATGCTTTAGTTTCATTAGGAATGAATGTTTGCCAATCTTGACCAGTTGCTTGTGCTTGCTTAAGTGCGTTATCTACACGGCTAAATCCAGCATTATATGCTGCTGCTGCTTTAGCATCATCACCGTATCGTTTTTGCGCTACAGCAAATAAATCTCTACCAACACGGTTATATTCTTGTGCCGAATCATCTTTTGCTGGCTGTACTCCATAACCCGGGTCGCGTGCCGTTGATGGCATAACTTGCCCAGCATACATTGCGCCTGCTGTACTTGTTACTGGTTGACCATTAGCGTAATAATCTTTATTACCGCTTTCTGCCTGTAACATTCTTTGGTAGGTGCCAGGTTGACCTTGTTGTGGTTGATTAGGATTTACTGGAGCAGCTACAGGCTGTCCTGCTTGCCATGGCATAGCAGTAGGTGTGTTTCTATTTATTTGATTAATATTACCTAATCCACCTTGATTTTGCTGTGGTCCTGGTCCTGATTGCTGCTCTTGCTGTGCTGCTCTTGCTTGTGCTTCTCTTTGAGCCTGTTGCTGCTGTAATTGTGCTAATTGTTGTTCTTGATACCGTTGTTGTTCTTGTTGATTTTGATTTTGAACAATTTGTTGTGCCTGCTGGCGTTGCGCAGGATCTTGAACATTGTTCATGGATCCTACACTTGGCGCCATATCTTCTGGGGCAACTGGTGCCACAGGTTTTTGTGCTAGCGTTTCTTGCTCTAATCTGCGTCTGCGTTCTTCATCAGTTTCTTGTGTATCTAAACTAGTTCCAAATGCGTCATAATTTTCATAAGCCATATATCTATAATCCTTTAGAACTTAATTTGCGGGGCAGCGACATTAAAGTTAGATCCAGTTTGTGTAGTAGATGCTGTACCTCTAAAGTCAGGATTATAACTTGCTGATGGTGTTCCAAAGATTACACTAGCATATTGATTGTATAATTGTTGTGGTGTCATTGCTGCTGATACTTGTTGACCTGCAGCGCCTAATGCTTGTCCAATACCACCTTGACCTAAACTTGCTAGTGTAGATCCAACCCCTGCTCTTTGTTGAGCAACTTGATTTTGTATTTGTGCTGCGGTTTGTGCTTGTAATGATTGCGCTTGGCCTGCTAGTTGCTGTCCTGCTAATGCTTCTCTAGCACTACCTAAATTACCAGTACCACCAAACTGTGCTTTTTGATTAGCAATGTTTTGTTGATATTGTTGTTGAGCAGGACCCATTGCTGCGGTAATCTGATTCTTCTCATAGTCAGGACTAAACAAACTTTCAAGACCACCAATGCCTGTGCGTAATGCTGACTCACCAGTTTCACCCAATGTGTTTTGTGCTTGTCCTGCTGTTCCAGCAAGATTCTGTGCTGCGTTAACTACACCACCAACATTCTTGTTATAAACATCAGTAGCGCCTGTAACAGCATTTGTATATGTGGGTGCTATTGTTCCCGTAAAAAACCCTGTTTGCGCGGCAATTTGATCTTTTTGCTCTTGCGTTAATGTAGGGGTTGTTGTTGATGATGATTTTCCAAAACTCATTGGTATGGTCCTTTATATTATATTTAGTGTACTTTGCTTATCTTGGCGTTTTCATTATGCTAGCAACTTGTTGTTGTATCGCATAGTAAGTATCCCAGTCACCTGCTGCTGCCGCTGCTTGTTGTTTATTGAACCATTGTGGTCCAAGTTGTTGTGTTACCTTATCATAACCTTGTGGTATCTGTGATAATGCTGTAGCATCACTAGTAGCCGTGTTTGCTGTAGTTTTTGCTAGAGGTGTTATAGGTATTTGCTTTAATTGCCCAACTTTACTATAGTCAAAGTTCATTACATTCTTGTTAGCATCTGTAATTGGTACAGCACGAGTTGCTGGTTGAACCTTTGTTGATTTAAGTGGTTTACCATCTATCAAATCTTGTATATCTTGACTTGTTAATGGTTTAGCAAGTTGTTGTAAACCCCACGGTGTATTAGGCGCCTGAGGTTGTGTATTGAACAATGTTTCGTTAAATTTAGGACCTGTTTGGAACGCATGTTGCCCCCAATAGTTTTTACTTTGTGCTACATCGTTTGTATTATAGAATGAGCCCGGCTTGATTAATCCTGGGTTCAAATAATCTGATATAAAGCCTGTTGCTGCTGATGCTCCAGTCGCAGCACTTGCTCCTGTAGAACCTGTAGAACCGCCAGTTGATCCTGTAGCACCGCCTGTGGCACCAGTGGAGCCTGTAGCACCACTAGCGCCGCTTGCACCTGATGCTCCGCTAGCACCTGATGCACCACTAGCGCCGCTTGCACCTGATGCTCCACTTGCCCCACTAGCACCCGACGCTCCTGACGCACCTGATGCTCCACTTGCCCCACTAGCACCCGACGCTCCTGACGCACCTGATGCACCTGATGCTCCACTAGCACCTGATGCTCCTGAAGCACCACTAGCACCTGATGCTCCTGAAGCACCACTAGCACCTGACGCACCTGATGCTCCTGAAGCACCACTAGCACCTGACGCACCTGATGCTCCACTAGCACCTGATGCTCCTGAAGCACCACTAGCACCTGAAGCGCCGCTTGCGCCAGATGCT
>Ga0304728_1000930_pt1 | contig 22615 bp, 18 predicted proteins | sample C_130625_MF_Meta_FD_190476 | JGI IMG/M metagenome (GOLD analysis project Ga0304728, IMG submission 190476) | Freshwater microbial communities from Lake Croche, Canada to study carbon cycling - C_130625_MF_MetaG (v2) (version 2) | ecosystem: Environmental > Aquatic > Freshwater > Lake | place... | reverse complement strand
ACCTCTGCAGCAGCTTATAGCTGGTATGGTGTCACCTACGGCAACGGTCTTTTTGTAGCGGTTGCCCCAGACAATGGAGTAATGACTAGCCCTGATGGAATTACTTGGACAAGTAGAAACTCTATATTAGAAAATTATAACTGGCAAAGTGTAACCTACGGTAACGGTCTTTTTGTGGCAGTTGCTGGTGGTAGCAGGGGCAACTATGTAATGACTAGCCCTGATGGGATTACTTGGACAATTAGAAACGTTGCAGCAAATTCTAATTGGAACAGTGTCACTTATGGAAATGGTCTTTTTGTGGCGGTGGCAAGTAATGGCACAGGCAATAGAGTGATGACTAGTCCTGACGGGATTACTTGGACAAGCAGAGCCTCTGCGGCTGATAATTATTGGTTTAGTGTCACTTATGGTAACGGTCTTTTTGTAGCGGTGGCTATTAGTGGCACGGGTAACCGAGTAATGACAAGTACTGATGGGATTACTTGGACAAGTAGAACCTCTGCGGCTGATAATGACTGGTATAGTGTTACTTATGGTAATGGTCTTTTTGTGGCCGTGTCCGGGACTGGCTTGGGTAACCGAGTTATGACTAGCCCTGACGGTGTTACCTGGACAAGTAGAACCTCTGCGGTTGATAATGACTGGAGAAGTATCACTTACGGCAATGAACTTTTTGTAGCAGTAGGTTATGATGGCACAGGCAATAGAGTAATGACAAGTCCCGATGGGTTTACTTGGACTATTAGAACTTCTGCAGCTGATAATAACTGGTCAAGTGTCACTTACAGTAACGGTCTTTTTGTTGCTGTGGCAACTTCTGGTACAGGCAATAGAGTGATGACGAGTAGCTTGGCTTATGCAGCCAATGCACCGGTGATTAGTTCGGCTACATTTAGCAGTACTGTTAATGTCAATTTTACGCAATCGTCCGCTTCATTTGCCCCATCAATATCTAACTACCAATATTCTACTAACAATGGCATTAGCTGGACAGCTATATCACCTGCAGTCACCACAAGTCCTTTATCAATAAGTGGTTTTATAGTGGAACCAAGTTCTATCATGTTGCGAGCAGTGAATAGTGTTGGTAATTCTTGCCCCTCTCTTGCCTTTGGGGCGTCCACTATTAGTGTAACGGGCTCACAAACTTTTACTTATAACGGTAGTGCGCAAGGCCCATCAACAAATACTAAAACAGGATCTACAGGAACTGTTACGTATAGTTATAGCGGAACAGGTTCAACAACCTATGGCCCAAGTGCAACTGCACCAACTGCTGTAGGTACTTACCAAGTGATAGCCACCTTAGCGGCAGATGCCAACTATGCTAGTGCAAGTTCATCTGCCTATACATTTGCAATAACTGCTGCTATAACACCAACTTGGACAGGTACAACTTCTACCAATTGGGATATACCTACGAATTGGAATACATCGTCTGTTCCTATTAGTACCTCAAATGTTACAATTCCAAATGTTGCTAATCTACCTGTTATTGCATCTGCAAATAATGCAGTTTTAAATAATCTTACTATTAACTCTGGTGCCAGTTTAACTGTTTCAGGTACATTAACTCCATCAGGAATTATTACTAATAATGGAACATTAATAATTGCATCTGGTGGTGCACTAGTAGGTAGTTCCGCAAATGTAACTGGTACAGTGACTTTGCAACAAAGTGTTGTAGCGCAAAGAGGATGGAGAATATTTTCCAATCCTTTTAGCAGTGCACAAACTATTGCTACAGTTGCAAGCAATAATGGTATTACTATTGGTACAACTGTTCCTACTGCTGGAATAACTGACTCAAGAACTTATAGCAATTCATCAGGTTCATGGTCTAATGTAACAGCATCAACATGGGCATCCGATGTATTGTATGGTTTATTTATAAGAGGTCTTTCATCTGAAGTTACTGGAACTACTTATACAGGAGGTCCATCAACATTTACTTACAATGTTAGTGGTAATTTACTTGGGAATAGTGTTAATAGATCACAAACAAACGGTGTCTTTAGCATTTGCGCTAACCCTTATGCTGCACCAGTTAATACATCTGCACTAACTGCTCAAACAGCTAATGTTCCTTATTATACTTATAAAATTTCAGCGACAGGAACTCCAAGAGTAAAATCTGGAAGTTGGATAGCATCAGGAACTAATTCTGGCACATCAACTACAATACCTGTAATGGGGGCATTGTGTTATATGCCAACAAGTTCAACCGGCTTTACTATAACAACAAGTGATATTAATACAACAGGCACTCTTCAAACTGGATTATTTGGAACAGAATCTACAATACAACAATTAGAAATTATTGTAAATAAAGAAAGTGATTTTGCAGACAAATTATTTATTAGAACAGATGCTACCGCAACAAATAATGGAAAAGACAGAACAGACTTGCCAAAGTTTGAAAATGAGACTACCAATTTTTATACGATAGCTCCAGACAATTCGCATTTAGCAGTAGACACAAGAAAAGAATGGAATCAAAACATTCCATTAGGAATCAATTCTGGTGTTGGTAATTATAGTATTGCAATTGAAAACAATTCATTGCCATCAGGCACTAATGTTTACTTAAAAGATAAATTATTAAATAGTCAAACTGAATTGAAAGCAGGAGCTAATTACAGCTTTGCTATCACAGCAGATACTGCTACACAAGGTGAAAAACGTTTTGAATTAATATTTACAAAACCTGCAACAAGTTTAACTGCAATTGAAACGCAATTAGCTTCAGGATTGCAAATGAAAGTATTGGGAAATATAGTAAGTGGCAATGTTTTATCAATTCAAGTAAATGGGCTTAAAGTTGAAGAAACAGGTATTCTTTCAGTAATAGATATGAATGGCAGGCTGATTGCTACTAAATCTGTTACAAATGGTTTAAACACCATTAACATCAGTAATGCATCTAAGGGTATGCAGTTGATTCAACTCTCAAATAGTAAAAATCAATTAACACAGAAATTTATTAAAGAGTAATTGAAGGAAATTGTATCAGCTAACCACCCAAAAATTAAACATGAAAAATATATTCAACAAAACATTCAACATACAATTTTTAATGATGCTAATGGTATTACTATTACCAAGTTTAGTACATGCTCAAACCGATCCAGGAACCGATCCTGATGTGCCTGTTGATGGTGGCATTAGTTTGTTATTAGCGGCTGGAGTTGCTTATGGTGTTAAGAAATTAAAAGAGCAAACAGCTTTTCATCAATACAAAGACATAAACTTGCCTTCATAAAAAAAGCGTTACTTTAGGTTACTTATTATTTAAAATCATACTCTAAAAAAACTGTAAAGTAAAACCCGTACGATACCAACTGTAAAGTAAAACACGTACGATACCTCCAGTTGGTTATTAATCATTTTGGATTCTTCAGATTTCCCCTTTACAGATCCGCTATCTGTATTAAACTGAGATGGCAATACTTTAATACCTAACGAGAATTGTGCTCTAACTCCATTTATAGTAAGACGTACACAAACTGGGACCTTACCTGTTTCATCTTTTCGTTGTTTACGTAACCATAATAAAATGGAGAGATCTTGATTAACTTTCATGATTGTGGCTTTTTGGGTAACAGAAAATTGGGTTTTGCCTAGCTGAATCTGTCTTCGCGAATTTGATGAAAGTCTTTACGGCAAAAGGTTTCCTAGTAATTCGGTTACCATAAAGAAAATACTTAGTTTGGTAACCTAAAAGGATACCTTTTAGATTGATAATATATGATATGGAATTGTACTCGGTAGGGGATTTAAACCACGATTTACACCTAGAATAATGCAAAAAGCCACTCAATTGAGTGGCTTTTGCGGACCGGACGGGACTCGAACCCGCGACCTCCGCCGTGACAGGGCGGCATTCTAACCAACTGAACTACCGATCCATTTCCAATTAAAAAATTATCCGTTGGATAGCTCTTTTTTCGGACGGCAAAGATAAGGGGAAACGCCTTTTACAAACAAATCTTTTCCAAAATTAATTCAAACCTTATTTTTACGGTCTCAAACAAACATTATGCCTCAATACCCGAATAGACAATTTCTAGAATTTGAGAAACCCATTAAGGAATTATATGAGCAAATTGACGATACTAAAAAGCTTGCGGAGAAGAATCCTAAAATAGATTACAGTTCTACTCTTGCGCAATTAGAAGCTTCTATTGGCGAAAAGCGCAAAGAAATTACCTTACACTTAACTCCTTGGCAACGTGTGCAATTAAGCCGCCATCCAGACCGACCTTACACCTTAAAGTATATTCAGAACATGTGTACCAATTTCTTGGAACTACATGGAGATAGAAATGTAAAGGACGATAAAGCCATGGTTGGAGGCTTTGCAGATCTAGAAGGAGAAACAGTTATGATCATTGGTCAACAAAAGGGTGTGAACACTAAAACCCGTCAATTACGCAATTTTGGTATGGCTAATCCCGAAGGATATCGTAAAGCTTTGCGTTTAATGCGTTTGGCCGAAAAATTTAATAAACCAGTTATTTGTTTGATAGATACGCCAGGTGCTTTTCCAGGATTAGAAGCCGAAGAGCGCGGTCAAGGCGAAGCCATTGCTCGTAATATTTACGAAATGATTCGCTTGAAAGTGCCTATTGTAATTGTAATTATTGGTGAAGGTGCCAGTGGTGGTGCATTAGGTATTGGTGTGGGAGATAAAACATTAATGATGGAGAATACTTGGTACACCGTTATTTCTCCCGAAAGTTGTAGTTCTATTTTATGGCGTACTTGGGATAAAAAAGAATTGGCTGCCGAACAATTAAAACTCACTTCTATTGATATGAAAGGTTTTGGTTTGGTAGATGAAATTGTTAACGAACCAGATGGCGGTGCGCATTGGGATTATGTTGATGCTGCAGAAAGATTAAAATCTATTTTAATTACTAGCATTGCCGAGCTAAAGAAAAAAGGAGTAGAAGAACGTATTAATGATAGAATTGAAAAATATTGTAAGATGGGTTTTTGGGAAGAAAATTCAGCTACTCAAGAATCAGCAGTATTGGATTCAAAACCTTAAATTCGCTGCATTGTACACATTCATTGCAATAGCGCAATGAACTATTGATAAAAATTATAACAAGTTAGCATGTCTTTAATTCAAACACTGCGTGGCACTGGAGTTGCAATAGTTACGCCCTTTACAGCAGATTTACAAGTAGATTATACGGCGTTAGAAAAAGTAATTGAGTCACTAATTGCTGGAGGAGTTGAATATATTGTAACCCTTGGTACAACAGGAGAAACGCCGGTTTTAGAATCTGCAGAAAAAATTGATATTGTAAATTTTACAATGGATAAAATTGCAGGACGCATTCCTGTGGTAGTGGGTATTGGTGGTAACAACACAGCTGAACTAATTAAAGACTTACACAAATATCCTTTAAACAAAGCGATTGCAGTTTTAAGTGCATCGCCTTATTATAACAAACCTTCGCAAGAAGGTATTTATTTACATTATAAAGCATTGGCCGAAGCATCGACTAAACCAATTCTTTTATACAATGTTCCTGGCCGCACTGGCAGAAATATGTCTGCAGCAACTACTTTAAAATTAGCATCAGTTCCTAATATAGTAGGAATAAAAGAAGCTAGTGGAGATATGGCGCAGTGCATGACTATTTTGCGCGATCGTCCTTCGGATTTTTTAGTTGTTAGTGGAGATGATGCATTAGCGTTGGCTCAATTAGCTTGTGGAATGGATGGTGTGATTAGTGTTGCAGCAAATGCATATCCGGCTGAATTTTCTAATATGGTGCGTACTTGTTTGAGTGGAAATTTTGCAGCAGCTAAAACAATCAACGATCCTTTAATTGAAGCTTATGAATTAATGTTTGCAGAAAATAATCCTGCAGGTGTTAAAGCATTTATGGCTGAGAAAGGATTCTTAGAAAATTATTTACGTTTACCTGGTGTGCCACTTAGCAATTCATTGCAGCAAGCTGTAAAGCTTTTTTTAAGTAAATAAAATATGATATTACCAATACTGGTGGTGGCGCCTTCTAAAGAGCGTGGACGTGGTGTTTTTGCTTCGGAGCCTATTAAAGCGCAAACCATTTTAGAAATTTCTCCTGTATTGGTTTTTTCTATGGCCGATAGAAAAAAAGCCGAAGAAACTTTATTATACAATTATATTTTTGAATGGGGTGAAGGGCACGAAATGGGTGCACTTGGGTTAGGATATATTTCTATTTACAATCACTCGTACCAACCCAACTGCACCTATTTAATGGACTTCGAAAACGAACTCATTACCATTACATCCTTGCACGATATTGCAGCAGGCGAAGAATTATTTATTAATTACAATGCCGAACCTGCCGATCAATCGCCTATTTGGTTTGATGCGCAATAAACTACTATTGCCAATAAACAGTGCCCATTAATTTAGCGAGTTCTAATTTAGCCAAACACAATTGGTATTGGTATTGCAACCTATTTAATTCGGCCCTTTGTACATTGGTGCTGGCATTGGTTAATTCTAAATTTGTTCCCACACCATTTTTAAATCTTACTGCTGCAATTTGTTGTGCATACTTGGCTAAATCAATCTGGGCTTGGGTATTACCAATTCGGTCTAAATTAGTTTGTATATCTAGCAATGCTTGGTCGATGTCTTTTTTATAGTTTGCATTTAATGAACTTAAGGCTAATTGTTGTTGTGTTGCCAAATGCCCTTGTAGTTTAATTTGTTGTTTATTTCTACTGCCCATATACAAAGGGATATTCAAACTCACACCTGCAACACTATTTAATTTAAACTGATAAATATCGGGTAAGTAGCCATTTTTAAATCCTACTGCGCCGTTTACATTAAACATGGGTTTGTCTTGCAATTTAGCAATGGCAATATCAGCAACTGCTTGGTCTACCTTGTCTTTGGCTAATTTAAATTCTACATTGTTTGTTACAGATGTTTCTAGTGCTCTATTGCTTGTTGTTTTGGTGATATCAAAATCAAAACTATTGCCTACTTTGGCACTTTTACCTGTTGTATAGGTAAGTAGGTTTTGTTGTTTTTGTAAACCATTTATTAAATCGATCTTTTTATTTTCTTCGTTGTCTATATTCGCCTGAATATTTAATAGATCTAGTTTTAATGCTTCGCCGTTTGTTATTTTAGTTTGTACTATTTTTTTATTTTCATTTAAAAACAATAGTACACTGTCTTGAATGCCTATTGCTTTTTGCAAATAGACCATATTATAATAAATAGTAGCTACCTGGTTGGCTACCTGATTTTTTATTAATTCAATATTGTCTTTGGCTAATTGTAAATCAATTTTCGACCTTTCAATACTTGCTTTTAATCTACCAAAATCTGCAATGGTATAATTGGCATTAACGGTAGAATTGTAATTATGATTAGGTATAAATTTAATTTCTTGGTTATTACCGTTTATAGGAAGCGTAGCTTTTGAAACTGGTGTAATATAAGCATAGCCTAGCTGAGCGCCGATATTTGGTAATTTATTTAATTCGGTTAACAACACCTTGTCTTCTGCAGTAAAGATGGCATTTTGTGCTTCCTTTAATTTTGGAAAATAACCAAATGACAAATTAATCAATTCTTTTAATTGATTGTTAACAGGTGTTTGTGCGTGAATTTCAGTAGTGGCTAAAACAAATAAACAGGCGCCTAATACTATTTTTTTCATATTCTTTTTTTAAATTTCTTTGATGCTATTTTTTAATGTGCTTCAGAAGCTGCTTTCATACTTATGGCTAATTCTTCGGCTGTTTTTTTCTTAACTCTCAAAAAGAAAATTAAGGGCAATACAAACAAAAAGAAAATTCCTATTAGTCTAAAAGTATCTAAGTATGCTAAATAATAGGATTGTCTGTCTACACTACCACTCATGATAGTTAAAGCTTTTGTGTTTGCAATACTTGCAGCATCGCCTGTTTTTGCAATAATATTTTGCGCAATATTATTAGCATTGCCTATGCCATTTTGCATATTGCTTACTAAATCTACTCTGTGTTGTGCATATTGTTTGGCTACATAATTATTAGCTACAGCAATACCAAATGCGCCTCCTAATTGACGTACCATATTATTTAATCCAATACCTGTTGCATAATCTTTTGGATGTAATCCTGCTACCGCCTGATTAATTAATGGTAACTGACTCATGGCTATTCCTAATGCTCTTATAACAAATAACCAAAACAAATCGCCTTTGCCAATATCTAAACTTACCCTAGAATTCATGAATGCATATATGGTAAACATGATAAATCCTACGGCTATAAAAGGCAATGGTGGCGTGCCTTTGCTGAGTAAGATGCCCATGATAGGCATGGCTATTACACCAAAAAGGGTAGGTGCCAATAATGCCAATCCAGTTTCGTATGGCGTGAATCCTAAAACCCTTTGTGCTAATACGGGGTAAACAAATACAGATGTAAATAATCCAAATCCTGCTACAAATGTAAAGATGGTTGTTACGCCTAAATTCCTATTGCCTAAGAGTCGAATATTTACTGCGGGTTGTTTTACTTTTAACTCTTGCCAAATAAATAAGCCCAAACTAATTACCGTTATAATAGAACAGTTTCTAATGGCACTACTATTAAACCAGTCTTCGCTCTCGCCTCGTTCTAATACATATTGCAAACAACTTACCGACGCCATTAAAAGTCCTATACCTATATAATCGATATTAATACTTTTTTTGTCTTTGCCTTCTCCTTCTTTTTTATCAATAAAAATAAAAGAAAGTGTTGTGGCAATAATACCAATTGGAATATTCACTAAAAATATTAAAGGCCAACTAAAATGTTCCATCAAGTAACCGCCCAAAGTGGGTCCTAGCGTGGGTCCTAGCACAATGCCCATTCCAAATAGTCCGGCTGCTTTTCCGCGGTCTTTGGGTTCGAACGCATCAAACAAAATTGATTGCGAGGTTGATAACAATGCACCTCCACCAATACCTTGTATAAATCGCCATAAAATGAGCTCAAACAAACTCGTTGATTGGCCGCACATATAGGAGGCTAGGGTGAATATGATCATTGATGCCAGGTAGTAATTTTTTCTTCCAAAATAGGCGGCTAAAAAACCAGTTAATGGAATGATAATTACATTGGCAATAGCATAGGAGGTAATTACCCAACTAATGTCTTCGATATTTACTCCCAAGCTTCCGCTCATATCGTTTAGTGCTACGTTTATTATAGACGTATCCACCAACTCCATTATGGCCGCTGAAATAGTTGTAATTACAATAATGGCTTGTGCAAAGCCTTTTGGGGTTGCCATAATAATTTTATTTGTTGTTGGCTACTATATAAATGCTAAGGCCTGCACGAAGAATATTTTTATACTGCGCAACATTATCTATCCAAATTTTTACTGGTACACGTTGGGTAACTTTTACAAAATTCCCACTTGAATTATCTGGAGGTAATAATGCAAACTTAGCACCTGTTGCTTCGCTTAAACTGGCTACTGTGCCTGTTACATCGAGGTCTGGATATGCATCAATTCTTATTGTTACTTTTTTACCCGGAAACAAAGCGTACAATTGGCTTTCCTTAAAATTACCTACAACCCAATAAGTACTATCATTTACAATTGAAAATAGGGGAGTTCCTGCTTGTACAAATTGCCCTTCGCTAATTGTTTTCTTGCCAATTTTACCAGCTTGCGGTGCGTAAATTTTGGTATAAGAAAGTTTTAATTTTTGTTGGTTAATATGCGATTGTTTTACGGCCATTACCGCTTCGGCTTTTGTTACATTGGCTTTTAAAACTGCTATTTTACTTTCAGCAGCAGTTAAATCAATCACACTGTTATCAAGTACTTTGGCTGCATTTTCTGCGGCAAACTTGGTATCTTCTAATTGCTTTTTAGTAATTGCTTCGCTAGTATATAAACTTTGATCTCTTTTTAAATCATCGTTTGCTTTTTGCTTGCGTAAATTACTAATATCAATATTGCCTTTGTTGATTTTTAACGATACAATGGCATTATTTAAAGCAGCTTTTGCATTAACAATATCAACTGCAGCTTGCGTAAAGTCGGCTTGCATTTCTTCTAATTGTTGTTGCAATTCTGCGTCATCTAATTCTACTAATAAATCACCAGCTTTTACACTGTCGTAATCCTTTACTGCTATGGTTTTAACATAACCTGCAACCCTTGGTAAAATGGGTGTGATTTGTGTTTCTACCTGTGCATTATCGGTTGTTTCGTGTGTAAGCGAGAAATTCACTTTTTGAAATCCAAAATAGCCGCCTACAATTAGCACGGCACCTACTACGATGAATTTTACTGGTGAACCTTTCTTTTTTTCAGTTGCGTTTTCCATTGTTTGATTTTATGATACTGTTGTAATAATTAAGTGTGCGTGAACCATTTGTTTAATATGTTCTATCATGCGTTTTTTAAACTTCAGATCTTGGTATGGGTTATGATTGGTTGATTCGTGCATTAATGTATTGCACATTTCTTTCGACATCATTACTTGATTAATAGTACCAACAATTGATATAAAAGTGAGTTGTGGGTCTACTTTTTTAAATTGTTTTTTCTTGATGCCTTTTTCTATAATAGACACTACATCTCTGGTATTCTTTTCAAATAAACTTAAAACCTGTTGGTGTAAATTAGCCCTTTGGTTTACCAGTAATTCTTGCAAGAATACCCTATGAAAATCGGGTTGTGTTAAAAATCTGGTTACATATCCGTCTATAATATGGTCTAGCTTTTCAATTTCAGTAAGGCTTTCATTACTTTCAACTGCCTCAATTTTAGCGCGCATAAACTGTGCTTTATCGGCTAAAAGTTGTTCAAATAGCTTCTCTTTACTGCCAAAATAGTAGTTGACCATGGCAATGTTTACGTCGGCTTTCTGCGCCAAATCACGTACAGACGTGCCTTCAAACCCTTTTTCTGCAAAGAGTTCCATAGCTACATGCATGATATGTTCTTTTTTGTCAACGCTCATTGTTAGTACTAAAACGCAAATATCAAACAATTGTTTAAATTAAACAATTGTTTAATTATGATCATTACGTTAATTTGTTTTTTTAGCTGTTAAATCAATGGCTTTACCTAAGTTTACCCTATATAAATTAACTGTATGCGCAATGTTATTTTGATATTTGGTTTATTTGGATGCTTTATCTCTGCTAATGCACAGCAATCAGTATTGATTCCTGGTTTTACAGGATATGCATTTCCTACCGAAAAATATGAGGCTAATTTATTTGACGCAAAAAATGGTTTACAGAATTGGACTGATTTAAATCAAAGCATTCAGTATAGTTTTTTTGTGCGTAATACAGGTAGCCTTGAAATATCAATGAATACAAAAAATGAATTAGCTGGCAGTATGCTTGCTGTTTCAATAGCAGGTAAAACTTTTCAAATTCCTATTAAAAAATCTACCATTTTTACCAATCAAATAGTAGGTAAATTAAATATCACTGATACTGGATTTTATACATTAACTATTAAAGGAGTTAAAAAAGCAGGTAAAACAATTGCAGATATTCAGTCTTTAGAATTAAAAGGGGCAGCTTCAATTGGTGTACATACAAATACAAAAGAAAGACGCAATGCTGCATCAGTTCACCTGCGTTATCCAATTAGCGATACTAGCCATGCCATTGCTTTTTACAATGAAATTACCATTCCCGAAAATGCCGATGTGGTGCATAGTTATTATATGTCGAATGGTTTTGCGCGTGGATATTTTGGTATTCAAGTTAATAGCGCACAAGAACGTCGGGTAATTTTTTCTGTTTGGGATGCAGGTAAAGAAGCGGTTGATAGAGGTAAAGTGGCAGATTCTAATCGGGTAAAATTATTAGCTAAAGGCGATGGTGTTATAGCCAATGATTTTGGCAACGAAGGTACTGGCGGTCATAGCCACTGGGTATATCCTTGGAAGACCGGCATTACTTATAAATTATTAGTTACAGCCCTGCCAGATAGTGCTACTAGAACTACCATCTATACTGGTTATTTTTATTTACCTGAATTACAAAATTGGAAATTAATAGCTTGTTTTAGTGCACCAAAAGATGCTGGTTATTTGCGTAACCTATATTCTTTTAATGAAAATTTTGACGGTGCTAATGGCCAATTGCAACGCAAAGCTTTTTTTGGTAACCAATGGATTCAACGCGAAAATGGTAGCTGGCAAGAACTTACTCAGTCTAGTTTTTCGTATGATGCAACTGGTAAAGCCGGCGACCGAATTGACTATGGTGGTGGCGAAAAAGAGGGAAGTTTTTATTTGTGGAATGGGGGTTTTCAAACGCCAACTGCTAAGTTTGGCCAAGTGTTTACACGCAGTCCTTTAAAAATAAAACCGGTTATTGATTTTACAAAAAATGCCGATAGTTTGGCGCAGGATAGTAAAGACAAGCAGTTGATTTTTCAGGCCATCAACAATAAACAAATCGATACCACCCTATCAAAAGAGGGTGTGTATTATCAAATAATAAAAGAGGGGACTGGTGCTTTTGTACAAGTCACTGATACTATATCTGTTTATTACAAAGGAACATTGTTAAGTAACGGCACTGTGTTTGATCAAACAAAAGACAAACCTGCCATCTTTCCTTTAAAGCGTTTAATTAAAGGTTGGCAAATTGGGTTAACAAGGTGTAAAGTAGGCGGTAAAATTCGGTTGATTATTCCATCTGCAATTGCTTATAATATTCGCGCTAGGAGCAGTAAAATTCCGCCCAATAGTGTATTGGTATTTGATATTGAAGTGCTTTCTGCTAAATAGTTATGGCTTCGGAAAAAACTTAAGGCAAACCGGATTTGGAATATGTAATGTGGTTCCTGTATGCGTTAATAAACCTGAGTGTTTGTTTATTTTAAACACTTCTATATTATCGGTTTTTTGGTTGGCTACTAATAAAAAATTACCCGTTGGGTCAATATTAAAATTACGTGGACCTTCACCCCTGGTTGATTCGTAGCCAATTGAACTTAATAAGCCATCTGGTGCAACACTAAAAATAGCAATATTATTTTCCTTCCCTCTATTAGATGCATACAAGAATTTTCCGTCGGGCGAAATATGAATGTCGGCACTACCCGGTTGGCCTTTATACATAGAGGGATGTGTGGCTATTTGTTGTGCAAAATTTGCCTGTCCATTTTTATAATCGAATACCGAAACAAATCCCCCCATTTCTGTAATGACGTATAATTTTTTTCCATTAGGGGCAAAGCACAAATGTCTTGGTCCGCTACCTGGTTCGGTTGTAAAATACGCAGGACTTGCTGCTCGCAATGGTTGTGCAGAATTTTTATGAAACTGATACACACTAATTTGATCGGTACCTAAATCGGGGGTAAGTAAGTATTTTTCATCGGGCGAAAAAAATACAGAATGCACATGTGGTCTGTCTTGGCGAATAGAGTCTACGCTTTTGCCAGTATGAATAATATGTTGTGCAAATGGTGCAATCGACCCATCTGCATTAACCGGAAAACTTGCTAGGGTTCCGCCTGTGTAATTGGCTGCCACCAACCACTTGCCATCTTTTGTAATTGAAATATGACATGGGTTTTCACTGCCGCTCGATTGTTTGTTTACAAACGTTAATTTGGCGGTAGCAGCATCAAATGCATAAGATGCTACAAATCCTGCTTGCTGTCTACTTACTTCATTTACTGCATAAACATGTTTGCCATCTGCTGCAATGGTTAAGAACGATGGGTTAGAGGCACTATCTGTATTATTTAACCATTTGGTTTCTCCAGTGGCAGCATCAAACTGATACACATAAATTCCTTTACTAGTGCTGGCCGTATAAGTTCCTATAAATAAAAAGTATTTTTGCGAAAAGCAAGACACACTAATTAATAGGCTTAAAATAATCAAACGAAATTGCATAGTACCTGATTTTTATTTTGCGTTTTTTACATATTTTTCTAACCACTGATTTTGTTCCCACAACATATGTAATAGGTTTTCTTTGCCCCTATAACTATGTGCTTCGTAAGGTAAAAAAACAAATCGAACTGTTCCGCCATTACCTTTAATGGCATTGTATAATCTTTCGCTATTAATTGGAAACGTACCCGGATTGTCGTCAGTATCTCCATGAATTAATAAGATAGGCGTTTTAATTTTATCGGCATAACTAAACGGACTCATTTCAAAATACAAATTGGGCGCCTGCCAATATGTACGGTCTTCGTTTTGAAAACCAAATGGCGTAAGGGTTCTATTGTATGCACCACTGCGGGCAATTCCTGCTTTAAATAAATTGGTATGTGCTAATAAATTGGCTGTCATAAATGCGCCATAGCTATGTCCGCCAACAGCTACTCTGTTTTTATCGCCAACACCCATTGCTGCTAATTTATTAATTCCTGCAGCAGCATTCATTTCTAGTTGCGCAACAAAATTATCGTTCGGTTTTTTATCGGCACTAGTGGCTACAATTGGAAATTCTGCATTATCTAAAACTGCATATCCTTGTGTAACATAAAATATAGGAGATGCCCAGCTAATAGTTGTAAAGCGTGATTGAGAACCTCGAACTTGTGCGGCATCTGCTGCATTATTAAACTCACGTGGATAAGCCCACATTAAAACTGGTAAGGGTCCGTCTTTTTCTTTATTGTATCTGCTTGGTAAATATAGGTCGCCAGTTAAATCAACACCGTCGGCTCTTTTGTAAGCTATTTTTTGTTTGCTTACACCATCTAATGCTGGATAAGGATTGCCAAAATTAGTTAGAGCTATATCTGTATTGGGTTGTAAGAGATTTTTTAAATAGTAATTTGGTACGTCTTTTTGAGATTCTTTACGCGTAATAACCAATAATTTATTGGCATCTAATACCTCTGTTACATATTCGTAAACACCTTCTGTGCAACGCCATATAATTTCATTCTGCTTGCTACTTAAATCGAATTTGGCTAAAAATGGAAGGTCTCCTTTTGCAGATGAACCAATAAAATTATTCATCAATAATTTACTGCCATTGTTGGTTGTAAGTACTACTGATCTGCCATATTGATTTTTACTAGTAACAGGTGTTCCTGGATCGTTATAAGCATCGGTTTGGTTGCGTTCGTATAATTTTTCTACAGTATTAGTAGTACTATTAAACCTACTTATTCTACTTAATTGTTTGCTTCTTAAAACTTCTTGCACTAGTGCAAGTGTTGCATTGCCCCAACTAGTTCCTGCATAGCGCATTTGTGTTTTAAATAATTGTGTTGGGTTGCCAGTAAATGGTGCACTTAAAGAAAATACTGCATCGTGGAATTCCATTTTATTTTTTATCAAACCACTATCTAATGGCATTGCCCAAGTGATGGTGGCTGCTTCGTCGTCGCGCCAATCAAATAGTCGGGGAACATTTTGGGTATTGTCGTTGCCAGATGGTGTGCCTTCCGAAGAAGGTAATTCCGCAACTATTTTTACTACCGTTCCTTTTAAATCTGTAATGGCAATTGTTGCGGGAAATCCATAAGCAGTTACTAAATAAGAAAATGGTTTTTTAATGATACGTTGTAGTAAGTATTTTTTGTCGGGCGATGTACTAAAACTTGCCAATAAACATGGTTTTCCAACTAGGGTTTCTATGCCATTTTTATTTTGAATTAGTTGCGTGCTAGCATAAAATTCAAACAATTGTTCGTCGTATGGCGATTTGATTAAATCTTGAAAAGTAGCGCTAGGAGCGGCTTTGCCTAAATTTTGTTGAATAGTGGGTCCTTTGGGTGTGATAGATTTTTTAGGAGCCATATTGGCTGGCTGAATAGCTGATTTATATAAAATCGTTTGGTCGTCGAGCCAAATAAAAGCGCTTCCTAAAACAGTATTCACTGCTTGCTTATTTATTTTCACCGCTTTTTTGGTTGCAATATCAATTACATACAAATCAATATTCGTAGCGTTTGTATTAGTAAATGCAATTTTTGTTTCGGAAGGATTCCAACTAATATTACTAGCTAAAATAGTAGCTGGTAAACCACTAATTGTTGCCACTTGTTTTGTTTGAATATTTTTCAATACAAAATTGTTCACATAAGTTTGTCTACTTGGCGAATAATTATTTGGGTTTAATCTTAAGCCTGCAATGCGTATTTCTGGTTGCCCTAATTCTTCTACAGTTGGGTAAGAGTTGCGCTCACTTAATAATATCCAATTAGCCTTACTATCGATACTTACACTAGGTGTTGGTTTAGCCAAAAGCAAGTCTGCAATGGCTTTTGGAGGCATTTGATAACTGATGGCATCTTGTGCTAATAAACTGCTTGTAAATAATAATGCTAAGACTGCTGTAAATAATTTGCTATTCATTTTCTTACTTTAAATATATTATTGAAAAACCCGTACATAATCAATTTCCATCCGCTGCGGAAATATACTATCATCTATTCCAAATTTTCCGCCCCAAAAGCCACCAATTGCTACGTTTAACAATAAATGGAAAGGTTTGTTGAAAGGCCATCCTGTTTCATCGCTGTGTTCGTTTTTAAATTGGAAGTATACCATATTATCAACCCCTAATTTTATTGTTTCTGCATCCCAGTCTAATTGATACACATGAAAATTTTCGGAGCAATCCATCACCGGAATAGAATCGGTTTTTTGTGTGCCAATAGTGTGATAATATTTTTTACAATGCACCGATCCATTGATCATTCCATGATCGAATCCAACATGTTCCATAATATCTATCTCGCCATCGTCGGGCCATTTAAGTGGTGTGGTTGATGCCAACATCCAAATAGCAGGCCATGTTCCGCGGCCCTTGGGTAATTTAGCTCGAACTTCTATTCGTCCATAAGTCCAGTCGCCTTTGCCTTTCGACACAAGTCTTACAGAACTATAATTGTTATTTTGAATCGATTCTTTGTGTGCTTCAATAATTAAATTGCCGTTTTCTACGCGTGCATTTTTTAGTTTTTGCGCGGTGTAATATTGCGCTTCGTTATTGCCCCAGCCATGTCCGCCAGTATCGTAACTCCATTTTTTTGTGTCGGGTAGTCCTTTATAATTGAACTCATCGCTCCAAACTAATTTGCGTTGTTGCAGTGCAGAAAGGCTATTAAATAAGATAATTGCGCAGATACTAGCTAATAAATACTTGGGCATACAAAAATTTTGTTGGCGGAAGTTAATAATAAATTTGCCTATAACTGATTATGCCATTATTTTTGTGGAATAATGAAGCAAACAACACAACTACACCACCATCATCATAACTTACCTAACTGGTAGGCTATTGGTGTTTTTGTATTTGAATAAAACATTAAAAAGCTTACCCTCGGGTAGGCTTTTTTCGTAACCAACCATGCTAAAGTGGTATTCTTTAGCAGTATTGAAATTAATTTTATGTTAGAAACAAACAGTCAAAACAGTTTAGCACCTCTAGTAAAACTTAGGTTAGCCATTCAAAAAAGCGGCCGCTTACACGATGATTCTATTCGTTTATTAAAAGAATGTGGCATTGACATTAGCAATGGCGTGAATAAATTAAAGGCCGATGCTAGTAATTTTCCTATAGAAGTGTACTTTTTACGCGACGACGATATTCCGCAATACGTAGAAGATGCTGTTGCCGATATTGGTTTTGTTGGAGAAAACGTAGTGTTTGAAAAGAACAAAAAACTAGTAGTTGGCGAAAAATTAGGCTTTGGTAAGTGCAGACTTTGCATTGCCATTCGAAAAGGAGAAGACTATACTGGTGCAGGATTCTTAGCAAATAAACGGATTGCAACTAGTTACCCAGTGTTGGTTCGCCAGTTTTTAAACAAGAACAATATAAATGCCGAAATCCATGAAATTAGTGGGAGTGTAGAAATTGCACCCGGTATTGGACTAGCCGATTCTATCTGTGATTTGGTAAGTAGTGGGTCTACTTTGTTTATGAATGGATTGAAAGAAGTAGAAACCATCCTTGAATCTCAAGCGGTTTTAATTCAAAATGAAAACCTATCTGAGGCTAAAAAGCAATTATTGAGCCGATTATTGTTTCGTATTCAGGCGGTTAAAAAAGCCAAGAATAACAAATATATTCTACTCAATGCGCCAAATGATAACCTCGAAAAAATCATTAGTTTATTACCAGGTATGAAAAGTCCTACCGTTTTGCCTTTAGCAGAACCGGGTTGGAGTAGTGTTCATAGTGTATTAAATGAGAATGAGTTTTGGGATATAATTGAACAATTAAAAGAAGCAGGTGCCCAAGGTATTTTGGTAATTCCAATTGAAAAAATGATCGTTTAATGTTATTGATAAATGATGCAACTAATTAAATTTCCAGAAAAACAACAATGGGCATCTATTTTAAAAAGGCCTGTTTTTGATAATACCGCCTTGGTTGGAACCGTTCAATCTGTATTGGATGCGGTTAAAATAGAAGGGGATGCTGCTGTAAAAAAATATACGGCTCAATTTGATGGCGTTGAGCTCGATGAAATTTTGGTTACTCAAACAGAAATAGCAACAGCAATCACTTTAGTATCTGATGATTTGAAGGCTGCCATTTTACAAGCAGTAGCCAATATTCGTCAATTTCATAATAGCCAATTAGCACCCGTTGAGGTTATTGAAACCATGCCCGGCGTAAAATGTTGGCGCAAATCGGTTGGAATAGAAAAAGTAGGATTGTACATACCCGGTGGTTCCGCTCCTTTGTTTTCAACTATTTTAATGTTAGGTGTTCCTGCACAAATTGCAGGTTGTAAAGAAATTGTGCTTTGTTCTCCACCCAATAAATCAGGTGAACTACACCCGGCTATTTTGTTCGCCGCACAATTAGTAGGCATTACAAAAATCTATAAAATTGGGGGCGTGCAAGCGATTGCCGCCATGGCTTATGGTACCGAAACTGTACCGCAAGTATATAAGATTTTTGGTCCTGGTAACCAATATGTAACCTGTGCCAAGCAACTTATTCAACAGCAAGGAATTGCTATTGATATGCCTGCTGGCCCTAGTGAAGTTTGTGTTTTGGCCGATGCAACTGCCAATCCTGTTTTTGTAGCTGCCGATTTATTAAGTCAGGCTGAACACGGGGCAGATAGCCAGGTTTTGTTAGTAACAGATTCGCAAGCAATAGCCAATCAGGTTCAAATTGAATTAACAAAACAATTAGATAAATTATCTAGAAAAGAATTAGCTATCAAATCTTTAAATAATAGTAATTGTATTTTAATTAAAGATATAAACGAAGGAATTGAACTAGTAAATGTCTATGCTGCAGAGCATTTGATTATTGCTTGTGAAAATCCAGAAAACATATCAAATCAAATTTATAATGCCGGCTCAATCTTTTTGGGTAATTACTCGCCAGAAAGTGTTGGCGACTATGCAAGCGGAACCAATCATACCTTACCTACCAATGGTTATGCAAAAGCCTATAGTGGTGTAAGTATAGATAGCTTCGTTAAAAAAATCACTTTTCAGCAACTAAGCCAAGCTGGTTTAAACAATATTGCTTCTGTTGTTGAATTAATGGCCGAGGCAGAAGGTTTAGATGCCCATGCCAATGCAGTGAGGGTTCGACGCATTAATGAATTGAAAAACTAGGTCTATGTTTGAATTAAATAAACTTGTCCGATCAAATATCAGCCAACTAAAAGCCTATTCTTCGGCCCGTGACGAATTCAGCGGTGAAGCAAAAGTGTTTTTAGATGCCAATGAAAATAGTTTGGGTTCGCCCTTAACCAAATGGTATAACCGTTACCCAGACCCGCACCAACATGCTGTTAAATTGGCTTTGAGTACTGTAAAAGGAATTCAACCAGCACATATTTTTTTAGGAAATGGAAGCGACGAATGCATTGATTTGTTGTTTCGTTGCTTTTGTGAGCCTGGCAAAGACAATGTAATTATCTGTCCGCCAACCTATGGTATGTACGAAGTGAGTGCCAACATTAATGATATTGCTTTAAAAATTGCGCCCTTATTACCCGATTTTCAATTAGACCTAGTACATATTGAAACATTGGTGGATGCTCATACCAAAATCATTTGGCTTTGCTCGCCAAACAACCCTACTGGCAATAGTTTGAATAGGGTTGATATGGAAACCATTTTAAACAATTTTAATGGGATTGTAGTAATTGATGAAGCCTATATTAATTTTGCCAAGCAACAATCATTTATTCAAGAATTAGCCGAATATCCTAACCTAGTAGTTTTGCAAACCTTTAGTAAGGCCTGGGGTTTGGCGGCACTTCGATTGGGAATGGCTTTTGCGTCAACGGCTATTATTGATATTATGAACAAGGTTAAGCCACCGTATAATATCAACCAAGCCACCCAAGATTTTGCACTAAAAGCTTTGGAAGAAGTTGGTCAGGTAAATGATATGATTAAAGAACTAGTAAGCATGCGCCAAGCACTAGCAGAAGTGTTTGAATCGATGCCTACAGTAGAAAAAGTATATCCATCCGATGCCAACTTTATTTTGGTAAAAATTAAGGATGCCCGAAATATTTATGAATTTTTATTAACCAAGGGAATCGTTTTGCGCGACAGGAGTTCGGTTCAGTTATGTGCAGATTGCCTCCGTATTACCATCGGCACAGAAAAAGAGAATACCATTTTGGTAGATGCCATGCAAGATTGGTATAATGTTCAAACAATCGCTTAATTATTCTGTTTTGATTTGTACATTCATTGTCTAAAAAATAATAACATGCTTAAAATTGTTTCTTACTGTTTATTAGTAACAAGTGTAATAGGGATGTCTTCAACCAAAGTGTTGGCAAATGATCCTGTTAAAAAATTATCTAAAACGCATGTAGTAGCAGATACTATCAATGCAGGTTTAAAATTACCTACTGGTTTTGAAGCACTAAAAGTGGCCGACAACCTTGGTCGTGCGCGTCACATAGCCGTTACAGCTCAAGGAGATATTTATGTAAAACTAGGTAAGTTATCTAATGGAAAAGGAACGCTTCGTTTGCGCGATAACAACAAAGATGGTAGGGCAGATGATATTCAGTCTTTTGGAAATTTTATTGGAACAGGTGTTGCTATTAAAAATAATTATTTGTACACTTCTTCTGATGATGCAGTATATCGTTATCAATTAAATGCAAATGGCGAAGTAATAAATACCGAAGCACCAGAAACAATTATTACTGGTTTAATTAATCGACGTCAACACGAATCTAAATCTGTGGCATTAGATAATGATGGCAATATCTATGTAAATATTGGTGCTTATTCTAATTCTTGCCAAATTGAAGATCGCAAAAAAGGCTCATTGGGTCAAATGCCTTGCCCTATTTTAGATTCAGCAGGTGGTATTTGGAAATTTAGTGCGAGCAAGCTTAATCAAACTTATGAAAACGGTGTTAGATATGCAACAGGCTTGCGTAATGTGGTAGGATTAGATTGGAATTCACAAAATAACCAACTCTATGTTATGCAACACGGACGCGATCAATTACACGATTTGTTTCCTGATATGTATACCGAAAAAGACAATGCAGAAAAACCTGCAGAAACAATGTATGCACTAAAGCAAGGTACCAATGCTGGATGGCCTTATGTGTATTACGATCCTGAATTAAAGAAAAAAATGGTGGCACCAGAATATGGTGGAGATGGAAAAAAAGAATCAACCGATAAAAACTTTGCTGATCCAGTTGTTGCTTTTCCTGCACACATGGCGCCAGATGGCATTTTGTTTTATACAGGCAATCAATTTCCTGCTAAATATAAAAACGGTGCGTTCATAGCGTTTCATGGTTCTTGGAACAGAGCACCTTTGCCTCAAGAAGGTTATTATGTTGCATTCGTACCTTTTAAAAACGGAAAACCTGCAGGTGAATGGGAGATTTTTGCCAATGGATTTGCAGGGGTTGAAGTGGTTACGAGTACTCGTTCGGCACAGCACCGTCCATGTGGATTAGCGCAAGGTCCTGATGGATCTTTGTATGTTTCTGACGATTCAAAAGGAACAATTTATAAAATTAATTATTCAGGTAAATAATGAGTAGCATAAAAAAAGGGTTCTTAGGTTTTGCATTATTGATTTTGTCTGTTAATTTTTTTGGCTTTAAATCTGAAACCAAATTTCCAGATCCTGTTATGGCATCGGTATTAAGGGGCAAAGAAGTTTATAAGGCACAGTGTTTGGCTTGCCATCAACAAGACGGTGGAGGTGTGCCTCATTTAAATCCACCACTTGATGGTTCTCAAAATGTTAACGGCAACGATAAAGCCAGGTTAATTAAAATTGTTTTAAATGGCTTAGCAGATCGGGTTGAAATTGAAGGTGAAATGTATAGTAATTCCATGGCATCGCACAAAGATTTGTCTAACCAACAAATTGCAGATGTGCTCACTTATATTAGAAATAGTTGGACCAATAAAGCAGGCCCAGTAACCGTAGAAGAAGTGAAAATTGGTCGATCTAAATTAAAGTAACCATGAAAAGAGTTTTATTTATTGACAGAGATGGTACCATTATAAACGAGGCGCCGCCAACCTATCAGATTGATGATTTTTATAAGTTAAGTTTTTATCCAAAAGTATTTAAATATTTGTCTTTAATTGCCAAAGAAATGGATTATGAGCTGGTAATTATTACCAATCAAGATGGCTTGGGTACAGAC
>Ga0304728_1000929_pt1 | contig 22642 bp, 22 predicted proteins | sample C_130625_MF_Meta_FD_190476 | JGI IMG/M metagenome (GOLD analysis project Ga0304728, IMG submission 190476) | Freshwater microbial communities from Lake Croche, Canada to study carbon cycling - C_130625_MF_MetaG (v2) (version 2) | ecosystem: Environmental > Aquatic > Freshwater > Lake | place... | reverse complement strand
ATTGCGGTCGATAGAAAAACCTAAAGTGAATATAGGCATATCCTCCGTTGCTTCAGTTTCTTTCTCCCCATATTCAAATGTTTCTTCGTCGTAGTAGTATTCTATTTTTTTAGTTTTAATTTTTTTTACACCATTGAAAGTGCCAAACATACTTCCCTTGTAAGTTCCAAATAATGCATCTTTATTGATGAATTCATTTAGTAATTCAAGTGTTAGAACATTCATAGAAATATCAGAATTTTTCTCCGAGGAAAGAATTGGTATAATTACTTCGTATGCTTTTTCGTAGGCTTGTCTCATATTTACATTGTAGGTAAAAAAAGCAGAATTGTCTTTATGAATATAAGGAATGACATTTTTGTCAAACTTAGCATCATTCAGTTCTTCATAAATTGAACCTAGTTTTTCACCATATCTTGCTTCAAGCGCAAATTCAATGGTATTGTCTTTCAAAAACCAGTCGCCGAGGATCACATTTCCGGTGTATAACTCACGAATATCTTGATAAAGATTAGGTAAGACATTTATAAAATACGAAAGACCTTTAGCTTGCTCAAAATTTCTTGAATTATCAAGATAGAATGTCCCCTCTGAAGTATGCGACATTTGTTCTTTGAAACGCGTGTCTTCTGTGGTTAAGTTAAGATGCTTAATAAATAAATCGTCTAGAATTCCTTCTAATAATTTATTTTGTAATGTAATTTGAACACTATCTCTGAGTTCGTAATAATTTTTTTCGTTAGGATCGTCAGAGGCCTCAGGAAAAACTTCAGATTTTTGAATCGTTGTGTCCTCCTCTGAATAAATATCTTCCGTTAATATTTCTTCATCATAAAAAACATCTCCATAGGGATTTCCATTCCCTCTTGCATACCAAATGGAGTCAGTCTGCTCGTCTATTAATTCCATCGACGGTTCAACGCGTATTAAAATCGCAGATTTTTCATGAAGAATTAAGTTGTTAAAAAAAGAACCGTAGATACTAACGTCCTTATACTTACTCTGTAATTGTTCAAAATCATCAAATACTTCAAAAAGTTGCTTCTGGTCAGATACGCCTATGGTAAAACCAGTTACTTCATAGTCACCATTTTTGCCATAAAACACATTTAATCTTTGTCCAAAGTCAATACCTGCATCTTTTAAAGATTTTCCATTGGTTGAACCATCAAATAATTCTTGATGTACTTCTTCCATGAAATCGTAAGTAATTAATTCATCCATCGAGATTTTTTGCAACAACGAGATGTTATTTAAACTAAAAACTGTTACTGCTTCTTTCGGTATGAGTGATTCTGATTGTTGAGCCAATAAGGTGGAGCCAATCATTAAAAAAAGAAGTGGCAATAGGACAGCTTGCTTCATAGGGCTATTATTTATTTTTAAAAGGAATTAGCGTAATGCTATTTTCAATGAGTTTATTATTATTTCTTAGATCAAATGTATTGACCTTAAGCATACAAGCTAATTTACTTGGATTTAATTTTGAATTTACATTTTCAAAACGATCAATACTTCTGTCAAATCTACTGATGGAAGTGTACGTTCCTGTTTTTAATAAATCAACATCAGAACTAGTCAATTCATTACTTCTTTTAAATGCAGTTAATGGAACACTTCTTTTTAAAGTTTTTCCATCCCACGCAATCCAACTTTCATTCAGTTCATAACTGCTTTTTTCCTTGCTTACTGCAATGATTGAATTTTTTATTCCTTGTTCTAGTTGACCAACAGTTTTAAAATCCACAAAAAGTTTTAAAATTAAATTGGCTTCATCAAATTCAGATCTTACATTACTTAATCCATTTTGACTTTTTAATGCAGTGGTAAAAGAATTTATTTTTTCTTTGATTTCACCCATTGACGGAACTTTTTTTCCATCTAAAGAGTCAAGTGCTAAAATTGAATTAACTTTCAATCGACTAGAACTTAGGTTAATGGAGTATTTAAAAGTCCCGGTTCCATCATTATGAATCGTAATATCATCTATAAGCTCTATACAAGAACTCAAAAGAGAAAGCATAATAATAGGAAAAATGATTTTGCGCAACATAATTTGATTGTAAGACAAAAATAATACCCAATTGGTCAGAAGAGACTTACTTGTATATCATTGTTATCAACATATTTATGCTGAACAAATGGAAGATGAGCATTTTCGGTTAAAAGTAACTTCGGATTCACACTATGATGTCCCATTTTTGAAGCGTCAAAGGGAAGATTAAAATCATTCAAAGGCAGTGTTCCTTCCAGCCAAGAAGCTTCATTTTGCTTGTTTAATAATAGAGGCATGCGTTTTTTTACATTGTGAATTTCCGCTAATAATTCATTAGCTTCAGTGGTAAGAATACTAAAACTCTGCTTCAGTTCCCCTGTTGATAAATCGACCCACTGATCATAAATTCCAGCCATTGAAAAGATGCTTTCTTGTGTTGGATATATAAAATAAGGACGCTTCATTTTTCCTACATGTTGCCATTCGAAAAAACCATTGGAGGGGATGATGCATCTTTGTTTTGAAAGTAGAAATTTAAAGGAGATCTTTTCGTGTGCTGTTTCAATCCTAGCATTGGCTGTCTTTGATGCCATTTCTTTCCAATTAGAACCCTTATACCAGTGAGGAATCAATCCCCATTGCATTTTTTGAATCTCAGTTTCAGAGGTAATTACGCGCCATTCTGGAAAAACAAATGCATTATTGTAGTAAATTGGTTTAAAGTCAACTAAGTGGTTTGTTTTCTTTTCAAATCTTTTTGAAAGTTCAAGGTTGCTAGAGGTGGAAGAATTGCTGTAGCACATTTATTATTTTATTTAAGATAGTTCATTTCAGAACTTACATCATTGATCTTTGAGATCATTTCATTTACTTTATTCTTTTCACTTTCTAAGGTAATTATTTCAAGCTGATATTGGTTGCCTTCCGTGAACTTTATTTCCGTTTTCCATTCATATTTAGCACATCTGCTCATCAATCCCATAAGCACGCCATATTCTCCTTGAATTTCAAATTTTATTTTTTGTTCAATCACTAAAATCTCTGCCGAGTCTATTGACATTCGCGCACTTTCTTTATAGGCTTGTATCAGTCCACTAGCACCTAATTTTGTTCCGCCATAATAGCGAATAACTACGATTCCGACTTGAATTAATTGCGCTGATTTTAATTGCCCTAAGATAGGCAATCCTGCTGTTCCGCTTGGCTCTCCATCATCCGAGCAACGAAAACATATTTCATTTTCAAGGATCACAGTTGCCTGACAAAAATGGCTTGCTTTTGGGTGTAGTTTTTTGAGTTGGTTTAACTCAATTTTAAAATTATCCAAGGAACTACATGGAAAAATAACGGCGATGAATTTAGAATTTTTGACACTTAAAAGTGAAGTAAATGTTGACGTAACACTTCTGTACGATTCAGTAATCAATCCTTAAAATAACCTTTATTGAATGGTTAATTTCTTTTCAAGATCTTCAAGATAATGTCTAAATTGCTTATCTGTTTCGGATAAGTTGACAACTGTCCTGCAAGCATGTAATACTGTTGCATGATCTTTTCCGCCACAATGTGCTCCGATATTTGCTAAAGACGATTTAGTCATTTTCTTGGAGAAAAACATGGAGATTTGTCTTGCCTGAACTACTTCTCTTTTTCTTGTTTTTGATTTTAACATCTCAATAGGAAGGTCGAAGTAATCACAAACAACTTTCTGAATATATTCAATCGATACTTCTCTAGCAGTACTTTTAACAAATTTATCTACCATTTGCTTCGCTAATTCAAGCGTTATGGCTTTTTTGTTCAGAGATGCTTGCGCTAAAAGGGTGTTTAGTGCACCTTCAATCTCACGGATATTAGTGTTGATAGAGTACGCGAGGTATTCAACAACATCCTTCGGCAATTCAATACCGCTTCCGTACATTTTCTTCTCTAAAATAGCAATTCTAGTTTCTAAATCTGGTGTTGCAAGATCTGCTGACAATCCCCATTTAAATCGAGAAAGTAATCTCTGCTCCATCCCTTGCATCTCTACAGGTGCCTTATCAGATGTTAAAACAATTTGCTTACCATTTTGATGTAAGTGGTTGAATATACTAAAGAATACATCTTGCGTGCGTTCCTTACCAGCGAAGAATTGAACATCATCAATAATCAATACATCAATCATTTGATAGAAATGCACGAAGTCATTGGTTGTCTGATTTTTGATAGCGTCGATAAATTGATGCGCAAACTTTTCTGATTGAACATACAAAACTGTTTTGCTTGGATGTTGCTCCTTAATAGCAATTCCGATGGAATGCGCTAAGTGTGTTTTTCCAAGACCAACACCACCATAAATCAATAATGGATTAAAGGCAGTACCGCCTGGCTTATTAGCAACAGCATATCCTGATGCACGTGCCAATCGATTGCATTCACCTTCTATGAAATTCTCAAAAGTAAAGGCAGGGATTAAATTAGACTCAATATTTACTTTCTTTAATCCAGGAATAATGAATGGATTTCTTATTTGCTTTTCCGTTGCGTGTATCGGCATCGATACAGGTGTGTTGCGCAAGGAAGCGTTATTTTGAGTGGGTAACTTTACAGTGTAGGGTACAGAATTCGTATTGTTACTCTCCATAACAATAGAATATTCTAAACTTCCTTCAGCACCAATTTCTTTTTTAACAACACCACTTAATAGTTTGATGTAATGTTCCTCTAACCATTCATAGAAGAAATGCGAAGGAACTTGGATTGTTAAAATACTGTTTTCCAATTTAATTGGAATAATAGGTTCAAACCAAATTTTGTACGCTTGTAAAGAAACATTGTCTTTGATTACTTTTAAACATTTTCCCCAAGCGTCTTCGTGATTGTTATTCATTCTTTTTATTTTTTTATATTTAATTTACACCTTGTAAATCAACTAATTAGGAGAATTCAGAGTCGATCTAGGTGTTATTTATTTCCAACAGCAAATATTTGAATAAAAAAGTTATAAAAAAAATTCAGTACCCCTTGATTATTAATTATTTTTTACATGTAAAGAAATTTTTTATTTTTTTTTGAAATAAGGGAGAATACCTTAAAATTAAGGATAATTTTCTATTATTACGTAGTGAAAATCGTATTTTTGAATAATAAGTGGAAATAAAATTTAAACATATCACGCAACATCGCATTCGTTATGCAGATACCGATAAAATGGGTTACTGTTACTATGGTAATTACCCCACTTTTTTAGAAGTAGGTAGGGTAGAACTTTTTCGTGCTTTGGGGATTAGTTATAAGTCTTTAGAAGAACACGGTGTTCTGCTTCCTGTTTTGGATCTTAACATCAAATATGTTGCCCCTGCTTTGTATGATGATCTTATTAGGGTGGATACTTCCTTAATAAGACTTGATGGAGTTCGATTGTTTTTTGATTATTCCATTTATAATGACGCCGATGTTTTACTTGTTCAGGCTACCACAACTTTAGTTTTTATCGATGCTCAAAACAGAAAACCTCTTGCTCCACCTCAAAATTTTGTTTCTTTAATTACTCCTTATGTCTATTGATCAAATACCATTCTCATTTAAGAGGATGGATTCCTCTCTTTTGAAGGAGAACTTTTCTAGTAGGTCAGGTGAATTAAAATTGGGGGAACATTGCACTTCAATTACTCTAGAAGAGGCTGATTTTGTAATTATAGGGATTTCTGAGTCTATTGGTCCTAAAGCAAATTTTGGTCGTCAAGGTGCGGAAAATGCTTTTCGTGCCTTCTTACCTTATTTTCTAAATACCCAAGCAAATCCGATTTTAAAAATTCACATTTTAGGTGAAATTTCTTGTATTCACAATTCTGACACGATTTCCGCGCAAGAATTAGTCCCTGCTCTTGATGAATATGTTTTATCTGTTCTCCATAAATATATAAAACCACATCAAATTCCAATTGTAATTGGGGGTGGACACAACAATGCTTTGCCTTTAATGCGTTGGTCTTCTCTGTTTCATGCTGATTTAGCGGTACTGAATTTAGATGCACATGCTGATTGTCGAACGACTGAGGTACGTCATAGCGGCAATTCATTCTCTTTTGCCTTGGAAAGTGGTATCCTAAAAAAATATGCTGTTCTCGGACTGCATGAAGCGTATTTAAATCCAAGTGTTTTGGAATTTTTTCAAAAGTACCAATGCACTTACAGTCTTTATGAATATTATCTAGATGGAAGATCCTTACTTTCGGATCTAGAATTATTTATGAATTCATTAGAAACGAATCAAACATTGGGTATTGAAATAGATATGGACGCTATTGCTAATATGCCGAGTTCAGCTCAATCTCCTTCCGGGTGGCGCTTTGATGAGGTTCGAACCTATCTCAGAAAAATTGCAGCTACCCATCAAAACATTCCTTATCTACATCTTACGGAAGCTGCTCCAATAAATGAATCTGATGACAGGATAGTTGGTAAAGCTCTAGCATACTTAGCACTAGATTTTACTACTCAATATTGCTTAAAAAGACTTAGATAAATTAAGGAACTACATTAATATTACTCATTTTAACCACCGCATCTGCTGCACAGCCCTCGGGATTAGGTGCTTTAAGAAGCGTGATGTCAAAGGTCATGTGCAGTCCTTTCTTTTTATATTTAGTTTCTAAGTCTATAGGGTAAAAGGTTCGAAACGACGTGTCTGCTCTTGGTTGCTGGGTAACTTCAATATAGAGAGGACAATTATTTTCGTTAAGGTGTAAAATACCTGAATAAGCACCATTTTTTGTAACCAATTCAGATTTATGCAACATTTTGCAAGGTGTTTTGCAGGCAAGAACGAGCGAGCTAATTAAAAGGATGTAAATTATTTTCATATTGTTTTTTGATAAAGATAAAAAAAAAAGAGGCCCGAAGGCCTCTCATTCAAGTAACCTGTAGCAAAGTTAATTTGAATTATTAGTTCTTGTAACGACGATATTCTTTTAAGGTTACACGAAAATTAACATTTCATCATTGATAAACATATTTCCACATTGCTATTTCGTCTTAATGTACTCTTAAATTTGTCTTGTGAATCCACAAGAAAAGCAACTTAATGCCTTAATCCGTTTACTCGACGATCCCGATCATGAGGTCTATGGTCAAGTGCATGAAGCACTATTGTCTTTCGGATCGAGTGCAGTTTCTGTTTTAGAGGCTTCTTTACGAGAACACAATTTTGAGTCCCGATTTGATACTAGAGTATCTCATATTATTGATGAGATTCAAACGGAAGGAATTAAAGAGGAACTCTTACAATGGACGCAATCGGATGATAAAGATTTATTGAGCGGCGTAGTCATCGTATCGAAACATCATGATCCAAATATTGATATCAGTTATTTGAAAGACACGCTTCAAATGATCAAAAGAGATATTTGGCTAGAGCTCAATGATTATCAAACAAGCTTTGAGCAAATTAAAATATTCAACAGAATATTTTTTGATGTACATCAATTTAAATGCATTAATAAGGCTAGTTACGCTCCAAGTGATTTAAATATTTGTGAAGTCCTCAAGAACAGAAAGGGAAATTCATTAATCATAAGTATTTTATATAGTGTAATCGCTCAAGAACTTGAAATTCCAGTCTATGGAGTTAATTTACCCAATCATTTTATAATGGCTTTCATGGATAACAATTTATCCAATTTTGTGATCAATCAACAGAATGAATACGGGGTTCTTTTTTATATAAATCCTATGTCAAATGGGGCAATTTTCGACGCTAAAGAAATAAGTGAGTTTTTAACCAAACGACAATTGGAAGAAGAGCGCACTCATTTTGAACCATGTTCCAACACAGCGATTATTAAAAGGATGATCGCAGAGTCTATGCTATCTTTTCAGCAAGTAGGCAATCGGAGAAAAGTCTTTGATTTGACGCGATTGAGAGATGCTTTACTGAAATAAATTATTTCTCCTTCAATACTCTCGCTTCTTTTGCAATGGCATTATTCTTATTGGCTAATTGACCGCAAGCAGCATCGATATCCTTACCTCTGCTTCTTCTGACATTAACAATAATGTTTTTCGATTCTAAATAATTAGCAAATTCAGTAACCTTTGTGTCATCAGCTTGTTCAAAGATTCCTCCATCAATGGGGTTGTATTCAATAATATTTATCTTACAAGGAACACATTTAGCGAAGTGCGCTAATTCTCGAGCGTCTTCAATTGTGTCATTAAAGTCTTTAAAAATAATGTATTCAAAGGTTACTCTTGTTCCTGTTGCTTCATGAAAATACTGCAGCGCTTCTGATAGTTCTTGTAGATTATTACTATCATTAATCTCCATGATTTTACTTCTCTTGATGTCATTTGCGGCATGCAAGGACAATGCTAAATTAAAGCGCACTTTATCGTCGCCTAATTTCCTGATCATTTTTGCAATTCCAGCGGTAGAAACAGTTATTCTTTTTGGGGACATTCCTAAACCTATGTCTGAAGTAAGCAATTCTATAGATCGAATCACATTCGCATAATTGAGTAGAGGTTCTCCCATTCCCATATATACAATGTTTGACAGAGGTTTTTGATATTTTTCTAAGGCTTGATTTCTAAGATGAACTACTTGGTCGACCATTTCCCCCGCACTTAAATTTCGCATCAGTTTTAAGCTTCCTGTAGCGCAGAAGGTGCAAGACAAACTGCATCCAATTTGTGATGAGATACAAGCAGTAGTTCTGGAGGTTGTAGGAATGAGTACTCCCTCAACGATTCTTTTCTCATCGATTTCAAATGCCGATTTAATCGTTTTGTCCTTACTAATTTGTTGATCTTTTACGCGAAGGGCGTCAATAAAATAGTATTGGTTCAGATGCTCTAAAAGATCTTTGCCAAGATTGCGCATTTCATCAAAACTTAAGGCATTTTTTTTCCAAAGCCACTCATATATTTGCTTGGCACGAAAGCTAGGAAACTTGGCTTCATTTACAGCCAGAGTAATCTGCTCAAGGGACAAATTTCGGATGTTTAATTTATCCTTAATCACAGTTATGGGAAATTATCTATTAAGCATCACAGGCATCACCAACATCAAGATGTCTTCTTGGTTATTGTCAGGAGTTGCAGGCATTAATAAACCAGCTCTGCTTGGTTCGCTCATGGCTAATTTTACAACTTCTGTTTCTAAATTACTTAACATTTCGACAAGGAAACGAGAATTAAATCCAATTTCTAAATCGTCACCATTATAGTTACACGTTAAGCGTTCGCTTGCTTCATTTGAAAAATCAATATCTTCAGCGAAAAGCGACAATTCTGACCCTGCCAACTTCAATTTAACTTGATGTGTAGTTTTATTAGAGAAAATAGCAACGCGTTTTAAGGAGCTTAAAAATTGCATACGATCAATCGTCAAGACATTTGGATTTTCTTTTGGAATCACTGCCTCATAATTAGGGTATTTCCCATCAATTAAGCGACATACCAAAGTAATGTCATTGAAAGTAAAAAGAGCGTTGGACTCATTATACTCTAACTTCACTGACTCATCGCCTCTAATATTTGATTTGATTAGATTCAAAGGTTTTTTTGGAAGGATAAAAGCAGAGCTTCCTTTGGTAGTAATGTCAGTTCTTGAGTATCTAACTAATTTATGAGCATCAGTTGCAACGAAAGTTATATTTTCAGGAGAAAAATGACAATAAACACCACTCATTACAGGGCGCATCTCATCGTTTCCGGTAGCAAATAAAGTTTTATTAATGGCCTTAGACAATACATCACCTGTTAAATCTATAGATGCTGTATAGGCAACATTAGGTAATTTAGGGAATTCATCACCATTAAAACCAGCCATTTTAGATTTACCGTTATCGTATACGATCTCAATGGCGTAATTACTAGTATTCACTTTAAAAGTACAAGGTTGGTCTGGTAAACTTTTTAAAACATCTAAAATTAATTTAGCGGGAATGGCAATTTTACCTGATTCCTCAGAAGTAACATCCATTTTTGTAAGCATGGTAGTTTCAAGGTCAGAAGCGCAGATCGTCAGCACATTACCTTCTATTGAGAATAAAAAATTATCTAATATCGGAAGATTGTTACTCGTGCTCAACACACCTGAAATACTCTGAAGATGTTTTAATAAGGTATTACTTGAAGTAATGAAATTCATGGGATAAAAATTTTATATACAAAAATAGTAAATCGTTTGAGAATAAGTCAAGTATATTTTATTTACTTGAACTTAGTGTATTAATTTTCATTGCCGGGAAATATACATGTCCTAAAAGTAAAGGATTAAATACAAAATATTGGCATTTTACCAATTGCTTATTAGGCAAGAGGCACCAAAAATAATTCATATCCATTTTCACCATTTCCCCAAATTCATTTCTTTGTTGTTCTACCGCAGAAATTCTAAATAATCTCAAAACTGTCTTCTTTCCATTGGTTTCCGTAAGTGATAAACTTCCGAAAGCCCTCGATTTTTTAATGCTATCACACTGTTGGTCGCTCATTTCATAATTTGGATTTGAAAAGTGAATTTTGTTATAAGCTTGCAGGTATCGATAAATATTGGAAGTGTCTACATATTCTAATTTACTAGACCCTTGCTTCACTATAAAGTTTTGATTTTGTCGGGCAATACTGAAACTTCGCTCTTTAACATCGTAAAATTTAACATCCACTTTTTGAATTTCATTGACCTGTAAAGAAAATATATTGGAGCACATCCATTTTCTTGGATCTGCAAAGAATCTCGGTTCAATAATGCCATTGATCCCTTTTATTTTCATCATTACAGGATTTGAACTTTTTCCATCGCTGCTAGACTCCAACAACATGATTTGTCCATAATGGTCTTGTGATGCGGGACCTATATACCAAGTTTTAAACCATTCTCCATTTATGAAGTAGGAAACTTTAGTGTTTTGGGTTGACATTAATTCAGTGAATTTTTTAATAGATTTTTTGGGTAGGTAACCTTTAAATTCTACATTTTTTGCTGCATCAAGAATAAAATTTATATTTTCTCTACTGATGCAATCTCCATTATCGGCGGTCCACAAACCATTTTTCTTAATCAATTTTATATTGTTTGAAAAGGCATCTGTAATTTCAATTTGATCAACACTACTGGTGTCTGAAATGGCAAAATCAATTAATTCACTATCAGAAACTCCTTTTTTATTCAATAAATTAAAAGTAAGTAAGGTCAGCAAGCAAATGCCAAGTACAGCAGACAATAGTAAAATTATTTTTTTCATATCAGTCAGTCGTTGATTAAGAATAACGTCTTTTCCTGAGTATATTCCAAACAAAGGCAAAAAACAAAATAAGTAAAACTGGGCCGAAAACATTAATAATTTTAAGTCTCCCAGACATTACTTTTAATTTTTCTTTATCAATTAATTTGATATCAATTTGTCGGCTTCTAATATCCAGCACCGAATTATCCCCCATCATATAATCCATTAGATTTTGAAAAAATTCTTGATTTCCATAAAAATAGGGAATACTTCTTTCGGCTAAAATTTTATTAAATTTCAATTCATTAAAAGGATTGGCCCTATATAGAAATCCAGCTCCTTTTGGGTTGGGCATAGAATCATAACTATTCGCTATAAAATTTCCATTCCCCACCAAAAGTACTTTTGTTTCTTTTAAACTTTTCTCTTTATAATTGGAATTTTTATTTTTGGAAAACTCCTCAACAATTCTATTTTGGAAGTGAGAATTATAATATCCTTCAGACAATCCTGCCAAGCATAATTTATTGATGTTATCTGTAGGATTGTCTACCAATTGCGGTTTTTTTCCGTAGCTCATCGGCATTTCCAGACTTACCAATGGGGCAAGACCCGTCTTATTGGAATTGCTAGACGAAGTAAGAATTGGAATAAATCTTGCTTTTGCTTGCTTCACGAATTGAATTTCATTGGCATATTCCAGAGATACGGGTTCAATGTTTCTAGATATTGGATGTGAAGTAGGGGACGCCATGACATGAAAAAACCAAGGCAACAAGGTTTGTTCAGCATAAGGGACGATTTTTGGAGCACATTGAACATCGACCACTAGGTTCTCATTCAATTTCAATCCATAATCAAAAAGCATATTTTCAAGGCGGAGATTTTTTCTTATCGAATGTGTTACTCCTCGGCTCATCAAGGTGTCATCTTCAACATGTAAAGCATTCATGAAACACATTAATTTACCACCATTCATCACGAATTGATCAATGATATATAAATCTTTGTCGGAAAAAGGAAATTGAGGATCCGCAATCACCAAACCATCTATATCGGACAATGCCGCAATAGAATCATTCAATGAAATTTCCGATAGTGAATAATAGGGAGCGATAAGTCCTCGTGCGCGCAATGTTTGATTTGAATTTAATTCTCCATGTCCTTGTAAAAAAGCAATTCTAGGTTTCTCTAATTGTGTAATCTTCCGCATTGCAGAGACCAAATTGTATTCTAAATTGTTGACCGCATTTTCTAAGATTTCAGAAATATTGGAAAGATCGTAGGGTTTTCCTGGTTGGGTTCCTGGCAAAAATTGAATGACACTTTCTTTAATGATTCCGTTTTGTGAATAAGAGATTTGAGCCCCTGGCCATAACATCAATGGTGTTTGATCTCCGTCTTTCATGTACACGATATCCATAGGAAGTATGCCTTGGCCTCTAGCATATAAATCGGAAAATAGTGCTTTTTGATCCGAATCAGACCCGTTCTTTGGATTCACAAAAATATATTCTATTCTATCTCCAGCAAGTGACTTAAAGATTTTTAATTTATCCTCTAATGCATTTCTAAAATGTTGAATTTCAGCTGGAAGATTTCCTTCTAAATAAATTTTGATGCTAATTCTGTTTTCAAATTTATCTTGATCCGCTAAAAATGTTTTAGTACCATTGGAAAGCGAATAGCGCTGATCTTCAGTCATGTCAAGACGGAAATAGACCAAAGAAGCTATAATATTTATTAATACAAGGGCAATAGTAGCCAACAATAGGAAGCTCCAATTAAAAATACCTTTGAAAGAGAATAAACGCTTCATCATATTTATCTTTTTAATGTTTTAATAACCGTCAGTGCTCCATAAAGAAATAGAACAATTACTGATATAAAATAGATAATATCGCTCGTATCAATTACCCCTTTCTTAATGGATTCATAGTGAAATGCAATTCCTAAATAGCGCACAATGGTATCTAAATCTCCAATTTGCGCAAAGGAACCAAGTAAACCGAGTCCATCATATATAAACCAGCACATAAACATGGCTAAAATAAAAGAAACGATTTGGCTACTGGTAAGCGAGGAGGCAAAGATTCCAACAGCTACAAAAACGGATCCAAGTAATACAAGTCCAATATAAGAAGTGATCGTAGCGCCTAAATCAATTATTCCTACTGGATTTCCCAGATAATACATGGTGAAATAGTAAATAACAGTTGGGATAATTGCTATGATCAATAAGGTTACCCCTGCAAAATATTTGGCTAAAAGGATTCCCAAATCTGATATGGGTCTTGTGAAAAGCAGTTCAATGGTCCCTGTCCTGCGCTCCTCTGCAATCGAACGCATCGTAATTGCAGGAATTAAAATCAAGAATATTACGGGTGAAAGATTGAAAAAAGGAATTAGATCAGCTTCTGCACCTTCTAGTAAATTAGTGTTGTACGAAAGCACCCAATGAAATAAGCCTGAGGCGATCAAATAGATAAGAATAAATACATATCCGATTACTGAACTTAAAAAACTCCGAACTTCTTTTATATAAAGCGCTTTCATGAATTAATTTTTGAATTTCAAAATTAGAATTTTTAAGCACATCTCTAACAATTAGTTTTGAGCTATTTATTGTTTATTTCGAGTTTGTTAATTTAAATAGTGTTTTTTATAAAATGTTGGACAAAAAAAAAGTCCCGATAAATCGAGACTTCAATAACTGGGATGAAAGTGATTATGCTTTTTTAACATTAATTGCATTCAAACCTCTTCGTCCTTCTTCAAGTTCGAATTCAACTTGGTCATTTTCTTTAACCTTGTCAACTAATCCTGTTACATGAACAAAATACTCTTTGCTCGTTTCGTCGTCTACGATAAAACCAAAACCTTTGGTTTCATTGAAGAATTTTACTGTTCCTTTACTCATTCTAAATAATATTATATTTTGTCAAAGGTAAACTTATTTTGCAAATTATCAAATATTTCAATGATTTTCTTGAATATCACTTATATAAGACTCAAAATCAACCTTACAAGTCCATGCTTCAGCACGCTGATTAAACCCAATTTTGAGTCTCGGCCAAATGGTTTTGAATAGGTCTGAATTGCGATATGATTCTAGCGCTTCTTCTGATTCCCATTGACTATAAGTAAAAAATATACAGGGTGAATTTAAGTCGTTTAAAAGTTTCATTCCCCTACATCCTGGAAATTGTACAACGGCTTCCTTAGTTTGATCGAAGAAGCTTAAAAAATTTCCTACTTCTGCCTCCTTAAAGCTCAATTTTACAATTCTTGTTATCATTCTGGGATTAAATAGAATCAAAATCAAGTCTAGATCCTGCTGGAAAGAAGTTGACGCGAACGCTATCACCCTTTTTTACGCCAAACAGTCTGTCTGCACCTCCATTCCCTCTATTGGCACCTCTGTTGATTGCAATTTCTAATAAATTATTATCATTGAAAATGGCTACTGGGTCTCCAAATGAAACTTCATTGTAGGTCTTAGATATTTTATCGATTACATAAGAACTACCATAATAAAGTATCTTGAAACCAACATTTTCATACTTATCAAATTCTTTTTTGCTGATATTGGTTATTAAATTTCCGTAGGTGTCCACATGAATAACAGTTCCCTGTACTGAATTCAATTCTGTTAAGGCCTGTTGCGTGAAAGCTGTTTTATAGGTAGTGATCGGATCGCAAAAGTCACTTAATTTTTCATTGTTAATTATTTTAATGGCCAATGGAATCAGACAGTTTTTGGTGGGAAAAGACATCATTTCTGGATGTGACTCGATTGCTGTGAATCGATAAAATTCATCAGGAAATAATTCACCCAGAAAGGCACCGAAAAATCCATTGTCTATTCCAATAAAATACTGCCCTTGGAATTTCATAATACTTGGGTAGCTTGGAATCATTGCTCTGTTTCCCACGAAAGGATTTGGGTCTAAAAGTTGTGGCTCGCTATCGACTCCAATGATATGGATAGTCCCTGTTGGGAAATCATTGAAGCAACTCTTAATTTGAAATGCAGCTTCAGATATGTCAAATGGTGTGATATCATGAGAAATATCCACAATATGGATCTGATTGCTTAAACGGTAGAGGGTACCTTTCAAGGCAGCATGGTAAAAATCTTTTAATCCAGTATCTGTGGTAAGTGTTATGATTTGCATGCCAAATTTTGATTCTATATTGCTTTAATTTATAATTTTACCAAAAGTAAGAAATTCGCCATCATATTAATAATACAAATTCATTTTTAGTTGAATTCTGATAATCGAACCATTCAAATAGTTGGAATTAATCCAGCTGATCTTTTCGGGACTAATAACATTAACTTAAAACACTTTAATAGTTTTTTTCCAAAACTGTCTGTATTATCTCGTGGACATGAGATTACTATAAAAGGTGACCAAGAGGTGATGGATGAGTTCGAACGCAAGTTTAATCTACTGATTCTTCATTATACGAAGTTCAATGCCTTGTCGATTAATAATATTGATAATCTTTTGCTTGATGATGGGGAAACCTTACTGAACAATAAGGTAGAAGATGAAATATTAGTTCATGGCAACCAAGGATTAAAAGTTAAAGCGCGTACTGTTAATCAAAAAAAATTAGTAGAGGCGGTTGATAAACACGATATGGTATTTGCCGTTGGGCCAGCAGGAACAGGTAAGACTTACACTGCTGTAGCACTTGCGGTAAGAGCATTGAAAGCAAAGGAAGTTAAAAGAATTGTATTGACTCGACCCGCGGTTGAGGCAGGAGAAAATCTAGGTTTTTTGCCAGGTGACCTAAAGGAAAAATTGGACCCCTATTTAATGCCTTTATATGATGCTTTACGTGACATGATTCCACCAGATAAATTAGCCAATATGTTGGAACAGGGCATTATTGAAATTGCTCCTCTTGCTTTCATGCGTGGACGTACGCTTGACAAGGCTTTCGTGATCTTAGACGAAGCTCAAAATACAACTACTTTGCAAATGAAAATGTTTCTTACCCGTATGGGTATGACCGCTAAGTTTGTGATAACCGGCGATGTATCGCAAGTAGATTTGCCTCATAAACAAAGATCTGGTCTTGGTTATGCGATTGATATCTTAGCAGATATTAAGGATATTGGGATCATTCGACTGGGTAAAAGTGACATCATTCGTCACCAATTAATTTCGAAAATAATTGATGCTTTCGATAAAGCGGAAGCAAATGAATAAATATTTAAATAAAAAATAATAATGAATACAATTACGACTTCTGATTTTAATTTTAAAGGTCAAACTGCTGTTTATCATGGTAAAGTACGCGATGTTTACACCCTGGCGGATCAAAAATTGGTAATGGTAGCCTCTGATCGAATTTCAGCTTTTGATCACATATTACCCAAAGGAATTCCTTTTAAAGGTCAAGTATTAAATCAAGTAGCAACCTATTTTCTAGATGCGACAAGAGATATTGTACCCAATTGGTTGTTGGCGACTCCAGACCCTAGTGTAGCAGTTGGAAAAGCGTGTGATCCGATTCGGGTTGAGATGGTAATAAGAGGCTACCTTGCCGGACATGCTGCTCGCGAATATAAATTAGGAAAGCGTATGCTGTGTGGCGTCGCACTTCCGGAAGGTCTCATCGAAAATGATCGATTACCGCACCCAATCATTACCCCAGCGGTAAAGGCTGATGCAGGTCACGATGAGGATATTTCTCGAGAAGACATCATTGCTCATGGTCATGTAAGTGAAGCGATTTATTCAAAAATGGAAGCTTATACTTATGCTTTATTTCAGCGAGGAACCGAAATGGCACTGGCTCAAGGTTTGATTTTGGTGGATACAAAGTATGAATTTGGCCTCTTAAATGGCGAAGTTATTTTGATAGATGAAATACATACACCCGATTCATCCCGATATTTTTATGCAGATGGTTTCGAAGAACGTCAATCTAAAGGGGAGGAACAAAAGCAACTTTCAAAGGAATTTGTAAGACAATGGTTGATTGAAAATGGATTTCAAGGCCTGGATGGACAGGAAATTCCTTTTATGCCAGATGAATTTGTTCAGGTGATATCAGATCGCTACATTGAACTTTATGAACGCATTACTGGTAAAGAATTTATAAAGTCGGATACTACGAATATTACAGAAAGAATTAATGCTAATGTTGCAGCATATTTAAATGCTTAATCCGCTATTTTTCTAAGATTTCTTTAATGGGTTTGCCTGTCATTGCTCCTGACCTTTGCAAATAAAGCAGATGGGTTAAGGTTGGGGCAATGTCTATGATCTGAATGGGATCAAATACATCTTTATGTTTGATACCTGCGCCATACCATAAAAGTGGAACATGGGTATCGTAGTTAAATGCAGATCCATGAGAGGTTCCAGAAAGTTCGGTTTCATTATGGATAGAAAGGTAGCCGGGGTGGGTGATAAATATAATGTCTCCACTTCTCTTTTGGTCATAACCCTTAACGATCATGTCTCCCCAATCTCCAACGGAAAATTGAGCATTGATTAATTCTTTTTCTGTAAAAACAGCCTTTACTTCTTTCCATTTCCTTATTTCTGAAGCAATAAATTCCTGAACCAAATATTTGTCCAACTGCAATGAATCTATTTGTGCATGATTGAGATAAATGTTTTGATTCGCCTCCGTCAGAATTAAGGATGCTCCGTATTTCTCTACCACTGATTTTTTTAAGGTCTCTAAATTCAAATACATGGGTAAATATCCTCCTGGTAAATTTTTGTCTATCAACTGTTGAGGAACAGGTACTACAGCATGGTCTGCAGTTATAAATATTTTATAATTATGCTTCCCAACTTTTTTATCAAGTGCTGTCAATAGTTTGGCAATTTCTAGGTCAAGTCTTGCATACATATCTTCCATCTCTAAGGAGTATGGACCAAAGGAATGCCCAGCAATATCTGGAGTTGAATAACTAATGCATAAAAGATCTGTTTGCGCATCAGCACCTAATTCTTCAAAGTCAATTGCTGTTAAAGCGAGATCGGTCAACAAAGTGTTGGCAGCTGGTGTGATTACAAAATTCGAATAATCTCCCGGTTTAAATGCGTAAGGAAAGGTAGCTTTTGATTTTCCGTCTAATAGGACTTCATAGGGAGAATCGTCAATAGAATTATAATTTGCTTCCGGATAAAGTAAAGTCCAATCTTTCAGGTAAGTATCTGCATTATGATCTTTGTTAAAATCATGAATCCATTTCGGTAATTGTTCTTTATAATAACTGCTGGTAATAAACTTCCCACTTGAATAATCAAACCAATAAGTACCGTCACTTAAATGTCCGCCTGGCAAGATTGCGCCACGATCTTTTATGGAAATTGAGATTACTTTTGCGGTAGGGTAGGTAAGTTTAAGTTGATCACTTATTGTATAAGTCTTTAAGCGAAAAGGGGAAGCTGCCCCATGTTTGGATTTATTACCAATCGAATGAACGGATGCATCACCCACACAATTAACCATTTTGGCTGTTTCAGCATCATACCACTGATTTCCTACTATTCCGTGATTGCTTGGTGTTGTTCCTGTGTAAATGGAAGCGTGACCTGGCCCTGTATAAGTGGGAACATAATTGTAATTGGTATTGCGAAAATTCGTCCCGTGAAGCATGAATTTATTAAATCCACCTGAGGTGAAATGGTGCTGAAAACGATATAAATATTCATAGCACATTTGATCTACTACGATACCAACAATTAATTTATCTTTTTTTTGAGCTGTTAAATTTCCTGCGAAGAAGAATAGAGCAAAAAATAATACAATTGAAATTTTACCCTTTACCTGGTTTTGCATTGATGGTTGTTTTAACAGGTGAACTAATTATTGGTTTGCTCTGAATGATATGAGGAGCGGTGTTTATAATATTGCTGGGTTTGTTGATTTCAATGGAATGACTTGGTTTGAAAATTGGATTATTTTGCTCGTTATTCTCATTGGTTTTGAATTCGCTTTTCCCCGGCTTTTCTTCTATTGTATTATCAATTGGCTTCAAGGGTTGTGCCCCGCCGTTTGGATTTTTAGGATCCAACATTTGGTGGGTATTGGTATTTAATAGCGGTCGCTCCAATTTATGAAGAACTACTCCATCTGTTGCGGGAGCTGGTGTTGGAATAGGATTTGGATTGATATTTAAATACGCTTGATCAAAAATACATCCACCCATTTCACCCGCATTAATACCCATTGTTTCGCATCTTCTTCTTGCATTCGCTTGCTGATCAGCATTTAAGTCCGCTACGGTTAGATGTACTCTAGGAAAACTTCTATCCGTATAGTATGCTGTATTTGTTCCAGCTGCATAATCAAATAAGGTAGTCATGTCGTTAACCCTCCAATCTTCTGCAAAATTCTGTGATAAATACGCTAGGTATTCTTTTTCTGCCAAAATAGATGCTTGCTGCATCATAGGATTACCAAAAGTTGAAAATGCTTGATAACTTGGAGGCGTTTGATTGTTATTTCGGCCGTTAAAATCATCATTCATGTTGTTGTTGGCATTTCCCAATAATCCACTATAAGTTTGACTACCACATTGAAATATAGTTACCGTAACATTAACAAAATTCATTCCGCCACTTCCTCCGTTGTTTAGAATTAATGTCTCACCCGAAGGCCATGAAATAATATAGTTTCTACCCGTCAATCTTATGGTCCCACCATGTGGTAAAAAATAAGTTCTTCCTTGCAATTGTATCGGTGCGCCATCTAAAAATAGTGGAGACACATTGCGCGATGGGGCATCTTCTGCATAAAACCCTAATCGATCTCCAAACACATTCATCGCAATGGCTGTATTCAAAGAAAAATTATCACTCTGTGTCTTTTGTCTTGCTTGAATTTCAAAATTTCCATCACTTGATTTAGACAAGTCGAATTCTCCAACCGTCTGAAAAGAGTAGGTGGCATTGTCAAATGATTTTAAATGTGGATCCCCATAGCTACGACCTTGAGTAGTGCTACAAAAAGTATTGTTTAATAGAGCTAAAAGTAAGTTTGCATATTGGTTATTATCAACTTGAGAAGTTGAATTGTTGGTTTCAATATAATTTTTTAAATCATCCCTTCTTTCTTTTGGCATCAAACTCAACATCTCATACGGAGTCAACTCCTCAGCGAAAGTTCTGTCTGGAACAGGTTGTTTATTTGACATAGCAACCACACTTTGAGACAACCAAAGCCCCCTAATGGGATCCCAATCTGTAAGTGCAATCGAAATATTATCATTGACAGATAGCTTGGCACCTTCTGCTTTGTCGGTCACAACTTGCGCTGTTAAGAAAAGCGTAAATCCAAGGTAAAAAAATAAAATGAAAGTTTTCATAATTTTTACTTTATAAGTTAAATTTATATCCTACTCCTTTAATGGTTGTGATGTACTCATCACCAATTTTTTCTCGTAATTTTCTAATATGAACATCAATGGTTCGATCTCCAACCACTACATCAGAACCCCAAACAGTAACTAAAATAACATCTCTCTTAAATACCACATTGGGTCGTGAAGCTAAAAATGCAAGTAATTCGAATTCTTTTTTTGGCAATTGAATTTCAATTTTATTCTTAACAATTAAATAGCGTTCTCGGTCAATGATAAAATCCTCCTGAGCGTCATTTTTTGAGCTAATTGTATTTTGTCTCCGAAGCAAAGCGTTTATTCTAGACATTAATACTTTTGGCTTAATAGGCTTTGAAACATAATCGTCACCGCCCGCTTCTAGTCCAGCAATTTGACTATAATCTTCACTTCGAGCGGTAAGGAAACAAATGATAATGTCCTTATTGACCTGGTCAGATTTTAATTCTTCGCACACTTCGATGCCATCCATTATCGGCATCATTACATCAAGAAGTATAAGTTCAGGCTTCTGGTGGGCCACCATTTTTAATGCTTCCTTTCCGTTTGAGGCACAGGATACAATATGACCCTCCTTTTCAAGATTGTATTTTAGTAAGAGCCGAATGTCTTCTTCGTCGTCAACAATAAGTATATGTGCCATATCTTACGAAGTTACGAAGTTTTTTAATCAAATTTTGTTCTTTTAATATTTAACAAAAATTTATGATAATTTGGTCATTACGATATTTGAAATCGCACAAAATATATGTACTTTTGAATAGATTCAAGTCGTCTATTTTGTATTAAAATGCAAGTTTCAATACTTTGAATTTTTAAAATTTTCTTATGACAATTCGTATTCTACTTGCTGAAGATGACTTAAATCTTGGTTTTGTCATTTCTGATCAACTTAAATCGGATGGCTATCTTGTTACTTTAGCAACCGATGGTACGGATGCTTTGAAAAGATTCAATGAGCAAAAATATCATTTATGTGTTTTTGATGTGATGATGCCTCGCAAGGATGGATTTACACTAGCAAAAGATATTCGGAAAATTGATGCCGAAATTCCTATCTTGTTTCTTACGGCCAAAACAATGACGGAGGATAAGGTAGAAGGATTTAAATCTGGAGGAGATGATTATTTGACGAAACCCTTTAGTGTAGAAGAACTTCAATTGCGTATTAAAGCACTTTTGAAACGTGTAAATATTAATACGAGTATTCCGGAAGAAAAAATTTTGGCGATTGGATCTTATTTATTTGACACTGAAAATTTAAATTTGAAAATTGGTGGACTGACAAAATCATTGACTAAAAAGGAAGCTCAAATACTGAAGTTACTTTTCAAATTTAAAAATCAAGTGTTGCCCCGAGAAGTAATCTTAAACGCGGTTTGGGGACAAGACGATTATTTTGTTGGACGAAGCTTGGATGTTTTTATTACCAAACTAAGAAAATATCTAAAAGAGGATGATTCTATTTTACTGAATAATATTCACGGTGTTGGTTTTAAATTGGAAGTGCCATTAATATGACCTATATCTTACATATTGAAACCGCTACACACATTTGCTCTGTTGCCTTATCAAAAAACGGACAATTAGAAGATAGTATTGATGAGACCTCGGATGGTTATGTTCATGGAGAGAAACTTACCGGATTTATTGATGAATTGTTAAGAAGAAATAATGTCACCTATAAGGCAATATCTGCTGTTTCTGTTTCTGCTGGACCAGGCTCCTATACAGGCTTAAGAATCGGAATATCGACTGCAAAAGGCCTTTGTTTCGGGTTAAATATTCCTATAATTTCAATTCCTTCCTTACCATCTCTTTATGAAATTGCCCATAATAAACATCCTGAAAAATCGATAGCAGTCCTATTTGATGCCCGCAGAATGGAAGTTTATAGCGAAATTTATGATGCTTCGAAATTGGTATTGAAAAAACTAAGTGCTGATGTTTTAACACAAAATTCCTATGATGAATACCTGCCGCTAATAATTGTAGGAGACGCGAATCCAAAACTTAAAGAATTTTGGGCAAATAGGAACTTGTCTTTTG
>Ga0304728_1000926_pt1 | contig 22733 bp, 14 predicted proteins | sample C_130625_MF_Meta_FD_190476 | JGI IMG/M metagenome (GOLD analysis project Ga0304728, IMG submission 190476) | Freshwater microbial communities from Lake Croche, Canada to study carbon cycling - C_130625_MF_MetaG (v2) (version 2) | ecosystem: Environmental > Aquatic > Freshwater > Lake | place... | reverse complement strand
GTCGCATTATTTAAAACACTTATAAAATTGATTAATGCAGATTTATCATTTAAAGTAGTATTTGTCTTGAGTTCATATTTATAATAATTGTTAGGATTTGTACCTAAATAGGTTAAATCAGAACCCCATGCGCATTTATACAAATTACCTGTATCATTATTCAAAAAACGAGCTTCCAAAAATTGATCGTCAATATGCTCGACATTTATATACAGTCCACGATATTCATTATTGATGAAGAGTTTAACATAACTCGTCCTCGAACAGGGAAGACCTGCTTCGCGAAGTAATTCGTTGCAAGTTCTGGACCGCATAATCGAAACATCGTTATGCTCCCCATTCAAATTCATACTTTTTAAATTCATCCATTTAAATCCAGGTTGATACACATTAAAATCAACTTTAAAAGATTTTTTGATGGCATGTCTTGAGGTGTTACCTCTGAGTCGGAAACCAACATTAGCAATCGAATCGTTCCAAACTGAACTGTGATAAACGAAAGTTGCTGGAAACTCATAATTAGCATCCATACTATCTGTTAGTATTGAGTTTAAATCTTGAGGATTAATAGTTATTCGAACTTCAGCCACTTCATTTTGAAGGAAAGCATTGGTATTGGCTGGGTGAACTAATTGAGCATTTATAGAAGTGAATAAACCAATGAAGAAGGCGAAGAAAATTACTCTCATTTTATAAATTGTTTAGCGGAGTAGTTTAATCCTTTTTTAAGAACAAGAAGATACGACCCATTAGGTAGATCCGCTACTGGAAGTTTAATTTCATTTGCACCTGTAGATGAAATAGACTTTTTAGAAAATAGTAAATTTCCCAAGGCATCATAAATATTAAATTCCATAGGTTCAATGGCAGAACATTGAAGACTTACATTTAAAAACTCCGTACTTGGCACTGGGAATAAATTAAATTCAAAAGAAGGATTCTCAAGTGCTTCAAGTGAAGCCACTGAGGTAATAAAGGGTTGATTCAAGCGGACATCTGTATAGATTCTGTATTCTGCTGCAGTCAAAGAAAGTGAACTGTTGACATCTGAGACATACAAACTATCGTGCGTAAAGTACTCATACCACCAGCCTGTATGTTGAAAAGATGGAATAGCATTCGTTGTAATGACATCGAAATTTGTCAACACCAATGCATTCATAGTTGGGTCATTTAATTTTACACGTTTAATTCCACCCGCCAGACTATATTCAAAATCAAGAGATCTAAAAGTTGAATAATCTTTTCTCAACTTAAGTGTTGCAGAATACACATCAACTATTTGTTGTCTTCTACCTTGTTGCAAATAATTCCAAAGTATAGGCTTATTACAAATTCGACATGGATAATCAATATTAATATCATAGCCATATTCACCAAATTGCCAAATCATGCGTGGACCAGGCTGCGTCAAGAAAGCAACGGCAACTGTTTGCAATCTACCCAGAGCTGTATAAGGATCTTTCGCATTATGGGCAGGATTGGTACTGTTGCCATTTGTAATACTTTCATACATTAATCTTTGTTCATCGTGACTTTCCATATAAGTAATCAAGTGAGGAACCGTCCAGTTGCGAAAGCTATAGATACCATTATTTATATTTGAATTTCCAATAAAACCTTTATGGGCATTTTGATAACCAGAAACTACATTTCCCCAAAGCATCATGCCATATTCGGCTAAAATCTTTTCCTCATTATTATCACACCAATGTTCTAGAATTATGAGGGTATTGGGTTTAAATGCCCAGATGCTATCCGCCATTCTCTTTAAAATATTAATGCGATCTGTGCTATAATTTGCTGAAGTATTAACGAAACCACGCGTAAAATCAAAACGAAAACCATCTACATGATATTCACTCAACCAATATCGATTCACTTGATCCACATATTCTTGAGTAGCTATTGAGGAGTGATTAAAATCATTTCCCCAACAATATGGAGGGTGCGGACAAACAGCGTTAAACCAAGGATTATTGGCAGCAGGTCTAGCATTAACAGCATCCCAATACATATTTACCATTGAATTTTGTCCGAAGGCATGATTTAAGACATTGTCAACAATAACGGCAATTCCTCGTCCATGACAAGCATCAACAAGCTCTTTAAATTTTTCTGGCGCGCCATAGTATTTATCCAATGCCATGTGATAAGAGGGATTATATCCCCAGCTTTCATTGCTTTCAAATTCCCCAGGAGGCATTAATTCGATAGAATTTATTCCAAGTGACGAAAAATAATCAAGAGTATCTATGATGGTTTGATAATTATGTTTTGCAACAAAATCTCGAACCAACAACTCATAAATCAATAAATCTTTTTTGGGGACGGGAATAAAATTATCATTTTGCCAAGAAAAAACAGGAGCCCCTGGTTGCATGATAGTAAGCAATCCAGAGGTCAGACCAGTTGGATAAGGATGCGGATTTGGATAGGTAAGTGCATTTATATTTGGGTCATTATTTGGGTCTAAAATTAGGGGACTCATGGGATCAGCAATTTTTAACACACCATCAATATAATATTGATAACCATATTTCTGTCCGGGAGTCAATCCGCCGATGACAAGCCATCTGCGCAAGGAATCAGTTGTACAATTCATATGATAATTCACATCCGTTTGCCAGGAATTAAAATCACCGAGTACATAAACATTATTTTTTTCTGGTGCATACAATTGAAGCAGCACCGTTGAATCATTTAAATAATTTATACCATTCTTCATCCCATTGGGTGGATTCTGATAATTAATGGGGGGATTCACGGTATAATAAACACTATCGCTTACAGTCGAGGCTCCATTGGAAGCGATCAATTTTACACAGTGATTTCCTGGTAAAGTTGCTGTAAGTGAATAATTTAAGATCGTTGCATTTGATAAGGTGGAAAGAAGCGTTCCATTATCAAATAAGCTTAGGGTGCAATTTGAGTTAGACTCCGTTTGAATGGAGAGTGTTTGTCCTAAATTTAAAAGTGAGGAAGATCCCGGACTGAAAATCGCGGCTAATAAACCGGCATTGGAAGGGTAAACATCATAATAAATGTCACTTCCATCAGAACTTCTCCCTACGATTGTTCCCGCTGCATTGCGAAATACAAAGGCAAGTTTTAGGACGTTGGTTCCATTTGGGAAACCATAAAACTGAGGGATATTAATAGTAATTGAATGCTTATTATTTCCAAGAGAGGTCATTAATACATTCGGGTCGGCAGTTCCCCAAACACCCTGTACAAAAAGCCAATTGGTGGGAGAGGTACTTGCGCTTGTTATCAAACCGGCATGACAATAAACAGGACCCACACCCATTAATGCAGCATTTCCTTCACTTGCATTATAAACAACAGTTACTACATCCGCGCTTGTAGGAAAAGCAGGACTGACCTCTAAAATTTGTGAAAATGAGGAACAAGCAAATGAGAATATAAAAGCGGTTACAATAGAATGACTAAGATATTTCATTTGAGAAAATTAAATATTATTAACTAAAAAAAGCCTAAGTTTTCACTTAGGCTTTTTCGAAAATCAAATTGAAAAATTATCTTTTGATTAATTTTCCAGTTGCAACATTGTCACCAGCTTTTACATTGTAAAAATAAGTTCCAGCGTTAATTGAAGCAACTTCAATTGCGTTAGAAACTCCTGCAGTAACAGTTTTTGTCATTACAACTTTACCTGTAAGGTCAAATAAGGTAAAGATTGCATCTGAAGCATTGTTCAAATCAAATTTAACTGTAGCAACATCTGTAGTTGGGTTAGGAGAAACAACAACATTAGAAATTGCGTTTTCAACTAAACCACTAGCACAAAGAGCTGTACAGTTATCCCAACAATAAGTAAGCGTTGTTGCTGCAGCAGGAATAACTAAAGTTCTGTTCACGTTTCCAGCACCATCATCTAAACCACATCCTCCAGCACCAATAGTGTTTGCAGGATCAGTTCCTTCATTTGTTCCCCAGTTACCATTTACAAATTTGTAAAGTAACGTTGCATCAACTGCAGTTGAAGGGAAAGTCACATCAATTGACCAGATGTTGTTTCCTAAATCTGTCATTCCTGAAGTTGGTGTTGTTGGAGACCAATCCGCCATAGCGCCAGCAGTAACAGTTCCACCATTGGTAGAAAATGTACCAGCAACACGAATTCCAGTTGGATCAATAACAGCTCCACCAGCAACATAATTTGTAATATCAACTTTAAAAGTTACAGTTGATTGGGCCATAGCCACAGCTCCGATAAATAGAGCAGCACATAATGTAAAAGTTCTTTTCATAATTAAAGATTAAAAGGTTAAAAAATACTTAGTGTCAAAATGACAATTCAAATATAAAGAATTATTTTTCATATATTAATAAATTGTGAAAAAAATTAATCCTTAAGCACCTAATTGCTGATTAATTCAAAAGACCTTGGAAGATAATATAGTCGTCTAGAAATGTTGGAAGTTGGAAATTACTACTTGGAAATATCCCAAAAACAGTGGAACCACTCCCTGACATCGCTGCATAAATAGCACCCGAAATTTTCAATTGATCAATACATTCATGTATCAAGGGATATTGTTTAGAGATAGGACTTTCGAAATCATTCTTCAAAGAAGATTGCCATGTTGAAATATTTTCTTGAAGTATTGATGCGATATGGATTTGATTTTCTTTTGGAAAGACATTACTATACGCTTCCTTGGTGCTGATATGAATTTTTGGATTTAAAAGGACCAAGAAATACTCAGATAAATCACAAGCTACTTCGCTCAATATTTCACCTCTCCCAGATACCATTCTTACCTTATTTTGAATAAAGAAAGGACAGTCACTTCCTAAAGTAGCCGCTACTTCCTCCATCTCTAAATTAGATAATTCTAGACGGAATAATTCATTCAAACCAAGTATAACATAAGCTGCATCAGCTGAACCACCACCTAGTCCTGCTCCTACCGGAATTTGTTTGCGCAAGTGAATTGAAACAGGAGGAGTTTTATATTTTGACTGCATAAGATCCACTGCCTTTTCGCATAAATTTTTTTCATTAACATCAGCAAAAATTATTCCTGATTGCTGAAATGAATTTTTTTGAGCGGGTAAAATCTCCAAAATATCATAAAATGGTACTGGATACATTACAGATTCAATTTCATGAAAACCATCTGAGCGCTTGTACAGCACATGCAGTCCTAAATTTATTTTTGCAGGAGGGTATAAGATCATAGTACAAAATTAGAAGAACAAAGCAATTTTTGTAATTTTGCAGTAAAATAAATATTATGTCAACCTATCTTGATTTTGAAGAACCGCTTCGTGCCTTAGAAGAACAAATCGAACAAACAAAGGAAATTGGAATTTCTACTGAAGTAGATATGTCCGATAAAATAAAAGAATTAGAAGACTTATTAAAAACGACTTCCAAAGAAATATTCGGAAATTTAACTCCATGGCAGCGCGTTCAATTGTCTAGACACCCAGACAGACCTTATACTTTAGCTTACATTGATGCCGTTTGTGACGGTGATTTTCTAGAGTTGCATGGCGACAGAGGCGTTAAGGACGATAAAGCAATGGTTGGTGGATTTGGCGCCATCGACGGAAGAACAGTAATGTTTATTGGACAACAAAAAGGAATCAATACCAAGATGCGTCAATACCGCAATTTTGGAATGCCCAATCCAGAAGGATATAGAAAAGCTTTACGTTTAATGAAGCTTGCAGAAAAATTTAATAAACCTATTGTAACCTTTATTGATACTCCAGGAGCTTATCCAGGATTAGAGGCTGAAGAAAGAGGACAAGGGGAAGCGATTGCGAGAAATATATATGAAATGATGCGCTTAAAAGTGCCTGTAATTTGTATAATAATTGGAGAAGGAGCTTCAGGAGGAGCATTAGGAATTGGTGTTGGAGACAAAGTAGTTATGTTAGAAAATACTTGGTACTCAGTAATCTCACCTGAATCATGTTCGTCTATTCTATGGAGATCTTGGGAATTCAAAGAAACCGCTGCAGATGCTTTAAAATTAACATCAACAGACATGAAAAAATTTGGTCTAGTGGATGAAGTAATTCCTGAACCCATTAATGGAGCGCATCGTTCACAATCAGAAAACTTTGCAACCGTTAAAAAATACATCTTAAAATATCTTAAGGAACTTGACAGCATCAAACCAGATGAGCGCATCAATCAAAGAATCGATAAATTTAATAAAATGGGTGTTTGGGAATAAGATTTATACTTAATTTTCCATGCAATGAATGAACTCTTAAGTACCCCTATCGAATTTTTAAAAGGCGTTGGACCTCAAAAGGCGCAACTTTTACAAAAAGAATTAGGCATTTTTACTTTTGGAGATTTATTAAATACCTATCCTTTTAGATACCTAGACAGATCGGTATATCATAAATGCAGTCAGATTTCCTACTCAGATAATTATTTACAGCTTGTTGGAACTATTTCCCATGTCAAAGAAATTGGAAGTGGGCGCATTAAAAGGCTAAGTGCTCGTTTTACAGATGATACGGGAAGTGTTGTGCTAATTTGGTTTCAAGGAGCATCTTGGATAAAACAAAGTTTAGTTGTTGGCTTAAATTATCAAGTATTTGGTAAACCCAAATTAATTTCAGGTATCTGGACCATTCCACACCCAGAATTAACCGCCATTAAGGACTTAACGATTCGAGCGGGATTCCAACCTTTTTATTCGAGTACGGAGAAATTAAATTCTAAGGGATTACATTCTAGAGGAATTGAAAAATTAATTCAAACCATCTTCGCGCAACATCAAATAATTTTACCCGAGTGTTTACCTGAAAAAATTAAAAAAGAAAATCAGTTAATCTCGCGAACTGAAGCGATGCGGAAAATTCATTTACCTCAGAATGAATTAGAAATCAAACAAGCCAGACTTCGCTTAAAATTTGAGGAACTATTTTATCTGCAGTTAGAGATGCTCATTCGCAAAGGGGTCCGAATAAAGCAAATTCAAGGATTTCGTTTTGAGCAAGCAGGCACACCGATGTTAGATTTTTACAAGAACCATTTGCCTTTCGAATTAACGGGAGCTCAAAAAAGAGTTTTAAAAGAAATTAGAAAAGATTTCTTAACCGGAAATCATATGAATAGGTTATTACAAGGGGACGTTGGAAGTGGAAAAACCTTAGTTGCTTTGGTTGCGATGCTGATAACTATTGGGAATAACCATCAAGCTGCACTTATGGCACCCACAGAAATTTTAGCCTCACAGCATTTTGAAACAATCAAAGAATTACTCAAACAGATGCCAATAAAAGTTGGACTTTTAACAGGTTCGACAAAAAAGGCAGCCAGAACTATATTGTTTGAAGAACTAATGAGCGGAGAAATTCAGTTGCTCATTGGGACGCATGCCTTGCTAGAAGATCCGGTGCAATTTAAGTCCTTGGGATTGGTTGTCATTGATGAACAGCATAGATTTGGTGTAGCTCAAAGAGCAAAAATGTGGCGAAAAAATAAGATTCCACCGCACATTTTAGTCATGACTGCCACGCCCATTCCAAGAACCCTAGCCATGACCTTTTATGGTGATTTAGATGTTTCTGTAATTGACGAATTACCACCTGGAAGAAAACCCATTCAAACCATACATCGATTTGAGAGCCATCGCGTAGCGTTATTTGGATTTATGCGGAAAGAAATCGCTTTAGGAAGGCAAATCTACTTGGTATATCCTTTAATAAAAGAAAGTGAAAAACTTGATTTTAATAATTTAATGGATGGATACGAGGCTATTTCCCGTTCCTTTCCAATGCCAGAATACCAGTTGAGTATCGTTCATGGAAAGATGAAAGCTGAGGATAAAGAATACGAAATGCAACGCTTCATCAAAGGTGAAACACACATTATGGTTGCAACAACCGTGATAGAGGTTGGTGTTAATGTTCCAAATGCCTCAGTAATGATCATTGAAAGCGCTGAAAGATTTGGATTGGCGCAATTACATCAATTGCGAGGAAGAGTTGGTAGAGGGGCTGAAAAATCATATTGCGTATTAATGACTGGTGCCGAACTTTCAAAAGAAGCTAAGAAGAGAATGGAAACCATGGTGAGAACAACCGATGGATTTGAAATTGCGGAAGTAGATTTACAATTGAGAGGACCAGGTGATTTATTGGGCACGCAACAAAGTGGCGTTTTAGACCTGAAAATAGCGGACCTATCCAAGGACGGTCAAATCGTAGTCTTGGCTAGAGATGCTGCCCGAATGCTAACAGAAGATGATCCAGAATTAGTAAAACCAGAGCATCAAGCGTTGCGAGAAAGAGTATTGGTATTATTAAAGTCTCGCCCCAATTGGAGCACCATAGGATAAAAATTGGACATAAAAAAAGGGCTACAAAACTGTAGCCCTTTTTTTTTAATATTTAATTTTATTCAGCATCTTCAACAAGCGCTTCATAAGCATCTTGTGAACCTACGATCATTTTTTGGAATTGTCTTACTCCTGTTCCTGCTGGTATTAAGTGACCAACGATAACATTTTCCTTCAATCCTAATAAATGATCTTCTTTTCCAGAGATTGCAGCTTCGTTAAGCACCTTTGTTGTTTCCTGGAAGGAAGCGGCAGAGATAAACGATTGCGTTTGAAGAGAAGCACGGGTGATACCTTGTAATAAAGGAGTTGATGTAGCCGGAACTGCTTCACGCGCTTCGATCAAATTTTTATCCTCTCTTTTCAGTTTTGAATTTTCATCTCTCAATTTACGAACAGAAATTAATTGTCCGTTTTTGATTTCAGAAGATTCACCACCATCTTTAACCAACATCATACCATACAATTCATCATTAGCTTCCATAATGTCGGCTTTGTGAACTGATTGACCTTCAAGGAAACGGGTATCACCAGAATCCATGATCTCAGCTTTTAGCATCATTTGACGCACGATCACTTCGAAATGTTTGTCATTAATTTTCACACCTTGTAAACGGTATACCTCTTGAATTTCATTCACGATATACTCTTGTACTTTGGTAGGTCCTTCGATATTCAAGATATCATTCGGAGTGATGGCACCATCTGAAAGTGGTTGACCAGCACGAACGAAATCATTTTGTTGAACCAAAATATGTTTAGAAAGAGGTACTAAATACTTTCTTACTTCACCTAATTTAGATGTAATAACAATTTCTCTATTTCCTCTCTTAATATTACCGAAAGTAGCTGTTCCATCAATTTCAGCTACAACAGCTGGATTAGAAGGATTTCTTGCTTCGAATAATTCCGTTACACGAGGAAGACCACCTGTAATATCACCTGTTTTACCAGCTAATCTAGGGATTTTCACCATCGTGTCTCCAGCTTCAATTTTATCTCCAACATTGACAGAAATGTGTGCATTCACTGGAAGTGAATACTCTCTTAAAACTTCTTTCGTTTTTGGATCAATTATATGAATTGCAGGACTTTTCTTTTTATCACGAGATTCAGTAATAACTTTTTCAGTAAATCCAGTTTGCTCATCGACTTCTTCGCGGAAAGTAATACCTTCAATAATACTATCAAAAACAACTTTACCTGCAACTTCAGAAATGATAAGTGCATTGTATGGATCCCACTTACAGATCACTTCACCTTTTTTGATTTTAATATTATTAGAAACTAATAATTCAGAACCGTAAGGTACATTAGTGGTCATTACAGCAATTCCTGTTTTCTCATCTGTTATTCTCAATTCAGCTGAACGTCCAACAACAATAATTTTCATTGAACCGTCAGCATTTTTCTTTTCGATTGTGCGTAGTTCGTCAATTTCCAATTTACCATTTGCTTTTGCTTTCATATCAGATATGTCTGCAATATTGGAAGCGGTACCACCCACGTGGAAAGTACGAAGCGTTAACTGTGTTCCTGGCTCACCAATTGATTGAGCAGCAACTACACCAACAGCATCCCCTAATTGAGCAAGACGGTGATTGGAAAGATTGCGTCCATAACATTTGGAACATACACCTCTTCTCATTTCACAAGTCAGAACTGATCTAATTTCAACTTCTTCAATTCCTGCCTTTTCAATTGCTTTTGCAACATCCTCAGAAATCAAGTCACCTGCTAAAACAATAACTTCATCTGATTCAGGTAAATAAATATTATGAACAGAAGTTCTACCAAGAATACGATCGTACAATGGTTCCACTATCTCATCATTTTTCTTTAATGAAGTAGCAACAATACCGCGTAAAGTTCCACAATCATTAGAGTTAATAACAACATCTTGAGCAACATCTACCAATCTTCTTGTCAAATAACCTGCATCGGCTGTTTTCAAGGCTGTATCGGCAAGACCTTTACGAGCACCGTGAGTAGAGATAAAATATTCAAGAATTGATAATCCTTCTTTAAAGTTAGATAAAATCGGATTTTCAATAATTTCTTGAACACTAGCTCCAGACTTCTGAGGTTTCGCCATCAAACCACGCATACCTGATAACTGGCGGATTTGTTCTTTCGAACCACGCGCACCAGAATCAAACATCATGTAAATTGAGTTAAATCCTTGTCTGTCTGTTTTCAATTGATCCATCAAGGTTGCGGTCAAACGAGAGTTTGTATGCGTCCAGATATCAATAATTTGATTGTATCGCTCATTATTAGTGATAAGACCCATGTTATAATTCATCATGACTTCTTTCACATCATTCTCAGCTTTCAATACTAATTCTTCTTTTTCTTTTGGAATGATAATATCATCTAAGTTGAAAGAAAGTCCACCTCTAAAGGCCATTTCATAACCTAGTTCTTTAATATCATCTAAGAATTGGGCAGTTCTAGAAGTTCCAGAAATTTTCAATACTTCACCAATAATATCTCTTAGCGCTTTTTTAGTTAATACATCATTGATGTAACCAACTTCTCTTGGAACTTTTTCATTAAACAACACACGACCACAAGTAGTTTCAAGAATTCTTAATTCAGGAACACCAGCAGCATTTAAATCATAAGTTTTCACTTTGATATGAGCGTGTAGGTCTAATTTTCTTTCATTAAAAGCAATATTTACTTCTTTTGGAGAGTAGAAAGTACCACCTTCACCTTTCACGATATCTTCTGGAGTGGAGACTTTACCTTTAGTAATATAGTAAAGACCCAAGACCATATCTTGTGATGGTACAGCGATTGGCGCACCATTAGCAGGATTAAGAATATTATGAGAAGCCAACATCAACATTTGAGCTTCCAAAATTGCAGCATTACCAAGCGGTAAATGCACGGCCATTTGGTCACCATCAAAATCGGCGTTGAATGCCGTTGTAACCAATGGATGCAAACGAATTGCTTTTCCTTCGATCAATTTTGGTTGGAAAGCTTGAATACCCAATCTGTGTAATGTAGGGGCACGATTCAATAGAACCGGGTGACCTTTTAGTACATTTTCTAAGATATCCCAAACAATTGGTTCTTTCTTATCAACTATTTTCTTTGCAGATTTTACAGTTTTAACGATACCACGCTCAATCATTTTTCTAATGATAAACGGCTTGTATAGTTCAGCTGCCATATTTTTAGGCAAACCACATTCGTGCAATTTCAAATCAGGACCAACAACAATTACTGAACGAGCAGAATAATCAACCCTTTTACCCAATAAATTTTGACGGAAACGACCTTGCTTACCTTTTAATGAATCAGAAAGAGATTTTAATGCACGATTTGATTCTGTTTTAACAGCGCTAGATTTTCTAGAGTTATCGAATAAAGAATCTACAGATTCCTGCAACATTCTTTTCTCATTACGAAGAATTACTTCTGGCGCTTTGATTTCGATCAATCTTTTCAGACGATTATTTCTAATAATCACACGACGGTATAAGTCATTTAAATCTGAAGTCGCAAAACGACCACCATCTAAAGGAACTAAAGGTCTTAATTCTGGTGGGATAACAGGAACAACCTTAACAATCATCCATTCCGGACGGTTATCAATTCGTTTCTGAGAATCACGCATAGACTCTACCACTTGAAGACGCTTAAGCGCTTCATTTTTTCTTTGAACGGATGTTTCATGTTCCGCTTTATCGCGAAGTTCATAAGACATTGTTTCCAAATCCAATCCTTTCAATAGATCATAAAGTGCTTCAGCACCCATTTTCGCTATGAATTTATTAGGATCGGTATCATCTAAATGTTGATTAGTAGGAGGTAAAGCCTCTAAAATATCTAAATATTCTTCTTCAGACAAGAAATCAAATTGCTTCAATTCAACACCTTCCAAAGTTAAAGAATCACCAGCTTGAATTACGACATAACGTTCGTAATAAATAATTTGATCCAATTTCTTTGTAGGCAAACCTAAAAGATATCCAATTTTGTTTGGAAGAGAACGGAAATACCAAATATGAGCAACAGGAACCACCAATGAGATGTGACCCATACGCTCTCTACGCACTTTCTTTTCAGTAACTTCCACTCCACAACGGTCACAAACGATACCCTTATAACGGATACGCTTATATTTACCACAGTGACATTCGTAGTCCTTAACGGGTCCGAAAATACGCTCACAGAATAAACCATCTCTTTCAGGCTTATACGTTCGGTAATTAATTGTTTCAGGCTTTAATACCTCACCACTTGAATGCTCCAGAATTTTTTCTGGAGAAGCAAGTGAAATCGTAATTTTATTAAAACTACTTTGTTTTTTTTGGGTGTCTTTTTTGAACGCCATTTTTATCGCTTAATGATTTCGTTAAAAATTCAAATTAATCCATGCTCACATTCAAACATAATCCTCTTAATTCATGAAGGAGTACATTGAAAGATTCAGGTATTCCAGGTTCAGGAATATTATCTCCTTTAACAATCGCCTCATATGCTTTCGCACGGCCTGTTACATCATCCGATTTAACGGTTAAGATTTCTTGAAGAATATTCGCTGCACCAAAGGCTTCAATAGCCCATACCTCCATCTCACCGAATCTTTGGCCTCCGAACTGCGCTTTACCACCAAGTGGTTGTTGCGTAATTAAAGAGTAAGGTCCGATAGAACGTGCGTGCATCTTATCATCAACCATGTGAGATAATTTCAGCATGTAAATCACACCAACCGTTGCTGGTTGATGGAAACGCTCTCCTGTTCCACCATCGTACAAATAAGTTTTACCTGATCTTGGCACACCTGCTTTATCCGTTAATTCATTTATTTCATCTGGCGTTGCACCATCAAAAATTGGAGTAGCAAACTTAACGCCCATTTTTTCACCTGCCCAACCAAGAACAGTTTCATAAATTTGACCTAAGTTCATCCTAGAAGGTACACCAAGTGGATTTAAAACGATATCTACAGGAGTTCCATCCGCAAGGAAAGGCATATCTTCTTGACGAACAATATTCGCAACAATACCTTTATTTCCGTGACGACCTGCCATTTTATCACCTACTTTCAACTTACGTTTCTTAGCAACATAAACCTTAGCCAATTTCACGATTCCAGCAGGCAATTCATCACCAACAGAAATATGGAATTTTCTACGCTTATAATTTCCAAGTAAGTCATTCGCTTTAATACTAAAGTTATGAATCACACGACTGATCAACTGATTAATTTCAACTTCAGCAGTCCAGTTCAAAGGATTGATGATGGTGTAATCAATTGCCATCAATGATTTAGCATTAAACTTAGTTCCTTTCTTAATCAATTCCTCCTTAAAGTTATTGAATACACCAGCAGCCTTGTGCTCACCTAAAATCATCATTAATTTTTCAACTAACTTTTCTTTTACATCAGCAAATTCGCGTTGATATTCAGCATCAATAGTTTCAAGAACTGATTTATCTTGATTTTTAGACTTTCTATCTTTAATTGCTCTAGAGAACAATTTTTTCTCGATAACAGTTCCTCTTAATGAAGGACCAGCCTTCAAAGAAGCATCTTTCACATCACCTGCTTTGTCACCAAAGATAGCGCGTAATAATTTTTCTTCTGGAGATGGATCTGTTTCACCTTTTGGAGTGATTTTACCAATTAGGATGTCACCTTCTTTGATATCAGCACCAATACGAATCAAACCATTGTCATCAAGATCTTTAGTAGCTTCTTCGCTCACATTTGGAATATCAGAAGTTAATTCCTCCATTCCTCTCTTAGTGTCACGAACTTCTAAAGAATATTCATCAATATGAATTGAAGTAAAGATATCCTCACGAACAACCTTTTCAGAAATCACAATCGCATCCTCGAAGTTATATCCTTTCCAAGGCATGAAAGCAACTTTTAAATTTTGTCCAAGGGCTAATTCACCACTTTGAGTAGCAAAACCTTCACATAGAACTTGACCTCTTTCAACTCTATCACCTTTTTGAACAATCGGTTTTAGATTGATACAAGTTCCTTGATTTGTTTTTCTAAACTTGGTTAAAGAATAACGAATTACTTCACTTTCAAAGCTTACTAATTTATCTTCTTTAGTCCAATCGTAACGAATAACAATCTCATCTGCATCAACATATTCCACTACTCCATTTCCTTCCGCATTGATCAATACACGAGAATCACGGGCAACAAGCCTTTCGATACCGGTACCAACAATTGGAGAATTTGGACGTAAAAGCGGAACCGCTTGACGCTGCATGTTAGATCCCATCAAAGCACGGTTGGCATCATCATGCTCCAAGAATGGAATAGAAGATGCTGCAATAGAAGCAATTTGATTAGCACCTACATCCATCAAAGTTAATTTGTCTGGAGTAACTACTGGGAAATCACCTTCATATCTAGCTTTAACAAGATTAGACAAGAAATTACCTTTATCATCAATTACAGCATTTGCTTGAGCGATAGTTTTCGTATCTTCTTCTTCAGCTGCAAGATAAATTGGCTCTTCATTAAAGATCACTTTACCTTTTTCAACTCTTCTATAAGGTGTTTCGATGAAACCTAATTTGTTAACCTTCGCAAATACACAAAGAGAAGAAATCAATCCAATGTTTGGTCCTTCAGGGGTTTCGATAGTACACAAACGACCGTAATGCGTATAGTGAACATCACGAACCTCAAATCCAGCTCTTTCACGCGATAGACCGCCTGGTCCTAGGGCAGACAGCCTTCTTTTGTGCGTTACCTCAGAAAGCGGATTCGTTTGATCCATAAACTGAGAAAGCTGATTTGTTCCAAAGAAGGAATTAATTACAGAAGACAATGTTTTAGCGTTAATCAAATCGATAGGAGTAAAGACTTCATTATCGCGTACATTCATACGTTCACGAATTGTTCTTGCCATACGGGCTAAACCAACACCAAATTGAGCATATAATTGTTCACCTACTGTTCTTACCCTTCTATTAGATAAGTGGTCAATATCATCCACATCTGCTTTTGAATTGATCAATTCGATCAAATACTTAACGATTTGAATAATATCATTTTTCGTAAGAACTCTTGATGCTTCAGAAGCATCAATCTTCAATTTTTTATTCAAGCGGTATCTTCCAACCTCACCTAAATCATATCTTGTATCAGAAAAGAATAATTTTTCAAATACACTTTTCGCTGTTTCAAAGTCGGGCGGATCTGCATTCCTCAACTGACGATAGATGTGTTCGATTGCTTCTTTTTCAGAATTAGAAGTATCTTTTTGTAGTGTATTATAAATAATGGTATAATCCGTTGAATTTGCATTTTCTTTGTGCAAGATAACAGACTTAGTACCAGAATTAAGAATTTGATCTAAGTGCTCTTCTTCTACAGTCAATTCTCTATCAAGAATCACTTCATTTCTTTCAATAGAAACAACTTCTCCAGTATCTTCATCAACAAAATCCTCAATCCAAGTTTTTAAAACTCTTGCGGCAAGACGACGCCCCACCAATTTTTTCATGTTTGCTTTGTTCACTTTCACTTCATCAGCAAGACCAAAGATCTCTAGGATGTCACGATCAGTTTCATAACCAATAGCGCGGAAAAGCGTTGTAACAGGTAATTTTTTCTTACGATCAATGTAAGCATACATAATACTATTGATATCCGTTGCGAATTCGATCCAAGAACCTTTGAAAGGAATTACACGAGCGGAGTACAATTTAGTACCGTTTGCGTGACGACTTTGACCAAAGAAAACTCCTGGTGAGCGATGCAATTGCGAAACAATAACGCGTTCAGCGCCATTGACTACAAAAGATCCTTTAGGAGTCATATAAGGAATAGTACCTAAATAAACATCTTGAACGATAGTTTCAAAATCCTCATGTTCAGGATCGGTACAATACAATTTCAATTTTGCTTTTAGAGGAACACTATACGTCAAACCTCTTTCGATACACTCTTCAATGGTGTAGCGGGGAGGATCGATAAAGTAGTCCAAAAATTCTAATACGAACTGGTTGCGCGTATCTGTGATAGGAAAGTTTTCAGCAAAAACTTTAAACAGACCTTCACTATCTCTATTTTCAGGTGTCGTTTCCAATTGGAAAAACTCCTTAAAAGATTTTAATTGGATTTCCAGAAAATCTGGGTAATCAAATTGATTTTTGCTTGAAGCAAAATTAATTCTCGTTGAATTATTCGTTGTTGCCAAGGCTTATTATTTTTAAGTGTAGAAAGAAAAATCTTAATTATAAACAGAACAAGGCATCCGATAAATCGGGCGCCTGTTCTGTATTTTGAGCTAAAATATTATTTAACTTCAACCTCAGCACCAGCCTCTTCAAGAGATTTCTTAAGACCTTCTGCTTCGTCTTTAGAAATTCCTTCTTTCAAGGTAGATGGAGCTGCATCAACTAAGTCTTTAGACTCTTTCAATCCATTTCCTGTTAATTCTTTTACAAGTTTAACAACTGCAAGTTTGTTAGGACCACCTGCTTTCAAGATCACATCAAATTCTGTTTTCTCTTCAGCAGCTACTTCGCTACCACCTGATCCGCCTGCCATCATTACTGGTGCAGCAGCAGCTGGTTCGATTCCATACTCGTCTTTCAATATTGTTGCTAACTCGCTAACTTCTTTTACTGTAAGGTTAACTAGTGTTTCTGCAATTTGCTTTAAATCAGCCATTTTATTTAAATTTAAAAAAGGTTTAATAATTAATTAACTATGCTCTTGTTTCGAGCGTTTTCAATATGCCTGCAATTTTACCACCTGCGCCTGTCAAACCTGACATCACATTTTTAGCAGGGCTTAGTAACAATCCGATGATGTCACCAACCAATTCTTCCTTGCTCTTCAACGACTCTAAAACCACCAATTGATTATCGCCAATAAATATAGCTTCATCAATGTAGGCTCCTTTAAGAATCGGTTTAGGGTTTTTCTTACGGAATTCTTGGATAAGTCTAGCGGGTGCATTTGCTTCGGTAGAGATCATGATTGATGTTGATCCTTTAAGGATGTCTTTCAATTGTCCATAATCTTTTCCTTCCACTTTGTCCATTGCTTTTGACAACAAGGCATTTTTAACTACGCGTAAACTAATGTTTGTTTGAAAACATCTTCTGCGTAAATTATTAACAGCATCCACTGTTAATTCTGCCGTGTCGGTTAAATAAAAGACATTTGCGCCTGCTAAATCCGATGCTAAATCTTCAATATACTTTGCTTTTTCTTCTCTTGTCATTTTGTAAGTTTTAAGCTGTTACAGATTTAGGGTCGATTTGTATTCCAGCACTCATCGTAGAACTCATGTAAATACTTTTAATGTAAGTACCTTTTGCTGCCGATGGCTTCAATTTTAAAAGCGTTGTGATCAATTCATTCGCGTTTTCGCGAATTTTCTCTCCTTCAAAACTAACTTTACCAACTGAAGAGTGAATGATACCGTATTTATCAACTTTAAAGTCAATCTTTCCAGCTTTCACTTCTTGTACTGCTTTTGCTACATCTAATGTAACTGTACCTGTCTTAGGATTTGGCATTAAGCTACGAGGACCTAAAATTCGTCCAAGTGCTCCTACCTTACCCATAACTGAAGGCATAGTAATAATTACATCAATATCCGTCCATCCGCCTTTGATTTTTTCGATATAATCGTCCAAACCAACATGATCCGCTCCAGCAGCTTTTGCTTCGGCTTCTTTGTCTGGTGTACATAGAACTAATACGCGAACATCTTTACCTGTTCCGTGTGGTAGGGCCACTGTACCTCTAACCATTTGGTTAGCTTTACGAGGGTCAACACCAAGACGAACACAAATATCAACAGATGCATCGAATTTAGAAGTAGTTATATCCTTTACCAAATCACAGGCATCAGCCAGTGAATATGATTTTGCTAAATCGAATTTAGACAAAATCTCCTTTCTTTTTTTAGAAACTCTTTTCATGTCTTATCGATTTATTTGGATTTAGGTGCTTGACCACCTTTAACTGTTACTCCCATACTTCTTGCAGTACCTGCAACCATTTTCATAGCTGAGTCTACTGTAAAGCAATTTAAATCCGGTAATTTGTCTTCCGCAATCATGCGTACTTGATCCCACGTAACAGAACCAACTTTAACACGATTTGGTTCAGACGAACCTTTTTTGATTTTAGAATGCTCCACGATTTGCACTGCTGCTGGGGGAGTTTTTAGTACAAAATCAAAAGACTTATCACCGTAAACAGTGATAACGACTGGCACAACTTTACCTGGTTTGTCTTGCGTTCTAGCATTAAACTGCTTACAAAACTCCATGATATTCACACCTTTCGCACCTAATGCAGGTCCGATTGGAGGTGAAGGGTTGGCCGCCCCGCCTTTGATCTGTAGCTTGATTAACGCTGCTACTTCTTTAGCCATATGTATACAAATTATGCAGTCAAACGTGGATCCTATCGGGAAGCTTTAATCGATTTCCCCACTCCTGCGGTTAATAAACTCTTTAAATATCTTTTTCGACTTGCATGTAGCTAAGCTCCAGCAAATTCTTTCTACCAAATATTTTCACCATTACCTTCAACTTCTTTTTGTCCTCATTAATTTCATCAACGATTCCAGTAAAGTTGTTAAAAGGACCATCGATAACCTTCACAGATTCTCCGATAGCAAATGGTATTCTTAATTCTTCTTCGGTAACAGCAAGTTCATCTACTTTACCTAATATTCTATTAACTTCTGATAAACGCATTGCAACTGGCTCACCGCCTTTTACACCACCTAAAAATCCAATCACATTTGGAATGCTCTTGATAACATGTGTTACTTCACCTACCAAAGCAGCTTCTAGTAGCACATATCCTGGTAGATATGCTTTTTCTTTATTTATTTTTTTTCCGTTTCTGATTTGGAAAACCTTTTCAGTTGGGATGAGTACTTGACTGACATAATCTGTCAATTTGTGACGCGCTATTTCAAGCTCAAGATATTCCTTGACCTTTTTTTCCTTACCACTCACGGCGCGGACAACATACCACTTTTTAATTATTTCTGCCATGTTCTAGCTTCAAAATTTGTAGATAAAACCGAGTAATCCTCTCCAGGTTGAGTCAGCCGATCCAGTTATTCCAAATAGATAATCCATTAGGAATATTAAAACTGAAATTAATATGGATGCAACAACGACAATTATCGTGTTGTTTTGTAACTCTTTCCATGTGGGCCAAGTTACGTTGTGAAGCATCTCATCGTATGTTTCACTAAAATATGTTCTTAATTTCGACACTGAACCTAATTTAAATGTTGCACGGGCGGTAGGATTCGAACCCACGACCAATGGTTTTGGAAACCACCACTCTACCAGCTGAGCTACACCCGTTTAAAAAGGGGAGCTTTCACTCCCCTTAACTAAACTCTAACTCAAACTTTATTAAGCTACTATCTCAGTAACTTGTCCAGCACCTACAGTTCTACCACCCTCACGGATAGCGAAACGTAGACCTTTATCCATCGCAATTGGAACGATAAGCTTAACGTTAATAGTAACGTTATCACCTGGCATAACCATTTCACGACCGTCTAAAAGTGAAATTTCACCCGTAACATCTGTTGTACGGAAATAAAATTGTGGACGATATTTATTATGGAAAGGAGTGTGGCGACCACCTTCTTCTTTCTTCAATACATATATTTCAGCTTTAAACTCATGGTGAGGAGTTGTAGATCCTGGCTTACAAATAACCATTCCTCTTTTGATTTGAGATTTTTCAATACCTCTTAACAAAAGACCAACGTTATCACCAGCTTCACCTCTATCCAAGATTTTGCGGAACATCTCAACACCTGTTACCGTTGAAGTTAATTTCAAATCTCCCATTCCTAGGATATCTACACCTTCACCTGAATTAATAACACCTGTTTCGATACGACCTGTTGCAACAGTACCACGACCTGTAATCGTAAATACATCTTCAACTGGCATTAAGAAAGGCTTATCAACATCACGTGGAGGAAGTTCAATGTAAGTATCAACTGCATCCATCAATGCTTCAATAGCTTCAACCCATTTAGCTTCACCGTTAAGTGCACCTAAAGCTGAACCTTGAATTACTGGAGCATTATCACCATCATACTTGTAGAATGATAATAATTCTCTTACTTCCATTTCAACTAATTCTAGTAATTCTTCGTCATCAACCATATCCACTTTGTTCATGAATACAACTAAACGAGGAACACCAACTTGACGACCTAAAAGGATGTGCTCACGCGTCTGAGGCATTGGGCCATCAGTTGCAGCAACTACCAAAATTGCACCGTCCATCTGAGCAGCACCTGTTACCATGTTCTTTACATAATCCGCGTGACCTGGACAGTCTACGTGCGCATAGTGACGCTTTGTAGTTTCGTACTCGATGTGAGACGTGTTAATTGTAATACCACGCTCTTTCTCTTCAGGAGCATTGTCAATCGAAGAGAAGTCTCTTACTTGAGCTAATCCCTTAGATGCTAATACACTTGAAATTGCAGCAGTCAACGTAGTCTTGCCGTGGTCAACGTGTCCAATGGTACCAATGTTCACGTGCGGTTTGGAACGATCAAAATTTTCCTTAGCCATTTTTCTATTTGTTACTTGTTAATAAATACAACCTATAAAAGGATTACCTCGTGTAATCCATATCTTTTTTTTCTTTTTATTCGAGCCAATGACGAGAATTGAACTCGTGACCTCTTCCTTACCAAGGAAGCGCTCTACCCCTGAGCTACACCGGCGCAGAAAGTAAAAGTGAGCGGGAGACGAGACTCGAACTCGCGACGTTCAGCTTGGAAGGCTGAAGCTCTACCAACTGAGCTACTCCCGCTTATATACTTTTCTGTGGGGAGAGCAGGATTCGAACCTGCGAAGGTATAAACCAACAGATTTACAGTCTGTCCTCGTTAGCCACTTGAGTATCTCCCCAATATCATGAGCCGATGGAGGGATTCGAACCCCCGACATGCTGATTACAAATCAGCTGCTCTGGCCAACTGAGCTACATCGGCGAATGTTGGTGCAATAAATTAAAGAACGAAAAAACGTTTTTTCCCCTATTTTTGGACTGCAAATGTACGAAACTTTTTTTTATCACAAAGTTTTTTAGAGATTTTTTTAAAATTCTTTGCGATATATTTTTCTTCAAGGACAAATAGCTACTTTTGATAAGAAGAGATGAAGCAAATAACGATAAGTGTAAGTAATGATTTGGTCACAGACAACCGGGTGAATAGAACTTGTTCTGTATTTATTTCTCAAGGCTACCGCGTAGTATTAATTGGAAGAAAACTTAAAGATAGTCTCCCTTTGCCCATACTTGATCATCAAACGCATCGGATGAACTTGCTTTTTAATATAGGTGTGTGTTTTTACTTAGAATTGAATTGTAGACTTTTTATAAAATTACTATTTACAAAATCATCTCTACTCTATGCAAACGACTTAGATACACTTTTGCCTAATTATTTAATTTCAAAATTAAAGAGGATCCCTTTGATTTATGATACCCATGAATTATTTACCGAAGTTCCTGAATTGCAAAATAGTCCCCTTAAAAAAGGAATATGGTTACTATTAGAAAGATTTATATTTCCCAGACTTAAGCATGTGATAACTGTCAACGCTTCTATTGCTTCGATTTATGAAGAAAAATATAAAGTCCCCATTCATATAGTACGCAATGTGCCTTTTAAATTAGAATCTCCAATAAGTGCAACTTCACTGCCACTGAGTATTAAGCAAAATGTATTTACTGTTATTATTCAAGGTTCTGGATTAAATGTTGATCGTGGAATTGAGGAGGCAATCCTTGCAATGAAGGAGCTCGAGAATGTCCAACTCCTCTTAGTTGGGAACGGAGATCTAATTCCTAAAGCAAAAATAATGGTAGAAGAAGAGGGTTTGGAAGATAAAGTATTATTTTTTGATAAGCGTCCCTATCAAGAATTGATGCAGTTTACTCTTTTTACTGACTGTGGCCTTGCCTTAGATAAGCCTACAAATCTCAATTATGAATATGCATTACCCAATAAGGTTTTTGATTATATTCAAGCAAATACCCCCATCATTTGCGGTAACTTAAAGGAAATAAAATCACTTGTTGATAAATACAATATTGGGATTTCACTTGAAGAGACCACACCTCATTTAATTGCAGATGCTATTCGGACTTTACAAAATGATCCATCTCAACTGGCGCTATTTAAGGAAAACTGCAAGGCGGCTGCACAAATTGAGCATTGGGAAAATGAGAAAGTGGTTCTTGAAAGATTAATTAAATCCTTAAACTAAAGCTTTAGCCTTAAAAGATTTAGATATCCGCTGTAGTTTATAGGCATCAAACATCCAAAGAAAAAAGTATCCCTTTTTCAAAAGAAATTTATTTATTCC
>Ga0304728_1000919_pt1 | contig 22813 bp, 29 predicted proteins | sample C_130625_MF_Meta_FD_190476 | JGI IMG/M metagenome (GOLD analysis project Ga0304728, IMG submission 190476) | Freshwater microbial communities from Lake Croche, Canada to study carbon cycling - C_130625_MF_MetaG (v2) (version 2) | ecosystem: Environmental > Aquatic > Freshwater > Lake | place... | reverse complement strand
TTGGCCTAGAATTGAACCAGATGGCGTCTGTTGGCCCTGTGTGTACGTCTGTGGGGTTGTTGGGGCAACGCTAATTTGACCCGCTGGACGTTTGCCAAAGGCCCGCCCTAGAATGGCATCAGCCGATACATTGGGGTTGTACGGCTGGGTACGACTCCCACCAAGGATGGGCGCGGCCCCCATAACACCTTCCCCAAACATAGAACCACGATAGGCATTAACATCAATGCCGCCGCCCGCTTCACCCACCCGTGGAGCACCTTGTGGCATAGGAACCGCCGCCATAGGACTACCAACAGGAGCAAACATAGACCCCGTGTAGGAACGCACATCACCGCCTAGAATATTGGGCAAGCCTTTTTCCTGAGCAATACGCTGTTTCTCGCTCTCTAACCATTGCTGATTGGCATAAAGTTGTTGTTCAGCAGGGGTTAGGTTTGGGGTAAGACCAGCCACCTTGTTCAAGGCAATCTGCGTTTTGATGTCTGGACGATCTTGGTAGGCCATAAATCTATTATATCACGAGCAATTAGGGGGATAGAGTGGGAATAATGCTGGGAACCATCTGATTGAGGGCTTCACGGCGTTTCGCGCATCCACCACAACTAGATAGGCTTGTGCCAAACATACTATCACTAGCGGCTGCTATGGGACTAGCTAGGGCTGCAACGGCGTCTCCTAGGCCGAACTTTGTTGTCTTAATGTTCTTTTCTACCAGTTCCTTGAAACGATTTGAATCAATTTCAACAAAATCACCCATATCCTGTGTTTCGGATAGGATATCTATCTTTAATTGAGGTTTCAATTTAGAAAGAAAATCTTTTGTTAGTTTCATGTTACTGGATAAATGTAATAATAACCATCTTGGCATCCGTCATTCAAATCTTCGCATCCAGCGGTAGCTATCATTCTTACATTAACTGTTCCTACTGGTATAGTAAAATTACCAATATAATATCTGTATGGAGATTCACCCAATGTTACGCATCCACTGGAATAAACAATATTTCCATCAAGTTCAAGTTGGAAAGACGAATTTACAGGGATATACAATTCAAGTGTATGTTCATATGAACAGCGATTGAAAGTTGAGTAAGTACTGTTTGTAACATCTAAAAATACAACTTCTGATACACCATTAGCTCTTGGTGTTAATCCGCTTGTGCTTGAGTAACATCTTCCAGATGCAGTCATTGTAAACTCAGATATCATGTCATAATAAATTGAAGATGTACTTGTTCCGCAGCTATTTGTTGCTGTTATTGTAATAAAAACTTCACGTTTTACTGTTGGATATCCAGTAAATACTCCTGTTGAAGTATTGAAAGATATTCCCTCTGGAAGACCTCCTGTTGGATATATTCCAGCTGTGTACGAAGTTGCTGGTCTAATTGTTTCAATGGCAAAATAAAATGCCTCTCCTATCTTTGGACATACAGTAAATCCTGATGATGGTGGATTAACAAATCCAGGGCCAATATCTGGATCGCATGGGCCAGAAGCGCATTGCGGACAATCACAATTTTGATTCTTAATGAAAATAGACATTAGTACGGAGCACTAGCAAGAATAAGCATTTTCTTGGCTACCCCACCAGAGCAAACATCAATTTCAACTAGTCCCATATTATGGGTAATTAGCGCAGGATTGATGGTTAGCGTATATCCACGATCAATAACAATACCATTTCCATCAATATCTACAGTCGTTGTCCCATCATCATAATGCAGTTCATTATTAAATGGATTAAAACTGGGTGTTAGCGTATCTTTACCAGACAACATATTTGTCTTAATATCACCCACTTTCACTGATTCTGGCTTTTCTATTGGTTTAGGAGGATTGACCTTTATTTTATCCATCGCGTGCATGGCAGCGATTTCAGTGTTAGTCATGCCGCGCCCTTGCTGTTTCTTCAGCAAAGCAGTGTTCAATATTGCATCATCATACTGCTTTTGAGCATCTAACTTAGATTGCTCAGTGAGTCCTTTTACAAGATTCAGCGATTCTTTATCACCAAATCTTTTAAGAACCTGAATTAGTGCTTCAGTTGTCTTATCCATTAGCAAAGAGTCCAATATTTAGCATTTGTGGACGCATTATAGTCATTTGGCTTTATCAGGAGTGTCGTATCGGCTGTCAATGTTCCAGACGTAAGCACTGGAGTTACCGTTCTAATGAATGTAACTCCGCTTTGAGTCCATGTATAGGTAAACCCATTGGTTCTTGCGCCAATTGCAACCCCAGCAGTGGTTACGGCTTTAAGCGTTGTTGTATTTGTTACGCTTGTGGAAACAATTGTAACGCTAGAAATTGTTGGCATTGCCGCCTGAGATGGAATTGTGGCATAACCAACAATGCGGCGGAAATATTGTGTACCATCGTAAGCTGTAAATGCTAAGTCGCTTTGAACATCTAGAACATATGCATTGTTATCTGGTGAATCTGGGCCGCCAAATACTTTCAAGTAACCAGTTTTACCTTCTCTAATTGGTTGTCCCAAAACAGATGATGATCCATTAAACGTGCTATAAGCAGTTCCCGTTGAGACACCGCCTATTGTTCTATAACCACGAAGTCCTTCTATGCGAGAAACGCCGTGATTGCTTGTATCAATGTATTGTGCAAATGTTGTTGCCCACTCTTTTGGATTCCATACTGGATATGGAAGATTGGACAAATAGGCATCATTAACATAATATGTCGTTTCTTCGGTTCCAAGGATCAATGCTTCGATTGGAGGAGAAAGTTGAATATCAAGACTTACATAATTTCCATCACTTGGATTTGTTATTCCAAATACTTGTGCTCGTCCAGGATATGTAAAGTTATAATATTTATCTCGACGAAGAACATTATTGCTTAGAATTGCTAGGAATGTTGGCGCGTTAGCGTCATATGGATAGACACTAACTGTAGGCGGTGAAGTGTAATTAGACCCCTGTAAGTTAACCGTAGCTCCAGTGACATAACCAGCCGTACCACCACTAAGAATGGCTGTTGCTGTTGCTCCGGAACCGCCGCCGCCCGCAAATTGAATAGCGGGAACAGATGAATACGAGATACCACCTGGGTTGATTAGTTCTAGGCTTGTAACGCTACCTGTGCTTGTAGGTGACTGTCCCAAGTTGTTTTGCATACAAACAACCACCCATGTAACGTAGCCATCGTTTAGCTCAAAGTCGCGGGACATAAGCACACCAACAGGTTGCATATACCCAGAATCATAGGTCGTTTGACCAAAACTTGTCCATGTCTCCATGCGTAGGCCATTGCCAACGTCACGAGTCACTTTATGGATGACGCCATAGGCTTCCACCCAGCGATAGTCATAAACAACATATCCATCAGCATTACGACTATCGCTGCTAATAAGGCTAACTGTGCCTCCAATGGTCGCGCTAGGGGTCGCAGGAACGCTTCCTAGACCCACTTTGTGATAGGCAATGAGCTTGCCGCCTAAACGTGTGTCTGTGCTTACGTTGATGACGCCAGCGCCCTTAGCGTAAGTGGCATTCCAAATACGATAGCCATCCTGATCTTGATAGTTCTCAACAATCTTTACCGTGCCAGAAGGCGTTCCAATTGGATTGGTGCTAGTCGAGGATGGAGAAAGGTAAGAAATCGAATAAACCGTTACACCCGTAGTGCCGCCATCCACACTCTGGGAGTAGCGAGTATCTATGTTAAGTTGACCGTTTCCTTGAGCGTAGGATGCCGTCCAAATTTTATATCCATCCTGCTCAACAAAATTGTAGGAAACGGACGTATAGCCCGATGGCGTAGAGATAGGATTGCTAGATACACTTGGAGTGCTTAAATAACGGATAGACTGCATTAACAGGCTTCCATTGTTCTTTACCTCCTGATCTTGGCTAATTTGACCTGTGCCATTAGCATAGGAAGCTGTCCAAATGCGATAGCCGTCTTGCTCTGCGTAGTTCTGGCTTACTAACGTGTAACCAGATGGGGTTGTAATAGGGTTGGTTGAGACGCTAGGTATGCTTAGATAGCGAATAGAACGCACCAGCAACTTTCCGTTATTCTTTGTCTCATCGTCTTGGCTAATTTGACCAGTACCTTTGGCATACGAGGCAGACCAGATACGATAGCCATCTTGTTCAGCAAAGTTCTGACTCACCAAAGTATAACCCGTTGGCGTAGTAATTGGATTGCTGCTAACCGAAGGAACAGACAGATAACGGATAGAACGTACCAATAGCGCACCGTTATTTTTTGTTTCATCATCTTGAGAAATTTGACCTGTACCCTGAGCGTAAGACGCCGACCAAATCTTGTAGCCATCCTGTTCTGCATAGTTTTCACTAACTAATGTATAATCACCAGGAGTTGAAATTGGATTGGTTGTAACGGCTGGAACAGACAGTTGACGTATGGTGCGGATTAATAACGCCCCATTATTCTTAGTTTCATCGTCCTGACTAATCTTGCCTGTACCCTTAGCAAAGGTGTAAGTAGTTGTTTCTAGACCATTAGGACTAGCTATCTGAGTAGAAACTAAGGTATATCCTGTAGGCGGATTTGGAGTTGGACTATCATTCAGATAGACTAATGTCTTGAGCAGCAAAGCCCCATTGTTCTTAATCTCATCTGACTGGCTAATAAGCCCCTTGCTAATGTAAACACGGCGGATTTGACGGGTAGTACCATCATCCTGCATTTGTTCCTGTTGGAGCACACAGGCACTATCTGTTGGAGCTGTGCTTGTTCCCACCGTCCCTGGCGTATAGGTGCCAGTGGACATCTGCACAAAATCTTGAACAACAGTCCGCAAACCATTGTCGCCATAAGAAACATCAGGCAAACCCACCTGTGTTTCAGCCGAAGCACTCCGTACCTCGTAGATTTTAATGATGGCTGGCTTGCCACCCTCTACGCCCATATTGCGTTTAACGAGTAGGGCGGTAGTCAAACTACTATCCTGTGTGCCAATGGCCTCTGTTACCTCGCCATTATCCCTATCGCCATGACCAGCGGCTACATATCGCGTAATGCGGATACGTCCGTCTGGTAGAACATCAATGTCTGGCTTACGGAGTTCGCCTGGGCGCGTGTAGGTGATATTCATTCAAATAGATGATAGTACCACACTACCCCTCATACAGAGGGCTTATTTGTGGGTCTTGCGACGGTAGTCAATGCCCTTAATGCGGCCTTTGTTGGCCGAGGCATAGAACACTTCTTTAGCCTTCTTCGGGCCGTACTCAGCCACCATGTTCTTCATGATGGTCTTACCTTTTTTAGTGAGGGGCATATTAGCAGCAGGGCTTGCGCTTGCCGTATTCAGCTTTGCCATAGGCCATACCTTTAGGGCCATATTCCTTCATACGGTCTTTTTTGCTCTCAGTCTTCTCGTGACGAAGCATCTGTTTACGGGAACTATACTTTTCGCCTTTAACGCTCATTTGATTGCCTTACGTTTGCTTGGGTTGGGTTGACGAACGACGGTTTTTAGGCAGTTGCTCGATTTAGATGGCTTTTGACCATATTTAAATTGGATGGCGTCTCCCGATACGGAGACTTGTGCTGTTTTTGTGGTGTAAACCATGACGTTAGTTTAGCATCCCCATGCCCTTCGGCTCCAAAAATTAGCGGACAGCTTGTTTGATGGGCCTTTAATGCCGCCGGAACGAGCACAATAGGACTTCTTGCGGGCTGGAGAAGACTTCTTAATGGTCATGTTGGCGTCGCCAAATCTAATCACTTTGGACTTACCGTTGGCACAAGCACGGACTACAGACTTCTTTCCGCCGCTCACATCGCGTCTTGGGCTATTACATGGTAGATTGCGTGGGTTCATACGTCAAATGGCCTTAAATCGCAAGGAAAGAGGGTTCTAGCGCCTATTAGCTTCTTTCCTCCACTTCCAAATGAGGTAGGCAATGCCAATAAGCCCACCGATAATACCGACAAGGCTGTTGATTTGACTTAAAGTGAGGGAAGCTGCCGTGGGGGTGGCGGCTACTAGAATGTCTTTCTCATGCGAGTTCATTTAGAAGTGCGGGAATAGCGTGCGCCGAAGTACCAAAAAATCGCGGTAAACGAGCCAAAGAGCACTTCTGCTTGCATGGCACTTTGCTGATCTTCCGTACCAGAGAAGTAGGCACCTCCAATGATGGCTATGGCAATCCATGCCAAAAGCGGACGGGTAAGCTGTTTAATGGCCTCAACTGCTAAATAGAAGTCCGTTACCCAGGGACTAGCATTGGCTGGGATGGCTATCGGGCTGTCGGTCTTTTGCGACTCAGTAAATGCGTTCCACGCTCCCGTGCGCTCCGCTGCGTCCATCTGAGCTTTGAGCATCGTCACCTTATTCTTGGTGTCAAAATAGTCCGTGACACAGTGCAAGGCACTACCTAGCACCCCACCACTGGCTGCGTTAAATAACATCTCAGCTATGTTCATACGGCTTTGGGGTTGGTTAGTCTGCGAAATAGGAAATAGGGCAACCAAATCCACTTTGGTATCTTGGTGATCTTTACATTGGTATTCTGTACCAGCGGAGCGTCAGCATCCCAGAGCTTCACCCTAATTGGCTTACCATCCGGTGAGCAGCAGTTGAGCAGAGATACATTGCGTGTAGGAGCGCGGCCCTTAGTCCAGTAATTGTCATATTGTCCTAGCTCAACTGTACCGCTTACAACGCAGTTATAGAGCTTTAGGCCGTCAATGGCACCTTTGACCGTCACAGAGCCTTGAATGGCGCAGGATTGGAAAGAATAGGCGTTTCCGCGCACACAATCAATCGAGTCCTCACGGCTAGCAGGAATGACCAGCCCAGTAGCCGTTAGGTTGCTCACGTTTGAGCATTTAAACAAGTCGTCCCATTGCGTAGGATCGCTTGGCGACTGCCAGTCCTCAGACGTAACCAGCTTGCCGTTGTCCTGTGGGCCAACGTAAGAACGCCAATTAACGTCTGTGGTTCCGGCCATGTTACTCAGCTTTCTTGTCTTCTTTAGGCTTCAGAGCTTCCACGAGCACTTCCGCACTCTTGCGGATGATTTCGTGTTGCTCGGCTGTGAGCATAGCGGAGCGGGCGGCGGCGTATAAGTTATTAAGCGCGGTTTCGGTATTCATGTTATTGGATTAGGAATTTTCGAGAGCAGCGACACGTTGGCGAAGGCTCTGCAATTCCGCAACTAGATTTGCGATGACTTCAGACGTGCTAGCTTGCATGGATTGATACTTGGGTTTGCCGTCTGCATCCACGGCATCCTTTTCTCCACTTACAGACGAAGGACTGACTTCAGCAAATTCGTGAGCAATAAAGCCAACACCTTTGTCGCCCGTATCCCAGTCGAACGTGCGAGGCTTTAGAGCATCAATAAACGTGCCGCTGCCAGTAAGGTCTTTGACGTTAGACTTGCGGCGGTAATCAGATGAAGTGTTGTATGAAGTCGCACTTGATGTAATTGATATAGTGCCGACGTTTACTGATTGATAAAACTCTACAACATTTCCATCGTTTGTGCGTTTTAACGACATTCGATTTGCAGTTCCAACGGTTTCAAATGCTCCACCATTTATAAAAGCAAAACCATTTGAGCTAAAACTTGTGTCAGTTTTCCCCACCAACAGATTACCGCTGCTGTCGATGCGGGCGCGTTCGGTGGCATTAGTTCCAAATAGAATTGGACTACTTGCCTCATTCCAAATTTGCATACTGCTATCAAAATGTCCGACGTAGCCTTTAGCCACTCCGCCAATTTGAAAACCAAGCAAACCACTAGCTGAACCACTCAGATTGATTACGCCTCGTCCAGAAGATGAATAGGATGCACTGGTTCCGCCCACCAACAGATTCCCACTCGCATCCAGCGTCATCGCCTGTGTGAACGTGATGGCGTTGCCAGCAGTGCCGGATGCGGCGCGATACCATTGATGTTGACCAGCGCTTAATACATAACGACTTGCTGCGCCTGTTGCACCATATATCCACCCACCATTGTAATAACAATTCTGTGTTGTATAAACTTCTCCAGTAATACCCCAAACAGCATTACCTACGTTATTTAATTCAACAGCTTTTCCAAGACTCCACGCACTCGGCGTCACGCCAATGCCGACGTTGCCTCCCATCAGTGAGTGTTCGGAAGCATACGTCCTGATAGGCTTATATGCAGAAGTTGATCTATTATAGGCCAGAATCTCAACTTCCGTTCCTGTGCTAGCTGTTGGGTCTATTTCATAGCCAAGCGCACCAGCGTTCGATACAACAAATTTTCGACTTGGGACAGTAGTTCCCACGCCGACATTCCCACTGCTCGTCGCAAAGTTGGCTCCTGTGGTGCTCGACAACGTACCTGTAACAGCGAGTCCGGTGGAGGAGGCAGCAGTTATTGCAGTAAAGTCACCAGAGGCGTCTGCACCAGATGCGTTTGTTGCGTAGCCTAGATAAAAGGCATTATCACCACCTACAACATAAGACCAAGAATCAAGGGTGCTGGCACGCTGAAGGACAATGCCACTAGTAAAGTCATCAGCAGACTGTTTTATGCGTACCCGTCCGATTGTTCCTGCGCCGCCTGAGGTTATGTTCCCACTCGCGCTCAACGTCGTAAACGCGCCTGTGCTGGCCGTAGTCGCGCCGATGGCCGTGGAGTTAAGTCCAGTGTCATTTATTACTGCTCGCGTATTTGCTCCACCAGTTTGAAAAACAAAGTATCCGCCAGCAGAACTAGCTCGTATGTAATTAGCGTCAGCGCGGCTAAATGTTTGGAGATACCCAACACTAGATGCTCCAAGCGTAATTGTGTCTCCTGCAACCGTAGATGAAACACTGGTAAACGCGCCTGTATTTGGCGTAGTCGCGCCCACCGTGCCGTTGATGTTGATGGACGCCGTGCCTGTCAGGTTGGTCACTGTACCGCTGGCTGGCGTGCCCAGCGCACCACCGGAGTAAAGCAGGGTGGCGTTGCTGTCTGGAAGAGTGAAGGTACGCTCTGCCGTGGTAGGGCCAGAGAACTTGGTGAACCCGTTGCCTGTGCCGCCGTAGGTGGAGGCGATGACTTGCGTGAGCGCAGCACTTCCGTCAAAGTTGTTGCCGTAGATTGCGCGAGGCGTGGTAAGCGTAGCCGCACTGCCAGTCGTAGATTGGTTCAGCGTGGGAACATCAGCCGCTTGGATGGTGTTCATCACCACGTTAGTTCCGTTACCGCGCAGATAGGAACCGGAAGTCACTGCACCCGCCAAAGCATTGATAGCAAGCTGGGCTGTCGCTTGACCTGTACCGCCACGGTTGATGGCTACGGTAGTGCCGTTCCATGTCGCGGAAGTAATAGAACCAGCATAATCAAACGTATTGGTGCTCCACGTTACGTTGCTAGGAGCTTGATTGTGTACGTCCCAGCTACCAGCAGCGGTAGCATTGGATAGTAAGATAACCTCGACGTACCCACCAGATTGAATAGTAACAATCGTGGTTGCAGAGTTATTTCGGACAACAATCGTGCCAGACGACTGGTTGTTGTTAAACTGAAACATGGCTCCGTTACGGAGCGTTGTAGCGTCTGGAAGCTGGTAAGTCTGCCCACTGCTACCAGTAACCGTCCAGTCGCGTACAGAAGATGCGGTAAGCGTGGTAACCGTGCCTGCCGATGCTACGTTGGTAAATCCATAAGATAGTGTTGTGGAGTAAATATCTCCAACATCTAATGTACCACCAGTAATTGTTTTTCCTGTAAATGTAAGTGCAGATGGTAGTGATAGCGTTACAGCACCAGATACTGTAGTGGCAGTAATTTCATTAGCTGTGCCAGTAACAGAACTAACACCTGTAACTCCACCAGCAGCCGCGACAGTTATTGATCCAGAAGCATTTGTAATGGTAATACCAGAGCCAGCCGTAAGCGTATTAGCCGTATATCCCGTGCCATTACCAATGAGCACTTGCCCGTTAGATGGTGTTGTATTTACTCCTGTACCGCCAGAAGCCGTTCCAATGGGCGTAGAGGCTGTAAGTGTCGTAAAGGCACCAGTATTAGGGGTGGATGCGCCAATTGGCGTATTGTTGATAGAACCGCCTGTAATGGCTACGCTAGAGGCAGCCTGAGTGCTCATTGTGCCCAATCCACTAACATCCGTGTTGGGAATGGTGCTACTAGCCGTTAGAGCCGATGTTCCAGAGCCTTTAACATAGCCTGTGAGCGTGCTTGCACCTGTGCCACCATTAGCAACTGCAACCACTCCTGTGACATTAGACGCCGTACCAGTGGTGTTTTGATTGAGAGTGGGGAAATCTGATGCAACAGCAATGCCAGGCTGTCCCGTCACTGTGCTGTTCTTGAGGATGCCTGTACCTAGGCCAATGAGTGCAACACCATTTATCTTACCCACTGTAGCCGTAAGCGCACCCGTGCTTCCAGATGCCGTTACGTCGCCTGTAATCGAAATAGTCTGATCGCCAGTGTTAGTACCGCTAGAGGTGCCAGAAAAGGTGCCGTTTTGCGTTGCTAGGCTTCCTAGACCTAAATTGGTACGAGCACCAGATGCTGTAGTAGAACCTGTGCCTCCGTTGGCAACAGCCACCGTACCCGTAACATTGGACGCTGTACCTGTTGTATTTTGATTGAGCGTTGGAAAGTCCGCCGCCACCGCAATAGAAGGAACACCTGTAGTCGTTGTGTTCTTAAGAATGCCCGTAGCAAGCCCAGCCAAAGATGTACCATTAATCTTAGTAACTGTAGCCGTTAGAACTCCCGCTGAAGCAGCAGCCGTAGCATCTCCCGTAATACTGATGCTTTGATCGCCCGTATTTGTGCCAGAAGACGTACCACTAAACGTACCGTTTTGAGTAGCCAAACTGCCTAAACCACTAATCTGAGAAGCCGAATAATCTCCTGTGGTAGCTACAACAGCACCAGTGCGTCCAAAGACGCTGCTAACGCTATCCGTCAAATCAACTTTCTGCCAAATAGACCCATTGCTGATAATCCAGTCGCCAACGGCAAATTCAATACCAAATCGTGTTCCAGCAACACTTACAACATAATACCAACCTTTTGTGGTAGATGCTGGAGGATTGGCTAATGTTGGCGAATTTGTCGCCGCATCCCAAGTGCCTTTATATGTAACAGAGCCAGCAATTGAACTGGCTAAGATTGTGGGATTGTAACTTAGGACTTGGTCAAATATGCCAGACATTTTAGGTATGATTTAATTCAGAAATGGTAATGATGCCTGTTCCGCTCGTAGCAACAATCTTGGCGGAAGTAGCCCAAATTTTGCTCCAAATGCCAGAACTACCATTGTAAATTAAATGACCTGTAGAAGTGGTAGGAGTAGTTCCATCAATCATAATTCGCGCATCACAACCATCAAGTGTCCACCAAACATGAGTGGTTTGATCGTTGAGTGCAGGAGATAGGATGAAATTGGCAGCGGTAGTTGTAAGCGTATTGCTGCGAGCCGTGGTTCCCGACTGGGGAATCACTTGCATTGGCCCGTTGACTATGCGTGAGTTAGCCATTTTTAGGTGGTAAACTGAGACATCGTGATGGTTGCACTTGTACCACCAGAACGAACAAATTTAGCAACGCGAAGAGCAGCAGCACTAAACCAACCTGTATAACCAGCAGCCAAGATGTGACCATTGGATGTTGTTGGGGCTGTACCATCAAATGTAACAATCACGGGAGCAGTTTGAACGGTAAAGAAACAAGCATTAGTCTTGTATTCAAAGTTGTCAGCAAAACTCACCGCAGTAGCTGCTACTGTGATGGTTTGACTGGCATTTGTATCGTTCGGTTTAGGATAGAGATTAACAACGTAGCTATTCATCGGCGGAAGGAGCGGGAATTATGGGTTGAGATACGATGGGCCATCATACCAGTTGCGCGGCTAACATCGGTTTTTTGAAGTTGGTCATCAAGAATGCCTTTTGCGATGTTTTCTTCCGCAATTGCCTTCTCATTTTGACCATCTTGACGTAAGTAATCAGCATAAACAGCATGAGCCAAATGGTCAAGAAATTCGTATGGAATTGTGATGCTTGAATTAGTATAGGGGCCGTCCCACACCATCTTATAGGTAACGTAGGTGCCAGTAGAAGGAGCCGTATCACCAACTAGATGAGCACCTTCAGCATTGACGTAATACTCAAGTTCTGGAGCAGAATAGAGATAGAACGGCTGGTAGGTCTTGTGTATGCGAAGAAACGTATCAATGTCTGATTTGCCAGCTTGTGTAAATGGCACAATGTTAGTGTTAAGCGTAGCTGTTCCACTTCCGCTTCCTACACCCGTAGCAACAAAGACTACGCCCACCGTGTTAGCCGAAGCTCCAATAGACACAAAGTTGGTGCTACCTACGACAAGAATTGTGTAAGTTGTTCCTACAACAAATGATCCAGCATTAACTGTAGTAGTGCTTAGGTTGCGAAGTTCACCGGCAACTAGATAGCGCGGCCAATAGTCCGTAGCCTCGTAAGCCATATTTGCTCTGCGATTGAGCAAATGAACAAAATAGGTGAGTTGGTCTGCGCTAGGAGTAAATACACCGGACAGCCCTTTAACCCTGTTCAGAAAGTCTGTATATGTTGCGTTAGCCATTAGATTTTATTGGGGCTTAGATGAGGGAAGCGTTTCTGATAGTCTTTCATAAAGCCACGGTCGCGCATAGCCTCTGCTCCGTATTTATTACGCATATTGAACCACTCCCATGCTGGAGTGACTGCTACACAACGAAGGCTCTTAAAAGCGTCTTTCTGGGCATTCTTAATCTTCTCAGCGTGTTGAGCGCAAATCTTTTCGCGCTCATTTTCCCAAGCCTCTTTGAGTTTTACGCCATAACGTAGTTCATTAACTAACGCACGGTCAGCATCACTATTCGAAGTCCGTGGTAATTTGGTAATAATTTCCATAAAAAAGGCTTGTGCGGATTATACCACACAAGCCTCTGGGGGTTTAGCTGACTACCAATTAGGCAACCGCTGTGATCTTGCCGTGGGCAAGGGGCGAGTGAACCTGGAGGGTGAGAGCAGCGTCAATGAAGCCGCGCTCGCCACCGCCTTGATTTGGAAGACGGGTGCTACCGATGCTCATCAGCTCAGCGATACCAACGTAGTCTGGGTTGATGAGGTAACCAGTCGCAGCGGAAGGCATACAAGCTGGGTTACCGTTGATGACTGTGATGAGGCCGAAGTCGCTGTCGTAGGTGTTGACCGAGAGAGTGATCTCTTTGTCGGTCGCCATCTGATTGACATGGAACACGTTCTCGCTGGAGTTGCCGTCAGAACGGGCAAAGCCAGAGACGGTGCGACGGAGAGTCGTACCAGCAACGAGCGTGAGCGCATCGACTGTGCCTGTCTGCGAGAAGATAGACGCAACGAGGCTGTTGAACACGGATTCTGTGAGGGTCGTGCCAGAGCCGTTGATCGACGCTGTGGGCGTACGATAGGCCGAAGGAACGTCGCTGCCAGGGGTGTTGGAGAGCCACAGACCGAGACCACGCATAGCATAGGCGGTTGTGCTGCCATCTTCCACAGCGCGGTCTTGCGTACCGCAAACGGTGGCTTCGATGTCGCGCTTCATTTCGCGGATGGCTTTCGCCTCGGCTTCAGCAATCTTGGCTGGGCCAACGGACTCGACGGCGTCCTGCAATTGCGACACCATGTAGTTCTTCTGGAACAACTGGACGTAATTGCCGAGACGGGCGCGACCAGAGAATTTGTCCGTGAAGGACGAGATGTCTTGACCTTCGCGAACGCCAGCAGTGACTGGGGAAGCGAGAGTATCGACTGTCCATTCATTGAATGTCGCAGTGGCTTTGCTCTTCTTGGCGAGCGATGTGATGGGTGTCTCTTCTGGCGCGAGGATCGTCAGAACGTCTGTGAGGTCTTCGCGGTTAGAAACGCCGGAGCCTGGATTAGTAATGGAATAGGTATTTGAAAAGGCCATGATAATTAAGATTTAGTGTGTTGAAGAGCACGAAGTTTTGTGAAGTCCTTATAACTAGACGATTTTCCAAATCGTTCGCTGAGGTCTTTCAAAGCCTTGTTCTGACGAACTTCTGGCTTGAGGGAGTCGGAAGACTGGTTAATAATTGGGCTGTTCGGAGCCAGTTTAACGGACGGTTTAGCATCCACTGGCCGACGAGCATACAAACTATTAGCCGCATGAGCTAGGAGATACGGGATTTGTGGAGCCAAGTCAGGTAGAGCCTTCTCTAAACCCTTCAGTCGCTCATCACTCATCATGGACTCGTATTGCTTACGGATGTCGTTGTCGTCGCCCTGCATCCAAGAAAGTTCCGATTTGGAACGCTCAATAAGGGCTTGACGCAAAACCGTGCGGTCTTGAGCCAGTTTAATTTCCTTATGTTGAGCTGGAAGATAGGTATCTCGCGCTTTGCGAGCTTCCCGTGTCTTTTCCTTGATTTCGCGTTTGGTGTATTCCTTGCCATCGACGTTAGCAACAACGTCGTCAGCAGCAAGGTCTTCACTTCGGTCGAGAATGTTTTCACCCCATTCAATGACTTCGTTCACCTGAGTAAACTTGGCTTGCAAGTCTTCTGATGTAGCAAGGTCTGAATATGGGTTATTTACCACTTTAGCTTCAAGTGGCTTCTCGTCGCGGCGGGCAACTTCAGCTTGGAGTTGGGCCAATTGTTCTTCAGCAGCGCGGCGCTTGGCGGTGAGTTCACCAAACCTAGCGACAGCTTTGCTTCCGAGTTTTGACGCAAGCTCTTTAAGCTCCGCTTCACTCATGTTTTCTATCTCAACGTCCTTAGAAAGAACTTTGGCTTCTTCTTGAACATCGGCTGATGGGCTTTCTGGAACAGGCTCTTGATGCTGTTCAGTAGGTTCCGCAGCTTCTGGCTCAGGAATAGGCTTCTCCTCAACTGGGGGTGGCGGGGGCGATTTTTGCGCCTTAGCAGCCTCCATTTGGGCTTTATACCTTTGAGTAACAAAATTACTCGCAGATATGTTGGATGTGTTCACTGGTTTTTGGGAGGCTCCAGCGTTAGCCATTTGGACTTCTGTTGACATTATTTTTCCTTAGCCTTTACGCCGCTAAGAATTGCGAGGCTTTATTGTAGCACCTCGCAGAATAATGTCAGAGTCGCTTGATGCGTTTCGCAGACAGAGCCATGTAATTACAGGTGGACAGAATTTCATCCAACGCTTGAATGCGCCCGCTTATCTCCCGAATACGACCTTCGTTTGCCCTGTGAAGCTGGGCAATCGCGGCCTCGCGGCCTGCTGCTACATAGTCAAGAAAGTCTAAGAACTGTTCTTTATCAGCCAGATAGTCTAGCTGTTGCTGGAGCGGATGACGTGAGTTTCCGAATAGTGCCATAAATTATTGTTGCTGCATACCCTGAGTGGTCATCTCTCCCATCTGAGCGGGAGCTGTGCCTAGCTTGCCAATCTGAGCGTTCTGCATCTGCTGTAAAGCAAATTGATATTGGTTGACGTACTTCTCTAGGCGAGTGCGGAAGCTCTCATCCTGTTGCAGACGTTGAGCCACATCAGGCTGCTGGGCATACTGCTGAAGCACCTGCATTGCGATAGACGCGCCATTAGGACGAGCACCCACCTCAATGCCAGCATAAATCTTGGAAAGGTCTTCTGTGACTTGCTTGACCACTTGCTGCTGCGCTTGCTCGGCTGGCTGCAAGATGGCATCGGCCATTACTGGATCAATCGACGAAGCCATTGCCTCTAGGAGAGCATCGGCATTGATGCGGCCATTCTTGTCCAGTTGCATCAAGCTGACAAACTGCTGCATACGATTTTCCTGAGTATCAGGATCGTTGTTCAGAATGTCGAAGCTAACAGTGATATCAAAGTCCTCGTCAGGGTTGCCCTTATTATACTTCATTGGATCGGCAACACCTGTAACACGGAAGAAAACCTCATCTGGGCCGAAGCGCTGATAGCATTTGAATGCCATCTTCAGAACATCACGGGCGTGATTGAGGAACTTTGAAACAAAAAACTGTTGGCGAGTCGAGGTGAGCGGATTGGCGGGATTGAGACCAACGAGGTCATCAGCCGCGAGAAGCATTGTCTTCTCCATCTCAACGCTACCTGGATTGTATTGCGGAACAGGGCCAAACGAGAACTCACCCGCACGGCGATAGGGAACAAAACGACCTGGCCCCCAATCCGCTGGAGGGTTGCCCACAGGGTGCATGATGGGAGGCAGCGTAGCCATGCTGTTGCGGTCTGTACGGCTATCGCGCTCGGTCTTAACGCTGTCCTGATAGCCACGAAGTAGCTCAGGGAACGTCTGGATGTCATACATCCGCTTAGAATCATTGCTCAAACGGGTTACAACAAATGGGTAGTCGTTGTACCCGTTCAGCAATTCAAATTTGGCGTAGGCTTGTGTATCTCCTTCACCCGTATACTTAGGGTGCATGATGGTGCGGTAGATGCCTTCGCTGCCATCTTCTGGGTCGATGAGACGCTGGAAGGCGTACACAATTTCAATGAGTTCGTCAGCGTTATACTGCTGGCGATATTTGGAAAGACCTGTGGAGCGAGTAGCATAGACGCTCTCCATGTTGTAGGTGTTCACGCCGCGAAAGTGCGTGACGACATATTCCGCCCAGCTCTCGTCCCAGCCATCAGAGGTGACGCGAGACAGCACTTCCTGCACGGTGAGGAAGGTACGATAGAAGACAAATGGGGCGCGTTGTGGGTCTAGGCAATAGGATGGGAAGAACACATCACCATCAGGGGCGCACGCTTGAACGTAGGGCCGATCAACGCTAAGGCGGCTAATGGGAAGCTCGCTAACACCCTTCTTGCGGAGTTCGCCCAAGGCTTTCTTGGCGCGGCTCTCAATGACATCGGGATAGACGGTGCGAAGCATAGCAATGACTTCTTTGTCATTCTTGCCTTCGATGATGAGCTGGGCTAGCTCTGGGCTGGTGGCTGCAATTTGCTGCAAGTCAATCTTCTGTAAGAACTTCTTCTCCATACGTTCCCAGCCAACGTAGGTAACCATCAGACCACGCTCTAACAGGTAGTTACCACCCAGCTCCATCTCTTCTTTGAAACGTGGGATGTAGGTGGACAGCATCCACTTGAGGAACGCACTCGTAACACGGGAACGGCTTTCGTCGCTATACTCCACGGGATAGGCGCGGATGTTGGCTTTAGCCAAGGACGAAGTGAAAATAGAAACGTAGGTGCTAATCTTCTCGTCAATGACACGGGCTTCCGTATCAGACGCACCTTCCCACGGAAACGCATCACCGCCATGCTTGCGGAGGTCGCTAGACTTACCAGGCCAATAGCAACGACGGTAGTCGCTACTATTCACACACTGATTGAAATAGGTGCCGAGTTCTGTGGTTGTCCTATCGTACGCCGCCTTCAGGGCAACGACGTTAGGGCCATCATTCTCGACAAAGGTCAGGGCGTGTTGCTGTGGAGTTTCTTGCATAATTTAGCATGTGAGATTGCGTTCTTTATGATACCACAAACGTATTCTTGTGAACGACCTATCTTATCAGACAGCTCATCGGGAAACAATTCAGCCGTGTTTTTTTCTCGCACACGCTTGTTATGTTCGTGCCAAAGCAACCTATCGCTTTGCTCTAGCAGCCACTTACGACTAATCGTAATATCAGCAGCTAAGAAACTCGTGTCGGTAGCTGGTGCCTGTTTCATCTTTAATTACTTCTACGTTAATGACTTTTCCTTCTAGCTTACCTGTAAATCGGCGCGGAATGGCTACGACGCATTTACCTTCGATGCCATCAATGGCTGCAAACACCCACTGAGGGTTGCGGGCTTGAGACTTAACAACGGCACGCAAGAACTTGGGTTGCTCTGGGCTAGCTGCGTTAAGTTCTTCGACGGACTTGAGTTTAACTTTGAGTGACTTAGCTTTCATTAGTATCCTCCTTGGGAACGAGTTTTGGGTTGTACTGTTTCATCTACAAAGCGAATGTTGTCTATGCAGGCGTAGCGAATGACATCGACAGGGTCTTTCCATGCTTCGTCGCTACCACCGTCTCCCGTGTATTCCTGCAAGGCTGTGATGATGTTGTCGCAACGCTCTGAGACGTAGAAGCGTGGACGATTGATGCTATCCATCTTTGCTTTGCGATTGTAGGCCATCTTGGTCTGAATGGCCTGTATGCCATCCTCGATGTCCAACCCTGGCGCAGCAATGAACGTAAGGCCGTTATCAGCTAAGTCCTCGATGATCGAGCTAGCCCCATTCTGAGACTGGTACTTGGCTGCACCAAGGCGTGGGTCAATGAGACGTTCTGTTATCTCCTCACCATTGTCGCTTTCACAGCGGGTAATTAGCTCAACGTAGTCTCCAATGCCATAGCCTAGTCCCTTACTGCCTTCGCCGCCAATCCACTTGCCGCCATGCCACTTAGCCCAGTCGCCCACATTAACATCGGGCCATTCACGATAGACGTAGTAGCTCTCGCTCTCATCCACGCCAATCCAGCACATAAACCAATTCTTCCGACCAGCAGGGTCAAGGATGAGATAGCGAGTTAAGTCTTTAGGAATGGCATCATGCTTGATGACGTTCACCTCGCGGGAGAACATAGGGAACCGTGTGGACGCGCTCTTCGTAGGAATGCCATAAGCACGGGTGAGAATTTCTTCCTCGCTCCGTCCTTTCAAGTCTTGGGCAATACGTTCATAACCTCCAAAAGGATTGTCCTTGGAATGGAAATAGATGATGCCGCTATTTCTATTTGCCGAGTGTTGTACAAACGGCACGGGTCTATCATTTAATAGTTCAGCAATCTTAGACTCAATTGTTCGCGCTTTCTCCAGATAGTCTCGCACAACCTCCGTGTAGCCATCAATGGGAGTGAATGTAACAATAATTTTAGCGTTTCTTGTAGCAAGTCGAAAGCGAAGAGTAGCAAGCAACTCAGGGCCAATGAGATACTCATCACACCAAGCGCCGATGTTAAGCCAAACAGGTTCACGGCTGCCCAGCTCTGCGCCCTCAAGGATCGTATCGTTGTTAAGAAACTGTGCATAGGTTTTAAAGATGATGTGGCTCTTAGTCCCTGGCAGAATAAGACTGCTCTTAGAGAAACCATTCTTACGGGTGTAGCTGATGTTCTCTTCCGCGCTTAGAGTCTTCTTCCGTAGCTCCTCTGGCAAAGCATCATAGATGGCACTCTGCTGCTGTCTAATCGACACATCCGCATTCTGAGCAAAACACATAATGACACTACCTGAGTTGGTCATAGCGGCCTTAACCACAGCCGTAGCCGCCCAAGTCGTTTTAGAAGACCGATTGCCGCCACTTACAAGCAATTCGTTAAACTCCTCCATCAACTCCTCTGCCCGCTTCCAATGAGGCAGCTTAAAGCCATATCTGTAAGGATCGCGCTGACTATTCTCAATAGCCTGATGGTAGATATCGAAAAGGTTGGCCAGCGTCTCTGGCTTCATCCGCGCCATCTCCTCATTTGTAGGAGGAACTAGAATGGGATGCTTCTTCCAAATCATACGCTAATGGCTTCCTTCTGAAGCGCGGCTCTCGCTTCCTCAATGGCCTTCATAGCATCCTCTAGGCTAGGCTTCCCTGCTTTATGCTCAATGACCATCTTGTTCTCCCCTAGGGCCAGCATACCCTTATCCACGGCTATGCCATAGGACAGGGCCAAGTCCTTCACGTTCACCTTAGCCAAGGCATCTGGATTGTCAGCTAACATAGCCATCTTCTGCTTCATCAGGAGCCTAATGCCCTCAGCCATCTCAAAGCCATCAGCCGCTAGTTGCTTCTTCCTCACCTCAATAGCCACTTCATGTCGAGCCTTTACAGCTCCTATCTGATTGAAGCTCCAGCCTGTCTCATCCGCCACCTGCTGCCATGTCGATCCATCTGCCAACAACTCCAAGCACAGCATAGCTTTAGTTGGCTCCCTAGACTCCAACGTCCGGCTTCCAGACTCCGAGATGGAGCTTACGATGATGGCGCTTGCAGGACTAATCATCGCGCAACAATTATCTGGTTTGGAAGTAGAAGGAGCTTAGACATAACTAGTCAAAAAATATAAATAGGCTTGGGCTAAAATGTGTAAACACACCTAGCCTTAAAAACTTAAAGCTGCTTGGAAGGAAGTCTTTTGTTATTCATACTACGCTTGCGGAATAGTTGGATTGTACTCATGTAATGGAAGATGTGTCAAGCCTTTTGTTTATGCTCCTAACTCCTACGGAGATAGGAACATAAACAAACAGGTAGCATTAAAACATTACGGAAGGTAGCACAAAAACAGTAGGAGTTTGTGACAATAGGACAGGTGGCCCCCTTTGTAATATTTTTTTAAGGTGGCATTCTAACCAATTTCAATCTACCTACCCCCCACCCCTGTGACCCCCCTCCCCCCCTTGGGACATGGCATGTCTCATGGGGCCTGGGACAAGGCGTGTCTCAGGTGGGTTGGGACATTGCTTGTCCTACCTATCAGCCGGCAACTGGCCAGAAACCCTAATGCAACCTATAAACAATAGGGAGACCAACGCGAGACGGCATTTTTGCTTATAGGGTTAAATGCATTCTAAGCTACTTGCCAAACTGTCTGTCTGTTTTCGTGTTTCGAGAAACCAGAAAACCAACCTGGGCCACTAGGTTCTCCCGTGTCTCCCGTGTTCCCTCTTCCTTTACTACCTATAGGATTTGCTGCTATTGTTTGAGGTAGGGGCCGCGATTCCAATTCTTTCTTCGATTGCAACGTGTTGGTACGTCAACGCTTTGCAAAGTTTCTTATTTATTGTTGAAAATAGATATTGCTTTTATGCGCTGATTAGTACTTACTCATTTTATCGAAGGCAACGGGCCGACGAACAAAACCAACAAAAAAACATATGAAAAAAACAGTTCGCAACTATCGGGGTCGAATCATCGAATCCTTCAATCTTCGCGCTCTCGGTGATCCTACGGTTCGCGGCATGGCTTACGCCGTCTACGCTGACGCTGACGCCTATGCGTCCGGAGTCGGTGCTTTGTCAGCCCGCGAGAATCTCATGTCCTTGCATGAAGCCAAGTCCTTTGTTGACTCAATATTCGCCAAGTAATCGCAATCAATCCAATGAAATACACTATCTCAGAAATCCTAGTGTGCATTATCGCTGGCTTCCTGCTGGCTCTGTTCGTGTTCGCTGCTATTTAATCTTTTTAATCTATAAACAAAATGAAAACTACTGTAACAAAATCAAACTTCATCTGGGCGTTTAAGGGCAACGAATCCCGCAAGAACCAGTTTACTTATGCAGCTCTTGCGGCGCTCTACGATTATTACGAAGAACTAGAGCAATCCAATGGAGAGGAAATGGAATTGGACGTTGTAGCCATTTGCTGCGACTGGGCGGAATATGAAACGGCATTAGAAGCCGCGCAAGCATATGGTTTTGACAAGGAAGACGAAGACAAGGCGCTTTCCTACTTAACCAATAAAACGACCGTTTTACCATTAGAGGGCGGAAACGTCGTGGTGTTTAACTTTTAACCCATTAAAACATTATCCCTTGCCCTGCTTGCCTTAGATGGCGGTGGGGTTTTGGGCTGAAAACCTATGAAAAACAAAATGACAATATATACACCAGTAGCTATTAATCCTGCCCACTCAGGGTTTGGTATGTACCAAAGTGACCACTGCCACGCCAACCCTTTTGACAGCTGGGCTGACAAAGGGGAGCTTATACATGAGATGACGGTCAACTCAGACCGATTTTTAAAATTAGAGCACGCTCTTACAGAGCCGGATTTTATTGAGCTCGGAGTTGAGGACATTAGGGGACGCATCCATAATCAGCCCGCGCATCTCTACGCTCAAATTGATGGGGGCTATATCAGATATGTTGGTTTTGTCGAAACCGAGGTAGGTAAAGGTTTTTTTGACAACGAGGAGGTCAAATGAAACGCACGTTCCTTTTTCTTTGCCTTGCCATGCCGTTAGGGGCCGCGCCGCCGGAGTCTTTCTGGCGGGCGCTCCATGCCGTAGAATCTGGGGGCAAATTGGGGCCAATAAAAGGCGACAAAGGGGCCGCGCTAGGGCCGTTGCAGCTGCATAAGGCTTACTGGCAGGATTCGGGCCTTAAAGGCTCTTATAGCCAATGCGCCGACCTTGCCTATGCTAGGGCTGTTGTATCGGCTTATATGCAGCGCAAAGCGCCTCTGGCATGGGCCGCAGGGGATTGCCGCACGTTGGCAATGGTTCACAATGGAGGGCCGCAAGCTTTAAAGGCTGAAGGGCAGAAACAAGCTAACTTGGAAACCTACTGGAAAAAGATTCAAAAACACCTATAAAGATGAAATACAAACTAGAACACAACTTTTCTTATGGTTGGGACGACTCCGCATGGCTTGACGACGGGGAAACCCCTTTGCTTTATGACACAATAGAGGAAGCACAAGAAGCCATAAGAGAGCATATCTCGGCCTCAGTAGAAGCCGCCGAAAATGGAGATTTGCCTGAGCCTTACAATTTAGAGGACTATCGGGTTGTGCCCGTCGAATAAAAGCGATAAATAACCAATAAAACAGATAAAACACTCATAAGGATCAAATTAAATGAAAACTAACGATAAAACCGTGGAGGAACTACGGGCCGAGGGTTGGGCTGTAGTGCTCATAAGTCCTAAAGAGATGGAAAGCCAAGCGGGAAACCTTATTCGCTCGCAGATTGAGCTTATAGAGGATTTGCTAGGGGATCAGTCCGTTGACCTCATTTCGAGTCTTCACTGGTCGCCAAGCTGGAGGGAAAACGCATGAAACCAAAAACAGACCTTGAGGCCCTTACGTTCGCGCTTGTGCTTGCGGTTATAGCACCGACAAAGAAACAGGCC
>Ga0304728_1000915_pt1 | contig 22895 bp, 32 predicted proteins | sample C_130625_MF_Meta_FD_190476 | JGI IMG/M metagenome (GOLD analysis project Ga0304728, IMG submission 190476) | Freshwater microbial communities from Lake Croche, Canada to study carbon cycling - C_130625_MF_MetaG (v2) (version 2) | ecosystem: Environmental > Aquatic > Freshwater > Lake | place... | reverse complement strand
ACAGCACAGGTACTGTATCTCCACAAAACATCATCATGCACCGCAATGCGTTTACTCTAGCAGTAGCCGACCTTGAGTTGCCAGAGGGTGTCCATTTTGCTGGTCGTGCTTCCGACAAGGAAATCGGTCTGTCAATGCGTGTTGTGCGTCAATACACCATCAACAACGATAGCATCCCTACTCGTTTAGATGTGTTGTACGGCTGGGCTCCTTTGTACCCAGAACTCGCTTGCCGCGTTGCCGCTTAATTTTTAACTCTTTTAAGGAATAAATATCATGGCAAATCCAGGCCCAGCATCCACCATTAGCAATAGTCCACAAGTTCTTGGCTCAAACCAAGCCTTGCGTCTGATTGCATCTGCACAGTCTGTAAACTTATCTGCCGCTGGTGATACAGCGTCAATTGTTTTAGATGTAACCAAATTTGTGCCTACCAGCGTTGTTATCACTAACGGCTTGAACTCTAGCGGTGCTACCACCACTATTGCAACGGCTACTGTTGGTGTATACACAGGTCGTTCACAATCAGGTTCTACCATTTTGACTACCGCTGCTTTGACTAGCAACACCGGTGGCCCTTATGTAACCATTACTGCCGCAACAAATCCAAACACCGCTATATCTAACCCAACTAACATTTATGTTAACGTTGGCACTACGATTGCCGCGACTTGCGATGTGTTTGTTTACGGCTATGACCTCACATTTTTACCCTAATCTGTGAGTAAATAAGGAAAGAGCCATCCTCACAAGGGGTGGCTTTTTTTACTTTTAAGATACAATTCAATCATTCTGTAAAGGAATCATCATGGCAAATTCACAAGCGATTGGCGCGGCATATCTTGACCAAGATATTATTGACGCTAACTATTCATTAGTTAACAATATCACGGGACAAATGGGTTACACAACTGGTAGCCCAACAACTTCTGGCGTTTCTGTTACTCAGGCAACCAGTAAATCAACAGGCGTTACGATTAATGCCGCGGCTGGTCAAATTGTTACTAACAATGCGGCTTTAGCGGCTGGTGCAGAAGTGGCTTTTATAGTCACAAACAGCGCAGTTAGTGCATTAGATATTCCAGTTATTGCTCTTGCATCAGGCGCAACTACTGCTGGCACTTATCTATTGAGCATTGCAACTGTGGCGGCTGGCACTTTTACTGTTGTAATTTCAAACGCAAGCGCAGGCTCTCTTTCTGAGGCTTTAACGCTTAATTTTGGAATTATTCATGTGGCGCAACTGTAATGGCTAGTTCATCTGTACAAAGAAATGCTGGCCAAACAGTAGCGTTATCAGTCACTTCTACCGCTCATTCGGCAGTTTTGATTGATGACTCTACAAATGACCAGATTAACTACACTTCATTTATCAATACGGGCGCAAGTCCTATTGCGGTGAAGTGGGGTACAACAGACCCAGGCGCACCAGTATTCCCTACTGACGGCACTAATGGTGACTTTGTTTTGCCCGCAGCGATGAATCTGCCAATGATTATTGCTACACCAACTACACCATACTATTTAACAGCAAAGTCCAACTCTGGAACTGCTGGCATCTTGTATGTAACTCCAGCCGCTGACCAATCTTAAAGGGGCGTTATGGCTAACCCTGCCAATTCATTAGTACAAAATCTACTTCCCGTTCAAGCCTATTTTTCGGTTGACGGAGTTTTTCAAACATTTATTGGTCAGGGTCAGCCGTTTACTGCAACGATAAATCCAGTTCAATCTGGATTAACAATTACCAGTAGCACGATTGACAGCACAACAATCGGTGCTACTACGCCTTCATCGGGTGTTTTTACAAGTATTGCCACAACTACTGGCACGATTTCGACTCAACCATCTAGCGCTAACGACATTGTTAACTACTTAGCGTTGCAGTCGTATGCCGTGGGTATTAGTTGGAAAGCACCAGTAACTGCCGCTACAACCGCAAACATCACGCTATCTGGCACTCAGACTGTGGATACTGTGGTTTTGGTTGCTGGTAATACAGTATTGGTTAAAAACCAAACTACCTCATCACAAAACGGCATTTACACAGTAAACGCTGGCGCATGGACTTACGCTACGGGTTGCACCACTTGGTCGCAATATGTAAGCGCGTTGGTCTTTATTGAATATGGAACACAGGCTGGTTCTGCTTGGTACTGTACGGCACAGTCTGGTGGGACACTTGGCACAACTGCAATGTCTTGGAGTAACTTCAGCACAGCCGCTAACTACACGGCTGGAACTGGTCTTACTCTTGCTGGTTACCAGTTCAGCATTACGCCCGTAGGTACGGCTGGCACTTATGGCTCTGCTACACAAACTCCTGTTTTTGTTACAAACGCAAGCGGTCAAGTAACTAGCGTCACAAACACAACTATAACGCCAGCAATAGGCTCAATTACTGGCTTGGGTGCTGGTGTAGCAACTTGGCTTGCAACGCCTTCTAGCGCTAATCTAGCGTCTGCTGTAACTGATGAAACTGGTAGCGGTTCATTAGTTTTTGCAACAAGCCCAACCTTGGTTACGCCTATTTTAGGAACGCCAACTTCTGGTAATTTCTCGACTGGTACATTTACTTGGCCAACCTTTAACCAAAATACTACGGGCAATGCGGCTACGGCAACATTGGCTACAACTGCAACTAACCTTGCTGGTGGCGCGGCAGGCTCACTACCATATCAAAGCGCAACGGCAACAACTGCAATGCTTGGGGCTGGGTCAAACGGGCAAGTTCTAACCCTTGCGGCTGGAATACCTTCTTGGGCAACACCTACGACTGGCACAGTTACTTCGGTAAGTTTTACTGGTGGTTTAATTTCTGTTGCCACGGCTACGACAACGCCTGCGCTGACAGTAGCGGGAACTTCTGGTGGCATTGTTTACTTTTCTAGCGCAACTACTTGGGCATCTTCTGCTCTTTTAGCGGCTAATGCTTTGATGGTTGGTGGTGGTGCGGCTACTGCGCCTTCGACAATTACAACTGGGACTGGCGTTGTTACTGCTTTAGGCGTAGCGATTGGTTCTGCTGGCTCTTTTGTAGTAAATGGCGGTGCTTTGGGTACGCCATCATCAGGAACGCTAACAAACGCAACTGGTTTGCCTTTGACAACTGGCGTGACTGGAACACTTCCTATTGCAAACGGGGGTACTAACTCAACCGCAACGGCAACCGCTGGTGGCATAGGTTATGGAACTGGAACTGCTCACGCATATACAGCCGTTGGTACTTCTGGACAAGTTTTAACCTCTGCTGGCGCAAGCGCGCCAACTTGGACAACCCTTGCGTATGCAACAGTAACTGATGACACAACAACTAATGCAGTTCGTTACCCATTGTTTGCGTCTGCTACTACTGGTAACTTAACGACTGAGTATGTAAGTTCGACCAAACTGCAATTTAACCCCTCAACAGGAATAATGACAGTAACTGGCTTGGCTAGTCCAGCCATTACTAACCAACTTGCTACAACAATTCGTGAAACTGCTACTGTTTCTGCAACTGCGGCAACGGGAACAATTAACTTTGACACGCTGACCCAAGTTGTTTTGTACTACACGACAAGCGCCTCTGGTAACTTCACGCTGAACTTTAGAGGCACTAGCGGTACATCTTTGGATACTGTTATGTCTACGGGTCAGTCGTTATCGGCTACTTTCTTAGTGACCAATGGCGCTACGGCTTATTACAATTCTGCTGTGACTATTGACGGAAACAGCGTAACACCTAAGTGGCAAGGCGGCTCTGCACCGACTTCTGGCAATGCTAGTTCGGTGGATTCCTACACTTATGTAATTGTAAAAACTGGAAGCGCAACATTTACTGTTTTGGCTTCACAAACTAAGTTCGCATAATGCCACGCTTATCCAAAATCGGTGGCGCGGCACTAGCCGCCTTTGGGTGGACAGGATTGCAATCGGTTACTGCTAGTTACCTTGTGGTTGCTGGTGGAGGTGGGGCGAATGAGGGTGGTGGAGGTGCTGGTGGTTATAGAACAGGCACAGCATCTTTAAATCCAACCATTTCATACACAATAACTGTTGGTGCTGGAGGAGCAGCAAGCACCACTGGTGGTGATTCTGTATTTGGAACAATTACATCTGCTGGTGGTGGTAGCGCACCAAGTGGAAATGGTGGTTCTGGTGGTGGCGCACCAACAACTTATTCATCCGCAACTGTTGCGGGCGGGACTGGAAATACCCCAAGTACATCGCCAGCACAAGGAACAAATGGTGGTTCATCATTAGGAAATTCTGGGTCATCAATTTCGACTGGTTCGCCAGGAGGCGGTGGAGGCGCAACATCTGCTGGTGGTAATGGCACTATTTCTGCTGGTGGTAATGGTGGAGCGGGTACTGCATCTTCTATTTCTGGTTCGTCAGTAACCTACGCAGGTGGAGGCGGTGCATTTGGATACACGCCTTATTGGACAGCTGGTTCAGGCGGTTCTGGAGGTGGTGGTTCAGGAGGTTCTGGGCTTGCTACAACTGGAACAAGCGGAACTGCTAACACAGGCGGAGGGGGCGGTGGTTCTGGACAAGGTACAAAAGGAACTGGCGGTTCTGGCATAGTCATTATTTCATACACAAGCGCAACACAAAAATTTGGTGGTGGAACTGTTACCCAATCAGGCGGTAACTTCATTCACACATTCACATCTTCTGGCGCACTTAGCCCTTTGTCATCTGTAACAGCAAGTTACTTGGTAGTGGCTGGTGGTGGCGGTAGTAATATAAATTCAGGCGGTGGCGGTGGTGCTGGTGGCTTGTTAACAGGCTCTGGTCTTACGCTTGATGCCAATTCAATTTATACAGTAACAGTTGGTAGTGGCGGTGCTTCTGCAACCAATGGTTCAAATTCATTATTTAGCGGATACGCGACTACCTCTATCGGTGGTGGATATGGCGGTAGTGGAATAGACGTTAGTGGAAATGGTGCTAATGGTGGTTCAGGTGGAGGCGGTGCTTCTGGAACAAATTCTCGTACAGGTGGCACAGGAACAAGTGGACAAGGTAATGCTGGTGGTAACGGAGGAACTAATTCACCTAGTAATTATGGCGCTGGCGGTGGTGGCGGTGCTGGTGCAGTAGGTTCAAATTATTCAGCCAATACTGGCGGTGATGGTGGTATCGGAATTGCATCTAGTATTTCAGGCTCATCTACTTATTATGCTGGTGGCGGTGGAGGCGGTGGTGCTATCAATCCGGGTGCTGGTGGTGCTGGAGGTTTAGGTGGCGGTGGTGCAGGAGGTTTTGCAAATACTGCACCAGGAGTTGCAGGAACAGCAGGAACTGCAAACACAGGTGGCGGTGCTGGTGGTGGTTCAGGATATAGCGGTGCGGGTGCGGCTGGTGGCTCTGGCGTTGTAATCATCTCTTACGCTGGCACTACACAAAAATTTATTGGTGGAACAGTCACATCTTCTGGTGGCAACACTATTCACACATTTACTTCTAGCGGGTCTTTAGTCCCTCAATACAATGTTGAATATTTAGTTATTGCTGGTGGTGGTGGCGGTGGCTCAAGAGGCGGTGGTGGAAATGGTGGTGGCGGTGCGGGTGGCTATCTCACCGCAAGTGGATTTGCCTTAGTCAAAGGAACTTCTTACACAGTAACTGTCGGTGGAGGTGGTGCTTATGGTGCGCCACAAACTTTTGGAGTTAAAGGCTCTAATAGCGTCTTTTCAAGCATAACAAGCACAGGTGGTGGTGGTGGTGGTGCTGATTCAGGCGCTGGACAATCAGGCGGTTCTGGCGGTGGCGGTGCTTACAACCAAGCAGGCGGTGCTGCTTCCCCATCTGGTCAAGGTAATGCTGGTGGAACAGGCGGTGGTAGTTCTACCGCTTTTGGTGGTGCTGGTGGTGGTGGTGCTAGTGCTGTGGGTGGAAGTTCATCAGGTGGAACTTCAGCAGCTTCTGGTGGTGCTGGTAGCACTTCAAGCATTACAGGAACTTCAACTGTTTACGCAGGTGGTGGCGGTGGTGGTTCACGCGGTTCAACTGGTGGTGCTGGTGGAACTGGAGGCGGTGGCGCAGGTGCATTGATGGGTTCATCAACTGCTGGCACTAATGGAACTTCTAATCTTGGCGGTGGCGGTGGCGGTGGTGTAGGTGGAACTACAGATTACAACGGAGGCAATGGCGGTTCTGGTGTTGTAATTCTTTCTATTCCGACTTCTAGTTATTCAGCAATTACCACAGGTTCACCAACTGTCACAACAAGCGGTTCAAACACAATTCTGACCTACACAGCGTCAGGCTCATACACGGCATAAGGAGAAACAAATGTCACACTTTGCAAAAGTAGAAAACGGGTTAGTCACTCAGGTAATCGTTGCCGAACAAGATGTCATTGACTCTGGCATCTTTGGGCATGGATGGGTGCAAACCTCATACAACACACATGGCGGTGTTCATGCTAATGGCAATACACCTTTGCGTAAGAACTACGCTGGCATTGGGTACACATACGATTCTGTTCGTGATGCGTTCATACCACCACAACCATATCCATCATGGCTAATAAGCGAAGAGACTTGTTTATGGTCTGCGCCAATTCCAATGCCTACTGATGACCAACGCTATATTTGGAACGAACAAAACCAATCTTGGGATGTGCAGGCATGACCGCATTTGTTTGGAAAATCCTACAAACCACTTCGGTGGATAACAGTCTAAAAAGCGTTCACTACTTGGTAGCTGCCACAGACGAAGGCAAAGTCGTGGAAAGCCAAGGTCACGCTGATGTAGATGGAAAGATAACCATTCCTTTTGAGCAAATCAAAGAGTTGGACATAATCAACTGCTTAAAAGAAATGTATATGCAAGATGACCCAAAGTCATTAAAATCACGCCTAGAAGAACAGTTAAATTACCTAAAAAACGAGGTAAACACAGACTTTCCTTGGGCAAAACAGGTTTTTACGCCTAATCTGGGATAACCATGACTCAGCCAATCGACATTATCAGCAGAGCATTAAAAGACATTGGTGCTTTAGAGGCTGGCGAAACGCCCAGTTCTGATGCCGCGACAGACGCTTTTGATATGCTAAATGACCTTATAGACCAATGGTCTAACGAGGACATGATGGTTTTCAATGTGACTGAGATTATCTTCCCAGTCATAGCGGGTCAGACACAGTACACGATTGGCCCAGTCGCTTCCACCGCCAACTTCATTGGCGCATCTTTCACAGGCTCGATTACTGGTGATGTGCTTACTGTGACCGCTATTGGCTCTGGCGCTGTGGCACAAGGGCAAACCCTAAGTGGTACTGGCATCACATCTGGCACGAAGATTGTGGACTTTCTGACGGGCGCTGGCGGTAATGTCAACGAAGTCGGAACATACAAACTTAACTTCAGTCAGACAGTTTCCTCGACCACGATTACGGCCTACTACGAGAAACCATTGCAGATTAACTCTGCTTTTGTGCGTATTAACACCACATCCAATGGTCAACCCATCCTCAATGGTGGCTTGGACTACCCTATTTCTGTGCTTGCCCTACAAGACTACGAGATGATTGGCTTAAAGACGCTGAATGGCCCTTGGCCAAAGGCGATTTACTTTAACCCAGGCGCTGATACGGGTAACTTGTTTGTGTGGCCAAACCCATCTCAGGGCGAGATGCACTTGTTTGCTAACACCATTTTTAGCAGATATGGCACTTTGTACGACAACATCGTATTGCCACAAGGCTACTCAATGGCGCTCAGATGGTGTTTAGCAGAGCGTTTGATGCCTATGTATGGTAAAGCAAGCGCGGTTCAAATACAGATGATTAACGCCTATGCAGCTCAAGCAAAGGCAACCCTTAAGCGCAACAACATGAGCCCGTTGCAAGTAGCAAGATACCCAGACGCTTTGATGAACTCACGCAGTAAAGATGCTGGCTGGATTCTTACGGGCGGATTCGTATAAATGGCAGATTTTGGCTTTGTTGGCCCTTCTTACCCAGCGACTTCGGTTTACCAAGACTCGAATGAGTGCATAAACTTCCTACCAGAAGTTGACCCGCTCAAACAGCCTGGTGACCGCGGGGTGGTAGCGCTTTATCCAACGCCTGGTCTGACGATTAAAGCCATTCTGCCTAACCAACAAGAAGTTCGAGGGCTTAGAACGCTATCTGGTGGAACTCAAATGTTGGCTGTATGTGGCCCTTATGTGTATGTGTTTAACAGCACATTAAATCCAACAATGATTGGCCAGTTAAATAGCACAACTGGTCGCGTCACTATTTCTGATAACGGCATAAACGCTTACATCGTAGACGGAACATATCGCTATACATGGCGTATTTCTACTGTGACAGCAGCTGTGTTTACGGGTTCTACATCTGGTACGACTTTGACTGTTACCAGCGTAAAGTCTGGAACTATTGCTGTCGGGCAAAACTTATTTGCTGTTGGCGCGTTACAAGAAACAGTTATAACGGCTTTGGGTACTGGTAGCGGTGGAACGGGTACATACACCATTGGTCGTTCGCAAACAATCGCTTCTAGCCAGATGTATACCTCAAGCCCAGGCGCGGTGGTGACTGCCGCAATAACTGGGACTACGTTAACAGTAGCATCGGTAACTAGCGGTACTTTGTATGTTGGTCAGACCATCCAAGGTGCTGGCATTACGACTCAAACCATCATTACTGCGTTGGGAACGGGTACTGGTGGCGCGGGTACTTACACAGTAAATAACTCACAGACAATCGCATCCATCACGATGTACGCCCTTAATTGGACTGTGTTGCCGTCTACGGATGGCGCTTTCTCAGGTGGTGAGACTTGCGATATTGTTGATAACTATTTTGTTTACAACCGACCAGCATCACAGCAATTTGGTGCATCTGGCGTGTTATCCCCTATTTCTGGTAGCACTTCGTTTTCTAGTAAGGATGGCTCGCCAGATAACTTAGTGGCTTTAATTGTTGACCACCGCGAAGTCTACTTAATGGGCGAGACTTCATCAGAGGTTTGGACAGATGTGGGTGGAAATCCTTTCCCATTCCAACGGATACCAGGCACTAACACGCAACACGGCATTGCGGCTAAGTTCTCAGTAGCCCGTTTTGGTGACTCATTCTGTTATGTTTCCCGTAATAACCGAGGTCAAGCGCAGATTATGCAGATGAAAGGGTATGTGCCTACACGCATATCTAACCATGCGGTCGAGAATTCCATCACAAATCAATATGTAGATGATGCTATTGCTTGGACTTATCAATTAGAAGGGCACGAAGTTTATGTTGTGTCTTTCCCAACTTTAGAGTTAACTTGGGCGTATGACCTAGCCTCTGGAATGTGGCACAAATGGCTATATACAGAGAATGACGGCACATATACCCGTCACAGAGGTAATTGCTGTGCGGTGTTCCAAGGGTTAGTTTTGGTGGGTGACTACGAAGATGGCTCTATCTATGAGATTGACAAAAACAACTACACCGACAATGGACAACATACCCGTAGGTTACGCAGAGCGCCACACTTAGTGTCTGACTTCCAGCGCCAATACTTTGATGAACTGCAAATCCAATTTCAGCCTGGCGTTGGTTTGACGGGCATCACCACACCTCTAAATGACGAAGTGGTAGGCGCTGACCCACAAGCCATGCTGAGATGGTCAAACGATGGTGGCTCTACTTGGTCAAAAGAATATTGGACTTCTATCGGAAAAATCGGTAAGTACAAGAATCGTGCCATTTGGCGCAGATTGGGCATGGCTAGAGATAGAGTGTTTGAGGTGGTCGTCAGCGACCCTATCAACGCTGTGATTGTCTCGGCCAACCTAAAAGCAACAGCGGGGGAAAACTAATGGCTACGGGCATTTCCAATACCTCGCAGTTAAACCCATATCCTCAGACTGAGTTCTTAGATGGGCAGACCAAACGCCCTACAAGGGCTTGGCAACAGTTCTTCCTTAATCTGCTCAACTTCAGTTCGGCAGCTACGGCTACGGCTGGCTCGGCTACATTGCCGGCTAATCCCGTAGGATTCATCAATATAACAATAAATGGCGTTGCGTACAAAGTGCCATATTACAATGTCTGATATAGAGTTAATTCAAAATCATGTTCCAACGCTTCAAGAAATTGAGCGTTTACAGCATGAAATGATAAAGATGCCACAGGCTGAATTGGAGACTGAACATTATTTCTCTGGTGGGATGTATTGTCGGAAATTGATTAGACCAGCAGGAACATTGATTGTTGGCAAAGTGCATAAGAAAAACCACTTTTTTATGTGCGCCAAAGGACAAATTATTGCTTGGTCTGAAAAGGGCATGGTTACTTTGAACGCTGGCGATGTGTTGTGTTCTAAGGCGGGTACTAAACGGGTGACTTTAGCAGTAACTGATGCTATTGGAATTACTTTTCACAAGACAAGTAAAACCAATTTAGACAAGATTGAAAAAGAATTGATAGAACCAGATGAATTGTCTTTGTATGACTCATCTAACAAATTAAAGGTGCAAGCCTTGGAGGGTACTTAAATGTCATGGGTAACAGCGGCAATTATTGGTGGTGGGGCGGCACTTGTTGGTGGCTATATGCAGGGAGAAGCTGCTAAAGAAGCGGCTAACACTCAAGCAGGCGCATTACGCCAATCTGCTGATATACAACAACAACAATTTAATACTGTTCAACAACAAGGTGCGCCTGTGCGGGCGGCTGGTTATCAAGCATTAAATACTTTGGGTGGGCTAGGTTCTGGCACATACCAAATGTACGATGCCCAAGGCAATCCAACTGGTCAAGGAACAGGGACAGGATATTTAACTAAACAATTTACTCCAGAAGATTTTGCGGCAGGCATTGACCCAGGATATGCTTTTAGGCTTCAACAAGGCAGAGAAGGCACTAACCGCATGGCAAACATGGGTGGTGGATTGATTAGCGGAAATGCCTTAAAAGGTCAAGAAGATTACTCACAAGGTTTAGCAAGTCAAGAATATGGAAACGCTTTTAATCGTTTTCAAACTGGTCGACAAAACATTTATAACACCCTTGCTGGTATTGCTGGTTTGGGTATGCAAGGATATAACACTAGCGCAACAACAGGGACTGCGGCAGCCGGAAACATTGGAAATACAGTAGCGAATTTGGGCGCAGCTCAAGCGGGTGGCACAGTAGGTTCTGCTAATGCTTTAACGGGTGGTTTACAAGGTGCTGGTAATCAATATATGTTGTCTCAATTACTTGCGCCAAGAACACAACCAACATCAACAAATTTGGGAATAAATTTAGGCGGTACGGGTGGTAGTGTGTCTTCTCCTGTAATTAGCGATGTGCCACTAAACATAAACATGGCATAAGGAAAAATCATGGCAGAACCAGTAGCACTAGGAATTAAACCACCTCAAGTAATGACGCTTGGGGATATGATTGGTATTGCGCGTGGCGCACAGGCTTACCAGCAAGCAGAGCAAGCAAACCCTCTTGAGTTAAAAAGATTACAAGCAGAGGCAAATGTAGCGGCAGGCACAGAAACACCAAGAATTACACAATCACAAGAAGCCGCCAAGACTGCCCAAATTGGGACTAACACTGCCCAACTAGAAAATATGTTGAAACAACAACAAAATTCTTCTAGAAACTTGTTAAAACTGTTAAATCAAAAAGAACCAGTAACTCCAAAACAAATAGAAGACCATGTTATCTCAACAATGCAAAATGCTGGTGGAACTCCACAAGCCATTGCACAAGCCACCCAAAATCTGCCTACATCTGGCACAGATAAAGAGTTACGGGCATTTCTTGCTAAACACGCCACTAACTCATTGTCGGCAGAGGCGCAGTTAGAAAAACTATTCCCATCTGCTCAGTTTGTGCAAACTGGTGCGACTATTACGCCTGTTACTGGTGGTAGCCCACAACTAGCGGCACAAGCGCCTGGCAATCTTGCTGGCCCATCTATTGAAGCGCAATTACCTCCAACCACAGAGATTATTGACCCTAAAACTGGTGAAAAGAAATTGCTTGGAACAGTATCGCAACGCACTAATGCACCTTTAGTTACCCAACTTGGCCCAGCCCAACAAGCTGCTCAAACTGGCGTTGGAGAGACTGTAAAAGGAGATTGGGCAACTACTTATGCGGATGCTCAACAAGCACCTACACGAATTGGTATTTTCCAAAACATTAAGAAACTAACTCCAGAAGCGTTGACTGGGCCAACTGCAGAGCGCAGGCAAGTAATTGCTAGTTTTGCTCAAGTATTAGGTATTCCTTTGGCAACATTGGAAACAACAGCAACTGATGAATTAATTAAAAACACCAAATTATTGCAACTTGCTGGTGGTAACACGGATGCAGCTAGGGCTTTGGCTGAGTTTGCTAATCCTAATACCAAGATGACAAAAGAAGGTATTGCTAGGGTTACTGACCAATTAATTGGTATAGAAAAGATGAAGGTTGCAAAATCTAATTTTGTTCAGCCATTTGTTGGTAATGCCGCAGAATACCAAACAAAAATCAATCAATTTAATCAAATTGCAGATTCTCGTTTATTCCAAGAAATGACTCCTGCTGATGTTGCAAAACTACGCAAGTCTATGTCACCCGCTGACCAAGCCGAATTAAGCAGAAAAATTAAGTTAGCCAGAGAATTAGGAGTTCTTTAATGGGAACACTTGCTGAACTTTGGGATGCGCCAGAAGCGGATGTAGCGCCAAAACCAAGCCGTTTCTCTACTTTTAAACAAGGCACAGAAATAGGCCCTGCTAAATCTACGCTTGCTGATTTGTGGGATGCACCAGAAACTACACAAGCCTCAGAACAACCAGCACCAAAGCAAAGCAATTTAGTTGGCTCTGTACTGCAAAAAGCATTTGAAGCCAAGCAAGCCATTCCTAAAGCCATAGCAGGCAATGTGGCTGGCGCAATAGATATGCTTGCTGGAGTTCCTAACTTTGTAGGTTATGGCGTAGGCAGAGCATTTGGTTTAACGCCAGAAGAAGCCCAAAGAGCGGCATCTAAAGTTCCAGAGGCTATTGCACAACCAGTAGGTCGATTAACTGGTTTGGCTCAGACAGAAGCCTATAAAACCTCTATTCCTGTATCTATACAAAACTACATTGGTGAGCATTTAAATGAAAGCGCACAAAGTATTGCGGCTAAATTTAAAGTTCCAGTTCAAGATGTGCAAGCGTTATTAGAGGTTGGAATAGCAGCCACTGGTGTCGGTGTTGGCAAGTTTGGTAAGGGTGTGGCTACTGCGGCTAAAGAACTTGCGCCAGCAATGCCAAAAGTGCGTATTGAAACTGTTAAGCCTAGCGGTATGCAATCTGCTGGTTCAGCTGCGACAACTAACAAAGCCATGTTAGATGCTGCTTTAGCGGAAATTAAAGACCCAGAATTAAAAGCACAACTTGCTAAAGAAAACCCTGCAAACATTGACCCTAAAGTGTTACAGCGTTATGTTGATGCTGACAGCGTGGGGGTTAGATTATTTAAAGGTCAAGCAACTGGTGACCCTAATTTAATTTCTTTTGAGCGTAATACTCGCGGTCAAGACCCGCGTTTTGTGCAAGGATTTAACGAACAAAATAAGGCTTTACAAGAAAAATTAGTGGAAGTAAAAGAAAAAACAGCGCCAGATGTGTTTGCCCCAGACTATGTGGCAAATGCTGAAGGCGCTATGGAGTTTATTGGTAGCAAAATTAAACAAAACGAAAGTTCTGTTGGCGAAGCATACAAAGCATTAGATGACTTTGGCGCTGGCAAAATTGAAGTTGACAGTAAAACATTTGGTCAAAATGCAATTAAAGCGTTGTCAGAAAAAGAAGATATAGACTTTTTGCCTTCCATAATCAAAACAAAAATTGATACTTATGCTGAAGGCAAGCCAATGAACTTTGCCCAATATGAGAATCTCCGCACTCAGATTGCTAGAGAAACCCGTAAAGCGCAAAAGGCAGATGACGGCAACGCTGTCCATGCGCTTACTTTGGTACGTGGCGAGTTAGAGAAACTACCTTTGATTGGTGAGACAGTAGAAGCAAAGGTTTTGGCTGACAAGGCTAGAGCAACCGCTAAATCAGAATTTGACCTTCTTAATCGTGATAGCCCTAACTACAACAAAGTCTATGCTGACTTAGTTAACGGCAAGACTGATACCAAAGACTTTATCCAAAGTGCTGTGTTGAGGTCTAAGAACAAAGACTTTGCAAAAACAATGGAATTGTTTGATGACCCTACGGCAAAACAGAATTTACGTGCTGGCGCTTTAGATGTAATTATTAAAGACTCTACTGATGCAAGCGGTAAGTTTAAGCCTGCTGCTTTTTCTAAAGCAATAGAAAATCTAGATGTAAACAAGAAACTAGATGTTTTGTTTGGCGAGGAAGCGCAGACTTTGCGTAAGATTGCTCAAACTGGGCAACTTGTTGAAGCACGACCCGCTGGCGCATTTGTAAACGAATCAAATACAGCCACAGCGTTGGCAGCTCAATATGGCAAAAAATTAGTTGAACAAATACCGATTGTTGGTAGATTTGTTGAACCAGCACGACAATTATCCCAAGAACGAGCCAAAAACAAAATGGTAGAAGAATCATTGCGACCAGGCGCGGGCGTAAAACTTAAAGACATAGGTAAGGAAAAATAATGGCAGTCAATCTCTCCCCAATCGGTAACGGCTTTCAGTTCTTTACCACTACTGGTATTCCTCTTGCTGGTGGCAAGATATACACCTACCAAGCGGGTTCATCTACGCCCCTAGCGACCTATACCGATAACACGGGTGCAACGGCTAACGCCAACCCTATTGTGTTGGGTACTGATGGTAGACCAGCAAATGAGATATGGCTGACCTACGGCTATAACTACAAGTTCATTCTAAAAACAGCAGACGAAACAACAATACAAACATACGACAATTTGTATGGAATTATTGGTGTGCAGGCTACTTCTGGTGCGACCATCCCTGCGGGCTTAATCTCCATGTGGTCTGGCTCTATTGGGTCTATTCCTAGTGGCTGGTATTTGTGCGATGGCTCTAACGGCACACCTAATCTGACAGACAGATTTGTTATTGGTGCTGGTTCTACTTATGCGGTAAATGGAACTGGTGGCGCTTCTACTGCGACTTTAATAACGGCCAATTTGCCTGCCCATACACACACAGCGACTGTGACAGACCCTGGTCACTTCCATACTTACAGTTTAACAGTTGGTACTTCTGGACAAGGTGGTGGTGGTGCAATCGCTATCAATAACTTTACAACAACAGCAACATCTACGGCAACAACTGGAATTTCTGTATCCAACGCTTCTACTGGTTCTGGCACTTCATTCTCTATTCTTCCACCTTACTACGCCTTGGCGTTCATTCAAAAATCATGAACACCATAGACGCAACAGATGCCCGCTTGTCGGCACATGAAGAAGTTTGTGCAATGCGTTACGAGCAAATCAATGCTCGGCTAAAACGCTTAGAACAAATAATTATCAACGCTTGCGGTGTCCTATTGATAGGCATGGGTGGCGTGATATTTACTTTTATGACGCACAGATAATGTGGAACCCATCACGCTTACCTTTGCAGCTTGTAAATTAGCCTATGAGGGTATTAAGACAGCCGTTGAGGTCTACAAAGATGTCAAGAGGACTGGCGGTGAGGTTACGGGTATTGCTGGCGAAGTCGGTGGGTTACTCTCGAAATTCTTTCATGGTCAAGACCAGATAGAAGAAGCGCATAAACAAAAACTAGAAGAGACGCGAGAGTTAGCAAGCCAAGGAAAAGTAAAGAATGTAACAATCCAAGCGATTGACAATGTAATGCACTTGCGCCAAGTAAGACAGTATTACAAAGACTTGGAACACATGGTTCGCTACGAGTTGGGTATGCCCGACTTGTGGGTAGAAATAAAAGCAGAGCGCGAACGACTCATTGCTGAAGCGTTAGAAGTCGAAATGCTACATAAACAAGCCACGGAACGGGCTGAGTTAAAGCGACAAGAAAAAATAAGAAGAATAAAAGATAAAGTACATATATACATTGCTGGCTTAATTGCCATTATTTATGTGTACATATCTGTTTGGTGTTTGAACTGGTTGGTGGAATATGACAGGGAATGGCGATGGGGATATTGATATGGGAAATTGCTGTGATGGTGATTGTGACCATACTTATCGTTGTGGTGGTGGGGTGCGCGGCTTGGTTTGTTAGAGAACATGATAAACGCGCTAACTACTATAAAAAGCAGGCAGAAATTTGTTGGAGAAATAAATGAATGACTTACTTGGCTTACTCAAAGGTATTGCGCCCACGCTGGCAACTGCTGTTGCTGGCCCTTTGGGTGGGATGGCGGTGTCCGCTCTGGCTTCTAAATTTGGTGTTTCCGATTCTGTCGAATCCGTTGCAAAAGCGATTGCTGGTGACCCGCAGGCGGCTCAAAAGATTGCTGAAATTGAATTAGAGTTTGCCAAGTTAGCAGCAGACGCTATGAAGAACGAAGATAACAACGTCTCTACGCGCTGGTCAGCAGATATGGCTAGTGACTCTTGGTTGTCTAAGAATATTCGCCCCATGAGCCTTGTGGCCATCTTTATAGGTTACTTCTTGTTTGCCATGATGTCTGCCTTTGGCTTGAACGCTAATGAGGCGTATGTGACTTTGTTGGGTCAATGGGGAATGTTAATCATGGGTGCTTACTTTGGTGGTAGGACTGTTGAGAAACTTGCAGAAATGCGAAAGAAATAATTATGTTGTTGACTCCACACTTTACCCTTGAAGAACTGACTGCTACGCAACATAGAGAGTTTGACAATACCCCTAATAGTTCTGAGATAAACAATCTCAAGCGTTTGGCTGAGATGCTAGAAGAGGTTAAGACCTTGCTAGATGGCAAGCCAATAATGATTAACTCTGCGTTTAGGTCAAAAGCCGTAAATGACGCTGTGGGTTCAAAAGACACATCACAGCACAGGGTTGGTTGTGCAGCTGACATAAGAGTGCCAGGTCTAACACCTGACCAAGTAGTGCAAGCCATTAAGAACTCGCCAATACAGTTTGACCAACTTATAAGAGAGTTCGACTCTTGGACACATATATCTGTGCCAAACAACCCATCTGGTACACCACGCAAACAAGTATTGATTATTGATAAACAGGGTACACGGGCGTATTCATAAATTGTTCATATTGACAACTTCTAATACGCACCATGAAAATTCAGCGTGTGGACACACGGCAAGAAGCCGTACAGACGAGATTGTCGGTACTTCAAAAGAAGTGCCTACCTTACGATAAACCTTATGACACAACTAATGGAACTTGGTGGATTGCTACTAAGAATGGCGTGGATTGTGGTTTCGCAGGTCTTATTTGTAGTCCTTGGTGGAGTGATTGCGCTTACCTTATACGCTGCGGTGTTTTGCCTGATTATCGTGGACTCGGCTTACAGAAAAAGTTTATTCGCGTCAGAATCAGACAAGCAAAAACTCTCCAAATGAATTGGATTGTCACGAGTACCTATGACAACCCAGCCTCTGCAAACTCCCTAATATCCTGCGGTTTCAAGATGTTTAACCCAAGCAAGCCTTGGATGACAAAACACACAAGTTATTGGCGATTAAAACTGGAGTAATGATGACAACCCCCAATATATCTGATGCTGAGTTTATGGAGTTGTGGAAAACACATAAATCTGCCGCCGCTATACATAAACTTATAGGGGGTAATATAAGAACCCTTCAGAGGCGTAGAGCCAATTTAGAGACTAAATATGGTCTGTTATTAGAAGCCAAGAATCCTCATGGTAGACCTGAAAGACCACAATCAGCCTATGAGCGTAAGCAGCTAGGAATTCTTAACGGGGTCGGGATTGTTTTCTCAGACGCTCACTATTGGCCAGGCATCGTTACAACTGCTCATAAAGGTCTTTTATGGGCGATTAAAGAATTTAAGCCATCATTTGTGATATGTAATGGGGATGCGCTAGATGGTGCGTCTATCAGCCGATTTTCACCTTCTGGCGTTGCCGGCAAAGAACCAAGTCTTATAGAAGAGTTGAAGGCTTGCCAAGAGCGCCTTGGGGAAGTTGAAGAAGCCGCCAAGGAAGCCCGCCACAATGTCAAACTGGTCTACACATGGGGTAACCACGATGCGCGGTTTAACGCCCGTCTAGCAGCCAATGCGCCAGAGTTTGCACAAACCTATGGGTTTAAATTAGAAGACCATTTCCCAACTTGGGAGTTCTGTATGACTTGCTGGGCTACCGATGATGTGGTCATAAAACATAGATATAAAGGGGGTATTCATGCCACCCATAACAACACAGTTGGTGCGGGTAAAACGATAGTTACTGGTCACTTACATTCTTTAAAAGTAACGCCTTACTCTGATTACAACGGCAACAGATTTGGTGTGGACACGGGTACACTGGCAGAGCCTTATGGCCCCCAGTTTGCCTATGGGGAAGATAACCCACTGAACCACCGCTCAGGTTTCGCAATTCTGACATTTAAGGATGGGAAACTGCTTTGGCCTGAGTTGGTTCACAAGTGGGATGAAAATCAGGTCGAGTTCAGAGGTCAAATTATCAATGTTTAAAAGGATTCCTATGTATAAAGTCGAAATTGATTTGGGTGGCTGGAACGAAACAATCACTATTGAAACCAATGATTTCAATAAAATTGCTTTGTTGGCTGAGTTTGTTGAATTCCAACAAGAATGTAACTGGTGCGAAGATGACGAGTTAACATTTGTTGACGAAGATGGCGTCACTTGGGTTTATGACGAAGACCTCGATGAGTGGGTCGAAGTCGAAGAAGAAGAAGACGAAAATCAGGAGTAAATTAACGGCATAGCGTCTTGCACGATTTCTTGAATACAGACTAAGGTTTGTTCTTCTGGTATATCGTGCTTACGCTGTGAGCGTAGTAACTCACTGATTTCAGATAGGGCTATCCAAGCATCAGCTGCGTGGATGGCTCTTTTTGCATCTTCTATATCTTCAAATTCAAGAGTAACTTTCATTTTTCCTCCGATAACATAAAGATTGCTACAAATGTAGCGATAGTGGCTATTGCGCCAAACATAATTAAGAACACTACCCACAAAACTGTTTCTAGCATTTTTTCTCCTTTATGTCCCGAACGGGGCATTTTTTATCACTTTAGAGTGTTTTTGTGCATTTATATCCTTATCGGGATATTTTTGGATAATTTGCATGAATTTTCAATGAGGTTCTTCGGCAGGCCAGCACCGAATCGCCCATGATTCTCCATATTCTTTAATTATCTGAACTGGATAACCTTTACTAATTATCCATTCGCTTAACTGACCATCGGCATCTGGGTCGTATATGGCGGGGAAGCCAAACTTCCAGCCCTCTGGTGGGTCAACCCATATCTTGTTTGACTTGATACTTAAATCTTCCGACTTGATACTTAAATCATTGTTAGCCAAAGCGGTCATATTGAGCCATTTAGATTGATTTTGTTCGTTATAGCGGACATTTCGCTTACGCCACAGGCTCATAGCATTGCCTCATGGATTCTTGCTAACTGCTCATTGCGCTTACGCAGCTGTATTTCGTACTCATACAGAATTCTTTGTAACTCAGCAATTTCTTGACGGAGATGATTAGTCTCTAGTTGGTATTTCACAACATTGACGGCTAATGCGTCATCAAATTCCATTTCATCGAATGCTGCATCCAATTTTTCTTGATTCATATTAGCCGCCTTTGTTAGTTAAAAGGGAAAATCGTCTTTATCAGACTTTTCTTTTGGTGGATTCATGTACGCCCAGCCAGACCAGCCGCCATCTACGATAGGCATACAGTCAAATTTGAGCATAGGCCCGTTTTTGGTTTCGATAACCGAACCAATGCGTTGATAGCGATTCTTTTCTGCGCCATCTTTGTTAGTGTATTTGCCAGAAATTACGCTGACTTCATATTGTGTTTTACTCATATTTTTCCTTTAACTTTGCTACTTTATTATCTAATTCTGTAAGAAATAAGACAACTTCTTTCTCCAACATTGCAGAGTACTCAGGGTCAAACTCGACCTCTTGCACAAACAACTGAAGATGCTCTGGTAAGCGATTGTCAAAACTGACAAAATCGCACCATTTTCTGTGACAGCACAGCATCTGCCATTGCATTTGCGTGATGTATTTAGTCGGCACTTTGCCTGATAACAGCGTATCAATGTGTGTGGCCGTGTTAGGGCATTTAATCTCTACCAAGCCATCGTCAGCAACCAATCCATCTGGGCTTGCGCCTGACATTTCTATGCGTGGGTGGTTGATAAAGCCGACTTCTTTTACCAAAAGATTACGGGCGTTCTCATAAGCAGACCTGGCTAACGGCTCAGTCTGCGTTCCCCATTCCATAGCTGCATTGGTAAACGATTCGCCCTTTTGACCAGTAAGGCGCTCACAGATTAACTGCGCCATATAGTTATCTCTGCTTGCTGAATAGCCAGTCTTAGTCTTGGCTATTACATCTGCTACCCGTGAGGCAGTTACCTTACCCAAGCGGGCGGTAAACCATTCATTGCTTTGCTGTTCCATTAGTTTTTCCCAAATTTATGATTGTTCCAAATATCGGGTCGGCATTTCTTTTCGACCTTCATCATGTGTTGATACCTACCTGAGCAATCCTCACAAATAGTGCAAGGCTCATTTGCTACCCGCGCACAGTCTTTCCATTCCTCATAAAGTTTCATGGTTGGAAAACACATGGGCTTTATGTACGCTGGTAGTTCAATCATCCAAGTTTCCGCTTCATCATGTCTTTAGCAGCTGTGACGGCTGTTAACCATTCTTTATCGTTGCCGGCTGCTTTATAGGCATCCTTAAACGCATCTTGTAAACCTTCAACAGTCTTAGCGTCTTGTATAGCGGTCAAGTGGTCTTGCATAGCGTTATTGTTTGCTTTGACTGGCTTGCTACCAGCGTTGCCATCGTCATCTTCTGGGGCTATACCGCAAGCAGCCATAAGGCTATATCTACGGGCATAGGTCAACGCGCTGGCGTAGCCTTGGGGGTCGTGTTTAACAGCGGGGAAGTGGACTATTCCGCACTCAAGCATTTCGCCTGATTCGTGGACAAACACAGTCTCTACCATTACCCCGTTGTCGCAGTCGTAGTTTTTTTGCAACAGATATATTCCGTTGTCATTTAGCGCGTCTACAACAGCCTCAACGCAAGCGGAGAGGTCAGCATAGCGTGAGCGGAAATGCGGGTTAGTGGCGGTCTTTAAAGCAGGCCCAAAAGCCTTTTGTGCTTTGACAAGAGCAGTTGCAATGTTTTTCATATTTATCCTTAATAAGAGTAACGAGGGCCACAGGTGACCTCTACGACTGTTTCGACTGAATAGCCATTGATATAGCGTTTGGCATAGATTGGTATAGCGCGTAAGCCGGCTGTCTCGCATTGTTTAACAGCGTCTATAACCTCATTGCGACCCATGTGCTGAATTTTGGCATCGACAATAAGTTCTTGGCTAACAGACTTCATAGGTTGTTGTTGAGCGCAACCCACCATCAATAAAAGTAATAGTGCGTATTTCATTTAGTTTCCTGTAATTATTAGGGCAAAGATAAGACCAGCAACAAAGCCTGATAGCCAAAAGATTACTTGGTCTGCTTTAGTGGGTTTTGTGGGGGTGTATGGGCCGTCAATCATGCTAGTTCCTTCTTGGATTCGTAGCGGTCGATAGCGGCCGATAATTTCTGTTCGTAAACTTCTTCTTTTACGGCTTTGGCGTATTGGCGTTCAAAGTCTTGGATAACTGTGTCGCGCAACATATCGCTAATCTCTACACCGCCTACATAAGCAAAATAAAGATTGCCAGAGTAGGGGTCAAAGAAACAATCTACGTCAGTAACGTAATCGTAGTCACAGACCATGCGTTCGCAGTCTGTGTGTTCTTGTGCGTAATTCATACTAACTCCTAAAAAGACCGCTTGCTATTTGCTACGGCATGGCGTAACTATATTAGATTTCTAATGTCCTAGTCAAGTGCGGGGTTATTAGAGAACTAATGTAGAATTTTCAGCATGACAAAACAAGAAATTATCAAATTGGCAGGCTCACAGGATGCGCTTGCCAAGATTCTGGGAATCACCCAAGGTGCGGTTTCGCAATGGGGAGACAAGATTCCAGAAGGCCGTTATTGGCAGCTGATGGTTTTGAAACCTGAGTGGTTTAAGTCATAATTGTTTTGAACACGGCTAGGTCTGAAGTCATGAGCAGACCGAAAAGGGTTACGCCTTCCCCTGCCGATGTTTCTTTTAAGGTGCGTAAAAGGCATAAAAATGCAAATAAAGAACTGGAAAAAGTTTCAACACTTTAAGGATAGAAAACCGCCTTGGGTTAAGTTGTATCGAGATTTACTTGATGACATAGAGTGGTTTGAACTTGACCCTAAAGCCGCAAAAGTCTTAGTAATGCTGTGGTTAATAGCCAGCGAAGACGATGGAAACATACCAACTGCAAAACAACTGGCTTTTCGATTAAGAATGTCAGAAAAGGAAACAGAAGTTTGCATTTCCAAGTTGTCTCATTGGCTGGAACAAGGTGATAACGAGGTGATATCAACAAGATATCAAGATGATGCACCAGAGACAGAGAGAGAGACAGAGAAAGAGAGAGAGACAGAATGTATTAGCCCACCTAGCGGTGGACTTCCAAACTGTGACCATGAAAAAGTAATTGCTCTATACCACCAGCATCTACCAACGCTACGCAAGGTGGAGGTGTGGAACGATGCCCGTAAAGGCTATCTACGCCAACGCTGGCGGGAAGTGGCAGAAGAACTAGCCAAAGAAAAAGATGTACAAGTTTCGGACATACTGACTTGGTTTGCTGAATTCTTTAGCCATATCAGCCAATCTAAATTCTTAACGGGTAGGGTCAACAGTAAGGATGGTCGCGCTTTTGTG
>Ga0304728_1000904_pt1 | contig 23096 bp, 18 predicted proteins | sample C_130625_MF_Meta_FD_190476 | JGI IMG/M metagenome (GOLD analysis project Ga0304728, IMG submission 190476) | Freshwater microbial communities from Lake Croche, Canada to study carbon cycling - C_130625_MF_MetaG (v2) (version 2) | ecosystem: Environmental > Aquatic > Freshwater > Lake | place... | reverse complement strand
CAGTCACCTAGACAAGATACTTATGTTCGCCGACGAATTCGAGCGTGACATAACTAAGTTTGAGCGGTGGATGCTTAGTCGCACAGTTCGTAGGGTGCGTAAATTAGTTAAGCGCGACGAGTTACTGCGTAAGGCGATGGAGATCGTCATCAACAAACCCGAAACATACGACGCTAACACATACAAATACAAAGCAAGCGGTCGATACGACACTGAGGTTGACAAGATGATGGCAGAGAGTGTTGCGAAGCACTTCTAATGATCACCATAGACTTTGAGACTTACTACTCGGCTGACTTTTCTCTCACGAAAGTCACAACGGAGGAGTATGTGCGCAGTGATTTGTTCGAGGTGATCGGGGTAGCGGTCAAGGTCAACGACGCCCCTGCCGAATGGTTCTCAGGGTCACTGGAAGAAACGGCTGAGTGGCTGGCGGGCTTCGATTGGCCCAACCACTTCGTGTTAGCCCATAACGCTATGTTTGACGCCGCTATATTGACATGGGTCTTTGGTCAGCGCCCGAAAGCTTGGCTCGATACTCTATCTATGGCTCGCGCCACGCTTGGTCCTAATGCTAAGGTCGGGCTGGCGGCGCTGGTCGAGGAGTTTGGGTTAGGTAGGAAAGGGCTTGAGGTTAACGACGCTAAGGGTAAACGCCTAGCAGACTTCACCCAACAACAGTTAGCCGAGTATGCTGGCTATTGCATCAATGACGTGGAACTAACCTATAAGTTATTTAGAGAACTTGATGCGAGCTTCCCAGTTAAAGAGAAGCGCCTTATAGATATAACCATCCGTATGTTCAGCGACCCGTTGTTGGAGTTGGACGTAGCGAGACTGCATTCACATCTAGCTGAAGTGAAAACCCGCAAAGAGAAGTTGTTCACTGATTCTGGTATCACCAAAGAAATCTTGAATAGCTCGGCTAAGTTTGCTGATCTGTTACTACAGCACAAAGTATTACCCCCGCAGAAGATAAGCCCCGCTACTGGCAAGTTAACCTATGCGTTCGCAAAGAGTGACGAAGAATTCGTAGCTCTGCTAGATCACCCTAACCCTGACGTGCAGGCTATAGTAGCCGCACGATTGGGCGCAAAGTCTACGCTGGAGGAGACAAGAACCGAGCGATTCATAGAGATCGCAAGGCGTGGACACATAAGCGGCACCCTCAGACGACTGCCTATCCCACTTCGATACTACGCCGCGCACACTGGGCGGTGGGGCGGGTCTGACAAAGTTAACTTACAGAATCTACCTAGCAGGGGCGAGGCGGGCGGGAAACTCAAGCGGTGCATCATCGCACCTAACGGTTACACCATTATTGATTGCGACTCCTCGCAGATCGAAGCCCGCGTGCTGGCATGGCTGGCGGGGCAGACTAATCTGACTAGGTTGTTCGCGTCCGGCTCTGACGTGTACGTGCACATGGCTTCGCAAATATACGACACACCTGTAGACGGCATAACAGCTGAGCAACGTTTCATCGGCAAGACCACGGTTCTTGGCGCTGGCTACGGCATGGGCGCGGATAAGTTTCAGAAACAGCTTGCCAACATGGGTAAAAGCGTAGACCTAGATATGTGTAAGCGAATCATCAAGGCTTACCGAAACAGTAACCCCGCTATCTCTGGGTGGTGGCTACATCTAAATTCCGTATTGGTGGCGCTTGTATCTGGCACGGAGAGAGAAGTTGACAGAGAGAACCTCATGTTTACAACGCCGTTCACGGGTATAGGGCTACCGAATGGGCTATACCTAAACTACCCCGAGTTAACTCGTACTTCCGGTGGTGAGTTCACATACCTAACCCGTAATGGGCGTAACAAAATTTACGGCGGCAAGGTTGCCGAAAACATATGTCAGGCGGTTGCTCGTTGCATCATCGGAGAGCAGATGATCAACATTGAGAAACGTTATCGCGTCGTGCTCACCGTCCACGATGCCATAGCTTGTGTAGCCCCAATCGACGAGGCAGACGAAGCTCGTAATTACATTGAACAATGTATGCGCACACCCCCCAAGTGGGCCGTTGGTCTACCCCTCAACTGCGAGTCAGGAATGGCTCAAAACTATGGAGATTGTTAATGAAAGCTTTAACTTGGTCGTATAGTAGCTTGGCTCTGTACCAACAGTGTCCCAAGAAATACTATCACCTAAAGGTAGCAAAGGATATCAAGGAAGAGCCCGGCGAAGCTATGACCTTTGGTAATGAGATTCACAAGATAGCGCATGAGTATGTGGAACAGGATAAACCTATTCCTCAGAAATACAGCAACATCGAACCAGCGCTCAAGTCTTTGAAGGACATGGAGGGTAAGAAGTTATGTGAGAACAAGCTTGGCTTGACCATAGACTTTAAGCCTTGCGGGTTCTTTGATAAGAATGTTTGGTGGCGTGGCATTGCCGACATCATCATCGTTCAAGGCGACACGATTCTTACTGTGGACTACAAGACCGGTACCAAAAGTAAATACGCTGACCTAAAACAACTAGAGATACTCGCTCTAGCTTTGTTCAAACACTATCCGGAAGTTAAGCGCGTCAAAGCAGGACTGCTGTTCCTATTTGCCGATGACTTTGTAAAGACTGTTTATTCAGCAGATTCACAAGCCGAATTGTGGACTGGTTGGATTTCAGATGTTGGGCAATTAGAAACGTCCGTTATCAATAACGTATGGAACGCTAAGCCTAACTTTACGTGTCGGGGATGGTGCCCCGTTCATTCATGTGATCATAACGAAGGAGCTAGAAATGGTTAAAAAGAAAGTAAACAAAGCAGGACAGATACGTTCATACGTATCAGCGCATCCTGATGCTAAACCCGCACAAGTTGCCAAAGCATTAAAGATGTCGGTGCAGTATGTATATCAAGTTTTGCATAAAACAAAATCGACGGGCTTACCCGAGGTGAAAGACACAGTCACACGGACACCACTCGCGCACATGGCAGAGTTAGCGTACCAACAGACGAGTGGACGTGACCGACGCCACCCGATTACAGGTAAGCGTCTCATGCAAGGGTCGGGGTACGCGGCTACTGCTAGCGGGATTAGCGGGCGTGGTTTAGCCGACATGGTCAATCACCCCGCACATTACAAGGCGGGCGGGATAGAGACTATCGACTACATCGAGGCGAAGGAATTAAGTTACCACCTTGGCAACGTCATTAAGTATGTATCCCGAGCTGACCATAAAGGTCAGAAGTTGGAGGACTTGAAGAAGGCGCAGTGGTATTTGAGCCGCGCAATCGAAAATGAAAACAAAAATACACGTTAACCAACACGTGGTCAGAGCCAACGCTAAGAGTGGCAGACATGACCCTGTACTAACAATAAAGACCTACAAGGGTAATACGTACGCAAGTAGCGTGCAGATTAACGGTCCTAGTACTGTGGTGTATAGCCCCGACAAACCCTTGTCTTGCGGGGCAAAAGTGTGGATAGAAACTACTTCGGAGGTTACATGGGAAAAATGAAACAACAAATCGAGCAAGACGACGATATACAAACATACAAACAGGAGTGGGTAGGTCTAACCGATAAAGAAATCTATCAGGTGGACTTTGATAACAAGTCTTTCTACGAAGCCGCTCGCATGATTGAAGAGATGCTTAAGTGGAGAAACACATGACTAAATTATGGGTTGACCCGCCCGAGGGTTGGAAACATGGATTCCCCGCTATCTATGACCCCGAGACAGATGGGCAGATGAGTGAGTGGATTGTTAATAAGGGTTATCCCGTACAGACAATTGCAGAGTACGGCGAGCAATGGCATATCCGTTGTTGGCCTGCCGAAGAGCCCGAAAAATATCCCGATCAGGTCATAAATGCACAAAAACACTCTGAAGTGATAAAAAATACCCCGATCGGGACAAAAATGCGCAAAACCACACGCGAGGAAAAGATAAGTAAGCCCGCCGTGTATGAGGCACCAACGGAAAGTGTGCAGTTTATGTCTATCTCAGTGGATCACTACCTAAAACTTTCTGATGACCTAGCCGTGGCTCGGATGCTGATACGTGAGTTGGGTGACCGACTGGCTAAGTTGGAGAAAGAGAGTATAAGCCATAGCGGACAAAACAGACCTAACTTGTTCAAAACGACCGCTATGACGGACCTTAAGGAGAAGAACACATGAGGGGCAGAGGAAGTTACAGCGTTCTTCGGCAAAACCAAGTCGCTACCAGCGGGCTATTTTCTTACAACAAAACACGCTCGCATCAAAAAAAGATGTGTTGGAAATGCCAGAAGGAATCGAGTTACGAAGACGGCGCTTATTTGCGGTTTGCGTCAGGTATACACCAATACATATGCAAGCCTTGCATGGACATAAAACGAGAGAAACAAAACGCTAAAGAGGAGAAGAATAATGCTTGAAACAATTGCATGGATAGTATTTCTAATGTGCCTTGGCGCAATAGTTGTTGTTGCCGTAGGTATAGCGATAGTGATGATTAGCCGAGAAGATTTATGAAGTGCCCTGTTTGTGGCTCATGGTCATCAGTAATTACAACAAGAGAGTCGCCCACTTTTGGGCATACACGAAGGAGAGAATGTGGAAACGAACACCGATTTACAACCAAGGAAGTCTTTATCCCGCAAGAGACAATTGATGAAGAGCGAAGAAATCATCTCGAAAGTATGCGCGAACGACTGGAATCCATTCGAGCGAGTAGACCCAAAACTGTTAAACAAAATAAACCGAAGATTTATTAAAGCCAACCACGAAGACGCACTGTTATGACCACTTTGATTGATTACGCCGCGCCCATGATGCGGATTGAAAGTTTGCTTAAAGAGATGCACAATAAACTCTTAGACCGCGATATGACCACGACTTCCGAGCTGTGCCTCGTCCTGATAGCTGAGGCTCGAGTTCTCCAAAATACCCTAGTAATCATGAAGGAAAAAGACGATGCCCTACGTAAACAAACCACGACCCTATAAGAAAGAATATGAACAGCAAAAATCAAGAAGTGAGTTGCCTGACCGGATGGAGCGCCAGCGAGCCCGAAGAAAACTTGACGCCAAAGGTGTCGATCGAAGCGGTAAAGATGTTGCACACGTCAAGGCTTTATCTAAAGGCGGAAGCAACAAAGACGGAGTCAAACTGGAGTCTCCCAGCAAGAACCGATCTTTTAAGCGAAACCCTGACAGCTCAATGAAATAGCATGCAGATACTAGCCGACCACACACTTGTGGTTAAAACAAAACACCCTGCGCGAATTACGCAGACAATTCCTGACAGCGAAGTTGTCATGAACTATGGTGACGGGCGCTACGAAGTGGCTGTTAAGTGGGACTTACCCGCCGCACGGGTGCTTAGTCAATACATGAAGCATGTCCCATCTCCAATTAAACGCGATTACAAATGGCCTCGCCCTATGGGGTTTGAGCCGTTCGACCATCAGCGAGAGACGTCATCTTTCCTATCCTTGCGTAAACGGGCGTTTTGCTTCAACGAGCAGGGTACCGGCAAGACCGCATCAGTAATCTGGGCCGCTGACTACTTGATCGCGGCGGGCGTGGTGAAGCGTGTCCTTATCGTGTGTCCGCTGTCCATCATGCAGAGCGCTTGGCAGAATGATTTGTTTAGGTTCGCCACGCATAGACGTGTGGATATAGCATACGGAGATGCCAAGAAGCGATTGAAAATAGCTTCCAGCAACGTAGAGTTCGTAGTTATTAACTATGATGGCATACCTGCGATTGCTGAAGAGGCTATCAAGAACAAGATGTTTGACCTGATTGTTATTGATGAAGCTAACGCTTATAAGAACGTACAGACTAAGCGCTGGAAACTCATGAAGAAGCTGGTCACCGACGACACTTGGTTGTGGATGCTTACCGGAACACCCGCCGCGCAATCTCCTGTGGATGCGTATGGACTTGGCAAGCTATGCTCTCCCGAGCGAGCGCCTAGATTCTTCGGCGACTTCCGCGAAGCAGTCATGCAGAACTACGGTATGTATAGGTGGGAGCCACGTCCTGACGCAGAGAAGACTGTGCATGAGATGTTGCAACCCGCCATACGTTTTTCCAAAGCTGACTGTCTTGACCTGCCGCCTGTCACGCATGTGTTTCGCGATGCTCCGCTTACGCCCACACAAAGGAAGTATTACCAAGAACTTAAGAGCCAGATGCTGATGGAGACAGCAGGTGAAGAAGTTAGTACGGTAAACGCTGCCGCTAAGATGAACAAGCTACTACAAATATCTTGTGGTGCAGTCTACAGTGATAGCGGTGCAGTCATTAACTTTGATGTGTCCAACCGGCTACAAGTAGTAGAAGAAGTGATTAACGAAACTAGCAACAAAGTTTTGATCTTTGCTCCCTTCCGTCATACTATAGAGTTAATACAGGACCACTTAATTAAGGCGGGCATAGCGAGCGAGGTTATACATGGCGACATTGGTATGCGCGCTAGGTCAGATACATTTAAACGGTTTCAAGAAAAGACTGATCCAAAAGTATTAGTGATACAGCCACAAGCGGCGTCACACGGGGTTACCCTTACTGCGGCGGATGTTATCATCTGGTACGCTCCGGTTACCTCAACAGAAACCTACCTGCAAGCGAACGCTCGTATTGACAGGCCGGGACAGAAGAACGCGATGACAATCGTGCACATCGAGGGTAGTTCGGTAGAGAAAAAACTTTACCGTATGCTACAGAGCAACATAACAAATCACACTAAAGTGATTGATCTCTACAAAAAAGAATTAGCTGACACTTGACAAAGTCTAATTCAGCTATATAATTATCTTCCCAACATATAAAGGAGCTTCTAATGGAAGAGAGTACTGCTACCACTGAAACAGCCGCCGAGCTTGCAAACCGATACGTCGACGTGCGTAACGAACGCGAAGCAAAGAGAGAAATCTTCGAGGCGGAAGATAAGGTTTTCACTGATGAACTTGCAACTATTGAGCAGGCGTTGATTGATATCATGCTTGCCGATAACACCACAAGTATGTCTACGGAAAAACTTACTATCATCAAGCGTGTAAACAAACGATACAACCCAACAAACTGGGATGCTGTGTATCGCCTAGTTGATAAATACAAAGCGTACGGCGTACTGCACAAACGCATACACGACACCAACATGAAAGATTTCTTGGATGAGCATCCAGACGAGTACCCAGAAGGTCTCAACGTCGACAGCCGTTATGCTGTTACTGTTAAACGTAAACCACTTTAAGGAGAAACACGATGAGCAACATCACTACAACAACTCGCGAAAACTTACCCGAGCACCTACGCAACGTAAAGCTCGATGACTTCACTAAATCTTTTACTGCGTCTGGCGGTAGCACCAAGCGCATCACATTGCGCGGTCGCGTATTCCGTTTGATTGACGGCGGCAAAGAGATTGCTAAGAACACTGACCCACACATGGACGTGGTGATTGTTAACGGTAGCAAGACAGTGCAGAAGACATTCTATGAATCTGACTACAACGCAGAAGAAACATCTATCCCTGATTGCTGGTCAAGCGACGGCGAGCGCCCTGATGCAGATGTACCTAACCCACAAGGTCAGAACTGCAAGGAGTGCAAGCAGGCTATCAAAGGTGCGGGCGGGGCGGGCAGGGCGGCATGCCGCTACTCATGGCGTCTAGGTGTTGTATTGCGCAACAATGTTGGCGGAGATATCTTCCAACTCATCTTGCCACAGAAGTCAATCTTCGGTCAGGGCGACGTTGAGCACATGCCTTTCCTGCAATACGCCAAGTACGTTGCTCAGTCCGGCTACAACTTGAACATGTTGACCTCACGCCTGTCATTCGATACAGACAGTGATTTCCCTAAGCTGGTGTTCTCACACGCTGAGTTCCTAGACAAAGAGACATACATGACTTGCGTTCAGCAAGGCGAAACACAAACTGCGATCAACACCGGCAAGCTGAACTTCTCTAAGAGGGCGGATACTACCCACATGATTCCTAAGCTCGTCGCGCCCGCAGGTAGCGCCGCCGCTGAGGTGACCGCTAAGAAAGAAGAACCGGCTGAAGAGATTGTCGAGCCAACAGTTCGCGCTTCTAAGAAGAAGGAAGATACTATTCCAGCAAAGAACAGCCAGAACCTTAGCTCGTTGATTGACGCGTGGGGCGACGACGACAAATGATTGGCTATTCTCAGCGAGTCTTAAAGGCTAACAAAGAAGCCGATCAAAATAACTTAGGGGTGCGCCTTGGCAAGTTTTGTATTGCCAAGGACATTCCGGTTACGGATGTGATGTCATTTTTCGATGTAACTAAACAAACTGTTTACAACTGGTTCTACGGAATCAGTGCACCGAGCAAGCAACATACCCAAAAGATCAACGATTTCTTTGCGGCTTTAAGCTGACCGTTTTGGGGGTAACTAGCTCGACGGAGCGAACGGGGTTTCCGTCAGCCCGCGTTACCCCCTATTTCTTTTGACGTGCAGGACAATTTATGACGGATGTTCGTTTACTTGAGGCAGTGGTGCCAAACCTCGCAGAGGGATGGTACTGCGTCTTTGGTTTGAAAAATGGCAAGTTTGTTTCTCAGAATCATTTCAAAACCATACAAGAAGTTGAAATTGAATCCAACCGACTGGTAGGTAATGGCATAGATGTGTTCTACGGTGTTGGTCGCTTCATAACCGACGAGAGCCGTGACGCTGATAACTGCGGCTGGTTGCAGTCGTTCTTCCTAGATATTGACTGCGGACCGGATAAGGCCAAGCCAGACCAATACGGGCGTATCAAGGGATACATAGACCAAGCCACCGGCATGGAGGCGCTCAAGGATTTATGCAAAACATTTGGCTTACCTCGCCCAAGCATCGTAGATTCGGGGCGTGGCTGGCATGTCTACTGGGCACTGACTGAGCCCGTAGAGCGGGACAAGTGGCAACCCGTAGCAAACGCTTTCAAGGCGTTGTGCCTTTCCCACAAGTTTATTGTCGACCCAGCCGTGCCCGCAGATGCTGCTCGTATCTTGCGCGTTCCCGGCACCAAGAATTTTAAAGGTCGTCCAGCTCATGATGTGACGTTGATGCACCTTGCTCCGCCCATCAGCTTCGATGACTTTGCTTCCAAGCTTGGACCAATCACTCCGGTTAAGCCCCACACACCAATCAAAGAACTGGATGATTTCACGAAAGCAATCATAGGGAATAGGCAGTCACGATTTAAGAACATATTGGTCAAGACTGCGGAAGGCACAGGCTGTGCACAACTTCAGAACATTGTTGACAACCAAGACACAATTGAGGAACCGCTCTGGCGGGCGGGGCTGAGCATAGCTCAGCATTGCGTAGACCGTGATATCGCCGTACACGCCATATCTAAGAAGCATCCGAAGTATGACCCAGCTGAGACTGAGCGCAAGGCCGCTAAAACCAAAGGACCGTACACTTGTGATACGTTCGATTCGTATGCGCCCAACATATGCCAGAACTGTACCCACCGTGGGAATATAAAATCTCCTATTGTCCTCGGTCACGAGATAGCTAAATCCAACGAGGGCGACGAAGTTAACTACGCTACAACACCACAAGCGGCGGCTATATCCTCTACCTCTACAGGGTTCAAAGTACCGAAGCTACCAAACAAATACTTTCGCGGTAAGAATGGTGGCATATACAAGAACGTGAAAGATGAAGAAGCAGAAGACGGCGGAGGCATGGGCGTTCTCCTAGTCTACGAGTATGACTTGTTTGTCGTTAAGCGTTTGTTTGACCCTATGCAGGGCGAGACAGTATTGATACATTTGGCGTTGCCCAAAGATGGTGTTAAAGAGTTTTCCCTGTCGCTAGTCGATGCGCTTAGTAAAGAAGAGCTTCGCAAGGCAGTATCGTTCCACGGTGTGATCGCTATGCAGGTTCAGATGAACCTGATACTGGAGTACCTTGTCCAGTGCGCCAAGGAACTGCAAGTAACACAAGAGGCAGAAATGATGAGATTGCAATTTGGCTGGGCGGACGAAGACTCCAAATTTATTTTGGGGGACAGAGAGGTTGGTCCTAGCTTTATACGCTACAGCCCACCATCCAAGGCTACACGAGAAGTCGCTCACGCGCTTCGCCCCGCCGGTTCGCTCGAGGACTGGAAAGACATCGTCAACGTATACAACATGCCCGGGTTTGAGCCGCATGCGTTTGCCGTCATGACCGCTTTCGGTGCACCACTCATTAAGTTCATGAACATCAAGGGCGGCATCATTAACCTGATTAACAACCGCTCGGGTACAGGCAAATCAACAATTCTGCAAGTTATGAACAGCGTTTGGGGCCACCCAGATGCGCTTATGTTGCAATGGCGCGACACTTTGAACGTCAAGCTTCACCGTATGGCTGTGATGTGTAACCTGCCTATCGGCGTAGATGAGATCACCAAGATGAGCGGTGACGACTTCTCCGACCTAGCCTACAGCGTAACGCAAGGCACGCCACGTCGCCGTATGAAAGCGTCTACCAACGAAGAGCGGGAATCACAGGGCTTCTGGGCAACCATGATGGTCAGCACATCTAACTCTAGTATGACTGACAAGCTGGAGTCGCTGAAGTCTACGTCTGAGGGCGAGTTGATGCGTCTGATGCAGTACCGTATTGACCCAACTAACAACCTTGACAAAGCTACCGCCAAACATATCTTCGGTCGGCTAAACAGCAACCACGGCGTAGCGGGGCTCCCCTATGCTCAATACCTAGTGCAGCACTTAGAAGAAGTGGTTGACCTTGCTTTGCGAGTTCAGCTTAGGTTTGATGCGGCAACTAAGATCGAATCCAAGGAGCGGTTTTGGTCTGGTATGGCAGCCGCTAACCTGACAGGCGGCATGATTGCTGGCAAATTAGGGCTACATGATATAGATACTAAACGTGTATACGACTGGGCTGTTAACGAAGTTGGCACTATGCAGGACGCTACGCGCCTTAACTTCAGCGATTACGCCACTATCGTCGGTGAATTCCTTTTGAAACACAACATGAATACTTTGGTGGTAAATCGCCACAGTACGTCTAGGTCAGGCATAGCCGCTTCACCCTTATTTAGTCCCAAGGCGGGACTGATGATCCGCTACGAGCCAGACACTAAAAAGATATTCATCGTGCGCCAAGCACTTAAAGACTTCTGTGTTAGCCGCCAAGTTACCTTCATGGATTTGCTTGAGGCGCTCAACAAAACCGGCGCATTTATAGCTGAGGTGCGCACTCGCTTAGATATGGGTATGGAGATGACTGCGCCGCCCGTAGTAGCTTTGGAGTTCGACGCTGACATACTTGGCATCGAGCCGCCATCCGACGGCGATGCAAATTGAAGGCATAAACTACCGACTTAATTGGCAGGAGTTCTCGGTTGGGAGCTCTTTCTTCATACCATGCCTAGATGATATCAGGGCAAAAGCGCACATAGAGCGCAAAATGAAACGGCTTAATTTTGCCATCACTATTAAATTAGTAGTAGAAGATGGCGTAAGGGGATTGCGTGTTTGGAGAATTAGGCGTTAGAATTCACCCGCAACTAGCAGTTGCTTCTCTCTCCTAGAAAGTGGTTAAGCCCCGCCTTAAACAGCGGGGCTTTTTTTCACTGGTTAGCTAAGTAGTCTTGTTGAGACAGTTGGGCTTTCAGACGTGGGTCTATATACATACCGTGATCAGTCTGCGCACCCTTCTTGAATCTGTTAACAATAGAACTAGTAATTGACTCTGCGCGGATAGCAACGGTTGGATGTTTCTGATTAAACTCCATGATCTTGTCGAAGGCTTGTTGGTTTGCATCCACGTCGTTTGCCATAAACGTTAAACCATAATAGTTCAGCACGTTTTGGCGTTGCTTAAGAATCTCTTGCTCCGCACCTTTAACAGTAATGTTGTAGTACTGACGTTCCGCCAACTCTGCTGAACGCAAACCTAACCCTTGCATCATGAGGATAAATGGTGAGTCGTTCTCGGTGAGCATATCACCCCGCACCGTTGTTGCTCCGCCTTCACGACCCATCCTGCCAGCAACCAATACGTTCTTAACAAACGAAGGTGATACAGCTTCTAGTGCACGATCGCCATGACCCTGATTCCATAGGTCAATTGCTCGAGCAGCGTTTACACCCAGACCAATAGTTGGGCCCAACGTTTCTATCAAGAACGATTGCAAGGCTTCAGCTTGATCTTGATTTTTGCGGCTGTCAGGGAACCACATATCATCTAACTTTACACGGTTACCTATGTCTAGATTAGTAACAGCGTTAGGTATGCCACGAGTTATAGCCATGCCGACTTGTGAGCCAAATGTTTCAGCAGCCCAGTTTGCAAACGCTAACTCAAAGTCAAACGGTAGTTCCTCATCATCGTCACCCATTGCATTAAACACAGCGTTGACAACAGAGGCGACGGTGGAGAAGCCCCAGAGACCAGTGACCCCACTCATAATGCCAGCCATACCCATAGTTCCAACAAATCGGGCACGCGCTTCGCGTCTAACTTCTGGTGTCTGGCCTTTTATCGAGTTAATTAAGTTGTGCGCCAAAAAGAACGTCATCTGCTGCGGGAATTGTTTAAACTGCAGCACAACACGAGCAACTGGGTGTTGGAAGTAACGCGGCTTGTTAGTTGACGAGTAGTCAAACATAGACCGGTTAGTCGCGTCTTTTGCGTCCTGTACTGCTTTTGCAAATGCAGCGCGAGGGGCTAAACCATCTTTGACAGCCTGTTCATGTGCAACGCGGAAGGCCGACATAGCCATGACTTCACGGTTTAAGCGTTCAGCTTGATGGAACAAGAATGTAAGCGCGCGCATAGCCTTATATCTAGCACCAGAGTATTGCTCTGTTGGCGTAGAGGCTAGACCAGACTGATCATAGGTAGCAGTAATATCTATCAAGCCATCAGCCACAAATCGGTTGTAAGCAGCTTGTTCAACCTTAGATAGCCCGCTTGGTGCAGCCGTTGCACCTGTGGACATGCCGGTTATTGCTTGCGCCGCAGACTTGCCAGTCTCAAACAAAGTCTTAATGACAGCTTGTGTGTAAGACATTTTAGGGTTTAGTTTTACTAGTTGACCCACTAATGTTGGGAAACCAATCATCACGCCGCCAAGCACGTTGGTGATAGCGGAGGCTGGAGAAGACAGGTAGTAAATAAAGCCTACGTTAGACAGCATCGAGGGAATAGTTCCCACGTCTGTTGGGTTTAGTATTAAATCTAGGCGTCGTTTTGCTTCACCTATGTAATCGTTTAGTTCGTCGTTCTCTCTTACTATAGCTGGATCGTACTTACCAGAATCTTCAAAGCGATCTTTAAGTTGAAGTCTTGCAGCCTCTAATTGAGAGAACATTTCTGGCGAGAACTCAAAACGAGATAACTGATACGCCATGTTAAAAGATGACGAAGCAAAGCTACGGAGGGCATCCTCTGAGTAGCCTGCTTTGTTCTGACGGTGTATAAACCTATTGCGCATACTGCGGTCTGGCTGATACATCAAGAACGTTTGATAAATCTCGTCTTTCAACGCCTGCTTATCGCCAGTGTTCATCTTGTCTATGGCGTTAAAAGATTCGCGCAAGAAGTTAGACTGCTGCGCATGGAAGTCCATCTGCGACTTGTAATCGTTACCAATGCTTGAGCCGATGGTGTCCGCCAGATGCGGGTCTTTGGCAATACGCTCTTGTACGTGTGCATCACGCGCAGCTTGCGTTTCAAACATGTAGTATTCACGATTGTTAGTTGGCCCTATCTCATACCAGAATCTGCCAAAGCGCATAAGCGGGAAGTACGGCCCTCTAATAATTCCTTGCTCAAACTCGTTACGTATCTCAAGAATAGTTTTTTCAGACACACCCAACTGCCGCATCTGTATGATGCGACGGTTCATAAGTTGTTTGTAATTACTGTAGCGGCTTTCGTAAAAACTACGTACGTCTCTGTATATCTTCTTGGCAGCATCATCAAGTTTGTTCCACTCAATCATCAACTGCTGATTGGTATTGCGCTGATGCACCGTGGCTTTGTCTGGGTCTATCTCGTTAATAGTCGCCATGTGCATGACTAAGCCTATCTGCCTAGACATCGCAGCGTTCTTACTTTGAAGTTTTTGCCACTCTTTAGATATTTCGCCAGACTCTTTAAGTATGCCGTTCTTACGAGCTAAGAAGTCTTCTGTAACTTTAATGAAGTTACTTAGCTGCGGTATGCGTCCAGCAATCAGATCATCAATCTGACGCAGGGTCAACAGCCCAAGCGCGGCGGGTCTGGCGCTCGCTGCCATACTTCTAAATTCACTGATAGCTTGCTTAGACCACGAACCATTCTTCATCATTCGTGCTATAGCCCCCGGCTGATTAGGCATCCCGGGTTTAAATGTTCTGGTCTTGGTTCTAGTCTTAGAAGGCTTAGCTGGCCCAGCAATCGTCCCGCCCGCTTCATTTATACCCCGCAACTCCATAGTTCCAGCCAGCATGGTGTCAGCAGCAAGCATGACTTCAACCATGACGTTGCTTTCGTAACCTTTCTTAACGTTAAACAGTTTACGAATAGCGTCCGTAAACACGTTCCACAAAGAGAACGGCGCGGCTTTATAACCTAGTGTGCGTAGATGAGCTTGGAAAATAGGGTCTGTCAGACCATAGGACACAAATTCGTGCAGATCATAGAACTCGTTATTAAACTCTTCGCTCTGTAAAGCTTTCTTAGAATACTCATAAAGTTCTACTAGGCGTTCGTAGCCTTGACGCTGTACACCGCTTAGTTTGTCTGCATTGTCGATCAGATGTGAAGCTGCTGCATGTATAGCTTCATGCAAAAACAACGTATTGGTTAACTTACCAGCACCTGAGCGTAATACGATTTGGTCGGTACTTGGGTCATATTTGCCGTTCCAAGCGTATTCTTTGTTAAGTAAATCGTATGTACTCTCTAGAGTCTGTTTTTGTGCTTCAGACGCACCGACAGAGTCTATCGTGTCCATCATGGTGCTCACAGCAATTGACAGTTCACGCAGCTTAGTAGAACGCAAGCCAGAAATTATCCCTGCCTGCTGTTCTGGTGGGTATGTAGTAGCCACTATGTCGCGCAATACTTCTAAGTGCTTGTCTAGAGACTCTTTAATAGCTGGGTCGTTGTTCAGCGACTCTATGGTGTTTGTATCGATCAAACGAGACTCAGCAGTCATGTTTGTATCTATCAAACGTTGAGCTAACGCTGCATAGTAGGGGTTACCCTTAGCGTTAGCTAAGATGTCCAGAGCTTCGCGCACCTGCCCTTGCGCGAGCATACGTGTAAGCGCTGGGTGGATTTCTGTAACTACTTGAACAGTGGGTAGATTTTTTACATTTGCTGTAGGCTCTACAAGTTCTTCCTTAACGTCACCAATACGCACCTTTTTAGGAGCACGGGGGATTTTAATTTTCTGGCGTTTTTCCAGCTCTTTACGTCTTTGTTCTGAGTAAGTGTCAAGCTTCTTATAGTACTCAGTGCGAAGCTTCTGAAACTTTTTGTTTTCTTGATTATTTAGTTTGTGCTCTTCAATTAGCTTGTCAAGGATATCAACTGTACCTTGGTCTAAGTTGGCGACAATCCAGTCTTTAAAGTCTGTGGCATATTTACCGCCTTCGCCAAAAAATGTATTGTTGGCCCCGTGCGCTTTAGGGTATATAGAACCATACGCAAGGTCATAAGCCACATCAGCAAGAGCTTGTCCAAAGGTGCTACGATTTGTGCTATTAAGATAGTTGATAGCGGCGTGTTGTTGAGGAGACAGCTTTTTCCCAGAACCAAGCGCTTGTTTTAAAATAAGGAACGCATTACGCAGTTTGCGGTCTTCGATTACGTGTTCGGTTTCTGTGGTGGCTTGAACCGGACGACGTGGCCTGCCTTCAGCAGAGGGGGCACGAGTTTGGGTCACTACGCCCGTAGACGTAATAGTTTCTGTGTAGGGTATGATCTTACCGGAGAAAGGTGACGGTATATTTTTAGTAGGTATACGTGCGCCTTGCTCAGAGCCGCCGATACTGTCGACGTACTGCCGCACTTGATCGCGGAACTCGTCAATACCGCGCCGACTAGTCAGATCGGGCAGGTTATTTTTTTCAAACAAGTGTGACTGCTGGGCGGGCGTGGCTTCGCGTAGTGCAGCAAGAAGAGCATTGAGTTTATCCATGCCGCCTACTCGCTTAGCGAGGTAGTCAAGCATCTTCTTTGCTCCCGAACTTTTTGTCTCGCCCGGTAAAGCAATATCATACTCAAGCATTGCCTCAGTCACAGTGTTTTTAGATTCACCGTGGCGTTGTTGCGATCCTTCTGTTTCGCTCGATGACTTTATGTTATCAAAGAAATCTTTAAGGGTCGCGCCTTCTTCTGTTTTGGTTATGTGTTCTGTATCATTTTTGGGGGCTTTTGCTTCTGGAGGCAACTCGCTTTCTATCTTTTCGTCCTCTTTGCTAAGGCTAGTTTCCTCTTCGCCTTCAATAGGCGCACCAAATTCATCTTCTTTAGTTTGACGTTCTTCACGACGGCGTTTAATTTCTTCGAGGCGGGCGGCTTTATTAGCGTCTGTTTCTTTTTCATCCCCCCCACCAAACAGATCACCTTGGGATGGTTTGGCAGTGCGTTTAATCTGGTCGGCAGCTTGCTCAACATTTGCAAGTGTTTGGTCTAGTACATACTTAGCTACAGCTTCTGGGTTCTTAGCCGCTTCGCCTTTTGTCATACCCAGCTGATGACCAAACTCCATAGCAAACACTGGGTCGGTCTTATTTTTCTCGAACGCCGCTAACGCACGCTGCTTTCTATCTTCTAGTTGTTGTAATGCTCCAGCTGGGTCTTGCCCCGCTAACGCCATAGCACTTTGCACGCTACGATTAGCGCCACCAAAACTACCAAACAGATCACCCTGCGTGGCTTTGGCTTGGCTTGCTACTTCTGTAGTAGCCATCTCACCAATTACTTTATTGCCATCAAACACAGGATTTAAGAAACTAGATATTCTTCCACCAGCAGCTTCAATCTTGTCAGCGTTGGCATCAATAACTTCGTTGAAGTCTTTGTATATAAGATCAACTTGACGCCTATCTGCGTCTGTAGGGTTAGGTTTGTTCATGAGCCCCAGAAGCTCACTACGCAGATCGTTGTACTGTCGAGAGAAATCTTCTAGTGAAGTTGGCTGCGCAGCTTTTCTGCCATTAGGTTGTGCCACAGTTGCGTCAGAAGAAACCACTCCTCCGGGCTGATTTTGTTGTCCAACTCCTGTGGCGGCGGGCTCCCCACCGGCTTGCTGATCCACTGTAGTGCTTGTTCCAACTCCGGTATTGATAGGTTCTGTAACATCTGTCTCTCTCCCGTGTGTATCTAATATAGAGCCCTGATTCACACCGTTCAATAGTGTCTGTCCTTCTGGGGTCCGGCGGGCTTGGTAAGTCTGTGCGGCTTTGCTGACACCGCCCATAGGGCCACCAAGCAGCATCGCGCCGCCTGCGGCCTCAGCGTATTCCTTAGCGGCTTCTGGATCATCGAAGGGGTTCAACGCCAGCCCTGCTTGCCAGCGTTCAAGAACTTGCTGAGTAACTTCTTGTGGTACCTCAAATGCAATACCCTGTGCCGTACCTTTTAGTACTGCGTTACGGTATGCCTTTGGTTTTGTAGCGGCTTCAACAATTTCTAACGCAGCACGCTCTGATGCTGCTTTGCCTTCGATACCAACTAAACGACCTAGGGGTTTAAAGAAACTAAAGCCCACTAAATCTAAAGCGGTAGAACCAGCAGCCGCAACGGTGGCGGGCAAGCGGTCTATGTCAGCGTATTTGTTGCCTTTCTTTTCTTGCTCTTGTTTCTGACGACCGATGTTGTCAGCGATGTAAGAACCTAAAGTAACAATACCAAACGCAGCTGTACCGATAGCTGCAGCGGGTAACGAGGCAGCACCAAATGCTGCGCCCGCGGCAACCCTTGCTCCAACACCAAGCGCGCCAGCGGGAGTTATCGAGCCTAAAGACGACCCTGCTACTTCTTTAAATTTATCTACGGTTTTACTGAGGGCACCGCCAAAGTCACCTGCTTTAAACGCATCGCCTATTTCACCAAACTCTGTTTGCTTAAAGGCTTCTTCAGATACCTGTTTGGCTTTTAGTAGTTCGTCGGTTGCTTTCTTTTGGTCGCCGACGTTTGTATATAGCTGAGCTGCGGGTTTAGCTGTGCTAAAACGTTCTTTGAGAGACTCAAGGTATGAACCTACAAACCCACCAGACTCGGTGGGTTCGGGCTTCTGCGGTTTTTGCTGTTGGTCAAACTGATTAAAGAAGTTTTCAGTTGGCCTGTCCTCTTTTACAGCCTCGAACTGGTCGAAGAAGTTAGCCATCTTATCCCCCTAAGTATTTGTCCGCTGAGCCTCTTCCGTATTTTGCATCAAATTGGTCACGCAAAGCAGGATTTCCTCGCAAAGCTTCAATAGCTTGTGGCGGTGGCTGCATCGCGCCCGTTGGTACACCCGCACCTTTATTAGATTGTTGCGGGAATCTAGCGGCTTCTTTTTCGCGCAAGCTCTCTAAACGCGCCTCTAATTCTGTGCGTTTTGTAACAGATTTCTCATCCGTTTTGGTCGCAAGGGCGTTAATCTGGTTAGCTAATTGCATAGCAACGACGCCATTTGGTCCTTTCATCAGGGACTCATTGACCATCTTGGCGTGTTCGTAACCTTTATCTTGCCCAGTATATTTAACACCGTAACGAGCCGCGCCAAGATTAGCAATTGCCTCAGTGTATTCATCTGGGGTAAGCTTACGACCGATACGGTTTTCGTATTCAGCAAGCATGCGCTCGGTCTCGCCGGGTTTGTTAATAGACGCCATCTGCGCACCGACTGTTGCCCTGTTTCTTTCCTCAGCGCTAAGAATCTCAGCGGCCTTAGAAGCGGCATCACGTTTCTGCTCAAACGCAGAAGCTTTGCGAGTTTGGGCTTTATCTTCCTGCTCAGCAGCCAATCTGATACGACCTTCTTTGCGGTTTTGCTGAGCTGTTGCCATTTCACCTTGGGCTTTAAGAAGCTCACGGTCAGCCCTTTTGTTTTCTGCTGCGAGTTGAGCGCCCGCTTGACCGCCTACTTTAGCTACTAACCCAAGCGCGGCAAAAGTGTTGCCCCTAGCGGCTGGGTCAACTGCGGCTCCAGACATCTGCAGAGCAATCATCGCTTTATCAAAGTCGGTTAAAGGGCCCTTCTTGTATTGCTCGCGTGTTTCTGAAAGCTCTTTAGAAAATGGTGCTGTTTCATCGGGCCCCATCAAAGAAGATAAACCTGCGTTGCGCTCGGTTACGTTTGTTAGGTAATTTTCTGTTGTTTGTTCTGGTTGATCCTGCAAGGACTGCTTGATCAATTCAGCTTTACTTGGCGTGCCACCCAGTGCAAATGCAACAATGCCGCCGTTAGCATGACGAGTCATGTTGTCAGCAAATTGTTGCGGCACTTGCCCCGAAACGCCACGACGAATCGCAGCATCTTCACTCATTTCATTCTGTGCGGCTAGTTGTGTCTCTAAGTCGCCACGGGCTCGCGCACCCATAGCAGCGGCTTGTAATCCTTGGTCAGTAGGTATATCGCCAACTGCGGCTTCTTTAAAATCGCGACTTAACACACTACCACGGGGAAGTGTGCCGCCTAAACCTCCGCCCGCCATACTCTTGACGGTGCCCCCATCAGCTCTGAGGAGCGAGCTTATGCCAGCACCCGCGAGACCAAGAGAAGCTACGTTTTGAATCGCAGAGGGTGGTGGTTGGTACATTGCCGCAGTAGATTGCTGACCTAACGGCATACCACGAATCATGTCAGACATGAAGCCTAACTGTTTGTATGGGTAATTTTGTTGATTTATAAAGTCTTGGTAACCTTGTGTAAGACCTTGTTGTGTTTGCGCTTGTTGTTGAGTACCATACTGGTTTTGCAGTTGGTTAATACCCATTTTTTGGGCGTAATCTTGTTGACCTAACTGCCCAAGAGTAGCGGCATTTTGTCCAGCCAATTGCATACCTTGCAGTGCTTGGTTCTGTCCTTGGTTGTATTGATTTTGCGCAGCGTTAAATGCATTACCGTAGGCTTGCCCAATCGCTTGGTTTTGCGCCGTGCCTAAATTGCGTTGATTTTCAGCCGCCATGATTGCGTCACGCGAACCGCCAAATGCGCCCGCTTGTGTAGCTGCGCCTGCTTGCTGGGTTCCAGAAATACCGTATTGACGGCGTAGTTCCGCCATCTGTGGGTCTAGTACATTTTTCATGTACGGGTTCATGTACCCACCAACTTGATTTTGGAAATTCTCTGGATTTGCTGATGCGGCAATACCGAGACCGCCTTGTCCAGAAGCTGTGGCTAAATTTGTACCAGTTCCTAGTTGTTTAGAAACACCCATGTTTGCCGCGCCTTGTTGAGCGGCTTGTTGCATTGGAGTAAACCCTGCAATCCGTGGTTGGTTGTATGTTTGGTACGGGTTTTGGTTAATGTCGGTTAGAGCCGCACCTTTAGCCAATGTATCTTTAGCGTAACCTCTTGCCCATTCTGGTAATTCAGCAGTTTGAGTTGAAGTAGACGTAGTGTTAGATGGTTGACTACTACCACCACCGCCACCATCACCTAGGATGTATCCACCATCTGCTTTTAAATAGGTAGCACTATCTCCGAGCGGCTCACCCAAAGCATACAGTTCACGACGTGAATAACTTGTTCTCATAGATCAACCCTCATTACTTGGTGGGTGTTTTCTAAACCCATTTTCCTGTACATATCAACTAATGTTCCCCGTGCCCAACATTGGGCTTTTGTAGCCCCGTTAGCACGCATAAAGTTTTTAGCTTCATCAAACACATAGTCTCTGACAATACCTTTACCACCCATTAAGTTCACATGCGCAATGCGTTCCATAGGGTAGTCAATAAATTCCACTGTACACGCACCAGTAATACCTTCGTTTGGTTCTTCCCAAACCAGCAACTGGGTTTGTCCTTTACGGATACTCCACTCAATAAACTGTTCGTTGTGTGATCCCGGCTCTAAATCCATTGCCTTCTTTAGCAACGGGAGCGCAATAGGCCATACAGTCGGCAAATGATTAGGGCTAACGTGGTAGAGCGGCATCGTTACGCAGGTAAATACTTATCTGCACGGTTGTTTTTAGCTACCTTGCCTTTACCGACTGTGTTCTTCCGTGATGCTTGAATTCTGTCCATCATGGCGTAGAGCTTACGTGCGCCAGCTTCAGTCGAACCATTACCTAACTCAGAGACAATGCGAGCAGGAACTACAAATTCTCCGTCGGCTAAACGAGCAGGTTGCTTATGGCCTATGGTGGCAGGGATCGAATCAGATACGCCATCACCGGGACCACGAAGGAGACGACCACCGTCAGAATAGCCACCCAAGTTATATCCCGCATCTGAGATACCCCCTGTAGCCATTTGTTTTTCACCTGTATAGGGGTCAACCCTAACATCCCCAGCGCCCAGCAACACATTTTGAGCTACAGGCGTTTGTGTTGGTGTAGCAAACTGGTTAGTCGGCATATATGCTTGGGGGAAACCCGTATTAGCACCGACCGCATTTGCATTGGACATACGCTCAACTGGGTTTTTGCCTACTGTTGAACCGCCACCTGCATATGCAGCCATTAGACCGCCGTTTGCGCCATAGTTCATGTTGGTGTTGCCGTCGCCCATCGCGGTTTGCCAGTCTGTGTTTGATATAGGGGATATAGGGGTTATAGGTTTAGGGGCTACTACGCTTGTAAATGTTTTTGTAGCTGGGTTATATGTGTAATTAGGGGTAGCGTTTGGGTCGCCTGTCGGCACGGTTGAAGTTACTCCCGCTACGGGCTCAGTTGGTACTGTTGCTGGTAATGGTGCAGTTACATTTTTTACGTAATTTGCATAGTCTTTTGCCACATCTACTGGCGCAGGTTGAGCGGCGGCTTGCGTTGCGCTCTGCGCTTGCATGTCTTTAAATAAGTTAAGAGCCCCTGCATTGGGGTTATCTTTTGGCATAGCAAACTGAGGCACTGCTGGATTTTGAGGTGTTGCTCCGCCGTCGGCAAAATGATAAAGGGACTTAGCTTCGTCGTTTGATATCGGCTCGTATGAAGCCGTGTAATAACGTTGTTCACGTCCAGAACCACCATAAGGGTTTAAGTCGGGCGCGGGTTGTGGAGTAGTTACACCGGGGCTATACCTATAGCGCTGACCCATGTCTTTATCAACTGTTTGTACAGATGGGGGCGCTGACTGTTGATTAAGGGCAGGTGCGGCTAAACCCGCTACAGCGCCTACGCGACTCATGGTGCTATCGCCTAATTTTTCGTATATGCTGCTGAGTCCACCGGGTTGCATAGCTGTTTTTGCGCCTTGCCCCATAGTGCCAAGCCTATCTGTAAAACTTTGAGCATCTAATCCAGCTTTTATATCTACTGGAGAAACCCCAGCGCCATACTGCGGAGCAGTTAGTTTTGCTATCGTGTCCCCACCAGCCATTTCACCAGATAATCCATAACCGTACTGCCCCGCCTGCAAACCTGTTTTTGCTAGTGCTTCGGGTGTAAGGTTAGCCCCCATTGTTGCAGCGTTTTCAGCAACTTTACCCTCTAGAAGTTTTTGCCCAGCAGCTTGTTCCATACCCTGCGAGGCTAAAGCCTCTCCCAACCCAGCACCGCCGTATGCGCCGAGTCCAGCCATCAAGCCACCCATCAAACCTGCTTTGGGATTGAGCAACATGCTTCCGCCACCAACCAACATTGCAGCCGCAGGAGCGCCAACACCAGAAGCAGTCAATGCCGCACCAGCAATAATAGGCAGAATGGAAGACAAGAACCCAGCTTCGGGCAGTCCAGTCTGTGGGTTAATAGTTAGTTGACCCCCGTGCGCCATAGCCAAGTCGCTGAGGCTTTTGACCTCATTACGAGACATATGGACGAGCGTGTCATCAGGTCCACGACCTTGGCTAGATAGATGTTGGGCAGCAAGTTGTAGGCTCATTTTTGCCTCGTAAATGGGGGGTTAATCGAGTTTATCACGCCTTAATCCTTAATGGGTAACTTGTTGCAGCCCCACCAGACGTATCGTAGTAGATGTCACCTGAACGAAGATTGGCAAAATCCGCCTGTGTT